>Ga0335072_10016860_pt1 | contig 10347 bp, 7 predicted proteins | sample Lox_Sample_21_FD_206725 | JGI IMG/M metagenome (GOLD analysis project Ga0335072, IMG submission 206725) | Soil microbial communities from Loxahatchee National Wildlife Refuge, Florida, United States - Lox_Sample_2.1 | ecosystem: Environmental > Terrestrial > Soil > Wetlands | place: USA: Florida... | reverse complement strand
ATGCCGCCGCTGCCCACCGTGATGCGATTCTCGCGGGTGGCGGCGATAGTTTCGGGCAGCTCAACCAGCACGCGAGCCGGAGAGTTGAGCTTGCTCACTTTTCCGGCGACCGCCTGGTTGGTAATCATCTCGATGCGGAAGCTGTCGCCGTCGGCAACGACATTTACTTTCTGCAGCTGTGCGTGGCTCGAAGAAGCTGCTGCGGAAGTGGCTTTGGGCGCTGCTGCCGATTTCATGGCTACGGGCGTAGGTGTCGCAGCCACGGCAACCGAGCTCGATCCCGGAATGAGGGCGGGTTTCACCGCCGGTGCGGGAGCGCCGGGCGCGGGTTTCGTGGCAGCGCCGTCCTGCTGTTTCTGCTGCAACGATTTGGCGACGCTGCGGGCGTTATCAATGGCGTCCGGGTTCTGTGCCACAGCCTGGCTGGTAAAAGCCAAGCCCGCCGCCATCGCGATTGTGATTGCCAGAATGCCTGTCGTTAGCTTCATAGCCGTCCCTTACTTCGCCTTTGGCGTTCCGGGTTTCGTCCCCGGAGCGGCGGCAGGTTGATCGTGACTGAAATAAGTAGTCGCCGTGAAACTCGCCACAACACTCTCATTGGGCGCGTACTGATAGTTGTGCTTGACCTTGGCGCCACTTGGGTTCTTGGTGTTGGCCACCAGCAGATTGCTGACGTTCACGATGCGCTCCAGCTTGCTCACGCGGTCGAAATAATTCAGCATGGAGTAGTAGGGCCCATCCACATCGATCTGGAAAGGCACTTCGGAGTAATACTGCTGCGATTTCACGTCGAGCGCTTTATAACGCCGCAGTTCCACTCCGGCCTTGACCGCCTCGGCGTCCATCATGGTGATGAAGTCGTCAATCTGTTTCTCGTCGGGCACGATGCGCTGCTCGATTTCGAGCTGCTGCTTCAACTCAGCGAGCTGCTGCTCCATCTGTTTGAGCTTGGGCCGGTAGGACTCAAGTTCGTTGTTCTCCCGGATCTTGTCCTGGAGCGCGTGCTGTTCGGCCGCATTTTTCTCGCTCTGGCTCTTGAACACCGTGAAGTACAAAGCCCCGGTCAGCACGGCGCCACCGGCGATCACCGCCAGCCATTGCTTGATGCCCGATAGTTCGCTGAAATTCGTCGCCATAGGTCGCCTCTTACGACTTCCCTTTCCCGCCGCTCTTTTCGCAGTTCAAAGAGAACTGGAAGGCCTGCATGTCTTTGATCTGGTCGTCCTGATAGGTCTCGTCAATCTCAACCGCCTTGAAGAATCCAGTCTTCTGCAGATTGGCAATCAGATTTGCGACGGCATCGGTGGAGAGCGCGGTGCCCTGCAGCTTGACCACCGGGCCGGTATCGTCCATGCTGCTCAGCCAAACGGCTTCGGTGTTGTTGACCGTCTCCCCGAGCATAGCCAGCAGATTGACGGGGCCGGTCTGGTTGGCGCGCAGACCGTCGATGACATCGACGCGGCGCTTGTAAGCTTCGGCCTGGTTCTGCCGCTCCATAAACCGGGCTTTGACGTCGGCCAGTTCCCGATTCTTCTGCTCCGCAACTTTGAGCTGGGCCGCGATCGCCTTCTGCTGATGATCGAGCCGGTACCAGTAGCCCATGTTGAACAGTCCGGCGAGCACGATCACGACGAGAACCTTGAGCTTGGGCGATCCCATATCGCCCATTTCCATTGTGGGCAGCGAAACACTGGGACCGCCACGCTTGCCTTTTCCCTTGGAATTTTCGAGCAGGTTGATTTTGATCATAGGGATTCAAAGCTCCTCAGGGCCAAGCCCACGGCAACCGCCATCTGGCCCGGATTCTGCTCCACCAGTTCCGCACCGAGTCCATCCGCCGGCGGGGTCACCCGCTGGAATGGATTGAACAGATCCACCGGCATGGAGAACTCCTGCCGCAGGGCTTCGACCAGGCCCGGAACCTTCGACGATCCGCCAGCCAGATAAATCTTCTCGATGTGCTCTCCGGCGGCGCTGGCGCGGAAGAAGTCGAACGTCTTCTGAATTTCCAGCACGATGATTTCAGTCACCTGTTGCAGAATCGGCTGCTTGGCGTCTTCGCTGACCGTGCCCACCTTCTTGCCCAGCTTGAGCGCCTCGGCGTCATCGAAGCTGAGATCGAGTTCCTTCTGGAGCGAGTCCGTATATTGATGTCCGCCCACGCTGACGTCACGCGGGAACAGCGGGGTCGTGCCCTTCACGATGTTGATGTTCATCACGCTGGCGCCCAGATTCAGCAGCGCCACCACCTGGCCCGGCGCCGGCTGGTAGTTGTACTCGTAGCAGTTCTGCAGGGCCAGCGCGTCAATGTCGACAATAGCGGGAGTGCGGCCCGCCATCGAGAGTACGTTGGTGTAGTTGAGAATCTTGTCCTTCTTCACTGCCACCAGCAGAACGTCCATCTGCGGCGTGCCCACTTCATCGGAAAGAATCTGGTAGTCGAGGCTGACATCAGCGAGATCGAAGGGAATGTGCTGCGCCGCTTCTTTCTCGATGGTCTCGGCCAACTCCTGATCGCTCATCGAAGGCAGCGAGATTTTCTTCACGATGACGGAGTGTCCGCTCACCGCGGTGGCCACGGCCTTGGTCTTGATCTGGTTATCGAGGAACAGCTTGGAGATCGCGCTCGAAACCGTGCCCGAGTCGACAATCATCGAATCGACCACGATGTCGGAAGCCAGCGGCTCCAGCCCAAGGTGCGTGACTTCGATCTGCCCGCCCTTTTTCTTCAGCTCCACCGCCTTGATGCTCGAGGAGCCAACGTCCAGGCCAACAATCGACTTCGATGCCATTCCAAACATGTGCCCACCTTCGTTGCGCCGGCGTCTGGCCGGCAATTTGAATTACAGTTGCCCGGCGGCCTTCCCTGCCGCCTTCGTCTTGCGTCTTGCCTGTGGTTCCATCTCGCTGGACTTCTCTTCCATCCACTGATCCAGTCTGGACTTCTTGAAGCGCCAACGATTACCCAACTTGAACGCCGGAATTCTTTGCTCGCCGACGTACTTATAAAGCGTGTCCGGACTCACGCCCAGGTACTGCGACGCTTGGCGAATGTTCATGACTTCTCGCGAGTCGGCCATATTTCTCTAAGCTCCGTCCGCCAGTTACTCTGCGCTTTTCCGGCGCGCGCCTCGGGAAACGGTTGCACTTACGAACATCGGCATATTCATCTCCGAGGGCTTTTGGTGTCCTGAGCATATATCAGCGCGGATAAGCCCCGGCTCAAAGCGAATCCCCGTGTTTTACGGGCTTTTTGGCGTGTTTTCTGGAAGAGGTAAAAACGCGCCCGCGGAGTATTTCGATATGTAGTATAGGTAGGACACTCTACATACTATTAGTTGTGGCCGGCGAATAAGCCATCTCAAGTCACCCGAGTAGCGGTAACTGAAGTTCTATAGACGTTACTGAAGTATCAAGGACATGCGCAGAATCAATCACTTAACTATTCGCGCAAGGAAGGGATAAGAAGCTCCTAACCTGTACCGACACACTATCTGCGCTAATCGATGAATACCTTGCAGCGTTCCACAAGCGACAGATTAGTTAGTCGCGGCAACATCGCCGTTGCGCAACCTTGAAGACGTTACTGCGTGCTTAGTGGGTCTCTACCATCGTCTCCGCCAACTTATGCAGCGACTCCTGATTCCCCGGGCGCGTATAAAACATGTGGCCACCAGGAAATTCGTGCACCTGCACGCGGTTCGCATCGCCCATGATCGGCATCTGGTCCACGCTGAGAACCGATCCCATGAAAGGACAAGATAGGTCGTTCCATCCATGCACGATCAACACGCGGAGCTTGGGGTCGGCTGCAACCGACTCGCGTAGGTCCTTCACCGCACCTTTGCGCAAGTCCTCATTGCGATCCCACTGACGGTTGACGTCGTAGGACAAGGCCTCATAACGGGCATCGGTTTTCCATCCCACGGTTCGCGTGATGAAGTCCACCATGGCCGTCGTCGTAGGCGCGACGACACTCTCGAGAATGGGATCTCCCGCTTGCTGCGTGGGTGCGTAGGGGAACGGATCGGGCGCGGTCACGTTCGAGTCGTACACACTGCCGATCAGCCCCTGGGTGCGATGCACCTCGCGAAGATAGGCTCGAATGTCGAGCCTGCCGCCCGCAAACTTCACAAACCTCGGATCGAGCCCCGTCATTTCGGTTACATGCGCGATCATGGCGTCGGTGGCGGCCGGGTCGCTCCGGCCCTTCAACAGGGCCTCGGCATAATCTCCGCGGGTGTACGCGATCACCTCCTGCATGGCCGAATCGGTCAGCTTGTTTTCAGACTCGAGATGCGCCGCGGTAATCGACGGCAGGTCGATGATCCAGGGAATCGGCGACAGGTTACCATCACCCAATTCCGGATTCAGATACGGGCTCACCAGCACCAAGCCGTTCATCGCCACACCGAGCCTGGATTGCAGGTAGTGGGTTATTAATGGCCCGCGATATCCGCCATAGCTCTCGCCCACCAGATATTTTTTGTCCAGCAGGCGATCGCTCTGCACTAGCCACTTATAGATCACCAGCGAGAGATACTCGATGTCTGGCGTGGGCGCATAGAAAAGCTTCTTGGTCTCGGCCTCGTCGACTAAGGAACGCGAAAATCCTGTACCGATGGGATCGATGAAGACCATGTCGGTAAAGTCGAGCCAGGTGCCGGGATTGTCGGTCAGCGTCGCCGGGTCGGAAGGCGAATCACCTTCATTCGCAAATGCGATGTGCCTGGGCCCGATCGCGCCCAGGTTTAGATAAACCGAAGAAGCGCCCGGGCCGCCATTCAGGGCGAACGTGACCGGCCGATGCGCAGCACCGTCCCTGCCTTTTGGCTCGTCCAGCGTATAGGCCGTGTACATCACGACGCCAGTCGGCTTGTCGTCTTTGTTCTTCAGCGTGATCGTTCCGACGGTTGCGGTGTAGTGAAGCGTCTTGCCGTTGACCGTGATTGTCTGCGGCACGGACTTGTCCGCGGGCAGAGGATTCTTCATCGGCTCGGCAGGCTTCGATTCAGCAGGCTTCGGTTCGGTAGATTTTGCCGCAGCCGAAGTCGCGCTGGCGTCAGGCGACTTGGCAGATTCGCCATGCTGGGCGAAGACAGGAAGAGCGAACAGCACGAGTACGACAGTAAATTTAGCGCGGGTCATGCGGAATAGTGTAATGCCTGAAGGCGGATCAATGCGCATGGGCCCGGCAAATTCATTTCAGACAGGCGTCGCAAGCCGTTCCTGGCTCAGTCTCCGCCACTTCGATCCACCCGAAGATACGCGCTGTCGTATGGGATGATTTTGAGATCGCGTAACTCGTGGCCGAGCCGGCCGGCGGCATCGCTGTCGTGAATAGAAATCGGAACACGATCTCTCCATTCCAAAGTGAATTTTTGCAGTTGGTCAGTTGGATTGTAGAGATAGAGCAGCCAACTGCGTCCGCCCGCAATGGGTTTCACAGAGGAAACGAGAACTTGCGACGAAGAGAGTCGCAGAAGAGGAGCGAAAGGCGGAGAGGCCGCGTCCGCCGGCGCCACAACGAGCGGTTCTCTGCGCTCTATGCCGAATATGGCTGCATCCAGGGCGCTGAAACCCGCGTGCGGCGAGACTGAATAGCTGAACGTAACCGGTCCCTCCTGATCCGCCTTGTAGTTGGTGTGCCAGTAATTGTTCATCACATACGAATAAATCGAAGTGGACGGTGCGATGGACTTCATCCAGGGTTGCTCGGCGGTGATGGCGCCAACCTCGATTAGCGGGGCATTGGTCGATGCCCACGTAACTCCATAGTTCTGGTTGGAAACGTCGACCCAACTCTGGACAGAAAAGAAATTTTTGCAGGCGCCCATTAACTGGTCGAGTTCTGGACGCACGACGCCATCGGCAACGTCATAACGCAACTGACCGCGCGGGATGGAAAACGGAAATGCGATGTGCACGCCCTCTTTTTCGCGGATTGCCAGCTTGTCTATGTTCGTGATCAGATCGACCCGGGGGATTCCCTGCACCAGCCGGATCTCGCTCGAATATCGCTTTGCGCCCGGTGCGTCGCCCTCCACTAATAAAGAGTCGACCAGACTGCCGCTTTCTTTCACTCTGACCCGAACGTTAGAGATTCGCTGCGCCTTGCTGCCGTCAGTTCCCGAGACGTACAAATATTCGTCCAGTCCAGGTCTCGCTCTATCGACTAATTCCGTCCCGTCCCGTTTCAACTTCAACGAATTCACTGCCCCAGTCGCAGAATCGACGGAGAGCGAAACGTACTCGTTTTCGAGTGCGTGACCGTGGATTTGGAGAGCCCCAGAGGCATTGAAAGCCTCCCCCTTTTCGACAAAGATCCGCGTGGCAGCAAATGGCAGTACAGTCTCGAGGAGAACCGCCAACTCGCCCGTGGACAGGCGCTGCGAAGGCAGGGGCTTGCCGTTCAGGTCGGTCACCCTGTCTCCCGCCGCACTGAGCGCTGGCGTCAAATAAACGACGTCAGTGCGCGGCCAGGAATTTGTGTTGTAGATATCGATCGCCGTTCTGCTGTCTCGCGAACTGGCGACGACCGGCAATGCTCTCTGGATCAGTTCGCGTGACTCACGGTCCGCATCCAAAGCAAAATTCCGCTTGAACTCCCATTGTTGCTTCACAAAAGGCAGATCCGGCTCCTCGATGCTGTTGTGTGCGCCCCACGTATGCTCGTCATAAAAGGTTACGTTTCGCCATGCGGAGTTGTAATCCTGCGCCGGATAGGAACTCGGCGAAAGCATCGACCACAAAGCTTCCCCTTGAATCAACCGATCGACAGCCGCGCGGTTGAGCGCCGTTTCATACGCCGTAGAAGCCGCACCGTCTTCCCAGTAAGGAGTGAAATCACCCTTCACGACCGGCAAAGTGGGACCGTAGCGCTTCTCGAATTCCTGAAACATTTGCGCATGCGTCGCAATGATGAGGCGAGGCGAGACGTAGCGCTCATTCCATTGCTTCACGAAGTCCGAGAGAGTCGGATCGGGCGGACCATTGTCCGCAAGCGTGTACGGGAGCTGGACCATGGCGTACGGATACGATTCCTCGTCCAGCTTGCGCATCAGTTTCATCATCTTCTGATCGCCTAACTTGGCGAGCGTTCCTTCATGAAAGCTGGAGTAGCTGGCTCCGGCCATCCACGTCAGCACTTTCTCTTCCCCAGACTGCGAGACCCAGTAGAACGGCTTGTCGCCCCACGCCTGCAATGTGTAACCGATCCGATCTCCGTTGTTGGGTGCGGTCGCGAAGTATTTCACACCGCTCTGGGCTAAGGCGGAAACGAGTCCCCAGCTGAATCCTGGCACATCGGAGGTCACCGCGGTCGTCATCGGAATGTGGTAATCAGCCCGCAGGGTGCGGGCAAAATCGAAGAAATGGCTCATCTCAACCGAGTTGGCGAGCCCGGTCAGCATGTTGGCATAGAGCGCACTCAATCCAATGCTGCCCTCGTGCACATCCGCGAAAACCTCTTCGCGCTGAGCCGGCGTCGCTTTCTTCAGATAGCTCTCCAACGACCAGATCGTTTCCAGGTTCCACTTGTAGCGCGCGTTCTCCGGATAGTCGCGGGTCTGGCGAATCAGCCGCATCGCCACTTCCAGGTTATTCCACTGCTTCTTCTCAACGTCAGGCTGCAGATCCGTGTATCCGATATCGTTGTGGGAATATGAGAGCAGATAGACGTCTCTCCTCTTCACAGGCATCACACGCAGCACGCTCGTATTCACGAGTTGATCGTTTAGCTCGAAACGAATCGGCAAAGTGGTTTCGGAGCTGACGGCCGGAATCCGCAGTTGTATCGCGTTCGATCCAATTCGTAACTGGGCGCTGACTGGCGCCTGATTCGGTACGAGAACTTTGATCGACCTGCCTTCGACAAGGTTATCGAGACTGAGGCGCAGCAGTTGCGAGGAATGGCCGCTATTTCCGGCTTCTCTCAGGAGCGCTGGTTCGGCTCGGAGCTGCGCTATGAAATCGAACGGATGCTGGAACGTCATGCACCAATCCGCGCTGCCGGAGTTGTCTCCGCGGATTTCCAACGTGAGCGGCTTGCCAGCCTCCACGTCCTTTTCAGGAACTTTCAGTTGCATGTAGCCGAAAAGATCGCCAACCGTGTCGGTGAGGAGCGAGGCGAAAGAAAGCTCTGCGCCATCTTTGCCGGTCATTTTCCAGCTTCGGGCGCTCGCGTCCTTCGCATTTCTGAAAGTAAACCAGGGTTGGCGGTTGACGAATAACTTGAACTCGTGCGTTTCCTCTTCCTGGGCGAATCCCTTCGATTCAATCCCCGCCAGCCAAATGAAATGATAGTAGCCGCCGGAAGCCTTCGACGCGGGATCGGTGCGCCAGGAAATCGTAGGAGCGTTGGTCTGCCCTCTCACGATGAGCGCAGAATCGACGTCCGGATCAGAAGAATGATAGTCAATGGTTTGCCCGCTGATCGCAGACCGAAAGCCATTCTGATAAGGGATGGAAGATTCTTTAGACTTCGATTCGGTCGCGGCGGATCTCACTCGGATGACAATCTGGTTGCTTCCGCTTTGAGCGGACGAATATCCTTGGAGTGCCGCTATCAAGATAGCGAGAGTCACCGCCGTGATCTTTGGCATTTTGCGTGGCCTCTTAGCCTGAAGGAAGGCTCGAACGTTGCGAACAACATTCATCAGGATGAAGTGTCAAGCTCTGGCGAGCGATACGGCATTCTGCAACTTGCGGACATTGTGCTCGAGCACCTGCATCCGCTGATATTCGCGGCCCTGCGCGCTTCCCAAAGAGACTCTCGGGTTACGATGGAGCATAGGGCTCGCCACCGGGGTACTCAGCCCGACGTGAATCTCACTCACGCCGGTGCGCTCCAGGATCTCGGCAACGTTGCCGTGGCGAATGCCTCCACAGGCCATGATGGTGATGCGGCCGCGACTCGCGGAAACGAGCCGCGCGATCGCCTCCGCCCCTTGGAGACAATCCTGTTCGCCACCGGACGTGAGCAGCCGGTGGGCGCCCGTGGCGCAAACGTCCTCTAACCCGCGAGGCAGATCGGCGCACATGTCAAAGGCGCGATGAAAAGTTACCTGCATGGGCCGCGCAAGATCGATCAACTCCCGTGTGCGCCCAGCATCGACGCGCCCGTTCGTATCGAGAATGCCGAAGACGATCCCATCTGCGCCGAGATTCTTCGCGAGCCCGATATCCTTTTGCAGGATCTCGAATTCTTCCGGCTGGTAACAGAAATCGCCGCCGCGCGGACGAATGATGACGTGCAGCCCGATTGAAATTCGCTCGCGCACGGCTTCGATTAGGCCGGCGCTGGGAGTGACTCCGCCCTCGACCAGATTGCTGCACAATTCCACGCGCGCAGCCCCGCCCCGTTCGGCAGCGATCGCCGAAGCAACAGAATCGACGCAGACTTCGATGAGAATCTGATCAGGCATGGTGCGAAAGAGCTAACAGCGCAGTTACTGTACCTTAAATCGATATCACAGTCTTAAAGCTGCCAGCTTCCGCAGACGGCATACCGGCAAAACTGGTGGAACGGGCTGCCGCCCTGGGAACTGCAATATTGCCGCAAGACCCAAGGCAGGCAGAGATCAGAACGAATAATGCAGGCTGAGTTGTATTTGCCGCGCCGGGGAACGGACACCAGTGATTTGGCCGAAGTTGCTGTCATTTATTCCGTTATCCGGATTTCCATAACTCGCTATGTTGAAAACGTTAAAGAAATCAGCCCGGAAGCCGAGCACATTCTGCTCATTCCATAGGTGAAAGTCTTTAAATAAGGACATATCGACCTGGCGATAACCTGGCGCCCGCTCCGTGCTGTTACTCGCCGTACCGAATGTGTTCGTCGCGGCATCGCCGTACGCGCAGGTTCCGTCGTCTGCACCAGCCTGGAGACACGGAGTTGCGGAGGGGTCGGTTCCCCACCAATTCTGGAGCGAGCGATCCCGAATAATCATGGGGCGATACTGATTGGCCCGGCTGAAGCCCCATCCGGCATTATTCGTGTTGCTGTTGTCTGGGCCAAACATGGTAACCGGGAAGCCAGTATAAAGGACAGCTGTAGCAGCGACTCTCCAGCCTCCCAGCGCCGTATCCGTGACTCGGCTGACATTGTTGCCGTAGGCGCGGCCACGGCCGAAAGGCAAATCGTAGACGCCGACGAAGTTCAAGCTATGGCGAATGTCCATGCCGGACGGTCCATAGTCGGCATTAAGGTCGTAGCCGTTCTGGGCCGATAGACCGTTGAAGCTTGTATTGGAGACGGGATAGTCACCGGAGGAATTAGTCAACGACTTAGCATAGGTATAATTGAGTGTGTATTCCAATCCATGGTGAGTACGCTGACGCAAGGTA
>Ga0335072_10016859_pt1 | contig 10348 bp, 2 predicted proteins | sample Lox_Sample_21_FD_206725 | JGI IMG/M metagenome (GOLD analysis project Ga0335072, IMG submission 206725) | Soil microbial communities from Loxahatchee National Wildlife Refuge, Florida, United States - Lox_Sample_2.1 | ecosystem: Environmental > Terrestrial > Soil > Wetlands | place: USA: Florida... | reverse complement strand
CGGCGTGATATTCCCTGTCAAGGTACACGTGCGCATAGAACGATAGCGCGCTCGCGGCGGCTGCTACCAGGAAGAGATCGAACGGCAGAACGCAGAAAACCACCCCGGCCAGGAGAATGGTCGGAATCAGGAAATACGGCGTATTGTTGCCGTCGTCACCGGGCTGGGTGGGCGACACCAGGCTGCCCCTGGCATAGTACCGGTGGTGGAACGTGATATGGTTCCGGTAGAAGGCGCCACCCACCCGGCGATGACCCAGGCTGTAGTGAAACAGCGTCTGGCCGCCTGACATGACCAGATGCGCGGCTATAGCCGTAACGATGTACAGCGGCAACTCTGACAAGGACCAGCGCGTCAATTCGGCGATCATCGCCGTGTCTCCCCGTGCATGGGACCACTGCAGCTCCGTCGATCCGAGGGCGGATGTTGCGATTCTATCATAAATATCATCCGAGCCGTAGCAGGACGCGATGAGCGATACCGTCGTCCCGCATCTTCAGACCAAACGGCTGCCGCGGAATTTCCGTTCCATCCATCGTGGCGGCTACAATGCCGCGGCAGACACCGTCCGGATTCTCGACCAGGATTTCGTAACGTGCCGAGCCGTACCGGACCGTCATCTCGAAGCCCGGCCAGGCTTTCGGGATGCACGGATCAAGCCGCAGGAGATCGCCCTCCAGGCGCAGTCCAAGTATACTCTCGACGCCGGCGCGTTGCATCCATCCCGCGGAACCGGTGTACCACGTCCAGCCGCCGCGTCCGACATGCGGTGCGTTGGCATAGACGTCGGCGGCGGCGACATAGGGTTCAACTTTGTAGCGATGCACATCGAAGCGGCTACGGGCATGATTGATCGGATTTAACAACGAGAACAGTGCGGCGGCATTGTCGCCTTGACCGAGCGCGGCGAACGCCATCACCGACCACAGTGCGGCATGTGTGTATTGGCCGCCATTCTCGCGAATGCCTGGCGGGTAGCCCTTGATATAACCCGGATCGAGCGGCGTCTTGTCGAATGGCGGCGTGAACAGCAGCGCGACGTGATCCAGTGGGCGGATCAGCGCGCGCTCGACGGCTGCCATGGCGCGCTGCGCATGCTCGGGGTCGGCCGCACCTGAGATCGCTGCCCAGGACTGCGAAATCGAGTCGATGCGACATTCCTCTCCGGCCGCCGAACCGAGCACGGTGCCGTCGTCGAACCAGGCACGGCGGTACCAATCGCCGTCCCAGGCCTCGCGTTCCAGCGTGGCTTGCAGCGCGGTGGCATGCGATCGCCATGCCGCAGCGCGAGCGGTATCGCCACGTGCGTCGGCCAGCGGCGCGAATGCGGCGAGTGCCGCGTGCAGCAGCCACCCCAGCCAGACACTCTCGCCCCGGCCCTGTTCTCCAACACGGTTCATGCCGTCGTTCCAGTCGCCGGTGCCGATCAGCGGCAGCCCGTGCACGCCGAGCTGGAGACTGGCATCCAGACCGCGGGCGCAATGCTCGTACACCGTGCCGACTTCGTCGGACACCGTCGGCTGGAAGAAACTGTCATGTTCTGCCGCCTGCAAAAGCTGGCCTTCCAGGAACGGCACAACCTCGTCCAGCACCGCCGCGTCGGCAGCGACGCGCACATACTGCGCCACCGCGTAGGCGAGCCATGCCCGATCGTCGGAAATATGCGTGCGGACGCCCTGCCCCGATTGCGGCAACCACCAGTGCTGGACGTCGCCTTCGACGAATTGCCGCGCGGCGGCGCGCAACAGATGCTCGCGCGTCAGGACCGGCTGCGTGGCGGCCAGCGCCATGCCATCCTGCAACTGGTCACGGAAGCCATAGGCGCCGCTGGCCTGGTAGAATCCGGAACGCGCCCAGATGCGACAGGCCAGCGTCTGGTACAGCAGCCAGCCGTTCAGCATGATGTCCATCGCACGATCGGGGGTCTTCACCTGGACGGCGCCGAGGACCCGATCCCAATGGCGGCGAACCTCTGACAGCACCTCGTCGAGATCTGTCTTGCGATATCGCGCGATCAACGCGCTGGCATCCTGCGCGCCGGCGGCTTCGCCAAGGAAGAACGCGATCTCGATCCGCGCGTTGGGCGGCAGCACGACGGACGTTCGCAGCGCCCCGCAAGGATCGAGGCCGGCCCCGACCGTGTTGGACAGCGGTGCCGAGGAAGCGAGGGCTGCCGGACTTTCCAGCGTCCCATTGCGGCCGATGAACTCCCGCCGATCGCCCGTCCAGTCAGTCTGCCGCCCGGCAAGATCGGCGAAGGCTACGCGCGACCCGAACGCGGCATGCCAAGAATTGCGCGCGAACAAGGCGCCCGTGTCGGCATCGATCGCGGTCGTCAGGCACGGTGCGGCGGCGCCGCGCGACGAACCCAGCACCCATTCGACATAGGCGGTCAGCGAAAGATGCCGCGTCCGGCGCGATGTGTTGTGCAGCGTCAGCCGCGAGAGTTTGATCGGGTCCCCTACCGGAACGTACTGCAACAGTTCGGCAGCAATGCCATGCGCCGCATGCTCGAAACGGCTGTAGCCCCAGCCGTGCCGTGCGCCATAGGTGGCGGGGTGGTTGCGGATCGGCAGCGCGGTCGGACACCACAGGTCGCCGGTATCGTCGTCGCGGATATAGAACAGCTCGCCCGGACGGTCGCAAACCGGATCGTTCGACCACGGTGTGAGCTGATTCTCGCGACTGTTGAGAGACCAGGTGAAGCCGCTGCCTTCCACCGACACTTGAAAGCCGAAAACGGGATTGGCGATAACATTGATCCACGGCGCCGGCGTCGCCTGGCCGGGCCCAAGAACCGTGACATATTCCCTCCCACCTTCAGCGAAGCCGCCGAGCCCATTAAAGAATTCGAGCGGCGGCGGCTCAGCCGCCAATGCGGTGACGTCGGTCGCAGGCCTTCGCGTGGTGCGGACTGCTTCATCGGGTTCCGGCACACGATCGAGCTGATCGGCGAGCGACCCGCGCTGTCCGACCAGGACGACGCGCGCGACCGACGCGAGCAATGCGCGGGCTTCCGGCGCAATCAGGTCGGCGCGCAGCACTAAGACACGGCCGTGCCGTTGCGCGTCAGCGATCGCCGGTTGCGACTGGCTTGCCCGCACCTGGGTCTCGAGCGCGCTCTGCAGATCCTGGACATAGGACGACGCCCGCTCGTTCAGGATCACCAGATCCACGACAAGCTGCTTCATCCGCCAGTACTCGTGCGCCCGCAGCAATTGCCGGGCGATGTCGAGGTTTTCGATGTCGGCGATGCGCAACAGGACGATCGGCAGGTCGCCGGAAATGCCCATGCGCCAGAGCCCGGGCTGCGCACCGGCACCGCGCAGAATGGTGTCCGACGAAGGCCGCAGCGCCGCTGCGGCATACAGCAGATGGCCGGCGACGCGCTGGAACAAGCTTGCCTCGCCCGGGTCGATCCCGAGGTGATGCAATTGCACTTGTGCCTGCGTCCAGGCCAGCGTGGCCGCGCGCTCGAACGCGGCGGTGTCACGATGCTTGTCGGCAAGGTCGAGCACCGCCTCGCGGGTTTCGGCAACCACTGTCCAGAAAGCGATGCGTACGGTGGCGCCTGGTGCGACCCGCACGCGGCGGCGCAGTGCGAACACCGGGTCGAGTACCGTGCCGACCGTGTTGGACAATGGCCGGCCATCGGTCACCACGATCGGCCGATGGATGTCATAGCCGCGGCCCAGGAAACGGGCGCGGTCGGTCTCCACCTCCGGTTTCCCCACCGCCTCGCCATCGACGTTGGCGACGTGCGCAGCCCAGATTTCCTGCTCTGCCGGTGCGCGTCGCCGCCGCGTCGCCAGCAAAGTGCCCTGGGCAGGAAGATACTCAGTGGCAACGAACAATTTCATGAACGCCGGGTGGGCGACGTCATCGGCGTCTGGCGCCAGGACCAGTTCGGCATAGGACGTCACGTCGATCTCGCGCACTCCTTCGCCCGAATTCGCGATCGAGACGCGGCGAACTTCGGCGTCGTCCTCGGCCGAGACGAGCACTTCCAACGTCGTCGTCAGCGTTCCGTCCTGCCGGGTGATCTCGGCGCGATCCTCATTGAGGGCGACGCGATAGGAGTCGGATTCGGCGCCGCTCGGCTGGAAGCCGGCCGACCACACGTCGCCACTGCGAACGTCACGCAGGAACACGTACGAGCCCCATTCGTCGCAGGTGGCATCCTCGCGCCAACGCGTGATGGCGATCCCACGCCAGCGGCTGTAACCGGAGCCGGCGGCAGTCAGCATCACCGCATAGCGGCCGTTCGACAGCAGGTGCGTGGCAACCGCCGCGCTGTGTGCGCTGACCAGCCGCCGGCCGCCGGGCGGTGCTTGCTGCAACACCTTGGCGCCTGACTGCGCGTCCGCCTCCCAGGGGCGCACCGCGGCAACGTCACGCGGCGTGGCCTCCTGCAGCAGAAGTTCGGTCGCCTGCACCATCGGCTCGGCATGGAACCGAGTGCGCATGACACCATCCAGGAGCGTATCCGCGATGGCCACGATCGTCATGCCCTGGTGATGCGCCATGAACGCACGCACGATCGCGACACGTGCGTGTTCCGGCAGCCTGCTGGGCGTGTAGTCCAGGGCTTCATAATACCCGTAGCGTCCGCAGGCGCCGACGCCGGCCAGCATGGCATAATTGCGCGCCGCCGCTGCCGGATCGACCATGCTGGCGAGCGCGGTCGCATACGGCGCCACCACCGCGCTCTCGCCCAGGCCCCGCTTGAGCCCGAGGCCAGGAACACCGAAATTCGAATATTGGAAGGTCAGCTCCAGGTCGCGGATGTTGTAAGCCGACTCGGAAACACCCCAGGGCAGGCCAAGCGACGTGCCGTAAGCAATTTGCCGCCGTACGATCAGCCGACTGGTTTGCTCCAGCAGGCTGCCGTCCGGAGCACGCATGATCAGCGACGGCATCAGGTACTCGAACATCGACCCCGACCATGAGATCAGCGCGGCACCGCCGCTGATCGGTGTGACGGGGCGGCCGAGAAGGAACCAGTGGCGTGCCGGAACGTCGCCCTTCGCGATGGCGATGAAGCTAGCCAGCCGTGCCTCCGAGGCGAGCAAATCATAGCAGCTTGGGTCGAGCGCTCCGTCCGCCACCCGATAACCGATCGACAGCAGCTTGCGATCGGGATCGATCAGAAAGCCGTAGCCCATGTCGAGCGCCATCGTTCGCGCGGTGGTTTCCAGCAACGCGAGGCGCCGCGTCAGTGCGACGATTGCCTCCGGCGGCTGGCCGATGTCCCGCTGATGACTCTCGATCGTGCGGCGCGCGGCGGTGATCCAGAACAGCAGGTCCGCGTCGTCGTCGTCGCCATGTTCTGTCGCGAACGCGGACGCGATGTCGGCGACGATCTCGGCCTGCGCTGCCAGGCCGACGAGGTGCGCCGCGATACCCAGATGAGGCTGGCGCACACTGACGGCCAGTGCTGCGAGTGCGGCGTCAAGCTGGTGCCAGGTCACGGTCAGAGTGCGTCGCCCGTCACGCAACCGGTCGGTCGCCTCACGGGCGAGGTCGAGGGCATCGGCAATGCCGGACAGGCGCTGCGCGGCGGTCGGCGGCAGCGCTGTCCATTCCCGACAGGCGTTGGCCAGAGTGATCAGGTGGCCGGCCAGGTTTCCGCTATCGACGGCGGATACATAGGGCGGATCGAGCGGGCGCAGGTCGCTCGTGTCGTACCAATTGTAGAAATGCCCGCGAAACCGCGCGAGGCTGCCCATCGTGGCCAGCGTCATCTGCAGGCGTTCCGCCGCTTCATCTGTTCCCAGCCAGGCAAAATCGCGGGCTGCCGCCACGGATAGGAGGTACAATCCGAGATTGGTCGGGGATGTCCGATGCGCCAGCGCCGGAGTCGGGTCCTCCTGGAAATTGTCCGGCGGCAGCATGTGGTCGGCGGGCGTTACGAAGGTTTCGAAAAACCGCCAGGTCCGCCGGGCGATGATCCGCAGGGCCTGACTGTCCGCCGTCGATACGGACATCCGGCCGGCAATTCCGGGAGACTGGCTGGTCCAGCGCGCGATTGCCGGCGATGCGATCCACAGGGCCGCGAGCGGCACAGCCAATGGCCACGTGCCATGCCTGCCCTGCAGCGACACCGCCAGGGCGGCAATGCCGACGGCAACGCCGCTGGCCATCACGCGATAGAAGCTGAGGAGATCGAGCCGGCGGCCGATTGCGGCGTGCGCGGCGGGAACCCATTCGAGGAGATGCCGGCGGGTAACGAACAGCCGCGCCAGGGTTCGCGCGATCGCATCGCCCATCAGCCACGCCTGGTGCCCCAGGAACGTGATGACGAGCACCCATTGCATGAGCGCGAGGCGTAGATCGCTGCCGAGCGCCGCAAGGTGGCTGCGCAGCGTTATCCCAGCGCGGCGCGGCACGATTACGGCAGCGACGGGAATCAAAGTTGGCAGCAGGATCGTCAACAGGACGAAGCCGATCCACACCGATGCAGACATGAGGGGCAGCGCAAGTCCGGCCAGCAGCGACAGCACGCAGGTTGGCGCGGACAGCGTGCGCCGGAGATTGTCGAGCATTTTCCAGCGGCCGCTCGCCGGGACGGCCTGGCGCACGCGGTCGCTGGCGGGGCTCGGTCCGTCGCCGAACAACCACGGCAGCAACTGCCAATCGCCGCGCGCCCAGCGATGATGGCGCCGCGCCGCGACGTCGTAGCGGGCCGGAAATTCCTCCACCACCTCGATGTCGGAGGTGAGACCGGCGCGGGCGAAAATGCCCTCGAACAAGTCATGGCTGAGCAATGCGGAGTCGGGTACGCGGCCCGCCAGCGCGGCCTCGAAGGCGTCGATGTCGTAGATGCCCTTTCCGGTGTAGGAGCCTTCGCCGGTGAGGTCCTGGTACACGTCGGAAACCGCGGCGGCATAAGGGTCGATGCCGCTCATGCTGGAGAACACGCGCTGGAACAGCGAACCCTCGCGGCCGACGGGCAATGATGGCGTGACCCGCGGTTGCAGCACGGCATGTCCCGCCACGACGCGACCCGCGGCGGCGTCGAACTGCGGCCGGTTGAGTGGGTGCGCCATCTTGCCGATCAGGCGATGGACCGCGTCGCGCGGCAGCCTTGTGTCAGCGTCGAGCGTGATGACGTAGCGTACATCGGTCGGCGCCGTCGGCGATTGCCCACCGACGGGCAGAAAGCTGGTGTCGGTCGCCCCACGCAGCAGTCGGTTCAGTTCATGCAGCTTGCCGCGCTTGCGTTCCCAGCCGATCCAGCGTGCCTCGCCGGGATTCCAGACGCGCCGGCGGTGCAGCAGCAGGAAGCGATCGCCGCCCGGCGCCGGACCATAGCGGCGATTGAGCCGGGCAATGCCGGCCGCCGCTGTTTCCAGCAGCGACTCATCGTCATCGGCATGCTCTGTCGCGGCGTCGAGCCAGTCGGACAGCAGAGCGAAATGCAGCTCCCCGTCCGGGCTTGCAAGGTGATGGATTTCCAGGCGCTCGATCTGCTCTTTGATCGCGTCGGGCGTCGTCAGCAGCGTCGGCACGGCGATCAGCGTGCGCAAATGCGCCGGGACGCCGTTGCGAAGTTCCAGCGCCGGCAACGGCGCCGCGCCGAAGCCGCGCGTCACGCTGCGATTCACCAGGGCAACGGCCACGTCGACGGCTGGCACGATTCCCAGGATAGCCAGCAGGCCGAGCCAGATCGGAGCGAGCCCCTGGGTGTGCAGCGTTGCCAGCGGTATGGCGAGCAGGATCGCGGCAACAACGGTGCCGGCGCCGACATAGCCACCAATGCCAAGCCTGCGGCCCAGGCGTCTGGGCGCGGCGCTCCACGCGGAGCGGAAGCCGATGGCAGCCTCGAACGCACCGCGCCCGCCGCCGAGCAGGTGATACCCGGGATCAGCGCGGCGGTCGTTCTCGACGCGCGCGGACGTCGGTGCCGCTTGGCTTGCTGCCTGGACGGCCGCGCGCGCGACATCGAGTTCCGTGCGGACGGTGCCGCGCGCCAGTTCCTCGATGGCGCTGCGATAAAGATTGCGCGTCGGAAAATCCATGTCGTGAAACGCGCTGCCGGCGGAGAGCGCGTCGTCCACCAGGCTGATGCGCTCGAACAACTCCGGCCAGTCGGCGTCGGAAATCGTGCGCATACTGGTGATGATATTTCGCACCGTGACGACGCCGGACCCCTGCCTCTTGTGCTCGTCTTGCACGATCGCGTCTGCCGTCGATCCTTGCGCCGAGATATGCTGGTCGAGCCATGTGAGTGCCGGCGTGAACCTGGGATCCTGATCGCGCAGACGGTGTACGAGTTGGACGGCGAACGCGTCGGACAGGTTCGTGCCGTCGTGCTGTGCGAGCACGGTCGATGCGGGTTCGGCCGCGTGTCCGCCCGCACCGAGCAGGCGGTCGGCGAGGTCGTTCGCCTCCTGTCGTGCGTCGCTGCTGCGGATGATCAGTTCGGCCATTCGCCGGAGGTTTTCGACGAGCACGATCCGCAACGTGATGGCAACCGCCCAGAGCTCGCCGATCGTCAGCGGCTGCACCTCCTGGTAAGCGCGCACGAAGCGGCACAGCATGTCGGCGTCGAAATGGCTGTCGGTGTGGGCGATGAAGGCCCAGGCCACACCGAACACCCGTGGGTATCCGGCGAATGGGCCGTCAATCAGCTTCGGCAATTGCCGGTAATAGCCGGATGGCAATGCCGAGCGGATTTCGCGGATTTCCCGTTCGACGAGGTAGTAGTTATCGACCAGCCACTCGGCTGCCGGCGTGATGGCGCGGCCTTCCTCGGCCGATCGGGCGGTCATGCGATAAGCGTGGAGAAGCACGACACCGTTGGCAGCAAGCCGACGGGACAGCGGATGACCCCTGGCCGGCCTTGGCGTGACCGCCTGCGCAACCGCGAGGCTGCGTGCGTGTTGTTCCAGGCGTTCGGCGCTGAACAGCTCGTCGCGAACAGGCGCCGCGCTGATCCAGGGAGAAGCGGGCGACGCGCGGCCAAGGATCGAGATCATGCTGTCCGCCTGGGTGTGTCGGACCGGGTCAGGAACCAATCGGAGGCGGCGGATGTGCCGCGGTATTGGCCCGCCCTCATGCCTCCTCGAATGGAGCCAGCAGGCGGCCTGCCTTGAAAATTATCGTGGGTTCGTCGTCGTAATCGCCGGTCGATATCATTCCGATTCCGGCCGCCTTCGACTGGGGAGCGTATCGGTCGCGCGGGGCGTGGCGACCCGGGCGGCGGCGGCGTGCCGATAGACAGCTTCGGCCGTGACCTCGGCGGAAATCCGCGCCAGCGCATCCTCGAGCCCGACCGGTGATGCGGTGTTCAATTCCTCCGCGGCACGACGCAATGCCTCGCGCCGTATCAGGCGCGCGGTCATTGCGTCGAACTTCGGATCAGGTGCGTCCTGGTCGGTCATCGAAATCCCTCCGGACGCCCCTGTCGCTGTGTTCAGTAACCCGCATCATCCATGGCGCTGGATGATCCGTTGCGCCCAGGGGACTTGTCCTGGTGCACCGCCACCATCGCCTCGGTGGTGATCATCAGCGAGCCGACCGACGCGGCGTGCTGCAGGGCGGACCGCACGACCTTGGTGGGGTCGATGATGCCGGCCTTGACCAGGTCCTTGAACTCGCCGGTTTGGGCATCGAAGCCCCAGTTGTACTCGTCCTTGTCCAGCACCTTGCCAGAAATCACCGCACCATCCTCGCCGGCGTTCTCGGCGATCTGGCGCAGCGGCGTCAGCGCCGCCTTGCGCACGATCTCGATGCCGACACGCTGGTCGTCATTCTCGGCATTCAGCTTGGCCAGGATCAGCGACGCACGGGCCAGCGCAATGCCGCCGCCCGGCACGATGCCTTCCTCGACCGCGGCGCGCGTGGCGTGCAGGCCGTCATCGACCCGGTCCTTGCGCTCCTTCACCTCGACTTCAGTCGAACCGCCGACGCGGATGATCGCGACGCCGCCGGCCAGTTTCGCCAGCCGCTCCTGCAGCTTCTCTTTGTCGTAGTCCGAGGTGGTTTCCTCGATCTGCGCCCGGATCTGATTGCAGCGCGCCTTGATGTCGCCCTTCTTGCCGGCGCCTTCGACGATGGTGGTGTTGTCCTTGTCGATCAGCACCTTCTTCGCGTTGCCCAGCATGGCGAGCGTCACGTTTTCCAGCTTGATGCCAAGGTCGTCACTGATCACCTGGCCGTGCGTGAGTACCGCGATATCGTCGAGCATCGCTTTGCGGCGGTCGCCGAAGCCAGGCGCCTTGACCGCGGCAACCTTCAATCCGCCCCGCAGCTTGTTCACCACCAGGGTCGCAAGCGCTTCGCCCTCGACATCTTCGGCGACGATGAGCAGCGGGCGGCCCGATTGCGCGACGGCTTCCAGCAG
>Ga0335072_10016857_pt1 | contig 10348 bp, 8 predicted proteins | sample Lox_Sample_21_FD_206725 | JGI IMG/M metagenome (GOLD analysis project Ga0335072, IMG submission 206725) | Soil microbial communities from Loxahatchee National Wildlife Refuge, Florida, United States - Lox_Sample_2.1 | ecosystem: Environmental > Terrestrial > Soil > Wetlands | place: USA: Florida... | reverse complement strand
CGGCCCCTTGCCGCCCTTGTGCGTCAGCGCGCGATACGTGCAATCCCAGTAGTCCTCCAGCGTCTCGCCCTTCCACGCGAACACCGGCACGCCCGCCGCCGCAATTGCTGCTGCCGCGTGGTCCTGCGTCGAAAAGATGTTGCAGCTCGCCCAGCGCACCTCGGCGCCCAGGCTCACCAGCGTCTCAATCAGCACCGCTGTCTGAATCGTCATGTGCAGCGAACCTGTCACGCGCACTCCGGCCAGCGGCTTCTCCGCCGCATACTTGTTCCGGATCGCCATCAATCCCGGCATCTCCTGCTCGGCGATGATGATCTCCTTGCGGCCCCAGTCGGCCAGTCCCAGATCAGCCACCTTGTACTCAGTCCCAATCTTTTCGATCGTTGCGGTTGCCATGCAAATCTCCTCATATCGACGTATCGTGATATATTGATGTGTACCAGAACTTGGCCATGCCGTCAATCACCAAAACGCTCCGGGTTGTCGCCGATCCTAACCGGCTGCGTATCCTGTTGCTTCTAAAGGGTGAAGAACTCTCCGTCGCCGAACTGCAAGAGATCCTGGCCATGGGCCAGAGCACCATTTCCACCCACCTCTCCCAGCTCAAACAGGCCGGTCTCCTTGAAGACCGCCGCACCGGCAAAAGCAATCTCTACCGCCTGGCTACCGCACCGGATGGCCCCTTGCAGCAGATTCTCGCAAGCGCTAAGGAGGAGATTCCCGAAGCCGCGCACGATCAGGCCGCGATGCGCCGCGTCCTCCGCAAGCGCCAGGACAAGATGCGAGCATTCTTTGATTCCGTGGCCGGGCGCCTCGGTAAGGATTACGTCCCCGGCAAATCCTGGAAGAGCATCGCCGAAGCGCTCCTCCGTCTCATGCCGCCGCTCGTCATCGCTGACCTCGGTGCCGGCGAAGGCGCATTCGCACTCTTGTTGGCCCAGCGCGCAAAAAAAGTCATCGCCGTCGACACTTCAGCCAAAATGATCGACGTCAGCCGCGAGCAGGCCCTCCGCCACGGCGTCAAGAACATCGACTACCGCCTCGGCGACATGGAAGAGATCCCCATCGGCTCCGGCGAAGTCGATCTCGTATTCTTCTCCCAGTCGCTGCACCACGCGCTGCATCCCGGCCGAGCACTCGAAGAAGCATCGCGCATCCTCACCCCCGGCGGACGCATCGTTATCCTCGATCTCCTCAAGCACCGCTTTGAAGAGGCGCGCGAAATCTACGCCGACGAGTGGCTCGGCTTTTCAGAATCAGAACTTGAAACCATGCTCGGGAGTGCCGGCTTCACATCCATCGAGACCACCGTCGTCGACAAAGAATCTGAAACCCCGCAATTCCAGACCCTCCTCGCCCTCGCCGTCAAGCCCACCTAAAACAACGTTCGGCCCTTCAGCCATTGCCAAACGGAGAGCCCGCTCGCAACCAGGCACAGCGCGACGAAGACGAACATCCCCCACTCAAACGGAGCGGATTTTGCAACAATCAGGATCTGTGTCCCAAATTTCAAGGCCAGCATAGCCAAAAGGGTGAACCGTACCGCCCGCGCCAAGAAATTGATCACTACGATGCGCCACACCGGGTATTGGATTGCGCCGGCTGCCGCAATCACGGTTGTAAATGGAAACGGAGGTGGCGCCAGGCCGCTGACAGCGATGGCCATGCCGGCATGGCTTTCCATTCTGCTTTTGATCCTTTTGTATCTTTTCGCGCCAACGGCCTTGCGAAGGCCCTCTTCGCCCAGCTTGCGAGTCACCAGAACCAGCAGAAGTACCCCGAGCGTGGAACCGCAAGCGGCCGACAGCACATACCACGGCACACCGTGATGGTGATGGATCACAAGGCCAGCGACAACGAAGTCGTTGCCGAACGGCAACACAAGAAATGAAGAATCCAGAACGCCCATCACCAGGGGTCCCAGGTAGCCGAGGTGAAATACAAAGTGAAGGAGAGACGCAAAGAACTTCATGGTTCCCGCAGACCGGCCCTCCGCTTTGCGCTACCTGCAATGGCGCACATCCATGAGATGCAACTTTGCCGCTACGCAACGCCGCCAAGCAAACAAGGTACTCCGATCACATCCAGGAACTTGCCGAACAATCCCTCAACGCCCTCGCGCCCCGCTCAATACCAGAACCTCAGCTTCGCCCAATCCTGCGCAAATGGCCGCTTCCGCCCCCGCAGCCAGAAGAACCGCCGGTGCTCGTAGTTCATCGTCCAAGGCGCATCGAACGGTCCCAGGTCGATCACCTCTGCATAATCTTTCGTAAACTCCTCGCGGTTGTCACCCAGTGTCAGCACTGAGTCGCCCGTATATCCTCGCCAGCCCCAGTAGAAGTAATTGTTGTGCCCGCTGATGGCAATCGGCAGCCCGTATTTGCGCCCCAGAATGTTCACCGCACTGGCTTCCCCGTAGTTGTCGCAAAAAATCGCCGTATGCTTGCGGATACTTTCCGGCAGAGCATCGTAGCGTTCTGCAAATCCCTGCGCCACCTGCGGCCAGCCGAACCGGTCAGACAAAATCTGCGGCAATGGGCTTCTGAACTTTTCCATCCTCACTGAATCCGGTGCAAACGGCGCCGTCCAGACGTCGTACTTGTCCGGAGGCAGAATCGTCAGCACAATCGGTCCCGTAAACAAAAGCCCCACGCAGATCAACGCCGCGTAGGTGTTCACTGCCCACGTTCTCCTCACCAGCTCAGCAAAGGCTACAGCCCCAGCGGCAAACAGCACAGGGTAAATCGGCGCAATGTAGTAGTGCTTCGCGTGCATCGCCATCATCGCGGTGAGAAACACCACGTACGTCGGAGCCACGAATCGCCATGCTCGCGCCCGCTTTGCAAATCCCAGCCACACAAGACCGCCAATCCAAAGCGGAGCCGCTGAGTAAAGCAGCACCTGCACCTGCTGGAACAGAAAATCGAGCGGCGGATGCGGCAGGTTCTTGTCGGTATGCGCCACAATCTTCAGGAACTCATACGTTGGAAATCCATGCACCCACTGCCAGATGAAATTCGGCATCGCGATCAGCACAAGAATCGCGACTCCGCCCGCGCAGGCGCGCGTCCATAAAATCCGCCTCTGCGGCGTCAGCAACAAACCGACCGCGAGCGCCGCAAGAAAGAACACTGTCGAGTGCTTGTTCTCGACGCCCAGCCCCGCCAGCACGCCAAACCAGACCCACGCGCGCGGACCTGCCGATCCATCGGCCAGGCGCAGCACCATCAAAAGCGCGCCCATCCAGAAGCACGGTTCAAACGAATTCATCGAGAGGTAGTTGGCCGTCCCCAGAAAAACCGGAGCCGCAAGAATCCCCGTCATCGCCAGGATCTGCGCCGGCCGCTTCCCGCCGAATTGCCAGGTGAGCAAGCCGGCAAGCCCCACCGTGACTCCGCCCGCGAGAAAGCTGAAAACGCGGTCCCCAGTCGGCGACACCCCAAACAGCAACTCTGCTAACCGCGCCTGCAACGCTACCATTGGTGGCTGATCTACGTAACCCCAGGCAAGATGATGCCCGCAAACCAGAAAGTAAAGCTCGTCGCGAAAGAACCCGTACCCCAGGTGAGAGCCCCACAGCGAGCTCCCAAAATGAATTAGAAACGTCAGCGCCGCAAAGATTCCGGCCGCCGCCAGCGCCTCGCGCATCGGTGCCCGAACGCACCCCTGCGTTTTTAACAACACCCTGGGCTCTTCAACTGTTGCCAACGTGTGCTCCCCCGCCTTCATTGTATGGTTTTCTTCGTGCCGGCACCTCGAAATATCCCATCCCCAGGGGTGCTCTTGCAAAGTTGATAAAATCTGAATGAACTCCATTTTCCGAACCGCTTTAGCGGATGCTCTGGATTCACTGGCCGAACTTCGCGCCAATCCAAAGACAAAGGAACTTCACCGGCTGCATGGCCTCCTCTCTCACATTCACGGCGTTTGTCTGCAAGAACCTGCTTCGCCGGCGTCTCCGCACCGCCCTCACCCTCTGCGGCATCGGCATGGCCGTCGGCGCTTTTGTCGGCCTCGTCGGTTTTTCCCGCGCCTTTGAGCAGCAGTGGCTGCGCATTTACTCCAGCAGCGGCATCGACATCACAGTCGTTCAGGGTACCTTCGTCAACACCTCGCTCGATGAATCGGTCGTCTCCACGATCCGGCGTCTGCCTGATGTTGCCCAGGCCACCCCCATGAGCTTCAATGTCATGGACCTCACTCCCGAGGTCACTGCGCTCGTCTATGGCTGGCAACCCGATTCCTTCGAATTCGGCTCGCTCAAGATTCTCTCCGGCAAGCGCTTCAACGACGACCATCCCGAAGTCATGCTCGGCGATCTCCTCGCCCAGGATCTGAACAAGAAACCCGGCGACACCCTCGAGATTCAAGGCACGCCGTTTGAAGTCACTGGAATCTACCATGGCGCTTCGGCGCTTGAAGCCGACGCCCTCATCATGCCCCTCGATCAGTTGCAGCAGCTCACCAGCCTTCAAGGCAAAGCATCCACGGTTCATGTCCGGTTGCGGCCCCTCCCTCGTGGCGAATCTTGGGATCAATACCTCAAGCAGGCCCAGGCTCAAATCCAGACCGCCGTTCCCGGCCTTCGCGCTATGTCTGCCACTGAGCGCGCCAGCGACAATCAGATTGTCAAAATGGCCCACGCTTCCGCATGGGGAACCTCTGCCCTCGCCATCATCATCGGAATCCTTGGCATCACCAACACCATGGTCATGTCCGTCTTTGAGCGCACGCGCGAAATCGGCATCCTCCGCGCCATCGGCTGGCGTCGCAGCCACATCCTTGTGCTCATCCAGCTTGAGGCAGCCATACTTGGTCTCGTTGGTGGACTCGTCGGCATCGTCTTCGGTTGGTCCGCGCTACATATCCTGGCAGCCATGCCGCAAACCGGCAGTCTCGTCTCAGCATCTCTCCCCTGGCCGCTCCTCGCAGAAGCAATGGGCGTCGCGCTCCTTGCAGGACTCGTCGCCGGAGCACTGCCCGCCTGGCGCGCCGGTCAGCTCTCGCCCATGGAAGCTCTTCACCACGACTAACCCCATCCATAACTCTCGGTTCTAATTCGGCGACGGCTGCTCCACGTGATCAATCACCAGAAATTTCACTGGCGCCCGGCGCGACTCCAGCTCCAGCCCGAGCTGTTCTTGGAGCGCAGTGAATAGCGAAAGCCCCTGCGCGTCGCCCGTCGTTGCGCCGCCCGGGCCCGCGGCTCCATTGCCCAAACCTGCCGCGTCGTTTGCGCTCTGCACCCCAACCGCCGTCATGTCCAGCGTGAAATCATAGCTACCCGTCAGCCCGGTGGCATCCACGATTGGCCGCCCACCAATGTCGGCTCTTCCTGATAGCCATTCCGCAAGCATTGGCATCGATACTGCGCCCGCCTTCAATCCCCCATGCGGCAATCCGCTGATCATCGGCGTGCGCTGCGTCAACGACGCCTCCGCTACCGGTGATAGCGCCGCCTTTGGGCCGTTCTTCGCTAAGACCAACGCATACACCGCCATTTCTTTCTTTTGCTCGCTTAATATCAGATCGAAACGTTCTTTCAGCAGCTTCCTCAACATCAACCGGTACTCATCCAGCTTCTGGTTTGAGGGCAGCTTCTTCATCGCTTCCGCATCTGCGTCGGCAACCTTCGCGTCAACATCGAACTTCTCCGTGTGAATCCAGCTCGGTGACTTCGGCAACTGGTCGTCTTTGACGTGATACGCAAATCCCATCAATGTCGCCAGCGTCACGTTGTTTGCCGAAAACCTCCCTGGCGCCAGTGCGAACGTCGTCCCCATATCCCCGGGGACGCTCGGCTTAATCGTGGCCACTTCAAACGACGGCGCCGGCCCATTTCCCGATTGTGCGATTTGTCCCGAGGCCACACGCATGCCCAGTCCCGCAGCGAGCGCGGCAGCCACCATAAGCAGAATCGCATTTCGCATCCGTCCCAATCTCTGCCAACTCATGCGTATAAGGGCAAATCTCAGCCTGAATTCCCTTTTCTCCATAACGGTAAACTGCGGATACCCGCAATCTCGCAATTCAGTCTATGCGCGTTCCCGACATCGCATCGCAACGTCTCCCACGGCGCATGGCGTGATCTGCATCACGCCATACAACTTTCGCCGCCCACCATTCTTCCAACTCCCGCCGATCCCACCCCTGCATCACTTCAATTCTTTCAATTTCGTCCTATAATGTGCTGCAATTACGCCCTGCAGGAACTGAAATGTCTGCAAGAATCTTCAGGCATTTTCGTGTGTGCTCTCTGTTGAGCGTGCAATGGCGCCAACACCGTGCAATCCCGTCGCGCCATTCAGCAATCACATCACAATCGCTTCAGTTCCCGCCGCCGCCCCCCGGCGCGCCGATCGAATACTTGCCTCTCATTCATCATTTCAATCCCCGGCTTTTGCTTCATCGGCCCTCAGCGCGCGAGCTCATTGCCGGCGCAGACCGCCTCAATTCTTAAAGGAGTGATCTATGCACCGTCCTACGCGATTCATTTTCACGGCCATCGCTCTCGCGCTGCTCCTGCCGGCTTTCGCATTCGCGGCCCGCAATCCCGCCGACTTTCCGCTCCGCGTGCACATCTTCACCCACAACGGTTACTCGCACTACTACGGCCTCAATGGCAATCGGTCGCTTGAGGGCGTAGACGGAGAAGGTCGTGCCAACCTCTATGAAAACTCGCAGCCTCGCGCCTTCGACTTCCATTACGAATGCGAAGAGCGACTAATGGACTCCGAAGGTTTTGACACGCTGCCCGCGCGCTGGAAGAAGCCGAACGTCGAGCTCGAGGTCCTCTTGCCCCTCAATGGCAGAACCTGCAAATTCCATGTGGCCATGAAAGACGGCATCGCCTACCACGCCCCCAACGGCAGGTTCTCCGGCGAAATGCCTGCCGACAAGTTCAAGGAGTGGATGGACAAATACCAGTACGATCCCGAACACGGCAAGAATCTCCCGGTGAAGCCGGTCGAAGTCGCAGCCAGCGCCCTCGATCCTGCCGGCTTTCCCCTCCGCGTCCACATCTTCACCCACACCGGCGTTTCGCATTACACTGCGCCCACTCAAGGCGTTCCCGCTTTTGTCGACGGCGAAGGCCGTGCCAACCTCTATGAGAACTCCCAACCGCGCGCCTTCGACTTCACCTATCGCTGCGCGGCTCGCCTCATGGATTCGGTCGGTTTTGAAACCTACCCCGCTCGTTGGAAGACACCGGGCCGCGAACTGGAAGTCGTGCAGCCTGCCGCCGACAAGACCTGCGTCGTCAGCCTTGTCCTTAAGGAGCACGTCGCCTACAACGATGCCGATGGCCGGCTCCAGGAAGAGTCTGTCACTTCCTTCAAGCAGTGGATGGACGCGAACCAATACGACCCCGAGCACGGCAAGGATCTTCCCGCGAAGCCCTCACCGCCTTCGAACGGAAATGCCTCGCAGTAATCGCGCCGCCGAGCCAGTGACAACAAGACTGCCGACGCCAAAGGGGACGTGGACACGTAATGACCATGTTCAATGACCACGCCGATCCATCGTCCCCGAGTCACTCAGGCTCATCGGCTGCGCCAAACTTTGGGTGGGCCAAATGGGGGTTGTTTGCCGCCGAAGTTAAGCGCGGACCGGTCGGCGGGCTTGGCGTTTGAATCGACTTTCTTTCCAAATCCCAAATAGCAATAGATACGGCTCGGCCACTGCCGGTCCGGCCATGCGTCACGCAACAATTCATGCACCAGAGCGGGTTCATCCCACGGAACATCGTGATACCCCTGATACAGGTACGCACATTCAGAATCCCTCTTGTATGTCTGAGGGAATAACGCGATGGCGTTTCTCTGAATCTGATTTTCACCGGCGGCCCTTTCATCCCATGTCTCAGCTCTGATCTTTCGAGCCATCACTCCGGCTAAGTCGCCTTGAGTTGATAGGTTCAAGTGGCCCACCTGCGTAGCCCGCGGATTAAGTTCAACCAGGTAGGCCGCGCCAGTATTTTGTTCCAGGATAAAGTCCAGCCCGTGAAACCCGCTTAGTTGTAACTTGCGCGCCATCAGTCGCACCGCTTCTTCCACCTCGGCACATTCAAGCAACTGCACTACGCTCGCAGCACCCGTTGGTCCCTGTGAGATCAGTACCTCAACCGTGCTCGAAGCCAGAACTTCTCCTCGCCAGCAGGCAAACATGGATGTTGCCGCTCGGCCGGGGATAAACTCCTGGATCGACATTCTTGAGACCGTTCGCGTCTTCCGTGCCCACAATGCAAAATAATGACGATTAATCAGAAACCGCTTCCAAGCCATCCAGGCCTTCATGGTCTTCGGCGCCGAGTGAAGCCTTCGGGTCGCTTCCAAAATGGAATGCACGACCGTTACGCCCTCACCGCCCCAGCTCCCATCAAGCTTTAGAACTGCCGGCTTATCAAAATTCCATTCCTTCAATGCCGCGGCGGAATCAAGCGTTTGCGTCAACGGCACGCGAATACCCAATCCTTGCGCAATCCGCAGCACCTCAACCCTTTGCCGGATTATCGGATATGCCTCAGGATCTCCGAGGGAGAGTTCAATCAACGCCCGCAGGTCGGCTTCCTCCGCATGCAGCACCTGCAACTGCCACACTGCAATATCATCGCAAGGCACAATCAGCGCGGGCTCGGTCGCACGTATCGCGATGCGGAGCGACTCAATCGGCGTAAAGCCCTTATAGTCGCAAATCGAATCGATTCCACTGACGAAGCGGAGCGGGTGGCCAGGCGGACACACGGCGGAAACTTCGCAGCCATGGCGCTGGAAGGCCATTGCGAGACGGGCAGACGAGGGCCACCATAATGTTGCACAAATCAAAATTTTCGGCGAGGAATTCGCTTCCAAGAGGCCTGCCTCCGCAAGGGAAACACAACGCTCGAAACCGCCCAATACTTCGATGCCGGAAGTAAAGGCCGATTGCGCAACCGGCAATAAACAATGTCGCAAGGTGAACAGTCACTTACTCAGAGCGCCAGGTATGGGTTTGTAACTTGCTGTTCCGCAGTAAACAATCACCAATCACCTGATAAGTGCTATACGCAGCCGAACATCCTGCCTTGATCGCATGCGCATAACTTCAAACCCAACACCTGTAATTTATAAGTCGGTTCCTGCGGCAATCGTCTTCGGCAGTTAGTCCGCGTCATAGCCCATCTTTCTTTCTGTTGCGGCAGCGAAGAACGCAAAGCGTGGATTCTTCGCTGCAATCTGCTTCGAAATATGTTTCGCGGTGAATTTAGCTCCAAACGCAAAACGCATAAGTGGGCCAAACGAATTCGCGGCCGCAGGCCCCACCATATACAGGCCCGGTACTGATGTTTCAAAGTTGCTGGTCAGTATCGGCGTGTCTTTTACTTTCTTTAGGATTCGCTGCAGCGGCTCGTCGAGAAACTTCATCCGTGCAATCGAGACCTGATATCCCGTGGCGCTGATCAAATGATCAGCAATTAACTCGATATTGTGCCCATCCTTCCTGACGGCCTCCAGCCGCACCTTGCCGTCTTCGATTGAGGCAGAGCGGATCTCGCAACCGAGGTGCAATGGGAACTTGCCTACGACCTTGTCGCGGACGAACCAGCCTGGAGCTGGTCCAAGATGATCGCGCACAAATTCCAGGCGAAACTTTTGCGGCATCACTTGAAACAATAGAGGCGCGTCGGTACAAAATCGTGAGCGCCATCCTATCCCAAGGCCTGAGCGCGGGTGCCTTATTCTCTGCAAAAGTGGCCGCGGTTCTTTCGCCTTTGTATGAAAAGCGATCTCTTGCCGCCTTGCCACCAGCTGTACGTGGGAACCCTCTTCATGAAGAATTGCGGCAATATCGACGGCTGAAGCACCCGCTCCCACCACCACGACACTCTTTCCGCTGAATCGGCTCAGATCGTGGTGCTGTGAGCTATGCGAAACATGGCTTGCGGGTAGGTCCGCCAGGCGTGGAGGCAGGTAGCTGAAATGTGTAATGCCGGTCGCTACGATAACACTCCGCGCATTCACAAACTGCCCGTCCGCGGTCCTCAGTTCGAAACCCTTTGAAGTCTGGCTGACCGAGGTAATGTCCGTTTCTTCAAGCGCCGGCACCAGACGCTTCTGAAACTCAAGCCCATATGCCGAGAAAACTTCCAGGGGAACTGGACTGCCTATATCGTCATACGGCAGATTCATCTCTTCGCAATAATGCCGCAGCGTAAACGAAGAATCCGGATCATAAAGGCTGGAAGCGAACCCTTCTGACTTGAGCATCATGCCTTTTGGCATGTGGCTCCGCCAGCTTTGCATCGGGGAACCAAAAATGCGAAAGTCCACGCTGCTCTTCGATAGATATGAGGCAATGGAGAGGCCGT
>Ga0335072_10016855_pt1 | contig 10349 bp, 8 predicted proteins | sample Lox_Sample_21_FD_206725 | JGI IMG/M metagenome (GOLD analysis project Ga0335072, IMG submission 206725) | Soil microbial communities from Loxahatchee National Wildlife Refuge, Florida, United States - Lox_Sample_2.1 | ecosystem: Environmental > Terrestrial > Soil > Wetlands | place: USA: Florida... | reverse complement strand
CTGGCCAAGCAGCGGTATCAGCGCAAACGAAAGCACGCAGGCCGAGAGGAAGCCGATCACGAAAACCTTGCGGTGGCGCATGCACCGTTCCAGCAGCCCGCGATAGGCCTCTCGGAATCGCTCGAACCCATGTTCGAAGCGCGTTTGCATCGCGACGAAAATATTGGCTCGCCGCCCCGCCTCCGCCTTTTGCTCGTCCGCCCGCGATTTCAGCAGATACAGCGCCATCGTCGGAACCAGGGTTCGCGAAAGCAAATACGACGCAAGCATCGCGAACACCACCGCCTCGGCCAGCGGCACGAAGAGATAGCGGGCCACGCCCGTGAGGAAGAACATCGGAACGAAGACGATGCAGATCGAAAGCGTGGACACCAGCGCCGGCACCGCGATCTGTTGCGCCCCGTCGAGAATGGCCCGCTTGATCGGCTTACCCTCGTCCAGGTTGCGATTCACGTTCTCGATTTCGACGGTCGCGTCGTCCACCAGAATTCCCACGGCCAGCGCGAGTCCGCCGAGCGTCATGATGTTGATCGTTTCCCCCAGCGCGCTGAATACGATGATCGAGGTCAGGATCGCGAGCGGAATCGACACCGCGATGATCAGCGTGCTTCTCCAACTCCCGATGAAAATCAGGATCATCAGCGCCGTCAGGAACGCCGCAATCAGCGCCTCGCGCACCACTCCGTGAATCGCCGAGTTCACGAAGATCGATTGGTCGCCCAGCAGCCGGAAGCGAAGGTCCGGCGGCATTTCGGTCTTGATCTGCGGCAGCATGGCTTTGATTCCCGCAATAATCTGCAAGGTGGACGACTCGCCCGTCTTCTGGACCGTCAGCAGCGACGCTCGGCGCCCGTCCACGCGGACGATATTCGTCTGCGGTGGAAATCCGTCGCGCACGTGCGCCACGTCGCGCATGTAGATCGTCGTCGTGCCGATTGTTTTCACCGGAATCGCGTTCAACTCCGGAATGGTCTTCGGCGCGCCGTTCATGTCGACGTCGTATTCGAACTTCCCGATTTTCGCCGTCCCGGTCGGCAGAATCAGGTTCTGCAGGCTGATGGCGTTCACCACGTCCAGCGGCGAAAGCCCCTTGGCTTGCAGCTCCTTCGGGTCCAGATCGACCTGTACCTGCCGCTGTTTCCCGCCGTATGGGTACGGCACGCCCGCGCCCGGCACCGTGATCAATTGCGTGCGGATGAAATTCAGCGCCAGATCGTTCAGTTGCTGTTCGGAAAGCGTTTTCCCGGAGAGCGCGATCTGCAGGATCGGGACGCTCGATGCGCTGTAAGTGATGATGAGCGGCGGAGTCGTCCCCGGCGGCAATTGCCTCAGCTGCGTTTGCGACTGCGCGGCGATCTGCGCGATGGCTGTGCTGATATTCGCGTTCGGATGGAAGAAAACCTTGATGACAGCGATGCCATTCAGAGATTGCGACTCGATGTGTTCGATGTTGTCGACGGTCGTCGTCAGCGTGCGCTCTTGGATCGAGATGATCCGGTCGGCCATCTGTTCCGGCGCAAACCCCGCGTACTGCCAGATGATGCTCACCACCGGGATATTGATATTCGGGAAGATGTCCGTCGGAGTCCGCCAGATCGTGAACGGCCCCAGCAGCAAGATCAAGATCGCCAGCACCACGAAGGTGTAGGGTCTCCTGAGAGCTAGCGCAACGATCCACATAAAGCCTCCAGCTTCGAATCGGCTCACGTCTTTGCCGACGCATCCTGTAAGGCATGCGGCGTTCCAGCGCGAGAGTCCGTCCGCTCCCAGCAGTAACCTCCATCGCGAGAATGGATTACGCCCCCAACTGGCCGGTGGGCGCGGCATCGCGCCAGATCGCATGGGGACAGCGATTCGCCAAGTGTCGGATTTTCGACATCGCGCACCGCGGGTGCTGCATCTATCTGGTATGTCGAATTCACAGCAGGATGAACTTGACGAGATGGGTACGGACGCAGGTTGGGAAGTCGATGTGAGGACAGATCTTCAGCTACCCGTTGCGGACAGCGCCCGGAAATATATCGGGCTGCTCGAAGTATCGCGCGCGATCGCGTCGCACCGGGATTTTGGCGAGATTTTTCACGATCTTTCCGAGCGTCTCCACTCTCTGCTCGATTTCAACTTCTTCGTGCTCGTCCTCTACGATCCGGCTCGCAATGTGATGCGCCTGCACATGGTCAAGACGACAAGCCCGTCGGGCATCGAGGTCGGCACTGAATACGAAATGGACGAGTCCCCCGCCGCATTCGTCTGGAAGACGCAGCAGCCGCTGGTGATCGAAGACACATTGGCCGAAAAGCGATTCCTACGCGTGATGAAGGAGCTTTCTGATCACGATGTGAGAAGCGTAGCCATGTTTCCTCTCACCTCGGCGCATCGCCGCCTGGGCACGCTGAACTTCGGCTCGGAGACGCCAGGCGCCTACAAAGTGGGCGAACTCGATTTCCCGCAGCTCGTGGCCTCGCAGGTCGCCGTCGCGGTGGACAACGCGCTCCACTTTCAGGAAGCGCAGAGCCTGCAGAGCCAGCTCGCGCGCGACCGCGACCGGCTGCAGCTGCTCCTCGATCTGAATAATCGCCTCGTCTCGAATCTCGATCTTCGCGAGTTGTTCCTCGCGATTTCCTCGAGCGTCCGGCGCACCATGGGGTGCGATTACGCCAGCCTGTCGCTGCCGGACGCGGCTCCCGGGAAGCTGCGGTTCTTCGCGCTCGACTTTCCTGAAAGCAAGGGCTTCTATCGCGAGGACTTCGTGTACGCGATGGACGGATCGCCATCCGGCCAGGCTTTCAAGACGATGAAGCCGATTGCATTGCAAAGGCCGTTTACCGGCTGGCCGCAATCCCCCGTGCTCGACATCATGGAGCGCGAGGGGCTCGAGAATTTCTGCATTGTCCCGTTGGTGAGCGGAAACCGCTCGATCGCCACGCTCAACCTGGGCAGATTCAGCTCCGATCCTTTCACCGAAGAGGATTTGTACTTTCTGAATCAGGCCGCTGCGCAAATCGCGATTGCCGTCGAAAACGCGCTGGATTACGGCCGCGTAACCGAACTCAGGGCGCGTCTGGACGAAGAGCGGCGTTACCTTAAGGATGAAATCCGGACCGAGCACAACTTCGACGAAATCATCGGGGAAAGCCCGATTCTGAAGCGCGTCCTGAAGCAGGTGGAAACCGTCGCCCCAACGAATTCCACCGTTTTGATCCAAGGGGAAACCGGCACAGGAAAAGAGCTGATCGCGCGCGCGCTTCACAATCTAAGTTCCCGCCAGGACAACGCTTTCGTGAAAGTGAACTGCGCCGCAATCCCGCTCGGGCTGCTCGAAAGCGAATTGTTCGGTCACGAGCGAGGCGCGTTCACCGGAGCGATCAGCCAAAAAGCCGGCCGGTTTGAGCTGGCGAATAAAGGCACTCTGTTTCTCGACGAAGTCGGCGACATCCCTCTCGAACTCCAGCCCAAGCTTTTGCGCGTTTTGCAGGAACAGGAATTCGAACGCCTCGGCGGCACGCGGACGATTCGCGTGGACGTGCGGATTGTGGCCGCCACCAGCCGCAATCTCGAGGAAATGGTCGCCGAAGGAAAGTTTCGCGGCGACCTCTATTACAGGCTCAACGTTTTTCCCCTTGCCTTGCCGTCCCTGCGCGAGCGCCCCGAAGACATACCTACGTTGGTTCGCCATTTCGTTGAAAAGTACGCTCAACTGATGAACAAGAAAATCGCCAACGTTCCGGACGAAGCCATGGAAGCGCTCCAGGACTATTCCTGGCCCGGCAACATCCGCGAACTGCAAAACTTCATCGAGCGCGCCGTGATCCTCACTCAGGGACCGACCTTGCGCGCCCCGCTTTCCGAACTCAAGCGTTTGTCAGGCCCAAGAACGCGCACCGGTACCCTCGAGGACGTCGAACGCGAACATATTTTGCAGGTCCTCGAGGAAACGCGTTGGGTCGTCGGAGGGCCGCGAGGCGCTGCTGCCCGGCTCGGCCTGAAGCGCACGTCGCTGGTTTACAAAATGCAGCGGCTTGGAATTTCGCGCCGGCCCAAATAAGCCTCGCCGCCGACGGCATCCTGACTCCTGACAGTCCGCCGACCTTTGGCGACCCGCTTCTCCAATGAAGGCGATCCTGAGCGGACGAGCTTAAGTCGTTGATGGCAAGCCGCCTGTTTTTTCCGCACCCTGCTCCGTTCCGTTTGGAATCCAACGTGCCGATGCAACCGTTGTCGGCTGCGGCTCAGCCAGCCGTTCTGGAAAGGAAGGTCGCGATGGAATACGCAATGATCTCCGGCACGAAAATGAATGTTTCGCGAATTGCCCTGGGCACCTGGGCGATCGGCGGCTGGATGTGGGGAGGCAGCGATGAGGCCGAATCGATTCGCACCATCCACACCGCTCTCGACCAAGGAATCAACCTGATCGACACGGCGCCTGTCTACGGCTTCGGCGTCTCCGAAGAGACCGTCGGCAAAGCCATCGAACAACGCGGCCATCGGGAAGACGTCTTCATAGCCACGAAAGTGGGCCTCGAATGGCGCAACGGCTCGATCACGCGGAATTCATCGCCCGAGCGAATCCGCCAGGAGATTCAATGTTCGCTTCGCCGCCTGCGCACGAGCTACGTCGATATCTACCAGGTCCACTGGCCGGACCCGGCGGTGCCAATCGAAGAAACGGCGCGCACCATGCGCGCACTCTATAACGAAGGCCTCATCCGCGCGATCGGCGTCAGCAACTATTCGCCCGAGCAAATGGACCGCTTCATGTCCGCCTCTGAACTCCACACGGTCCAACCGCCCTACAATCTTTTCGAACGCCAGATCGATCGCGACGTGCTGCCTTACGTGCGCGACAACGGTCTCAGCGCGTTCGCGTACGGTCCGCTCTGCCGCGGCCTCCTTACCGGGAAGATGCGACCCGATACGAAGTTCGCCGGCGACGATCTGCGCAACTCCGACCCGAAATTCCGCCCACCCCGCTACGCTCAATACCTCAAGGCGGTCGAGCAACTGGATCAGCTCGCCCAGAAAAAATACGGAAAGCGCGTGATGGACCTGGCTGTGCGCTGGGTTCTCGATCAGCCCGGAATCACTACCGCCCTTTGGGGAGCGCGTCATCCGGCCCAGCTCGAAGCCGTGAACGGCGCGCTGAACTGGAAACTCGACGCGGAAGCGCTTGCGGCAATCGACCAGATTTTGCGCCAGACGGTCGCGGACCCGGTGGGTCCGGAATTCATGGCCCCTCCGGCAAAGCCCAGCGTCGCGGCTTAAAGGTGCGGAGTGATGACCCGGCGCGCGCACTCCGCAGTGAGCTAGGAAAGTTCCACTATGTTCCGCAGGAAGTTCACTCTTTGCTGCCGCGCGACGCGTCGCAATTTTGCCTCGCGAAATCGCCTTCGCGGTGTTTCGTCTGAGCACGCGATCCGTCCACTAATGAAAAAACACTCGGCCCGGCCCCTTCTGCTATCTCGCTGTATCGATTGATGTTGGCACGTCACCTCAAGTAGCTCGGCCCTTCACCGTCCCGCCGCCCGCCGCCGCCGGTCCAGAGCGCGGGTTTCCCCGCCACCCGTAACTTCCTGTGTCTTTGGAAAAGTGATTGCATCTAATACCATTCTCTGGCAAAACTCTTCGCACGCAATAAGAGGGATTGTGTCTATGGCAATTTCGATCCGGCAGAACGGCAGCACAACCATTGTCGACGTCGTCGGCGATATCACGCTTCACAACACGCCCGAAGTGCGCAAAGTGCTGCTCGATCTGCTCCGCGAAAAACACGCCAGCCGAGTCGTAATGAATCTCGGCTCGGTGAAGTACATCGATAGCGCCGGCGTCGCCTCTCTCGTCGAAGGTCTCAAAGTGTCGCGCGAAATGAAAAGCGGATTTGCCCTGTTCGGATTGAGCCGCGCCGCCCGCGAGGTGCTCGAGCTCACCAGGCTCATCAAGGTGTTTCAGGTGTACAACACCGAGGAAGAAGCTCTGCTCGGCAACGCGACGGCGTCTGCATCGTAGCCCGTTCCCGACACGGCCCTCGAGATCTCAGCGCCCGGACATTCTAAAGATATCCCCGAGATGGCACTGACCGAAACAATTGGCGAAGCGACGGTTAATGGCTTGGCCTACGTCGGAGGCTTGGCCCAGTTGGCCGGCGGCGCTGCTCGCGCGGTTTTCGTCGAGCCCTGGCGCGGCGGCAAGATGCGCTTCGGCCCCGCCGTTCATCAGGCGATGGCTGTCGGTGTCGAAGCCCTCCCCATTGTTTCCCTGATTTCTTTTTTCATCGGAACGATTCTCGCTCTCCAGGGCGCCTACGAACTTCGCAAATTCGGCGCCTTGAGCCAGGTCGCCAATGCCGTCGCGGTCGTCATGACCCGCGAGCTCGGCCCGCTCATGACGGCCGTCGTCGTCATCGGCCGTTCGGGCTCCTCCTTCGCGGCCGAAATCGGCACCATGAAAGTGAACGAAGAAATCGACGCGCTCGAAACGATGGCGCTCGATCCCGTCCACTTCCTCGTGGCTCCCAAATTCCTGGCCATGCTGCTGATGATGCCGTGCCTGACGACTTGGTCCGATTTCATGGGTGTGCTGGGCGGCGCCTTCTTCGGTATTGGTGAAGCCGGCTTCACGCTCCGCACTTACATCCAGGCGACGCTCGACGCGCTCATCCTCCGGGACATCATGACCGGCTTGATCAAGAGCGTGATGTTCGCTCTTGTGATTACGGCGGTGGGATGTCACGAGGGCTTTTCGACCGGTCTCGGCTCCGAGCAAGTCGGCCGCTCGACCACTTCGGCCGTCGTGAAATCGATTTTCATGGTCGTCCTGGTCGACCTGGTCTTCACCGGGATCTTTTATTTCACGGCGCCGCGCTAAACGATGGCAGCGAACCTTATCGACAAAGACGACACGCCCGACGGCCCGCCTGCCTGCGCCATTGCCGTCCGCGATCTCCGCGTGAAATATGGCGCGCGCGAAGTCCTGCACGGAATCAGTTTCGACGTCCCTGCCGGCGACACCTTCGTCATCCTCGGCGGCTCCGGCTCCGGAAAGAGCACGCTCTTGCGCACTCTCGTGGGCCTCGAGCGCCCCAGCGGCGGCGAAATCACCATCCGCGGCAAACATTACTCCACCATCACCGAAGAGGAGCGCGACGACCTCCTCAAGAAAATGGGCATGTCGTTTCAGCAGGGCGCGCTCTTCGGCTCGATGAGCGTCGGCGAGAACGTCGCGCTTCCCCTCCGCGAGCACACCAAGCTCGATGAATCGACGATCGAAATTATGGTCCGCCTGAAACTCGATCAGGTCGGCCTCACCGGTTTCGAGAATTACATGCCCGCCCAGCTCAGCGGCGGAATGCGCAAGCGCGCCGCCATCGCCCGCGCGCTCGCCATGGACCCCGAGATCCTCTTCTTCGACGAGCCTTCGGCCGGCCTCGACCCCATCATCGCCGCCGGCATCGACGAGCTGATTCTCAAACTCAAAAAAGCCTTTCGCATGACGATCGTTGTCGTCACGCACGAGCTCGCGAGCGCTTTCCTGATCGCCGATCGCATGATTTTGGTCAACAAGGGCGTCATCGTCGCGAATGGAACCACCGCGGAGTTGCGCGCGAGCACCCATCCGCGCGTCCGGCAATTCCTGGATCGCGTGCCGGAGCCTGAAATTTCGGAGGAGATTGACTACCTCCAGATGCTGACGGGCGAGACCCCTCCGGACCGGCGCTGATACTGGCCGCCCGTAGGACTCGGTGTTATACTCCCCGCCCTGTGGCGGGGCGTCTGAACCCGGTAAAACGGGGATAATCGAGGAAACGAATGGACGCAAAGCGAGAGCAGGCTCTCGTGGGACTCTTCGTGTTGGTGGCCTCGGGCCTGCTGATCACGGTTGTGCTTCTCCTGTCCGGCTGGCTCACCAGCGGCGATGTTCCGTTCCGCGCGTATTTCAAGAACGCAGGCGGCCTGGAGCCGGGCTTCGAAGTTCACTACGCAGGCGGCCCTCCGGTCGGTCGCGTCACCAAAGTTCAGAGCGATCCGCAGGATCCCACGCGGATGCAGGTCGACTTCGCCGTGCATCCGTCCGTTCCCGTGAAGACGGATAGCAAGGCCGCAATCACCAGCAACAGCCCTCTCGGCGATAATTTCCTCGAAATCGAACCCGGCAGCCCGTCGGCCCCGCGCGCGCAAAGCGGAGCGACGCTCGATTCCAAGGAGTACACCAGCCTCGACCAGATCAAGGACACCATCGTCGCCCTCGGGCCTAAAGCCAACGAGCTGATCGACAACTTGAACGAGCGTGTCGTATCTCTGAAAGAGACTCTCGATCGCGTGAACGATCTTCTCAACGCACAGAATCGCGCCAACATTTCAGGCAGCCTGGCGAGCATCAATGGGATGCTCCGGGAAGATCGGCCTGCCATTCATTCGACTCTCGATCACATGAACGACGCCAGCGCCAAATTGGGCCCGCTGATCGACGACTTCCACAAGACCTCGGCGCAGGCCAACGACGCCATCAAGAATCTCGATGCCGCGTTGTCGGAAGACCGTCCCGATCTTCACGAGTCGCTCGAGACGCTCCGCAAAACGCTCGCTTCGGCCCAGTCGCTCACCGATCAGCTCAACCAGACGGTGAACGCCAACGCGGAGAACCTCGACGAGATTCTCGATAATCTGCGGCACATTACCGAGAACATGACCGAGTTCACCAACACGATCAAGACGCGGCCCTATACTTTGATTCGTGCGTCGACCCCGAAACCGCACGAGCCCGGGGAAGCGCCCCCTAAGTAGGGCGAGAAGGAGTCCGGAGTGGCGAAGCAACGCATCTGGCAGGCGGTACTCGTAGCTTTACTGGCGGGATTTTCCGCCGCGTGCGGCGCAGCCCGCCCGTACCAGTATTACATGCTGGACGTGCAGACGCCTCAGCCGGCGGCCCAATCGAATCCCTATCCCGTGAAGCTGATTGTGGGCCGCGTGAGCGCGCCCGAACTCTACCGCGATTCCCGGATCGTCTATGGGAACGGCGACGTCCAGCTCGGCGCTTACGAGTTTCACCGCTGGGCCGAACTGCCTCCGGAGATGCTGCAACAGGCCTTGATTTCGTCGCTGCGCGCCAGCGGCCAATACCGCTCGGTCAGCGCGATCGGCAGCACCACCCGCGGCGATTACGTTCTCCGCAGCCAGCTCTATTCCCTCTACGGCGTCGATAGGCCCAATCTCGTGGCCCGGTTCTCGATGGAAGTCGATCTGTTTGATACCCAGACGGGGGAAACCGTCTGGAGCGACAGGTATTCTCACGACGAACCCGTCGACGGCAAGACCGTCGCAAACGTGGTCGAGGCCATGGATCGCGACGTTCACGCCGGCATGACGCAATTCACGACGAACCTGGGCCAATACTTCGCCGCCCATCCGCCGCAAGCTCGTTAAAACTGGCTGTAAGGTTTATTCTCGAACGGAGAGACGTTCTGCGAATTTGAGTGCACGTCGCAGATTCCGGCCATCGAAGTTTGGTCGGAATCGAAGTACGCGTCGCACTGGTCCGTCACCCAGTCGGCTTGGCCGGTGATCGGGTCGTTCGGAATCGACCCGATATATCGGCCGTCCACTAGGTCCTGCAGCGAACTCGGCGGAGTGCCTTTATCTTTGTTGTATTCCTGAATCGAGCGGCGCATCACATCGAGATCGCTGTGTAGAGCCGCTTCGCGCGCGTGAATCACCGTCTGGCGGTAGCCGCTGACCGCCAGCGTAGCCAGGATCGCGATAATCACGCACACAATCATAGCCTCGAGGAGCGTGAAGCCGGACTCCTGACTCGTCCTTCGATCCATCTCGTACCCGCGTGTATCCCGGATCGTCATAGAAGTGAAAAGGCTCGCGGCAGGTCTACCAGTCCGAGTATTTCGTGCCGTCGAGCGCCGTCCCCTGAGACTTGCTGTAAACGTCGAAAACGTCTTGCCCGCCCCACGATGTGGTATCGGCATCGTCCTGCACGGATCGCAAACCCCAGTCCGCGTTCCCGGTCATCGGATCGACCGGAATTTCCCGTAGGTACCGGACTTTCTCGCTCTGGCCGCTTTGCTCGGCGGCGGGCGCACCAGCAGGCGCTCCCACTGGAGTGCCGCCGGGAATTCCCGTTCCCGTGCTGGTCATTTGCACGCCATCCTTCAGCGTCTCGAGGTCCGGCGGGTAGTTCTCGGTTCCGGCCTGCACCTGGAATTTCCCCTTCTCGGCGTCGTCGTGGTAGCGATCGATCGCATCCCGCATCTCGCGCAGGTCGTAACGCAAAAGTTCTTCCTTCGCGCTGACCACCCTCACGCGCTCCAAAGGCAGAGCCACCGTCGCCAGGATCACGAGGATCGA
>Ga0335072_10016853_pt1 | contig 10350 bp, 12 predicted proteins | sample Lox_Sample_21_FD_206725 | JGI IMG/M metagenome (GOLD analysis project Ga0335072, IMG submission 206725) | Soil microbial communities from Loxahatchee National Wildlife Refuge, Florida, United States - Lox_Sample_2.1 | ecosystem: Environmental > Terrestrial > Soil > Wetlands | place: USA... | reverse complement strand
TACAGCGCGTACAGAGAGCATAACCATGCTCTGCCCTACCGCATATCTGGTACAAGCAGATCGTCTCTGCATCTCTATCAAAAACAACGTCATCTGACGTCCCTCACACCAAAGGGCCCATCAGAGACTATCACGCTATACCGTGCATAAAGCTATTTTATGCAACATTCTGTGCCATGCATGCACAGCATCTCTTCTCTTGCTGCATCCAACGCATGAATGACTGATTATCATGATGGCGAAAACCTAAAAGTACTGTAGTTGAAGCCCGCCCGCACAGCCCGCGAGCCCTGTACCATGTCCCCTATACTTGATCGCGAGAAAGAGATAATCCCACTGCTTGATCGATGATCGGATGATGGTCCTGGCGCGCTCTCTCTCTCTCTCCCCAAGCCATCGTTGTGCCGGCACTTGCCAACTTCCGCTTTCTACCTTTTGGCTTTTCTTTGCTTTTGTTTTTGCGTTTTTTGGTCCACTCCCGACACTTTTACTGTTATCTCGTACCACCTTCTGCTCGGCAGGTTTGTTGTTTAGGATCCCGAGATGTTGAGTTTCACTGGGCTTGAGCAGTACACAACTGAACAGCTAAACAGCTAGACCTGGGAACATTACTAAGTGAACTGCTACGATGGCTACACTGCCCGCTGTGGCTTCCGCTGCGGACACAACGGAAGTTTATGCAGGTGCGGTATTTTAATTCATCTTCGATGTTTGAAGGGTTCTTTCGATGTCGAAATTTCCGTAGCAAAATCGCCCGTAGTAAACACCCGTAAACGGCTGGCTGGCTGGCTTTGCCTGAGAATTGTATGACAAACGGCCATGGACTTTCAAGGTGGGAGGTTATTGATGCTCTTGGTGATGCGGTTGAGGGATTACTGTACGCTGCTACAGAATCTGGTGAGGCTTGGGGCGTGGGCGATGGGCTTATGAATGAAACTCAACTATAGCTGTCGACGAGGGGAGAGGAAATAGACGGAGCTATTGATTGAGGACGTTGGTCACGTGACTACGTCACGTGAATGCATATCGTTAGCACACAAAAGGTAGGTGACTAAGGGACTGCTCGCCCTACGGACAGACCGGATGCCCCAACGATTCGGGGGATATGCATGTGCGGTATTTTATTCAAGTTTCAATGTTGAAACGTCCATATCAAACGTTCGTAAAGTATGACAAACGGTCATAAATGATGTTATCTTTTTCATAGGGATGCAGTTGCGGGATTACTGTACACAGTTGTGCAGTTCAGTTGGTGGTGGCTTGTGAGTGAAGCTAGAGCTGTGGGGAAAACGGGAGGCTTGCTCGTGGTAATTGGGCACGTGACTGGTTTTGAGGTTGACATAGCTGATTAATTGACTACAACCCTACGGACATAGCGGAAGCCCCCTCGCGATCCGGGAATATGCAGGTGCGGTATTTTCTTTCTGAGGTTTTGACATGTTTGTGAAGAGAAAAATGGGCGTAAGAAACGTTTCGTATCTGCTGGATTTGCTGGAGAATTATGACAAACGGCCATGGGACTTTGGAGGTGAAGGTTATTGATACTTTTGATGATGCAGTTGAGGGATTACTGTACACTATTATGCAGTTTGGTGATGCTCTTGTCATGTTTTGGAAAGAGTGACGGCTTGGGAATGAAGTCCGAGTTGTGGAGAAGAGAGAGATGAACGTGGAGAGACACAGGAGAGGAGGGTCATGGTCAGGTGATAAAGCACGTGATTGTGTCATCAGGTGTAAGGAAAGGTAGAAGTTCTAAATGAGATTTCTCACTGACTATGCTATTCGTATCCTGAGGTTACCTATCGTAGGTACGTGGCTTTGAATTGAAATAAGGTTGGTATCGAACGTCTCTTCCAACACTAGATTCCAGCCGTGAGCCCTCCCTCTTCATTCAAACCTCTGGAATAGACACCCTAAGGATAGTTCACGTATCCCCAGGCCGTTCACAACGCTGAGGATTCTCGGTCTTGGCACCCTCAAGTATAGAGCTTCTTGTGTGTGGCTGGCTAGAGCAGAATCCGATATCGTAGATTTTGCTCGGTTTATTCATGTCTCGAGTCTCTGAGTCTGCTGTACGATCTCTGGGACAATTACCTAGTGCCATTCTCGCATCGTGTCTGTTGCTTCTTAGCGTTCGAAGGCTTTTGTGCCGGGGTGGATGAGTGTGGTTCTACCTCTTTTATGGAGCGTAAAAGTCGGACGGTAAGATAGAGTCATGAGCTATTGGGCCTGGAAAGGGTTTGCATTTGGTGAAGTCTTCCGCCTACTACTTGGATTCGCAAGTGTCCGAACATTTGTTCAGCGCCCAGAGTATTTCTTCCAGTAGTTCTCCCAGAGCTATGCGTGTAGATGCTCGAGACGTTGAAGGTTAGGCATTATCAACCGTAACAAGACGAATATCTGGTCTGACAGGATCCTCATGCGGGTTGAATGATAAGTTTTCGTCTTTAATCTTGTGGAGAGTGACAACCAAAGAAAAATGCTTGAACACCCTGGCTCTATCCAGTCTCCACTGTACTCCCTCATGAAAGCCCACTCTTGCCCCTTCCGCAGCGTGCAAAGTGTAATTGCTCTCTTAGCATCCACCCTCGCCCTCTCTTGGCAGACATAAAGAGTCCCCAGCCCCTCGAACGTCACCGCACACAAGCCCACATAACCACCACTCATAGCATTAATATCGACACCCGCAGCCTGTACTCGTTGTATATCCACCGTCAAACACAAAGCCTGAAATGCATATAAGTGCCGCAAGCCATTGGCTAGCCTACTCCGGAAATAGATGATGTCGCGCTCGAAGTTGAAGTATATCTGTGCAAGAAACGACGCTTGCAGATATAAAGGCTAAACGGGTGGTCCTGAGATGGGACGGAGAAACTCAGCCTGCAAGGTTTCAGGGCGACGGCACGTGGTTCGGCGCAGACGTGGAGGGCGGATGGGACGGGAGTGGGTGACTAGATGCCGCGGCTAGAGGGGTTTAATGATGAGCGGATGATAACGATGCTGGGTTCCTCTATTGTCATCTCTCATATCCTGGCCCTCAGCTGTTTCTGAAGCTTGGAGAACCGAGGGAAGGCATCCTTTGCAGCCACTGATCGAGAGAGTGAGGGAGGGGCTTTGGGGATGCAGAGATAGGTTTTGTCGATGGATGGGCCGTAGGAGTGGGCGGGGCGGGGCCGGGGCTGCGGGCTTGCAAACCACAGCTATGTGAGATTTCAGTCACTAAATGGACAAATGGAGATGGGAAAAGGAATGAAGGGAAAAGAGGAGTAGGGGGAAGGATAAGATGAACATGTTCCCACCGGTGCTTCTTCTCACGGAATGGGCAGTCCTAACCATAATTCCGACCCTTTTTATTTACAAGTTGGAAAGAACAAATATGAGGGAAAAGATATGAGATGATGATATCAATAATGGCTGAGATGTCGTCTGCTTGGAAGCGGGTAAGGTAACCACCGGTTTTCAGCTTCTCAAAGCCGCCCCACCAGGTATTCTAGATATTCAGAAAATCACTTGATTCTTCGGATAGGTACTGTACTTTATCATGATGCATTTAAGCAAATCTATCTTGAAGGTATTTCGAAACAATCGCCACTGGCATTTGGATATAAATCTATTTCAACATTGTGAGACGGATTACTCGTATTTATGTATAAAGGATTTTAAGCCTGTAGCCCAGAGAGGATATATTCCACATCTTATCCGTTTGGAACGCGTGATATGTCCGTGGATGGCCTGCTCGTGGCACAGGCTAGCTGGAGAGATTTCAGCAGATGAATTTCCTAATTCAAAATTCGTTACGAAAAGAAGAAGCCCGTACCTGGTTGGAAGAAGAGATAATAAATGACAGTGAGTAATCTAGTGCGATTTGGTTGGAGAAACGCCCTGAACGAGCCTCCGTTATCTGTCATCCTGCAAATATAAATGGATTCATATTAAAGTATCCGAATTCTACTATACGGACTATTAGTTAAGAGCAGTTAACCTCGCTGTATGTTCCCAAACTCGCATTGCAATGGAATAGGCTCAGCGGGTGAAGGAACATAGTTCAGGCCCACGCAGCTGTGTGACTGCGGTAGGAAAGTATTCGTCGCGAGCTTTACAATCGTTGCGAGGAGTAGCTGCCGCGGTGAGGAATACCAATTATGTATCCTCCGATCGAGTGAATTTATATAAGTAGAATGCGGGTGCTGCCGAGTCGACTTCTGCTAGTATCCCTATGATTGCTGAGTGCTCCTTTGTACACCATGTCATTGAAATTCCAGCTTCTTGGTGTTGCTGGCAGGAGGCTGCTTTCGAGAGAACGGTTACGGGACGCAGGAGAGATGGGTGAACAACATGTGACTTTGTATTTTATTATGTATATCTCGCATCGTAACGTATCTAAGTACCTTCTCGCTGTTGGATTATGTTAATACACACGTCCTGGTTCTATACGTGTGCCACTCAAGCTCTGGCAAGCTGATACTCTCTACCTTGTGCAAGCCTCTATGCCACCACACCCGAACTCCTATCAGGTTTCGATACAATGATTTATGGCGCTCGGCTACGTCGCCATTGCCTCCTTTACTTCACTGCCACTCGACTGATAAAAGGATGCTTCAAGGCCTCATAGGGTGAGAATCTCTTCACTGGATCTAGCACCAAGCAGTGGTCCAGCAGATCTATGAAAAGGTTTAGCTCCTTCATCTCCACGTCCGGCTTTCCCTTACTGGCACTCAACAATCTCGTACGTAGATCTCTTGTCGGCTTGACAAAATTGATTATTTTCACGGTGTCCTTGCCTGTCAACTTATCCTGCTCGACGCTCCTGAAATTAGCCATCTCGTCAAAATGTATATGGGCGAATTGGGCGCGGCGTAACATCTTAGTGGTGAATTTGCCACGGCACTCCATTATGGATCGGAGCATGTTGTTGTTCGTGCGGCCTGTAAAGAGGATCTTGCCCGTGAAGAGCTCGTATAATGTGCAACCAATAGACCAGACATCAATGGCGAAATCGTAGGGCATACCAAGAATAATTTCCGGGGCTCGATAGAAGCGGGATACGAGATAAGGAGTGATCTCGTTTTCTGTCGCGTCTGAAGCAGATCCGAGATCACAGATCTTGAGCAGGTTATGAGGGGAATCATTGACGAGAATGTTATCTGGCTTGAGATCCGCGTGGAGGACGCTACATTTGCGCATGAGGCTGAGGCCAAGAAACATTTGCTGAGCATACGCTCTGATAGCTTTCAAGTTGTCGATGCCACGATCGCGACCAAACTTCTTCAGGACTTCTCTAAGGTTAATACTCAGGTTTTCGAAAACCATGCAAAGATGACCTTTATGCTCAAAGGAACGTTCTAATCGTATTAAATGCTTCTTGTCGTCTGGATCAGCTTCATTGAGCTTTTGAAGGATCTCGACTTCTTTGAGACCCGCTTTTCTCCTATGACATGTTAGCATATACTTAAACAGTCTTAAAAGCTAGACTTACATCGTGTCATTGTTTCTTATGACTTTAATGGCAACCAGCTTCTTAGTCGTAATATCTGTGGCTCTGACGACGTCAGAAAACATGCCGCGCCCAAGCTTCGTCTGGACATGATATTTTCCATTGAGTAGTTCCCCAAGAATAATCTTATAGTAGCCCTCTGGATCATCCCAGTTGTCGAGCATGCTGATGTCAAGCTCTTTACCTTGAGGGATCGGTACTGCAATTGACGACTCTTGGTCAGTAGCGACTTTGTCTTCAGCTCTGGTTTGCACAGGTGACTCTTCGGCGAACATGTCATCGTCATCTTCAGCAAACATGTCGAAGTCATCCTTAGGTTTCTTCACTTTTGATTTCGTGGGAGCTGCAGGTTCAGGTAACAAGACATCCTGATCTAAGGTTGGCTTTGTTTCTTCATAGGCGGAGGAAGGAATATCATCGTGGTGACGTTGATCATCGCGGCGCTGATCTTCCCTCATATCTACCGTTGGATCATAATCAGCTGCGGAAGGACCGTCTTCTTCTGCGGCAGCGGCCAAGTCACCATTCTTGTTGGCAAGGTCCTGATCGTTGGTGATAGCGAACTCGGGTGGACTATCTTGGGTATCTACAGGGGTAGCTGGTGTTGAAAGTACCGGGGATGCTATCAGACTAACGTCAGAAAGAATATGGCAAGAATATGATTGAGACTTACCAGACCGGGTGGACTGAGTATCTTCCTCTCCAAGCTGAGTCTTGCCAGGGGTTCCTGGTGCTAATTTATCTTCGATATGCAAAGCTTGTACCAGCATAGGTGTACCAGAACGTCCATACTTAGCTTTGATAGCTTCGCGGCGCTTGCGACGCTGCTCAATGAGGGTGGCTTCATCAAGTGGTTCACTGTCAGCTAGAACATCTACTGCATCTTCGCTGGTCTGACCGGAACTATCAGCAAGTTAGCAAGAATCATATGGAGACCATGGAATGAAAAAAACTTGCTTTTCTAAGCCGACGCCATTACTGAAGCTATCGTTACGCTGTTGCGAAGACCCTTTAGCACTTTTAGCCTCTTGCTTGGAAATGTCAGCAGGCACCGGGCCATCGCCCCGTTTGCTCACTGACTGGTCTATGAACGACCGGCTCTTCTGCCCTTCAAAGCCATAGGATGCAGATCTTTCTGACTGAGAATAGCCGTCATGTCTGTTCCTCTCTTTCTGGTTTTGTCCTACTCGCTCCCTTCTATCATTTCCGACCGGGGCACGATAAGGCGACCGGCTACGACTGCGAGTTCGAGGTCTCTTATCAGGATATCTGTCACGGTCATCGTAGCGTAGATCTGACGAAGGTGCAGGGCCATTATCTAGATCTTCGTATGAGACGCGTGTACGTCGGCGATAGTCTGTAGGACGGTCTTCGTAGTGTACTTTGAATCGCCGAGGGTCGGTATGGCGACGATCGAAGTGATCCTCTTCTCGATATCTCTTCGAGCCTCGAGGGCCACGATCGGAGTAGGACGAATGGTTTCTATCCACAGGTCGTGTGTCTCTCAGCGAAGAACCATTTTCGATCGACGGAGATTTTGAATTTGTGGATCTAGAGCGATTTCTGTCTTGCGGGTCAACACCAGCCCCATCGAGCTCAAGTAGCGACGTAGTTGCCTTCTCTATTCCTGTATCCCTGATCTCACCCTCATCTGAACTAACTGGTGAAGCCATGCTTGTGGTCAGAGACGGTAGATCCACCTGCCTTGTCGTGCAAAGTTGTGTTAGCCAAGGATCAGAAGCTGTGTCTCAATGTAAGAAAGAGCCCAACCAGGTGTCTATCGTCTATCCCCTGCGTCTCAGCGCATCATCAAAGCAGCGTCGCACACTTGTGAGTTTGGGTGAACGGTATCCCAAGGGAAGTCTGAAATCAAGGAGGAAGGCTATCAGATTTCTTTCACGCTATACCTCATTACCACTAGCGTCAATCTTTCTCGCTGACGGGATTGTTGAGGCAACATAAAAGGGCCACATGCTTCTACGCTCGACTACAAAGCCACACACAACCACCTATCCAGTCCCATCCTCTTGATTTATTATCCCCGTACATAGGGCCGCATATCGAATTCAAAATGGGAGGAGTTGACAGAGCTGGTTGGTCCCATCACGTCTCGTCTTTACCCCGCCAACAACTAACCCCACATGTGCGCAGGCGGAAAAGCAAAGCCCTTAAAGGCGCCCAAGAAAGCGCCCAAGGCTGAGCTAGACGAAGAGGATAAGGCGTTTCAAGAGAAGCAGAGAGCTGGTATGTAATACTGTTTACAATAGGGACATCCTTTCCCATCGGAGGCTGCCCAAAACTACTGAGTATACCTAATGCTAACACTAAATCCACTAGATGCAAAAGCCAAGGCCGAACTCGCCGCCAAGGCGAAAGCAAGCAAAGGTCCTCTAAACACCGGCGCACAAGGCATCAAGAAAAGTGGAAAGAAATGATCCATATAAGCCGTTATGAGGGATGGACGGAGATCTAATGATCGACGGCAGTCGAATCACGGGGAGTATGCGGCGTTCAGAGGGTATTTTCGTAGATTCATAATAGAAGCTTTGACCGGATGCTTTGTTCGTTGTGTTGCTGATGAGACAAAGACTAGACTTGCTACTAGGCAGTTAGAAGTCACGAATAATGATTGCATGTATCATATCTTCCAAGACTAGGTTTGTATCACCTCGTAAAGGACGAGCCTGGCCAAAAATCTCAAGAGTCTAAAGGATATCTTGTATTCCCTAATATTTCCGGGATCAGCATCAACTATACAAAACATGACGCTGCCCATCCCCTCTCCCAATTCCTAGATACAGTGACGGACACCTCCCATGCAACGCCAAAAACGTACAAGATATGATACAGCCCTTCAGCAGAAAGGGATCCACATCCAAGATCATGAATTCCCAATCAGCCTGTTGCCCGCTTTACTCAAGATGGTGGCGCACTTTTCAACAGCCTTCTGTGCCTCTTCCCAATTACCTGCCTCAACTGCGTCCCTGATAGATGGGAAGTACGCTTCGTCGTAGCCTGACCAGGCTTGGGGCGCGAAGAGGATATGCTTGAATTGCTCTCTGCCAGGCAACTAACGGGGGATTAGTACTTTGTCTAAGAGACTCTGCGTAAGGCATGACTTACCCCGCCACCAGGCTCCAGATCCAAGAGATGCGTCTCAAAGTCCGCCATTCGAGTATTGTGACTCATCCTGTGCGCTTCTAGACTTGCACTTTCGAAGCCACCACTCGAATAGACGACTCGCTCCCATTCCATCTCCCATTCTTCGAACTTTTTGGCGTCTGATTGGAACTTCAAGACTGAATGAAGGATTGCCGGCCTGGTTGGGACCCTTGGATGCGACCCATTGCTCAAGATCCATAAGATAGTTCGTGATCGCTGGAGTTACTTGTTAGTACCAGCCAGTTTTAATCATGGAAGAAGGTTGTAGGGTTAAATACTCACCACTAGCGTATCCACTGATATCAAACGGCATCACCGGGCGTTCCGCGTATTCCAGAATCAAGAGCGCCATGACCTGAGCCAGGACAGCATGATACTGAAAGCCAGGATCGCCGAACTTGTCCATCCAGACAAAATTCTCATAAACCGAATGATAAGGAAAAGGGGGGCCGTTGAAGCCAAAATCAAGAGAAGAAGTGCCAGCCATGTCCTGAAAGGCGACATAATCACTACCAGCGCCTAGTCCGTCAAGCTTGCCGCCTCTGTCATCCCAGAGCCTTTGCAAAGTCTCATTGAGGAATGGATCAGATGTCCTGGCTAGGACTCGCCGAAGAGCTTTGTTAAAGACAGGTGATGCAGCAGCACGAAAATTCGGCCCGGAAACGCCCACGTCCACGTTGAGGTAAGCAAAGGCGTCTCTTCTTAAGCTTTCCATATTATCTTCGACATATTCAGTGGAACCTATCAGGTTATATTCTTCGCCGTCCCAGCTTGCAAACCTTAACAAATCGTCAGTGACCTTTTAAGCAAGGGGAAATGGAAGTTTCCTCACTCGATAGTACGCAACGGCCGCCATCCACGTGAAACTAAATCGCCGAAGATTCGCACGACTTCAAGCAAAACAGCAGTCCCAGAGCCAGGGTCCACAGCCCCAAAGTCCCAAGAATCCCTGTGGTTGCCAATGATAATAGATTTCTCTCTCTGCTCGACACCCGAGATCCGACCCATAACATTCCAGATCGGTTGTTGTTCGACCTCATCCTGTTCATTCTTCAAATGCACAATCGGAGACGAAAGGTTACCAGACCACCACTCGATATCAGGCACTCCTCCTTGCCACTCGGAAGGACAAGGCTGACCATAACCTTTGATGGCTTCAAGCAGAGGCTGGGCATCCCGCCATGACAACGGGATACTAGGAATGTTGTTGAGACCTATGTTCACGTTCAGTTATGGTCCTTTGACTAAGTCTCGAAATCAGACAGACCTGGATTGTTCTCCTTCGAAACACGCTCCGCTCCCGGCTTGCTTGCCCACCCAGGGGTCAACACATCACCCACAACCCAGCTCATCAAACTCACAGCACCACGTTGAACGCCATCAGAAGGCAGGTACCTTCCGTTTGGCCACACCTCTCCCTTCAGAAACCCATCTTCTGATGGGTCACTATAAATGATACATCCGACAAATCCAGCTTGTTCGGCCGCCTTCACTTTCAAAGCCCGATCTCCTTGACTCCCATAGTACTTCACCAGTGCTATCGCGCCTGTCGTCTCAATACCACTATCATATAACCTCTTGAAATCTTCTCTTGAACCGTAATTCGCATAAATCAAAGGGCCTTTGACATCCCCCGTCTTCGAGTGGCCATGAAAAACGAGCGTTTGCTGCCGCGGCGGATTCGTATAAGCCTG
>Ga0335072_10016852_pt1 | contig 10350 bp, 6 predicted proteins | sample Lox_Sample_21_FD_206725 | JGI IMG/M metagenome (GOLD analysis project Ga0335072, IMG submission 206725) | Soil microbial communities from Loxahatchee National Wildlife Refuge, Florida, United States - Lox_Sample_2.1 | ecosystem: Environmental > Terrestrial > Soil > Wetlands | place: USA: Florida... | reverse complement strand
GTGAACTGCCAGTTCTGACCTCCTTAGTTGGCGCGCTTGCACTCTCAGCGGAAACCATTATTGCTGCTCTCATCCCGGTCTTCGCCCTCCAATACGCAGGCATCGACCCGAAGATCTTGAACATTATTGACCTCGCATCTCTGAGCCCTCCAGGCGCCGTGAACCTCAATGCCATACAAATCCTTTCAGGGCTCGGCGGTCCACCACTATGGAAGGTCTCCTTACTTGCGTCTCTTCCACTTCTCACCAACGGCGTCAGCAGCTACTTACTCGTGCCGCTCTCAATCAGCATCGGCCGGCGTCCAGTCATGATCGCTTGCGGGACCATGGCATGGACAGGCGGCTTCTGGGCGGGCTGGAGCACGACTCTCAACAGTCACATCGTCGCGCGGTGCTTCCAAGCGATCGGCGCCGGCGCCGTCGAGGCCCTCATCCCGCTCATCGTGCAGGACCTGGTCTTCATCCACGAGCGCAACCGCGCCATGAGCTCCATCTGGGCCGCGCAGGGCCTCATCATCGTAAGCCTGGGCATCGCGTCGCCCGTCATTGTCGCCACCATCGGCTGGCGCTGGGTGTACTTCATCTCGTCGGCAATGGCAATCGCAACGTGGGCCGCGATGCTGGCGTTCCTGCCGGAGACGCGCTGGACGCGCAGCGCCGCCGAGCTCAGCGGCCAGGCGGTGTTCGCGCTGCACTACGGGGAGATGCGGCCAGCGCTGGACCGGCGCCTGCCGCCGCGCACGCTCTGGACCGACGTCGGCGTGCTGACCAACGGCGTGGAGCACGGCGAGGCGCTGCGCAGCATGGCGGCGACGGCGCGCACCGCGCTCTTCCCCACCGTGCTGTGGGCCGTGGCCGTCAGCGCGCTGTTCATCTCCGTATTCAACGCCGCGGGCCAGACCGCCAGCGCCGTGCTGATTGCCGCCGGCTGGCGCTTCAAGCTGCTGGGCCTGGCGCTGCTGCCCGTCGTCGTCGCCACGCCCTTTGTCTGGCTGCTGGGCGGATACGTGGCCGACGCGGTCAGCAACGGCGCTGCGCGTCGCAACGCTGGCCGCCGCGAGCCAGAGGCCCATCTGCTGAATCTCATTCTGCCGCTGGGCATGGGCGTGCTCGGCTGTATCTTGTTTGGCTATGCGGCCCAGAACGTGACCACCGTGTTCTGGTTCATCTTCCTGATGGGCATCTTCTTCATAGCGCTAGGCTTCTTGGTTGCGAACACGGTGTTGAGCGTCTATGTCGTTGAGAGTTACCCACAGTGGGCTGGGTAAGTTGCCGTCCTCCAAAAGCGTGACTGTCGCTCTAACTCCGTTTGCAGTCCAGTGCTGGTGAACGTCTCCTCGCTCCGCTGCATCATTGGCTTTGCAATGTCTTTCCGAGCCACAACTTGGATTGAAGACCGCGGCTTCTTCGGCAGCTTCGGAATTTATGCAGCGGTGTTGGCTGGCTTATCCATGCTCTTGCCCGTCATGTATCTGTACGGAAAGAAAATCCGAAAGTGGACTGCCGGAACGGTGCAGAGTAGCAACGAGAGCGTACACAAGGTCGAGAGGCAGGGAAGCTATATGGATTTCTAAATCCGAACTGTACATATTAAACTTTTTTAGAATAAAAAGGATACAAGACTAATTGGACAGGTGAACGGAATCATCGATACGCCGGCAAAATTCAAGGGATATATCCAATCACGAATCAACCAAACAAGCGCCAAAATCCGACCCCTCAATAAATCATCGCCCATTCCTTGCTTTCTTTTTCTCGTAGCTCTCCAGAAGCACTTGTTTGATGGCCGCCTCGCCGTCGCGGAAGTTCTGAGTGCAAACCTTGATCAGCATCTCCACCTGGTCCGGCGTCCACACCAGATTGTACGAGCCGCTAAACTTTGCCGTGCTGGGATCGAAGTCTGGCACAGCCTTGTCGTTGGGCAGCAGTGGAAGGTAGACCATGCTGCAATCGTTCGTACACACGGCCGCTGGCGGGTTCGTCACCGTATGGCCGTAGCTGTCAAGGACGGTGTCCGGCCGATCGCAGACCATACCATCATATATCTGTGCGTACATGCCTTGGAAGCGGTTTGGATCCTTGATATCGGGATTGGCCTTGAGGTTAGGGTCACGCTTGGTGAACTTGAGGCCTCTGCGACAGCCAATCTGATCGACTCGCTCCTGGAATGTGTCCTTTTGCACGTCTGAAGACGCATCCATGTTGAGGATCACGTCAGCTTTACGCGATGGGTTTAGCAGAACATAGGTAGGGCAGTTGTTGTCCATCCCGCTGTCGATCAAATGAATACGGGGAGAGTTCTCGATCCCATGAGGACGAGGATTCCCTGGCTCGACCGGCGTAAGGTGGTAGAGGAAGTTGTGCTCGTTACACGCGTGCAGTGGGTGATGCTGCTGAAACTCTTCTTTGCCTTGCTTGCCCCATGAGTTCGCAATCTTCGAAGATAGTGAATGAATAGCATTGCCGATAAATCCATGCGGCAAATTGCGTTTGATAGTAGCCAGGTAAGATGTCAGAGGCCCCGCGGGCGCGCTGGTACAAAGACCAAGAAGAAGAGCCAGCGACTGCTCTGGCAGTTGCATAGTCGATTTGCCTTCTGAGAACGGTCGGCCAAATCCCCAAGTCGGTACCCAGGCCTCCAGTTCGTCGCATCCAATCTCGAAGGGAGTCATCTCAAACCACTGAAACCACGCGTCTCGTGCTTCAGCATGCTCGGCAGAAGTCGCATTTGCTTCTTTGAAAGGATGCTGTGGATCTGCCCAGTCTTTCCATGGCCGCTCATGTCGAATAGCCGTAAGAATAGGATATGGCTCAGCTCCGCCAGCGAGGTACTTCATGGCATTCGTCCACTTGAACCAATCTTGATGGTACCCTGCCAATTCTCGTCTCGGGCCTCCTCCATTCGGATTCATGGATGGGTCATTGACCAAGAATAGGTAGCCAGTCGTGAAAACCGAGTAGAGATCCATGGCAACCGTGTGAAGACCGCTGTGATGCTTCTGAACTAGCGGACCGAGAGTGGTGTAAGGTCCATTCGGAGCGTTCAGCACAGTCCTGATTGCCTCCGGCGAGAGTGGATGATGAGGATGTAGTCGTTTTTTGCAATGGTCGATAACCTTGGTCATGCTCGTTTCACCAAAGGTGTAGTAGGCCGCGAGAGACCAGCAGGTGCCGGAAACGCCAGCAACATAAGTGAGGATGTCCCACAACCCAGACTTTTTCATTTCATCACCATACCCAAGACAGCCAAGCATGGCTCGAAACCCGCCTCCGCTGCCGCCAAAGCCAATAATCGGAACATCATCCGGATGCACGTCATTCGGATTGAGGCCGAGATACCGTGCAAACGCGTCCCGCACATGCCATTTGCGATCTGTCAGATACTCCTTCTCCTCGATGCACAAGTCAGTTCCACGCCGGACCTCAGCAACATACGCGACTTCGGGATACCGTCGCACATCACTCAAATCGCGCTTGACCGACGACTCGAGCTGGATAGATTGCTTGATAATGTCGATATCCGGCTTGACAACGTCGTTCCAGAAACCTTTGACCTTGTCCTTCAACGACACATCGTCCATGCCCTTGGTGATGTCCTGATACTTGCCATCGTCAGAGCCAATGTCAAACGAGTGTGGGTGGTCAGAGTCAATTTCTGGGTAGTGCTGCTTCAGAATCTGCCGCTCATGCTCCTGCTGCGCATAGTTCTCGGACCTCCGTGTATTACTGCATGTGGTGTGAGTGACAAAGTCAGGAGTCAGCAAACGACAACGGGTGGTTACGCACAAACCTGAGGCCACAGACATCAATCGAAAAAGAAGCCAGGATCGCTTGCGAAAGCAATGCAGGGACGACTTGGTGGACGAAGTAGAGTGAGTCGAAGCACCAGAACTTCTGTTGAACATGCAGAAAGGAAGTAGCTCTTATTTTGGGTAGCCAGGATGCAGTCTTGGGCACGGAGATCGCTCTCCAGGCGGTCAGAGGTCATCAGACGGGGGATAAGGACGACTATTGCGGCCCGTTATCTACTGTAGGGACAAAGCGCGAAGCGGAAGACGAAGGGAGTCGCTTTCTCAGCGGCCGGCGGATCGACCCTTTGACCGCGTATGCCCCCTCTAAGCCAATGGCGCCACCGGCCGGGACACGTGTTGCAGCGCGAAATCCTTGGAAAGTGGGCTCGGACATGCGACGAACAGCGCGTAAAAGCTTGGGATGGGGTGTGTGCTGTCCAAACGACGAAGTCACGGCCCCGGTAGAGTCCAAATGAAGCGCGTACAGGCAACCAACAAAGATGCTTTTCGCGACCCAGGCAGCGACGTGCGACACGCAAGATATTTAGCACGTCTCGGACGCTTCCGGATGAAAAGAATCTGTCGGCTGCTGTCCACAACAATTGCAAGTAATCAGGACCGCCTTTGTTCTCGAAAGCCTGTACTCCAATCACAGCCCGCCGGTCCACAGCTCGACATGCACATTTGCCGCTGCTTGCGTGAAAAAAAAAAAAAAAGACGAGGGCAAAGTGGGCGTCTATATGGCGTGAAACCGCCACGATCGAACCATGGCTGGGCTCCTGCTGCTAGACTGCAAGCGGCGAGGTGTTGGACTCGGGCGACCTGTGCTCATACCTCGGCATGGGGCTGCAAGGCTGTGCTTTGAAATCGATACTCGTCCGTCTTTCGGACTCCGCTTCGAACTTCCTGCGAATGTCGACACCAAGCTTTACCCTGAGGCAGCTGTAGATTATTTAGCCTCTCAGAACTCGGTGCCCATCTCGATCTCACCAGTCGTTACTCTTCGAAACGGCTTCTCACATCTCACGCCATCTCCACTTTAGAACGCAGTTATCCTGGGCAGATGAGGTGAGACAGGCTTTCTCGGAGCTCGCACTGTTCGATCCCTTCTTCTCGCGTCCTTCTCCTACCAGGTCTGTAACCAAGAATGATGGACGATGCATGGATTGAACTGATTCCATGACGTGAAGCTGGTAGCTTTGTTACTGTCATGTCTGCTGGCCGACAGCTGGCCGACGTGATCCGGCACGTTACGACTACGGATATTTCGCTAGTCTGCATTCCGAGATCTCATAAGTATGTATGAGTTTTGCATTCTGGGTTTGTGTGCTGCACCTGGCACTTCCGCTCCATCCGTCTGATTCTAGTTTTGTGAATCTGGTGGCGCTTCTGTCCTGTGAGAACGAGAGGAACGCTCATTGTCTTCGTTGTCTTTCCTCTCGGCGCCTTTTTTAGCTTGTCGTCATTTTCATCCCAAAGAAGCGGCATGCATATACTTCTGCTTTCCGTCATTTCGTTCCTGTCAGCAACGAACGCATCACCACAAGTGGTCAACTTACTTCGGGATAATGCAAACTTCTACGACATGCATCAGTGGATTCCCGCATTTCAAATACCAAGGTCTTCTCGGAGCCCGTGTCCGATGCTAAACACTCTGGCAAACCATGGATTCCTTCCTCGTGACGGAAGAAACATCACCAAGGATGATTTCAACAATGCACAGGTATCGGCTCTTAATTTCGATCCCAGTCTCGCCTCAGGAACAACCAATGCCATGGTAGCGAAACTCGGCTCCCCAGAGAATGGTAGCATTGCGTTCGACCTGTCCGACTTCGCATCTCACAACCATACTGAGCATGACGCTTCACTTACCAGGCTCGACATTATCCAAGGCTCTATCATTGATACCCAGCCGAGCATGGTCGATTTTCTATTAGCTGACTCAAACACACAAGATCTCAATACATCTTCCATTGGGTATTCACGGGCTCGTCGCGAAGCTGAAAGTGTTGCCATTGGGAGTCCAATGTTGTCAGAAGCGTTCACAGCGTTCGCGCAGCTTGAGGCATCATTTATTCTGTTGGTTTTTGGAATTGGGGCCGTGAACAACACTGACGCAAGAGGCGCGCCCAAAGCCCAGGTCCATTACTGGCTGAACAATGAGCGGTTTCCAACCGATCACGGCTACGTTAGGAGCCAAACGGTCTTGACATCGGATTTACAGCGCAGTCTGATTGGCGGCATCAAAAGGTTCCATGATGAATACGCTGGGAGTAATTCATAAGCATCGAGGCGCACATACTATTCGGTGACGAAAATAATTAAGCTGTCAGTGCTTATCAACCGCTACGTGATATGTGCTCCTGAATTCAAACGTTCTAAGAAAGAAAACTACGCAAATACTCCATTTCCAGACGCCCCGCGAAGCCTCCTGGTCGATTTGGCCAATCAGACGAGTCGCTGCCTGATTGCACAGTCGTGGCGCACGACTGCCTTCTGGACGTCGGTCAACTTCATCGTTTCGTGTTGCTTTGGCCGTCTGCCGCAACACTCAAATTCCTAGTCCAGTTGTGCTGCCTGATTCGCATCACCGATGGGCGCAGTCATCGAGACCACAACACTCTCTACCGCGTTCCTGATTGGCTCATGGAAACACCAGCAACGTCTCTTTAAGATCTTCTCTTAACTTCTCTGGTTTCCGGCTTCTTTCTTTCTTTCCAACTTTCTCGTTTGTTTCTCTAACAACCTCGTTCTTACCAAATCCTAAAAATGGATAACCGAATTGACTCGCCGTCTGACTCGGTCGCTACATCCCCAGCGACATCAACGTCAGGCGAGACGTCGCCTGCACGTTATCCAAAGAGAAAGCGGAGCGAAGTCAAGTATCTTGATTCCGATGACGATGATGATTACATTCCAAGTGACACTGAAGAGGTTTATCGTCCTCCAGTAACGAAGGTAACCTACGCAATACCCGTCATTACATCTTCTCACTAACATCATCAAGAGACTGAAGGAGTCAAAGCCACTTACGAATGGAGACATCTTTCCGTTCATGAAGCTCCCCCCTGAGCTTCGCAACAAGATCTACGGCGAATGTCTCAGGGACAATGACGCCATTTACCTCATTGACAGCCAGGCCTCGTATCGTCGCACTGCAGTTCGTGCCACTTTGCAGAGATGGAAGAACTGCACACGTAAACACGATCGTGGCTGGCGATGGGGAGACGCTGATGCATCACGGTATAAAGCCAAGCCCATGACAGATACACTCAAGCCTCTCAGTCCACATCTCCTCTCTGTCTCCAAGGCAGTGTATGCAGAGGCGGCCAACGTTCTCTACGGTCAGCCGATTGTCGTCGTGGATAACGTCACGCTCTTCAACTTTGCCAGCACGATGACTCCAAGGACTGCTGCAATGCTCCGAAACATTACTGTGGCCTTCTGGTGCCATACCGCCGCCCACAGGCAAATGAATTACGCCGCCATGACGCTTCTCGCTGCTGTTGGCGCTGTCCACCTTGACCGCCTCAACCTAGATTGTCGTCTCAGACCGTATGGCGCCAGTGGCGACCTTGTCGCAAGGAGAGTCTACAGAGACTGTTACTCATGGATTCTCGCAGTGGGAGTTGCCAAGGCCGAGAATTTGGCGGCACTGGACATGTTGCAGATGGGCGACGTCAATTTTCATGCTTGGCAGGACCAAAGACCTCCAGAAATGCGGAAGGCGGATATAGAAAAGAACAGAAAGCTGTTCCAGAAGGAGTTGAAGCGCCTGATTCAACGTGGCGCGCAATTCTGAGAAAGACCTGTGATACGATCACAGTTAAGGTATGGGTCAAGCATTGCCGTGATGGAGACCGAGAAAGCCTGGGATTTCCTGTTCATTTAACGTTGTATGGCCCCCTTTGCTAGTCGTCGATACGTCTTTGCGCCTGGGCTTTTCGCTCTGTGTAGCTTCGAATGTCAGACTTAGATATAGCACGCGTAAGGGTGAGCTCCATTAATGATTAATGAATCTCGTTGCAACAAAGGCACAAGTTCCAAGCCTCGAGATAGAATACCAAGTGTTGCGTGTCAAGGAAGCCACGATGGCTGCTGGAACACCCTTTAGGAAACTTTCCACACGCTACCAGTGTGTCAAGTCTGAACGCGTTTTCGATACCTTTCGCCTCAAACTTGCTCCAAGATATTCGAATTTTAACTCATTCAACCCTCTTCGACTCGGCTTCGGGTTACTGAAATAACAACAATATCGGCGTTGCGCGCGAACTATCAAAGAGTATTTCACACTCATCAAAGCCACAAGACGCGGCAAGGCTGTTGATGCATAATTTCGACCACTCGGTTTGACTTCAGTGTCTCTACACATCATAGGCCGTTACCGTTAATTAACCGATAACTCACTTTCACCTGAAACCCTCTATATCCAAGCTGCGCCGGATAGCACGAAAAACTGAGACCAAAACAGTAGAAAGCAGAGAACCGTCCCAAATTTGGGAGCTGTTTGCGACCAGGGAGGCATTTCGCGATACATACCTACGGAGCTCGTGCAGTAGAACACAGAGAGCGAATCGAATATGCGAAAAGGCTCGTTCAAGTCCAAACCTAGGACGCCCCAACGGAAGAAGAAACCAGCTCGAACCAGCAATGGAAGCCCAGACGCACCGAAGTCGGATGCCAGCACCGTCAAGGAAGAGAATCATACGCACCAAGACGAGGAGGTGAATCTTCAGCAAGAACAAAAAGAGAAGATCGACGAGAAGATTCCAGCTGAGGGAGACCTCAAGCCGACAGAGCACGAGAACAAAGACACTTCCCCGGAAAGCACCCCAGAGAAACCAATTGATAAACCAGACAAAGGCAAGAAAAAGGTTCCGACGAGCGCTCCCAAACTCGACAATTCAGAAAGCGGTAAGCCTAGAATTCTTCTGGTGGCGATATACGTTGGCGGTGAATTCGATTCGTACTATGCCCCGTTCTACAGCAAACTCCTATCCATGGCATCCGTGCAGCGCGCCAACTCACCAAAACCCGTCATGCGTTACCTCAGACATCACAAGCCGCAAGCCATCATCCTTCTAGACTCCGCACTCGCACACCGCAAGGAGTTCGCCAGCGTGACATTCCGCATCATCCGCTACGTCCGCAACGGCGGCACGCTCATCTGCGCAAACACTTTCAACTCGTACCTGGCCCCCTTCTTCAACAAGAAGCGGCCCACGCTGCCGCTGTTCCGTCTTGCCGGTCTGTCGTGGGAATTCGGTGACGTGTACACAACGTACATGGGCCTGAATAAACAGGCCGTGGGCGAGGACACTCGCGCCGTCCTGCCGCAGGATCTCACCTTCGATGGCATTCTCCTCAGTAAGGTGCCGCGAACCGAGGCGTGGTATCTGCCGTCAGTAAAGTCTATTTCGGATGCCCTGGCGTTTGATGGGCGGAAACCAGAGCCCGAGTGGACGTCGGTTGCTTTTGCCAAGGTTGGAGACGGATGCTTCGGTTATGTTGGCGACCTGAATGTCGACGGGACTTGCGACGGCGTTATCATAGCCATGATCGGATTGTCTGTCGAGATGGATTGCTGTCTGGCTACGCGGAACGCCGAGAAAGGTGTGGAACCTACAAAAGACAAGGCAGCCTCTGTCCCCCAAACCTCTGAATCGAAAGTGGATGTGCCGTCGGGCTCCACGAGTGCTCCTTGATTGAAAGGAAATTATCAGTATGGCTCAAAACGGCTTGTGCTCGGCGGTCTGCTGACCTTGCTGGAGAAAAGGCCTCTTTAGGAGAACGCTGTTCACCTGGCGCGTCCCAAACGCTCGGCAACTGAAGTGATTCTTTCGCTGGTAGCTCGAGCTCTACAAAGCAATGAACATTCGATGGCTATCCGAGCTCTTTCGTGATTGTGGCTTTTACGGCATGTTGTTTTATTCGAATCAATGAAGCGCCTCATGGCATTCGAGCTCAATTGAGGCAGCTTTGGTACGGTATTCATTACGAGTGATATGGTCCCGGTGACTGGCTATGGAGGGAGTAGAGTAATCGAAACCTAGATAATTAGATGAGGCCGGAAAGGCGTCTGTATTGCCTCTTGAGTCAATGGAAAACATAAAAAATCACGTCTTTCCAAAGCGTACTTGTTGTACCGTGGCGTTCGTAGTCCTTCTCGACAGAGGCGGAGCACAGAAGTCAACTTTCATAGTCTCTGCTACAATTCGGGAGCAGCTTAGCGAATCCTAGAATGAGAAGGCCATGCGATTAAAGCTGCAAGTCGTGCAGTAGTACGAAAGAGAGCAGCTAGTTCAAGAGCTTTCCAGGCTTCTCTTTCGGTCCTCGACGAACCATTTGGTCTGGATGTTTTGGGTCTGGAAATACCGGCACAAACTCGAACCCCAATTTCGGATAGAACGTCTTTGCATCGGGTGCAGACTCGAGAAACAGTGGCGTTGGAGGATCTTGCGCATCAGCAATGTCAAAGACCTCCTTTAGTAGAAGTGATGCTACGCCGCGCCCGTGATAGTCAGGAACCACCCAGAGCGGAGCTAGAAACCTAGAGCGA
>Ga0335072_10016849_pt1 | contig 10350 bp, 4 predicted proteins | sample Lox_Sample_21_FD_206725 | JGI IMG/M metagenome (GOLD analysis project Ga0335072, IMG submission 206725) | Soil microbial communities from Loxahatchee National Wildlife Refuge, Florida, United States - Lox_Sample_2.1 | ecosystem: Environmental > Terrestrial > Soil > Wetlands | place: USA: Florida... | reverse complement strand
AAGTCATCCGCGATCATCCGGTGCTGCTCAATCGCGCCCCCACCCTCCACCGCCTCGGCATCCAGGCGTTTGAGCCCGTCCTCGTCGAAGGCAAGGCCATCAAGATTCACCCCCTGGTCTGCACCGCCTTCAACGCCGACTTCGATGGCGACCAGATGGCCGTCCACATCCCCCTGTCGCCCGAAGCCCAGGTGGAAGCCAGCGTCCTGATGCTGTCCTCGCACAACATCCTCTCGCCGGCCTCCGGACAGCCCATCACCGTCCCCACCCAGGACATGGTGCTCGGCCTCTACTACCTCACCAAGTCCAAAAAGGGCGCCCGCGGCGAAGGCCGCGTCTTTGCCAACATCGAAGAAGTCCTGATGGCTCTCGAGAACAAGGAAGTCGAGACCCTCTCCCCCATCCGTCTGCGCTACAGCGGCCCCGTCCTCGACATGGCCACCGCCTACGACGATCAGGACCTCACCCACACCGAGCCGGTCCAGTACGACCGCCAGTACATCTCCACCACCGTGGGCCGCGCCATTCTCAATGACCAGCTCCCGGAAAACATGCCCTACGTCAACGGCCTTCTCAAAAAGAAGGGCATCGGCCAGCTGGTCAACTACTGCTACCTGAACCTTGGCCTCGAGCAGACCGTCAAAATGCTCGACCGCATCAAGGAGCTCGGCTTCCAGTACGCCACCCGCAGCGGCCTCTCCGTCGGCCTCGATGACATGGTCATCCCCGACTCCAAATACACCACCGTCCGCGACGCCGAAAAGCAGGCCATCGCGGTCCAGCAGCAGTATCTTGACGGCGCCATCACCAACGGCGAGCGGAACAACAAAGTCATCCAGATCTGGTCCGCCGTCACCGAGAAGGTCGCCGACGAGATGTTCGACAACATGAAACAGGCCGACAAGTCCGGCGCCATGAACCCCATCTACATCATGGCCGACTCCGGCGCTCGCGGATCCAAACAGCAGATCCGCCAGCTCTCCGGCATGCGCGGCCTCATGGCCAAGCCCTCCGGCGAAATCATCGAAACCCCCATCACGGCCAACTTCCGTGAAGGCCTCACCGTGCTCGAGTACTTCATCTCCACGCACGGCGCCCGCAAGGGTCTCGCCGATACCGCTCTCAAAACCGCTGACTCCGGCTACCTCACCCGCCGTCTCGTCGACGTGGCCCAGGATGTCATCGTCAGCGAGCGCGACTGCGGCACCGTCGAAGGCATCTACGTCACCCCCATCGTTGAATCCGGTGAGATCATCGAGCCGCTGCGCGACCGCATCGTCGGCCGCGTCTCCCTCGAGAAGATCAAGGACTACGAGGGCAACGTCATCGTCGACATCAACCAGGAGATCACCGAAGACCTCGCGTCGTCCATCCAGGCTGCGGGCATCGAGCGCGTCAAGATTCGCTCCGTGCTCACCTGCGAATCCCGCCGCGGCGTCTGCGTTCTCTGCTACGGGCGTAACCTCGGCTCCGGCCGTCTGGTCGAGCTCGGCGAGGCGGTCGGCGTCATCGCCGCCCAGTCCATCGGCGAGCCGGGCACGCAGCTGACCATGCGCACCTTCCACATCGGCGGCACCGCGTCCCGCGTCAACGAGCAGTCGCGCCTCGAAGCCAAAAACAATGGCTCCGTTCGCTTCATCAACCTGGCTACGGTCCGCAGCCGTCAGGGCGATCTGGTCGCCATGAACCGCTCCGGCTCCATCGCCGTCGTCGATGAGCGCGGCCGCGAAAAGGAGCGCTACCAGGTCGTCTACGGCGCCCGCCTCAAGGTCGAGGAAAATCAGGCCGTCCAGCTCGGCCAGGTCATGGTCGAGTGGGACCCCTACACCTTCGCCATCCTTACGGAAATCGGTGGCGCGGTTCAGTTCAAGGACCTGCAGGAAGGCATCACCCTGCACGAAGAAGTCGACGAGGTCACCGGCCTGTCGCGTCTGGTCGTCGCGGAATCCCCCGACGAAAAGCGCCAGCCCACCATCGTCATCAAGGGCGCCAAGGGCAACAAGCGCTACCTCATGCCCAGCCGCGCTCACCTCATGGTGCAGGACGGCGATGAGGTCTTCCCCGGCGATATCCTGGCCAAGATCCCGCGCGAAACCACGCGCACCAAGGACATCACCGGCGGTCTGCCCCGCGTCGTCGAGCTCTTCGAGGCCCGCAAGCCTCGCGAAACCGCCATCATCTCCGAAATCGACGGCGTCGTTCGCTTCGGCGAGATCAGCAAGGGTCAGCGTCGCGTCTACGTCACCGCCGACAACGGCGAGGAGAAGGAATACTCCGTGCCGCGCGGCGTCCACATCAACGTCCAGGAAGGCGAGCGCGTCCGCGCCGGCGAGCCGCTCATGGATGGTCCGCTCAACCCCCACGACATTCTCGCCGTCCTCGGCGAGAAGGAGCTGCAGGCTTACCTGGTCAACGAAATCCAGGAAGTCTACCGCCTCCAGGGCGTGGCCATCTCCGACAAGCACATCGAAACCATCGTCCGGCAGATGCTCCGCTGGGTGAAGATCGAGGAAGTCGGCGACTCCAGCTTCCTGCTCGAACAGCAGGTGGACAAGTTCCGCTTCCGTGAAGAGAAAGACCGCGTGATCGCCAATGGTGGACGCCCCGCTGTGGGACGCCCGCTGCTGCTCGGCATCACCAAGGCCTCGCTCTCCACTGAATCCTTCATCTCCGCGGCATCCTTCCAGGAGACCACGCGCGTGCTCACCGAAGCCAGCATCAACGGCGCGGTCGACAACCTGCGCGGCCTCAAGGAGAACGTGATCGTCGGCCGCCTCATCCCCGCCGGTACCGGCATGGAGTACTACCGCAACGTCCAGCTCTCACCCGAGCTGGAAGAAGCGGCAGCCAAAATCCAGGCCGAAGTCCAGACCGCCTGGGAAGAAGCCGAACGCGAGCTGGAGATGATGCGCCAGGAAGGCGAAGCCGAAGAAATGGCCGCCAGCGAATAACCTTGTCATCCCGAGCGAAGCGCCGAAGGCGCGGAGTCGAGGGACCTGCTTCTCAAGCCCGGCGAAAGCCGGGCTTTTTCTTTTCCAGCCGAAACTGTGGGTGCCCCACTCAAGCCTGATTTTGGCTTGAGTGGAAAGTCACAACCCTCATCCACTACAAAGCCCGGCGCAAGCCGGGCCTTTTTCTTTTGCAGCCGAAACTCTGGGTGCCCCATTCAAGCCTGATTTTGCCTTGAGTGGGAAGCCACAACCCTCATCCACGACAAGCCCGGCGTAAGCCTGCTTCTTCCCTCTCAGCGAAAACACCGGGTGCCCCATCCTTGCCCGCCCGCCGTTGGCGGACAGGGTGGGAGCCGTTGCCATCCCCAGCGCAGTCGAGGGACCTGCTTCTTCTCAACCCCGGTGCAACGCCTGGGTGCCCCATTCAAGCCTGATTTTGGCTTGAGTGGGAGGCTGCAATCCAGATCCAGCAAAAGCCTGGTTTCGGTCATCCTGAGTCGCGCCCGCCCCCGAGCGCGGCGAGGCGAAGGATCCGCGGTTGCCTTTGAATCTTCAATAGCCGATCCCCCTCCCCCAACCAAAACACCGGAAACCCATGCCCCGACCGTGGAATCCCCCATCCCGCCGCAGTACCCGGCATTCCGTCCCTAAAGTTTTCTCGGCAAGCAATAACTCTCTCGCTATAATCCCCAATCGAAACTCATCACGCTCGCGGATCGCTCAAGGACCCATGCTCAACCGCACGGCTCGTCTTCTCCTTCTTTGCCTCTCTGCCTCTTTCGTCTCGGCCCCATTCCTCCCGGCGCAGTCCCTCCCCAATCAATGGATGTGGGCCAGCGGCGCCAGCACGGTTCCCATCGTCCCAGGCTCAAATTCGGGCAATCCGGGCGTCTACGGAACGCTCGGTGTTCCCGCGGGCGGCAATGTCCCCGGCGGCCGCCAGGGGGCGGTCACCTGGACCGACAGCAGCGGCAATCTCTGGCTCTTTGGCGGGTCCGGATACGATGCCAATGGCACCTTCGCCTTTCTCAATGACCTATGGGAATACCAGGTCTCCCTCGGCCAGTGGGCCTGGATGGGCGGCGCCAGCGCGGTTCCCGTCGGGTCGCCCGAATCGGGCGGCAATCCCGGCATTTACGGATCTCTCGGGATCCCCTCGACCGCCAACATCCCCGGATCCCGCACCGGCGCGGTCGGCTGGATGGATAAGAACGGCAACCTCTGGCTCTTTGGAGGAGCGGGCATCGATTCCACCGGCCTCTCCGGCAATCTCAACGACCTCTGGGAGTACATCCCCTCCACCGGCGCCTGGGCCTGGATGGGAGGAAGCAGCACCATCGGCAGCGCCGGCGCGGTTCCCGGTATCTATGGCACGCTTGGCCAGCCCAGCCCGGTCAACGTTCCTGGCAGCCGGAACTTCGCCGTCTCCTGGAACGACAACACCGGCAATTTCTGGCTCTTCGGCGGATACGGTTCCGACTCCGCGAACAATTTCGGCGTCCTGAACGACCTGTGGAAGTACTCGCCTTCAACCGCCCAGTGGACCTGGGTAAGTGGCAGCAGCGGTTTGCCCGGCGGCATTGGAGCGTCAGGCAGCTATGGAACCCTGGGCACGCCGGCCGCAACCAACGTCCCCGGTGCTCGGGAGGCGGCCATTGCCTGGACCGATGCCGGCGGAAATTTCTGGCTCTTCGGCGGCTTCGGCTTCATGCCCGCCAGTCAGGGTTTCCTCAATGACCTTTGGAAGTTCGATCCCGCAACGAGCCAGTGGACGTGGGTCAGCGGCAGCGACACGCTCCCCTTCGGCGATAACGGGAACCCCGGGGTCTATGGAACTCTCGACGTCCCGGCTGCCGGCAACGAGCCCGGCAGCCGAACCTCCGCTGTCGCCTGGACCGATCGGAACGGCAAGCTCTGGCTCTTCGGCGGCGAAGGCGACGACGCGACCGGCAGTGCCATTAATTTCCTCAACGATCTTTGGGCGTTCGATCCAGCCACCGTTCAGTGGACGTGGATGGGTGGCAGCAGCCGCTTCAGCGAGTCCTGCATCCAGCAGGGCGTCTGCGGTCAGGCCGGCATTTACGGCACCCTCGGCGTGCCTTCCCCGCAGAATTTCCCGGGAAGCCGCCAGAGCGCCGTCGCATGGACTGATCTGAACCACAATCTCTGGCTCTTCGCAGGCAGCGGCCAGGACTCCGTCGGCACCCTCGGGCTTCTCAACGACCTCTGGGAATATGCGCAGCCCTCGGTGCCCGCCGCGCCTCCCGCCCCGAGCCTCGCGCAGGGCAACTACACCGCCGCTCAGACTGTCACTCTCACCGACTCAATGCCGAACGCGACCATCTACTTCACAACCAATGGAACAATCCCTGACACAGGCTCCACGATCTATGTCGATCCAATTGCCGTAACCTCCTCCGAAACGATCAACGCGATCGCTGTGGTCCCCGGTTACGCTGACAGCGTCATTGCCGCAGCCACCTATACCATTACGCTTCCTCCGGCGGCCACCCCCGTCCTGAGCCTTGCGGCCGGCACTTACACCTCCGCGCAAACCGTAACGATCAGCGATGCCACCCCGGGCGCGACCGTTTACTACTCCACTGACGGCACCATGCCGGCACCGAATTCACCTCAATACACCGCCCCGATCGCCGTATCGTCCAGCGAAACCGTCAAGGCGATTGCTGTCGCAGCCGGTTACGCCACCAGTTCCGCCGCCGCCGCAACCTACACCATCAATGCGCCGCCTCTCGATTTCTCGCTTGCGGCCTCGCCGTCGTCGATGTCCGTCGTCGCCGGGCAAAGCGCTTCCACAACCATCACCATTACGCCTCTCAATAGCTTCAATGCAGCTGTTTCCTTCACCTGTTCGGGCTTGCCCTCGGGGGCAGCCTGCAGCTTCTCGCCTGCTACGGTCACTCCTTCCGGCGCTCCGGCATCCACCACGCTCGCCATCACCGTTCCCGCCGCGACGGCGATGCTCGATCCCCACCCTGGCTCGTCGTGGCCCGGCCCCGTCCTGGCCCTGGGCTTCGGCCTCTGTTTCGTCAGGAGACGCAACACTCGCCTGGCTCTTCGCCGCCTTCTGCCTCTCGCGCTTGCCGCCGTTCTGCTCACGGTCGGCTGCGGCGGGGCGTCGCACGCGATTCCCAGCCCGCCCCTCCATCAGGCAACCACCTCCACGATTACCGTGACCGCAACTGCGGGAACTCTGCAACATACGGCGACCTTTACACTCACTGTCAACTGAAGAACCAGCCTCATGCGGCCGTGCGCAGCCACGGTGATCGGCGCCGCGAGCCGGGCTCCCGCCCCGGCTCGCGTACAGCCCTCCCCGCGTCCCGCCCTCCGTTCCCAGAAAATTCATCGCCGTCAGCGCCTGAACCGGCTAAAAAAAAGAGACAGCCCTGCAGGGACCCCCGTTTTTCTGCAGGCGTCAAACAACGTCACAACCCCATCCTGAATCTCAGCCCCGGAGGACCCACGCATGAAGCCGATACTCCGAACCGCCGTCGTTGCCACCCTCGCCCTCACTCTCGCCGGCATTCCCGCCTTCGCCCAGGATCACCCTGACCACCCCCAGGACCATCACGACACGCAGCACTACGTCCGCCACAACGAATGGCACAAGGGTGCTCGCATCTCTCACGACGACTGGAATCGCGGAGAGCAGGTGGACTGGCATGCCCATCACCTGCGCCAGCCGCCGCGCGGCTACGAGTGGCGTGAAGTCGATGGCAACTACGTCCTGGCCGCCATCGCCACCGGCGTCATTGCCTCGGTGATCATCGCCTCTGCGCAGCCGCACTAGAAATCCGCCCCGTACAGTACCTCCGTACTGTTCGCCCCACGGATTCTTCTTGCGCCCCGGTCGCGGATCCCCCAAACTGAAAATGAAGGAAAGCTCTGTCCGCCCTGCGAACAGAGCTTTTTCTTTGCCCTGCAATTTCCGGCCTGCACTTCCCGGCCCGCACCACCCGGCGTCGCCCAGGCGACCTCCCGGCTTCGCCCGCGTTCTTTGACAGTCTGAAGAGCCATCAGCTCAACGCGGGCGCCGCCTGGCGCAAGCTCCCTGTTTTGAATCAACTGCGCAGGGGCCCCCCTGGAAGTCATTTATTTGCCACACATACGCACAGCCGCCGCGCCAAGTCCTTTGGAATGCACACATGCACATTTTCCGATGTTTTTTTCGTGAGCGACACCCAGCGCCCGGACCCCGCGTTCATTACCAAGGTGCCATTCCCCCCGCCCGAACCCTGGCCTTCGCGTCGCCGCTGCGCGACACTCCTGAAGGGAGAAATCGAGAATGACCGCCATCGCCTCCACCAGCCTGCTGCCCATCACGGCGATCGCCCGCAAACTGCAGCTCAGCGAATCCGACTATGAGCCGCTCGCGCCCTGGGCCGCCAAGCTCCGCCTCGACCTCCTCACCGATCCCCTTCGGCCGCCGCGCGGCAAGCTCATCCTGGTCACCGCCACCACACCCACCGCTGCCGGCGAAGGCAAAACCGTCACCTCCATCGGCCTCGTCCAGGCACTCGAGCGCCTCGGCCGCCGCGCCATCATCACCTCCCGCGAGCCCTCGCTCGGTCCCGTCTTCGGCATGAAAGGCGGCGCCGCCGGCGGCGGACTCTCGCAGATCGAGCCCGCCCAGCGCGTCAATCTTCACTTCACCGGCGACTTCCACGCCATCACCTCGGCCCACAATCTCCTCGCCGCCCTCATCGACGCGCATCTCTTCCACGGCAACGACCTCGACATCGACCCCGAGCAGATCGGGTGGCCCCGCGCCATGGACATGAACGACCGCGCCCTCCGCGCCATCAACATTGAAGTCACCGGCAAGCGCCAGGGCGCCAATCGCCGCACCGGCTTCGTCATCACCGCCGCCTCTGAGATCATGGCCATCCTCGCGCTCGCCACCAGCCGGGACGACCTCCGCCGCCGCCTCGGCTCCATCGTCATCGGCGCCACGCGATCCGGCAAGCCCGTCACCGCTGCCGACCTCAAAGCCACCGGCGCCATGATGGCCCTCCTCGTCGATGCGCTGCTCCCGAACCTGGTTCAGACCAGCGAAGGCACGCCCGCGCTTGTCCACTGCGGCCCCTTCGGCAACATCGCCCACGGCACCAGCAGCCTGATCGCCCAGTTAATGGGCCTGCGCCTCGCCGACTATGTCGTCAACGAAGCCGGCTTCGCCGCCGACCTCGGCGCCGAAAAGTACATCGACATCGTCATGCGCGTCTCCGGCGTCAGCCCCTCGGCCGCCGTCCTCGTCACTACCGTGCAGAGCCTCCGCAATCAGGGCGAAGGCAATCTCCAGAGCGGATTCGCCAACCTCACCCGCCACATCGCCAACCTCCAGCGCTTCCGCCTTCCGGTGCTCATCGCCCTCAACCACTTTCCGAATGACACCGCGGAGGAACTCGACGCGGTCCGTGCGGTCTGCGCCCAGCTCGGCGTTCCCTGCGCCCTCGCCGAGGCCTACACCAAAGGCGGCGCCGGCTGCGAAGATCTCGCCCGCGCGCTCATTAGCCTCATCAACCGCTCCGGTCCCGTCGCCGCACAGCCCATCTACGACCTGGCCGACACCTATGAGGAGAAGCTGCACAAAGTCGCCACCGGCATCTACGGCGCCAGCACGGTCTCTCTCAGCGACACTGCCCAGGCGAAGCTCCGCCAGTTCGAAAGCTGGGGCTACACCGGCCTGCCCATCTGCGTGGCCAAAACCCAGTACTCGTTCACTGACGATCCCAAACGCATGGGCGCGCCCTCTGGCTGGACCCTCCACATCAGCGACGTCTCGCTCTCCGCCGGCGCCGGCTTCCTCGTCACCATCGCCGGCAACATGATGCTCATGCCCGGGTTGCCGAAGATCTCCCGCGCCGAAGAAATCGATGTGAACGATGAGGACGAGATCCTCGGCGTCTGAACCGCGCCAGAATCAGAAGTTGATGCGCTCTTTTTCCGTCACCAGCGGACGGTTCTGCGCCATGGTGTGAATCGATCCGACGTATTCTCCGATGATCCCCAGCGCGATCATCTGCACCGATCCCAGGAAGAACAGCCCGATCACCAGCGGCGCAATCCCCACATTGAAGTGCTTCCAGAAGGCGACCTTGTATCCAAAGTAGAAGAGACCCGCCAGGAAGCTCACCAGCGCGCACACGAATCCCGTGAAGGTGACCAGCCGCAGCGGCACCTTCGACAGATTCGTGATCCCCAGCATCGCCAGATCGTACAGCGTGTAGAAATTGTTCTTGGTGATCCCGCGCTTCCGCTGCGCCTGGTTATAAAAGACCTTCGCGTACGGCAATCCCAGCTCCGCAATCATCCCGCGAAAATAAGGGTAGGGATCGCGGAATCCCGCACGCAGCGCCTCGGCCACCTTGCGGTCGTAAAGCCCGAAGCCGGTGTAGTGCTCGATCACCTCAACGTTGGTCAGCCGCGCCACCAGGTGGTAATAGGCCGTGCGGATCCGATACATCAGCCCGCTCTCGTCGCTCGAATTCTTCACCGCGGCCACCACCGGAAATCCCTTCTCCCACTCGCGCACCATCGGCACAAACAGCTCCGGCGGCTCCTGCAGATCCGACGCTACCAGCCCGACTGCATCGCCTTCCGCCTGCAGAAATCCATGCATCGGCGAGCGCAGGTGGCCGAAGTTCCGCGCGTTGGCAATCACCTGCACCGCCGGATCTTCCGCAGCCAGCTCGCGCAGCACCCCTACCGTGTTGTCCGTCGACGCATTGTCAATGAAGAGAAACGCAAAGCGATACTCCGGCAGCTCCGCGGCTACCGCCCGCAGGCGCCGATGCATTTCCCGCACATTCAGCTCTTCGTTGTAGCAGGGGGAAACAATTGTGATCAGCTTTCGCGTCACCGAACGAGCCTCAATTGAGAATCTGCTCTCAAGGTACAGGCGTTCATCGGCCGGCGGAAGATTTTCCGCAGACGGGTACTGACACAGATAATGCTTAAGATCTGGCTCCGCCGCCTTATTGCTTACGCACGTAAACCGAGATCTTTGGGTCTCCTGGCATGAGTTCGAAAGTATCCACCCTGCGGTAGTTCGGAAGCAGCGAGTCGACGGCCCTGATCAAATCCCGTTGCCCACTCGGACGCCCGTCCCGCCATATAGCTTCCTGCACCCGCAGGTCGTCTTCGGTTGGACGCGCGTAGAGGATCACCTCGGGAGGGTGCTGCAACAGTCGCTGAGCATCCGCACGCGCAAGACTGTCGGAAACGACATCAATATTGTGCGAGCCGGACCACGTGGGCGGATTCGCCCCGCTCAGCGCATAAAACAGTGCGAACTCGGGATAGGTGAAGACGGTCTGCCCATGGGCTGCCGCCGACCGCATCAGCGGTACGGTCTCGTCCAGCATCCGCACTT
>Ga0335072_10016847_pt1 | contig 10351 bp, 8 predicted proteins | sample Lox_Sample_21_FD_206725 | JGI IMG/M metagenome (GOLD analysis project Ga0335072, IMG submission 206725) | Soil microbial communities from Loxahatchee National Wildlife Refuge, Florida, United States - Lox_Sample_2.1 | ecosystem: Environmental > Terrestrial > Soil > Wetlands | place: USA: Florida... | reverse complement strand
GACGGGCGTGGAACTCGGCAATTTCCACAACTTCGAGGGCCGTGATCTCGTGGTCGGCCTCGATCAGAAGCTTGCGGCGCTGTTTGGGACGACCTATGACAAGATCGTCGTCAATGACATGGCGGTACACCAGCCCACGCAGCAGGTCTTCCTGTCAGTCGAGCGCGGCCGCGGGGTGGATGCCATCCCTGCGATCGTGAAGGTGAACCACGGAAGTCTCGAAGTCGTCGATCTCGAGAGCATCCCCAGCTCGCAGGTTGCGATTCCCGATGAGCCGGCCCCAGACGCAATGCTGGAGTTCGATCCACAGCCCATGTATGCCATCACGGACGTCAAATACTACAACGGCGAGCTCTTTGTTACCGGGATCACGAACCAGAGATTCGCATCGACCCTGCATCGAATTCCTTATCCCTTCAACTCCAGCATGGAAACCTGCACAGTCGAGATCTGGCATCCGGTCCACGGTGAATTTGAGACGCGGGCGCCGATCATACGGCACCTCATCCGGGAATTGGACGGCAAGCCATATCTGTTCGGAGTTTATGGATGCACACCACTCGTGCGCTTTCCGTTGTCGGCATTAAAAAATGGCGCGCATGTTCGCGGTGACGTCATTGGCGAGGTGGGCTACGGCGCGAATCCGCTTGACATGTTTACGTTCACCAGCCCTGCCGATTCCAAAGACTATCTCGTGATCACGATCGACACACGAAGCGCCGCTCAAATCGCAGTCTCCGAACTGGCATTCGCGCCAGCTGAACCGGCGGGAGGTCCGATCGATTTCGGACCGGGGGGTCTGGGCCGCACGCAGCGCGCCCTTCCAATTAAAGCCGAGCACATGGCAATTCTGGACCCCAAGTGGGCAGTTCTCGTCTGGCGGCATCCGCGGACAACCTACCGCCTGGATCTCAGCACTCTGGCGTTGCCGTATTTCTTCGAACGCAAAGATGGCATGTCGGAGATGAACTGGCCCAATGGGCCGGATCCGTTCCACTATCGGGAACATCGCAAAGAGATTGACTACGTTGGCCGCATGTGGCCCGCGTGAGGTCATCCCTGGAAAAGTTCAGACATGAATCACCAACCCAAGCTGGCGTTCGACTGCGATCCGGGCAAACCCGGATCCGGGCGTGTTTGGGTTTATGACCTTCAGCCGGACCTGGCTGCCTGCTTGCATCGGCATGTGCGGTCAGGTTCGGGGCTGCAGTCACTCCTTCGAGTGACGGTTGCCGAGTCAGAAGTGCCGGGAGGAGAGGACCTCCCGGATGTGCTTGGCCGCTGTCAGATCCTGGAAGCCGGGTTGCAGTTCATTCCGTTTTTTCCATTCGAACGAGGTATGAAGTATCGAGCGGTCTTTGACCCGGGCCCGCTCGGTGCCTCTCTGATACCAGAGCCCTCGACGCTTGAGTTTCAGATTCCGCCGGAACAGCCGATTTCCGAGCTTCCCGGGGTCACCCATGTCTATCCCTCATGCGATCACCTGCCCGAGAATCTGCTGAGGTTCTATGTTTACTTTTCAAACTCCATGCAGCGCGGACGATCGCTCGAAGAGATCGCTCTTCTCGATTCTGAGGAGCGGCCGGTGGCCGATGCCCTGTATCGCGCGCCGGTTGAGCTTTGGGACAGAAGCATGCAGCGTCTGACCGTGTTGATGGACCCAGGGCGGCTCAAACGGTGGGTGGGGCCGAACGTTGAATTGGGTCCACCGCTCAAAGTGGGTCAGGAGTACATACTTGAGATTGGTTCAGGGATGATCGACCTGCATGGCCGTCCATTACGCCAGCGCTTCAGGAAGTATTTCCTCGTGGGCGATCCCGTTCGAGGGCCGATCTCGGTTGAGGATTGGAAGATTTTTCCTCCCGTGAAAGGCGGCCGCCAGGCCATTGCGCTGACGTTCCCGGGTCCCCTCGATCGGGCGCTGATCTTCCAGACGATTACGATCGAATCGAAAGATGGACTCGCGATGGATGGGCGGGTTGAAGTCGATCGCTGCGAGACACGCTGGAGGTTTATACCGGCCTCACCTTGGAGGGCGGGGCCCTACTCCATTCGAGTTGGGTCCGGCCTTGAAGACCTATGCGGCAACAGCATTGCCGGAGCTTTCGACAGGCCTCTTCGACGGGAAGCCGATTTGGTCAAAGAGACGAACTGCGCTTCGTTGGGCTTTCAACTGCTCTGACAACTTCGGAAGCCGGTTTGCGGCAGTCGCTTCCGTGCGGACTGCCGCAGACTCTCGCCGGCCGTGAGTTGGAGCGATCAAATGCAGGACGGGAGTTGCAACCATGAATGGCAGCCAAATCACAGGGCCGCTCGATGCCGCGGGCGAGGCGAAAAACATCTCCTTCGAACGCATAGGTAAAGGTGAGAAAGTTCTCCTCATCTCGGGGTTTCCCCAAACGCGCCGATCGTGGAACAGGCTGATTCCGTTTCTCTCCTCGGAATTTGAGGCAATTCCCGCCGATCTGCCGAGCTTCGGCGATTCAGGATTTCTTACCGCGCCGGCGACGACAGAAAATGTCGCAAAGGTCTTTCACGAGTTTGTTGCCGACCTTGGCACACCGCTCCACGTCGTCGCTCACGACTTTGGTGCGTGGTGCGCTTATAGCTGGGCTCTGCTCTTTCCCGGCGATTTCAGGTCACTCACGCTTATCGACGCAGGAATTCCCGGCATCACCCTGCTCAACGACATTCAGCTTTCCGACTACAAAAGAAAGTGGAACTTCATTTTCATGATGGTTCCCGACCTGCCCGCCGAACTGACCAAAGGCAAAGAGGAGGTCTATGTCGGGTGGTGGTACAAGAATAAGGTCCACAAACCGGGAGCGGTGCCGCCCGATGATGTAGCTGCGTATGTGGCCGCCTATGCGCGTCCCGGTCGAATGGATGCCGCCCTCGACTACTGCCGTCAGATCCTCAACGACATGGAATTCAACAGGAAGCAGTTCACCGGAAAGATTCCGATTCGCCTCCTGGCCGTCGGTGGTCAGTATTCGATCCCGACCATGGGAGAAACACTCCAGCCTTACTTTGAAAACGTGACATCCGTTGTGATCCCCGATTCAGGTCACTTCGTCCCAGAAGAGCAGCCCGAAGCGCTCGCCAAATCTCTCGTCCCGTTTCTCGCAACCGCTGGCTAGTTGTACCAACACGGCCACCGCATGCAATCCGGGCCTGCAGGAATGCTCATCACAGAAAGGAGAAGCTTATGGCCCCTTTCCTCGACCTGACGCTGCCGGAGTCCCTGAAGAGCGTGAGGACGCGGCCGCTATTTGTATTGCGCGAGCAGGTCCCCCCGCTGTTCGTTGTCGGTCAAACTCCCAACGGATTCCGCCGGATCGGTGTGGTCCCGGGCGGGTCATTCGAGGGAGAACGCCTCACGGGCGAAATCGTGAGCGGGAACGACTGGCAGTCCGTGCGAACCGACTCCTGCATCAAGCTGGATGTCCGGCTCCTGCTCAAAACAACAGACGGCGCCCTGATCGTCATGACCTACACATGCCTGCGCGCCGGCCCACCCAGCACTATCGAAAAGCTCGATAGAGGCGAGGCCGTGGATCCCGGCAGTTATTACTTTCGCATGACGCCGCTCTTCGAAACCGCGGCTCCGCAATATGATTGGATCAACCGAATCGTCGCCGTCGGCGTTGGGCACCGCCTCCCCGACGGCCCCCTATACAGCATCTTCGAGGTTCTCTGATGGCAAACACAAGCTTCCAAAGCGACATTCTTCCGCTCTTCACCGAGCGCGACATTCGTGCCATGAGCAAGGCCTTCAACTTGGCAAGCTACGACGACGTGAAGGCGCACGCGGCCATCATCTACGATCGCATCCGCGGTATCGGCGGCGCCGTGATGCCGCCGCCTCCGCCGCGAGGGGAAGGCCCGTGGCCTCAGGAACGGATCGATCTGTTCGCCCGGTGGATCGAGGATGGATACCCGCGTTAGCAGGTTTGTGAAGCTCGATTCAGGTCACAGGCAGAGCTCTAGCCGGCTCAGCCGGGGCTGAAAATTCACTCGGGAGGCGATTGTGTCCGCACAACCAGGTCATGCCGCTGAGCTCAAATTTGTTGTTACCAACACTCTCATCGTTTCCGACATCCAGCGCTCGGTTGCATTCTATCGGGACGTGCTCGGCGCTACCGTGCTGCGCGAAGGCGAACCGACGTTTCTGCGGCTTGGCAATATCTGGCTGACGATCAATCGTGGCGGCGGGCCGACCGACGACAAGCCTCAGGTGGTCGCCGCGCCTCCGCGTGATCAGAACGTCCTGAGTAACTTCATCAACCTTCGCGTCGTCAATATCGGGCAATGTTACGAAATCTGGTCCTCGCGGGGGGCGCCGTTCATTACCGAGCCCAAGGTGCATGCAACGGAACTCCGCTGCTACATGCGTGATCCGGACGGCTATCTGATCGAGGTCGGACAGACAACCATGACTCCCGGGCCATTGGACTTGTACAGGTAAATTACAGGGGATCAAACCTCGAACCTCCCGCCGTTCTCTGTGAAGTGATGGACCGGCACAGATTCCCTCGCCGCACGCCTCCGGATCCTGTCCGATGTCTTTTTAGAAAGAGCATCCATTCTTTTATCCTGATATCAAGATAAAAGAGAGAATGCTTTGACTTGAGAGCCTTTTGCGGTGCGCACGAGTCGCGGGATCCTTCAAGTACGAAGTTTACCTGACGACCGACACCGATGATCAGGAACATGACGAGAATCAAGCTACTGCTAATTCTCCTTCCGGCCTTCGGTTGGGGCACAGTCGCCTGCGCACAAACCTCCGTACCATTACCAAACTATGTTCCGCTTTTGCCGCAGGTTCTTGCCAAAGCGCGTCATATCGATCCGCAAAAAGGCTACCTGGTCGAGGAGTTGAAACTTGACGTTTACATGATCACTGACGGTGCGTGCGAGTCGGTTTTCGTCTCCACTGGCAAGCGCGTCGACCTCTTTGACGCTCCGCCATCATTTACTGGCCACGTTTCGCAGGCAGTATCGGAGACGACGAGTGAGCCCATCGCTGTTTGGATGAAATGCCGGGCTGCAATCGTCTTCATGATGTAGTACCGCTTGGCCGCGAGCTTCAAGCACTTGCGTAACAGTGTGCGAATAGCTGACTTGGTGGTTCCCGCAAGTGGGCGACCCTTCGCTCTGCGAACCCTCTTGATGCTACCCTGTTGGTACTGTGATCTTTTCACCCGCACTTGCGTCACTCTATGGCTTCAACTGGGTTATCGGCCCGATGGTGTCCATTCCAGATGCTGTGGGGTAAAGTGAGGGAGAAACTTTTCAACAGCACGTAAGTCGTTCATTCTAAACGTGGCCCCGTAGCTCAGGTGGATAGAGCAGCAGTTTCCTAAACTGCGTGTCGGCTGTTCGAATCAGCCCGGGGTCACCATAAAAATCAGCAGTTTACGGCAAATTACCTCAAAAGTGTGGTCCAAATTTCTCGATGCTAATTGAAATCCCACTCGACAGGTAAACCACAGCTGCAGTGGCCCGGATCGGCTGCCGCAGTGCATAAAGAAGCGAAGTTGACGAGAAACGTATACTGGAGGTTTCGCGTCGGTTCATCGGGTCAAATTCCGAATAAATCTCCTGCTGCTGTTCCTGCCGTGACTTGACTATCCTGCCGATCGTGGTAACGCCCCCAATGTGTCTCCGCCGCGATCAGTATGTGGGATTTGCGCAGATCAAGTTGCCGCTCGATGCTCTCGACCAGACGGCGTGTCGCGTCGAAATCGAGATCTAAATTGAGGCAATCGATCGCTGAATGTGCCGTCGCAGAACGGGCACAACCGGTGATGAACCCTGACAAGGAATCTGCGTCTCTTGTCATGCGACGAGTCGTGAAACGTCTTCGAATCGCTGCCATGGCCCACAAATCGTCCCCTGGCGCCATCGCTGGGGACTTTTCAACTCGCCCGCCTGTGGCAGCCTGAGTTCGAGCAACCCCATCGTCGGCTCTGCCTCTTCACTTCAGCATTCGCCAAAGATACGCGATCCAGAGATACAGTACCAGCATCGCTGCCGTCAAAGGCCAGCGCAGAGAGATGCCGAAGACTGCCGGCAGACTTGAGGCGGTCAAGAGCACGGCTACACTGATCGAAACGATCGCCAGCGTCCACATCCTGGCCCTTTGATTCTTTGTTCGCACGACACGCGGGGTCTCGGAGACCTCGACGTGCACCGTTAACGTGCCATCGGCCACATCGGTCAGAATCTGATTGATCTGCCCAGGAGAATCGCGCGTCAGATTGATGACGTTGGCCAGGAACTGCATGATGCTTTCTCGCGTAAACAGGTTCGACATCAGCTCATCGCGCTGCAGTTCGAGAAAGAATTCCTGCCCCACCTGGCGCAGGCCGTCCTGGAAGCCGAGCTGAGCCGCGAGGGTCTCGGCAGTCACCAGCGCACGGTAGATTGACATGATGCGCGAAGGAATCTGGAAGCCGTTGCGGCGCGCAGCACGCGCTAACCCGGTTAGATATTGCGCAGACGGTGACTTCGTCACCTCACCGCTGGCGGTCGAACTACCTTCGAGGCTGCGAGTCTCCGCAGTGAATTCCCGGCGAAAGCCATCAAGGTCGCTTGCATCCGAAGAAACTAGAATCTCGGTGAGCGCCTTATACATTCGCGGCAGATCGCGATTATAGGCAGCCGCCAAATAGCGCATCTGATTGGTGCGCACCGTTTCGTCCAATTCGTCGCAAAGGCCGAAATCCACGAAGGCAACGACATTATCAGGAAGAATAAACAGGTTCCCGGGGTGAAGGTCAGCGTGAAAAAACTGATAGCGGAAGATCTGGGTGAAACAGGCGCGAACGAGGTTTCTCGCGAAAGCTGGAGCATCCACCTGGCGTTGTAACGTTCTTTTTCCGTTCGGATCCTGGCGCATCTCCTGCAAGACTGCGGTGACGGAAACACCATGCAGGAACTCGTAGACGAGAACGCGCCTGGTGCTGAGGTCGGGGAAAACCCGTGGGATGCGCTGGGTTTTGCTGTGCGCCGCCAAGGATCGCATACGTTTCACATTGTCCAACTCGCGCTGAAAATCCAGCTCCTGCTTCAGCCATGACTCGATCTCGTCGGCCAATTCGGAGGGAGAGGCCACAAACGAATCACCTCGCGCTTCCAGGATCCGGGCGATTCGGTGTATACGGCGCACGTCTTTGGCGACAGCAGCCTCTATTCCTGGACGCTGAATTTTGACGGCAACCTCCGTACCATCGTCCAATCTGGCCTGATGCACCTGCGCCAGGGAACCGGCAGCCACCGGCCGGCGCTCGATGTATGCGAACACGTCCGTGGCTTCTCGACCCAGCTCCGCGCGAATCACCGCTTCCGCCTCGGCCCAGGGAAAGGACGGGACGCGATCAACGAGAGTGAGAAGAGCGTCGGTGTATTCCTGGGGCAATAGGTCCGGACGAAGTGCCAAAAACTGTCCGATCTTCGTCGCCGTTGGCCCCATCCTGCGTAGAAAAGCGACGACTCGTTCAGGCCCCATTTTCAACGGGGATCCTAACAGCGATCTCATCGCCGCCATCCAAACACAGCAACCAGACACCCTCCGAAAAGCGGTGCGGCAGCCAGGCGCAGCGGGAATTGAACCGAGGGACCAGCGACGAGCAGCGCAAAGGATAACGAAACCAGCGCTACACCTATGGTCCGCGCCCGGACGCCGTCGCGCGCTCTGCTCGTCGGCGTTATCGACGAGACCACATCAATACGGGGATGGCTGCGAGCCGCTTCATCGAGACTGTGCATCACGTCCCCCGGCAGTTCTCTGCCCAACGTCTTCCACGATTGTTGCCACTGCCGGTCGCACAACAGCATCCGTATCTGTGCGAGGGACCCCGGCTCGATTTCCTCGAAGAAGGTTCGTAGTGCGCCAAGCATATCGAAATTGGGATCGATGTGCCAAAGCGCGCCGTTTAGGTTGTTCAAAGCTCGCCAGAACAGCAGATAGTTCAGGTCGTAGCTCAGGCCGTTACGGCGAGAGGCCTCAATCATCTCGCCGGTATATTTCGCAAGGTGACGCTCTTCCACCGGTGAGTTCGGATTCTGCAGCGCTCGGTACCAACGGGCAAGCACTTCGAGGCAATTGCGGCGAAAGGATTCCATGTCGGTGTCGTCTGTGACGTTTACCTGCAAGGAATAATAGCGGAAACTCCGCGCCAGATTGCCCAACGCCAAGTTCTCGATCTGTCCGCAGAGCCCCTTGCGCTGTTCCTCCGACAGCTCGCCAAAGATTCCGAAATCGAGAAAGGCAACCCGGTTTTGCGGTAAAAAGACGATATTTCCAGGGTGGGGATCGCCGTGAAAGAATCCAGTTTCGAACAGTTGAAGAAATGACGCAGTGGCGAAATTGTCCAACGCTATCGCCAGGTCGAACCCGGGGAGCGTGCCGGGAATCTCTGCAAGCTTTCCCTGTTCCCGGTGTCTACGGACCTCGCTGGCGCTCAATCCATCGATAAATTCCATGGTCAGCACCCGCTTGGTGGTTAGATCCCACTTTACCTGGGGGATGACCACCCACGGCGGAGCGTCCTTCCGGACCCGCTCGGCGGTGCGCGCTTCTATGCGAAAATCGAGCTCGCGCAGAGTCCAGGATTCGAACTCCCCAATCAATCCTCGAATGGACAGTTTGCCCGCCAAACCCAGTGCTTCCACCACCGTGGCCAAGCGCTTGAGATTCCGAATATCGGCGCGGAAGATTGGAGTCAGACCGCCGCGCTGAACTTTCACTGCGACGCGTTCGCCGGCGATGGTCCGCGCATCATGAACCTGTGCCACGGACGCGGCGGCAATCGGCTTCGCAGGGAAGCTCGAATAAAACTGGTCTATGGGCCCTCCGAGCTCCGTTTCCACAATCGCTCGCGCCTCCGCGAAATCCATAGCTGAAACGCTCTCGAAAAGGAGGTCCAGTTCGCGGCAGATCTCCGGCGGGAGAATGTCATAGCGAAGCGCGAGGAATTGGCCCAGCTTCAGATAGGTCAGCCCAAGTTCTTCGATCATGAGCCGCAGCCGGCGAGCCACGGTCAACCGCCTGTACGGCATAAATGAAAAGTGGCTCGCGAATGGAAAAAGGCCATACTTCAGAGCCTTCCCCAGGAGCAACAGGATCCTCTTCACGTCGAGAGTGACTTCCATTTTGCCTGGACCCGCTAACGGTGCTCCATCTAAATGACAACCAGGGTGCGCTGCACTCTGCCCATCGAGCTATCCACGTGGCTGATTGAACCAATTCGTACAGGTTTTTGCGGCAAACATGGCAAATACATCGACCTTAAGCAAAACGCCTCTACGAACGCCAGAAGGCCCACCGGAAGAGCCTTGATGGTTCAATCTGCGCTTAAGAATACGCACATTCAAAAGTTGCGTCGGACCAGCTTTGCCGGTTACTCTTCTCGTCAATTGCCATCGTAGCACCCTGAATCACAAACGAATGCGCTCAGCTACCTTTCATCGTGCTCTGAGCGGCTTCGCAGGTCACACCCCTGGGCACTGCCCGTGCCTTCGAAAGGCGAATCTCTTAACCCTGTTGACCCGGAGACATCGTCATTTTCGCCGTGACGTCGGCAGCAAAAATGCAAACCGGCTATATCGTTTCCCACATTATCACGGTCTGCTCGAATTTGGGTATCCAAATCAAAGCCTTTTGCCGACACGAGCGAGAGGCCATCCCGTCGAATAAGGCAGATAGTTTACTGAATTATTAATGAATGATCACTGAATTGAGAGCAACGACGACCCTTCTACGCTTTTTTTTGATGAGAAGCCCGCTAAAGTCGTTGCATTTGGGAGCAGAGGCGGGGTATGATGCGACAACACCCGTTAATGGGAATCGGAAAGTTCAAACCTAAATCCCCGGATCATACTTGAAATTCGACCCCGAAGTTCACTTCAAGGAGCTGCGCGTGGCTGATCGTGTGCATCCAGTGATTGAAGTCTCCGAGTCCGAGTTGTCCAGCCAAATGATTGGCCTGGACGCGAGAGCCCGAGAAAAGCGCAAACCTTTCGTCATTCTGGATCCGTTCGACCATACGATGGAGGGCGCGCTGTCACGTTATCTCGACATCAAGATTCACCATTACGTTGACGATCTGACTTACAAGGAGATCGTCGTTGTTGGGGAGTATGATCGCGCCTGCGAGGTCCCCAATAATGAAAAAGATGGCAAGATCTTCAACTGGCAACGGCCAAGCGCCATGTTGGCCGATGAGACACTGGTTGTCAAATGCCCGCCGGGCTTTGACTACGTGAGCCACTATGCCTCGTTGATCGCAACCTATCTTGCGCTGCAGAATCGGGACTACACCTGTGTCTCGTACATTCCCCCTTC
>Ga0335072_10016846_pt1 | contig 10351 bp, 11 predicted proteins | sample Lox_Sample_21_FD_206725 | JGI IMG/M metagenome (GOLD analysis project Ga0335072, IMG submission 206725) | Soil microbial communities from Loxahatchee National Wildlife Refuge, Florida, United States - Lox_Sample_2.1 | ecosystem: Environmental > Terrestrial > Soil > Wetlands | place: USA... | reverse complement strand
GAACCAGCGCCGCCATCACCTCCGCCTTGGAAATTCCGCTATGCCGCACGATGGTTTCGCGCACCGGCGGCCAATCGTCGACGGCCGGCCAGAAGCGCGTCAGCATTGCGCCGATCTCGGCCTTGGCGGCCTGGCGCGCCGCCGCGCCTTCCGCGCGCGCGATGCACGGCACGTATTGCACGACATCGAGCGGCGGCCGACCTGCCGCCAGTGCCGCTTCGCCGGCGATGCCGACGGCGCGCTGCGTATAGCCCAAGGGGCACATATTCGAAACGATCAGCCCGTCGGCAATCCGGCCGCACAGCCCCAGGCTGCGGTCGCCCATCGCCGCCATGTAGATCGGCGCATCGCGCCGCGCCGGCTGGAACCTCAGCGCGACGCCATCGGCGGAGAACGCCGGGCCCTGATAGCGCACGGTCTCGCCGCGCAGCATCGCACGCACGATGTGGATGGCATCTGCCATCGCCGGGAGCGGACGATAGCGATAGCCCAGCCGCTCGATCTGTGCGCCGATGCCCGACCCGATGCCCAACAGGCACCGGCCAGGTGCGATCTCATCCAGCGCGGCGAACTCCATCGCGATCTGCGCCGGATGCCGCATATAGGGATTGACGATGCCAATGCCGATGCGAATGCGCTGCGTCGCCAGCAGGCAGGCGGAAGCGAGAGGAAATACGCCACGCTCGAAAGGATTTTCGGCAAACCACACTGTGGTGAAGCGATTCGTCTCGGCGGCGCGCGCCAGTGCCGTGCAGCGCCGCGGATCAAGACCGCCATGCGCGCGGACGGCCAGACGCGGCAGCTCGCGCGGCGCTGCCGTCATATGCCGCCCGGACGCGGTGCCGTCGTTGCTTCCGAGAAATGCACGTGGACCACGCGCCAGTCGCCATCCTCCTTGCGGAACACCATGGTGGAACGCGAGGTGTAGTCGCTGCCGTAGCGTCGGGCGGCGGGCGGCGGCTCGGCGCCGACCCAGTCAGAGTGCGTATGCCGCTCGCACCACAGCGCGGCGAGATCATCCGAGACCACGCCGCCGATATCGAACGGCGTCCAATAATTGCTGGCGACGTTGCCTTGATAGAATTGCCACAGCCTGGTCCAGTGCTCGCGGCCCTTGTAGGTATGACCGTTGAGATTGAAGAACACGGCTTCCGGTGCCGCGCTCCACAGATCCTGCAGAGCCTGCCAGTCGAAGCGGGCATTGAGGTCGAGATATTCGTGCAGCCGGTCCAGCAATCGCGCCTGGTCGGCCGGTGTGCCGCCCACAAGCTGGCCTGACAGTTTCGGTGCCGCCATGTTTCCCCACCCTTTTGGCTGGTCCATCTATGGCTGGTCGAGATCCAGCATCATGTGCTCGTTATCATAGAATACGCCGTTCACCAGCAAAGCGCGGGGTTCGATGGCGATGCCGCGGAAGCCCAGACGTGCATAGACCCGGCGCGCGGCGTTGTTCCCAACGGTGACGGTCAGATGAAGCACGCGCGCGCCCGTGCCGCGTGCGTGCGTCATGGCGGTTTCGACCAGCGCGGCGCCGAGGCCGGTGCCGCGATGCGCTGCCTCGACATAGACCGAGAACACGTTGGCCTTGTGCCGCGTCTTGATGCGCGTTTCCTGCAGCAGGCCGGTGATGCCGGCCAGGCTGTGGCCGACGAAGCCGCCGAACATCGTGACCGGTGGGAGCAGTAACCTCCGCGCCAAATCGTCAATCGGGACCTGGACTTCTTCCTCGTACGCCGTGCCGTAAGCTTCCGGATGCAGGCGCAGCGCGGCCAGGCGCACCGGTCGCAGGATGTGCACGTCGGTGCCGTCCAGGCGGCGAATGCGATGGGGCGTACTGCTCATGCCAGTGCCGCGGCGATGCGCAGGGCCAGGCGCCGCGCCACTTCGTCTTTCGCCAGCGACGGCCAGTCTTCGACGCCACCGGCGGTGATCAGGTGCACGGTGTTGTCGGTGCCGCCCATGATGCCGGTCTCGGGCGACACGTCATTGGCGACGATCCAGTCGGCATTCTTGCGCGCGCGCTTGGATTGCGCGTTGGCGAGCAATTCGCTGGTTTCGGCAGCGAAACCGATCACCAGGCGCGGGCGGCGCGCACCCGGCGCGGCGATGGTGGCGAGAATGTCGGGATTGGGCACCAGTTCCAGCGCGGGTGGTGCGCTGCCCGGCTGCTTCTTGATCTTGCCTGTGGCGGCGTTGGCGACGCGCCAATCGGCGACTGCGGCGGCGAATATCGCTACGTCGGCGGGCAGCGCTTCCTGGCAGGCCGCGAGCATCTGCGCCGCGGTTTCCACGCGGTGCAGCGTGACGCCGGGCGGATCGGGCACCGAGACCGGGCCGCTGACCAGCGTGACGCGCGCGCCGAGTGCGGCAAGCGCCGCGGCAATGGCATGGCCCTGGCGGCCGGAGGAGCGATTAGCGATGTAGCGCACCGGGTCGATCGGTTCGTGGGTGGGACCGCTGGTGACCAGCGCGTGTTGACCGGCCAGGGGTTTCGGCGGGTTGAAGAAGGCTTCGACGGCGGCGAGGATGGCGGGCGGTTCGGCCAGCCGGCCGGGGCCGTATTCGTTGCACGCCATCGGGCCTTCGTCGGGGCCGACGACACGGATGCCGCGGGCCTGCAATGCCGCCATGTTCGCCTGTGTCGCGGCGTGTTGCCACATGCGAACGTTCATGGCAGGCGCGACCAGCACGGGCTTGTCGGTGGCGAGCAGAAGCGTGGCGGCGAGGTCGTCGGCGAGGCCGGCGGCCATGCGGGCGAGGATGTCGGCGGAGGCGGGCGCGACCACCACCAAGTCGGAACTGCGGGAGAGCTGGATGTGGCCCATCTCGCTTTCATCGGTGAGGGAAAACAGGTCGGTGTAGACTTTGGATTCGCTGAGCGCCTGGAGGGAAAGCGGGGTGGCGAAGTGGGCCGCGTTGCGGGTGAGGACGCAGGTCACGCCGTAGCTGCGCGCGCGGAGCAGGCGGATGAGCTCGAGCGATTTGTACGCCGCGATGCCGCCGGAGACGATGAGGAGGATTCGCTTCACTTTCTAACCTCTCCCGCGCTTGCGGGAGAGGTCGGCGAGCGGCGCTCGCCGGGAGAGGGTGCTGCGGTTCACCCCGCGCCCTCTGCTGCCTCTTCCCGCGATACGTTTCAATGTAGCGCACTTTACTGACCGCGGCACCCTCACCCTCGGCGCTGTCGCGCCCCGCGTCGATACGCTTCGCGCCTCGACCCCGCACGCAGCGCGGGAGAGGTGTACTTACAGCCGCCACCCCTGGTGGATCGCGGCAATCCCGCCCGACAAATTCCGCACGCCGACACGGCCTAATCCGGCGGCCTGCATCATCGCCGCCAGTTCCTGCTGTCGTGGAAACGTGCGGATGCTCTCCGCCAGGTATTGGTAGCTCTCCGCATCGTGCGCCACCGCACGGCCCAGCCGCGGCAAAACGCGGAAGCTCCACGCGTCGTACAGCGGCATCAGTGCCGCGACCTGCACGCGGGAAAACTCGAGGCAACAGAACCGGCCGCCCGGCTTCAGCACGCGCCTGGCCTCGCGCAGCACCGCCGGCTTGTCGGTGCAGTTGCGCAAGCCGAAGGCGATCGACACGCGGTCTACCGCACGGTCCGGCAGCGGCAGGCGCTCGGCGTCGGCCACCAGCAGCGACAGCGCGCCGACCGCCGCGCGGTCCATGGCACGGTCCTGTGCCACCGCAAGCATCGATGCGTTGATGTCCGACAGCAGCACCGGGCCGCCGCCCGCGGCCAGCCAGCCGAAGCTGACATCGCCGGTGCCTCCGGCCAGGTCCAGCAGCACGTCGCGCGGCCGCGGGTCCAGCACCGTGACGAACACGCGCTTCCACGCCCGGTGCACGCCCAGCGACATCAGATCGTTCATCACGTCATAGCGGCCCGCCACGCTATCGAACACGCCGCGCACCAGCCCGGCCTTTTCCCCCCGCGGCACGCGGCGGAAGCCGAAATCGGTGGTGTCGTCCCCAGGGGATGTTGCGGGGTTGTCGCTCATCGCCCGCCTGTATAGCGTGGCCCGCGCCCATGCCGGAACTCCCCGAGGTCGAGACCGTGATGCGAGGCCTCCAGTCCCGGCTGGAAGGGCACCGGATCGTTTCGGCCGTGGCGCATCGCGCCGACCTGCGCTGGACGCTGCCGCCAGGGCTGGCGCAGCGGCTGACCGGAGCGCACGTCACCAGCTTCCGCCGGCGCGGCAAGTACATCCTGATGCGGCTGGATGGCGGGGAATCGGTGTTGCTGCATCTCGGCATGTCCGGCCGCATGGTGCTGACCCCGCGCGGTTCCAATTCGCAGGCGGCCGCGCCGACACCGCACGAGCACCTGGTGCTGACGACGGATGACGGCTGGCGGCTTGGCTTCGTCGATCCGCGCCGGTTCGGCAGCGTGGACCTGGTGCCGACGGCGCAGGAAGAGCGTCACAAGCTGCTGGCGGAGCTGGGGCCGGAGCCGCTGGACGCGGACTTCACGCCGCAACGCCTGTCTGCCGCGCTCGCCGGCAAGCGCACGCCGATCAAGGCCGCGTTGCTCGACCAGAAGGTCGTCGCCGGCCTCGGCAACATCTACGTCTGCGAGGCGTTGTTCCGCGCCGGCATTTCGCCGAAGCGCGCGGCCTACACGGTGCCGGGCGCGCGCGCGGACCGGCTGGTGCCGGCGATCCGCGATACGCTGCGCGAGGCGATCGCCGCGGGCGGGTCTTCGTTGCGCGACTACGTGCAGCCGGATGGGGAGCTGGGCTATTTCCAGCATGCCTGGAAAGTGTACGGCCGCGAGGGCGAACGTTGCGAGCGGTGTCCCGGCAAGCCGGCCTGCGCCGGCATCCGCCGTATCACGCAGTCGGCGCGCAGCACGTTCTATTGCCCGCGAACGCAACGCTAGCGCGCATCACGCGGGCGGCTGATCCGGTCCAGGCAACCGGCCTGGATTCAAGCGCCCGATAAAAAACGCGCGGCGAAAGCGCGCACTGAAATCTTGCTTTGGCCGCTGGAGGTGGCGATCCTGTGCGCCGACGAGCCTCGTGGCGCCGGATGGCGGCGGGGCGCCACACCGAGGCAGGCGGGGAGCGGCCATGAGCGGTACGGATGGCATGGATGTAGAGGATCTGATCGCCGCGGCGCAGATCGCCGGCGCGGGCGATCCGGAGCAGGAAATTGCCACGTTGCAAGACCTGCTGCGTCTGGCGTGGGGGTTGATGACGGAGCGGCAGCAGAACGACCTCGTCGAAAGCGATGAGGCGCAGGAGGTGTTGCAGGCAGAGGAAGACGAAGACGAGGAACCAGGTGAAGAATAGCGAGCTGGTTTGGCACGTTGCGGGGCAGCCTCGCCCGGTTTGTAGTCTCCACCGTGCCGAATAAATCCAGGGTTGCAGCATAAAGGCGCGGAATCGCTGCACTCACTGATACGTCAACGGCCGGCGCAACTTTTGGTTATCGGAGAACAACGGACCAGCACCTATGTTAGCCTTGCAGGTCACGTGCGGGAGGCGCCTATGCCATTCGATGGAACCCACTACGTCGCGACTTCGGTTCAGACGGCAGCGCCGCCGCCCAAACTTCTGGTTCTGCTGCGCGAGGCATGCCGTCGGCTGCGCCCGACCGGCCGGGCGCTGGCGTTCGACATCCCGCCCTCGGTGCCGGTCGAGGCTCCTGGCCTGGGGACGGTGCAGGTGCTGCGCCTGGCCCGCACGCTGATCGAGGATGAGCGGCATTGGATCCAGCGCCGGTACGAGACGCTGGACGGCCGGCGGTGCGCGGTGGGGGCGCTGCGCAGCGCCTCGCGGCTGCTGTCGATGCGCAGCCTGAACAACGAGGCGCACAATCTGTTGCTCGAAGTCGCGGTAGGGCGTGGCTTCAGCGACATCGAGAAGATGAACGATCATTCCTCGCACGGGCAGGTGATAACGGCGTTCGACATCGCCATCTCCCGCGCGCAGGCGAGGCTGTAGGGACCCTTTAGGCGCGAGTGCCGATTAGAAAATCTCTCCCGCTTGCTGGAGAGGTCGAGACGCGATGGCGCCGAGGATGGGGGCGGTCGGACCGCGTTTAATTTTGTACCGACCCGATCACCCTCACCCTCGGTGCTTCGCACCTCGACCTCTCCCATGTTGCGCGAACAGCGCAACATGGGAGAGGTTTTCTTCGGGTTGAGATTCCCCTGCCAGGCGAGCCCGCCTCACGCCAGCAGCAGCGCCGCGCTTCCGGCGCCCGCCACGAAGCAATAATACGCGAACGGATTGAGCGCCCACGCGTCGTGCTGTCGGAAGTAGCGCATCAGGAACGCGGTGCTGGCAAACGCCGTCACGCCCGCCACCACGGCGGCCAGCGCCGACACCGCGAACAGGCCGGATGGCACGTTCGCGTGCAGCAGCTTGGGCACTTCCAGTACGGTTGCGCCGAGGATGATCGGCGTGGCGATCAGGAAGGAGAAATGTGCCGCGCCTTCATGGTCGATCCCGCGCAGCAATCCCCCCACGATGGTCGCGCCTGACCGCGAAATACCCGGGATCAGCGCGGCGCATTGCCAGCATCCGATCGCCACCGCATCCATCATGTTGAGCGAGCCCAGCGGGCGGTGGCCCTGCCCACGCAATTTCTCGCCGAACAGCAGCAGGACTCCGTTCACGATCAGAAAAACCGCGGCAACGAGGGGCGTGCCGAACAGATTGCGGAAGAACTTCTCGGCGATGAAGCCCAGAATCACCGCGGGGATCGTCGCGATGACGATCAGCACGAAGACGCGGCGACTCTCGCTCACCTGGTGTGCGCCGCCGATGCCCAGCACGCCGGTCGCCAGCATCCACCAGTCCCGCCAGAAGTACAGCAGCAATGCGGTGGCGGTGCCGAGATGCAGCATCACCAGGAACGGCAGGAAGGCCGGTGCGTGCTGGTCGATGTGCCATCCGAGCAAAGCGGGCAGGACGACGGCGTGCCCCAGGCTGCTGACGGGGAACAGTTCCGTCGCGCCTTGCAGAATGGCGATGACGATGGCTTGCAGGGCTGTCATGCAGGTTCCCTGGCGGACGCGGGTTGATTCGGCAAGAGCCAGGGCTAGTCGTTCATCGGGTAGGCTGCCATCAGCCGCTTCTGCATCCGCCAATGCCGCCACATCGCGCGCAGGCCCGACGGTTGGTGGCCTTGTGCGCGATTGGCCGCCGCGATGCGGAACGCGGCGCCGTAATGCTGGAACTGCGCGCGCCAGGCTTCCGCCAGTGGCGTGGCGGGGTCCCAGATATGCGTCGCCTCGGAGCCGACGCCGTTGATCTCGATGACGCGGAAACCCTCACCGCGGGCCAGGGCCTGGACCGAATCGAAGCGCACGTCGATGCGGCCGAAATGAAATCCTGGCAGTGCCTGGGCCAGGAGATCGACGCGCTCGGTGAGTGCTTCGGTGGCGAGTGCCGTGCCGTCGCGGAAGATCGAGCCCTTGCAGTGGTTGCCGACGAAGACCAATCGCACATGCTCTCCCTGGCGCGGCACGTCGTGCAGCCGGTGTTGCAGCCGCGGCAGATAGAGGTGCGCGACACGGCCGGCGCGCGGATCGGCCTGGATCAGGTCCCGCAGTGTCGAGCGGCCGTCACCGGTGACGACGGGCGGGAATTTCAGCGTGATCGAACTGATGCGCCCTCGCTGTTCGCCGGGATAACGGATGTAGAACAATCCCGCCTCGCCATCCTCGGCGATGAATTCCTGCAGCAGGACGCAGGTGTTGCGCGGAAACGCCGCCAGGTAGCGCGCCAGCGCGATGCGATCGCCTACCAGGCGGACGCCGGTGCCGTTGCAGGAAATGTCCGGCTTCACCACCAGCGGATAACCGATCCCCGCCGCCGCAATCGCCTGCCCGGCCGCCGCGGTATCGGCCGCCGCATTGCTGGCGTGGGTGACGATGCTGGTATAGCGGGCCAGTACTGCCCGTTCCGGATCGCGCACCTGGTCGAGTATCGCGCGCTTCGATTCGCCGCACAGGCCGCCGAGTTCGATCGTCGGGTTGGCGGCGGTTGGCAGGCTGAAATCGCCAAAGCGCAATCCGAGCGCGAGCCATTGCGCCACGATCGGCGCGTAGAACAGCCAACCGGGCCAGAACTCGAAGAACGAGACGATGCGCGGCGGGGATGGCGGGGACGCGGCGCGCTGCAGGCGCAGGGCGGGTTCCAGTTTCATCGCCGCTGACTTTGCAGGCCGGCGGCGGCGAGCCGGCCGGCGACGATGACGAACACCACGAACCCGATCGCGCCGAGCCAGCGCCAGGCTCCGAAATGATCCATCAGCACCTGCCCCACGCGCAGCGACACCGAGAACAGCAGGCTGGTCCAACAGGTGGTGGCGACAACGGCGGCGAGGGTGAATTGCTTCAGATCGGCACCGAGGAAGCCGCAGGTCGTGTAGGTGGGCAGCCGCAGGCCGGGCAGGAAGCGGCTGACGAACACCACTTTGAACACGCGCCCGGTCAGCCAGCCGCGAATCATCGCCTGCCGGTGTGGTGGCAGCAATCGCCTGACCCAGGGAATGCGTGCCGACAGCCAGCCCATCCCGTACAGCCACAGGTCGCCCAGCACGATGCCGACGAACAAGGATCCGAGGGCGAGACCGATCGAGATGCCGCCTTGTTCCGCCTGCATGGCGGCGAGCACGGTCGCGGCGTCTTCCAGGATGAACGTGGCGAGAATGATGGCGGCACTTTGGATCAGTGGCGCATGGCCAGCCGCTAACAGCGAGGCGATCCAGTTGCCAAGCATGATCGTCCCGCAACCCTTTTCCTGTCACCTGCCACCTCACATGAGGGGCAGCCGGCGATGGCGCCTATCACCAAGTCGTGAAGACGCAAGTGTACGACACTGAAGTGACTGCCGTGGCAACGCGGCCCCGGCAGTAACGTGTCTGTCGGGTGCCATACGCCGCGATGCGTGGTGCCGCAACGCCGAGCATGTAACAATCTGTGTGGCGGCCGCGCCGGCCCGGCGGCGTGTTGGACAAGTCGGAATACTGGTGAGTATCCTCGCCGTAGCGAACGACGAGGGGACGTCCATGAGCGTGGCCTGGACCGATACGACTCATCAGATTGCCGGAGGCAAGCTGCATCTTTCCCGCGCCGGCAGCGGCCGGCCGTTGCTGGTGCTGCACCACGATATCGGCTCGCCGGATCGGTTGCCGTTTTATGACACGCTGGCTGGCAGTTTCGACGTGCTGGTGCCGCACCATCCGGGCTGGGGCAAATCGGAGCGTCTGACCTGGATGCGGCATCCGCGCGACATCGCCTCGGTGCATGCCTGGCTGCTGGCGGAGCTTGGGCTGAAAGATGTGTCGCTGGTGGGGCTTGGGTTCGGCGGCTGGGTTGCGGCCGAAATGGCGAGCCAGGCGCCGGCGGCGTATCGCCGGCTGGTGCTGGTGGGGCCGATGGGAATCAAGCCGCCCGAGGGCTTCATCTACGACCAGGCGATCGTCAGCTATCTCGATTATCCGCGGGCCGGCTTCCACGACCAGGCGGCGTTCGCGCGCGTCTATGGCGACGTGACGACGGATCAGTTGGAGCAATGGGACATTTGCCGCGAGATGGTGTTCCGCACGGCGTGGAAGCCGTACCTGTACAACCAGGCGCTGCCGCATCTGATGGGCGGCGTGCGCGCGCCGTCGCTGGTGGTGTGGGGCGACGACGACAGGCACGTGCCGATCAGCGCCGCCGCAGCGTGGCAGCAGGCATTGCCCGACGCGAAGCTGGAGACGGTGGCGGCGTGCGGGCACTATGTGGATATGGAAAAGCCTGACGAACTGGCGCGGCTGGTGACCAATTTCGTCAACGCGAACTGACGCAACACGGGGTACGAGGAGACAGGCCATGCATCTGATGTACTTCACCGAGCAACCGATGGCGGCGTACGACGCGCAGGAGGGCCTGAGATATGGCGCCACCGCGCTGACGTTCTCGAACAGTCACTTCAATCCGGTTGAGGCGAGCCGGTTGTACAATGAGTATCTGGAAGAGTACGTGCTGGCGGAGGAATGCGGCGTCGACGGCATCATGCTGAACGAGCATCACAACGCACCGTTCTGCATGCAGCCGCGGACAAACATGTTCGGCGCGATCCTGGCCGCGGTGACCAAGCGGGTGAAGATCGTGTTCCTGGGCAACCCGCTGCCGCTGTCGGACAATCCGGTGCAGCTCTCGGAAGAGATTTCGATGATCGACATGATCTCGAAGGGCCGGGTGGTGTCGGGGTTTGTGCGTGGTGGTGGGCAGGAGCAATTGGCGAACGGGGTGAACCCGGCGTTCAATCGCGAGCGTTTCGTGGAAGCGCATGACCTGATCACGAAGATCTGGACCCAGCCGGGGCCGTTCCGCTGGGAG
>Ga0335072_10016845_pt1 | contig 10351 bp, 7 predicted proteins | sample Lox_Sample_21_FD_206725 | JGI IMG/M metagenome (GOLD analysis project Ga0335072, IMG submission 206725) | Soil microbial communities from Loxahatchee National Wildlife Refuge, Florida, United States - Lox_Sample_2.1 | ecosystem: Environmental > Terrestrial > Soil > Wetlands | place: USA: Florida... | reverse complement strand
CCGCAACAGGAAGCGCAGCAGCGTCTTCTCCGCCCAGCGGCCGTCGTCGTTCACCAGGCTCGGGTCAGACTCTTCAAGAAATGCGCAGTGGCCCCCATGCTGTGTCTCGAGAAACGTAACGTGCGGATTCTCCCTGAGCGCCGCCCGTGTCTCGGGCAGCATGCGAATGAAGGGGTCGTCGAGCGCGTGCACGATCAGAGTGGGTAGCGCCAGATCCGCGGCGTGCCGCGAGCTGGCCACGCTGGCATAGTAGTCGTCGGCGTCGCGGAAGCCGCCGTACCGGGCCACGATCTCGTTGTCGAAATCGCGCATGGTGCGGATCGCCGCCACCCTCGCATCACCATAGATTCGCGGATACATCGCTTTCCGCCGGCGCACGCGCTCCTTCATGGAGCGCAGAAAGTGCCACTCATAGATACGATTGCGCGGCTCGTGCAGCGCACCCGAAGAAGGCGCCAGATCCATGAGCGGCGAGATGCCCACCACGGCTTTTAGTTGCCTGGGCGCCTTCGCTGCCAGCTCTCCTGCATAGCGCAGCACCAGATTGCCGCCCATGGAGTAGCCGACGAGCGCAACCTGTTCGATACCCAGACGGACGATCGCTTCCAGCACGCGCCCCACATCGTCCGAGCGTCCTGAGTGGTAGATCGTCGGCGACAAATGGTCGGTGCCGCCGCACGAGCGCATATTCATGCGCACCACGTTGAAGCCAGCCGCCAGAGCGCGCGCCGTGTTGCCAACGATGTATCGCGAATTCGACGAGCCTTCCAGCCCGTGCACCAGCACCACCGTCAGCCGTTCGCGCCGCACCGGCGCCGGCTGCCAGTGGCAATGGCACAGCACCTTCGTCGGTCCGTATCCGCTCACGGGACCGTCGACTTCCACCAGCAGCGGTTCGGGAGCCGGCAATTGTAACCGCCGCGGGAGAAAATTCCCGGCCAGCGTCTGGGCGTGGCCGCTGCGGAGCCATCGCCGCGGAATGAAATCCAGGAGCCGCTCCGCGGAAGCCTCACGGACAGGCCTCCCCTGCTGCGACTGAGCGTTCGTCACCGCTTCCATAGGAGGCTTTGTTTTCGGAGAAGCGCTCATCGGCCTCGCCCCTGCACCGTTTGCAGAACCGATGCAGCACGGAGCGCGCCGGTGGGCTCGTCCTCATGTTTAAAGTAGGCAAACACGTCGCCGCGACTTCCCCTTTGCATCAGTTGTTCAGCCACTGCGATCAGCCGCTCCGGTGAATACTCGCTCTTCCGCAGCCGGTAGCACGCAAACGGAGCCGTCTCCACGTCGGGCGTTTCCAGTTCATCGCTCTCGGCCACGCACAGCGCTGTCTTATGCCGCCGCAGGATGCGATACGTCGAGTCGTCGAACCACGATTCGTGCCGGAATTCGAAGGCCATGCGCAGCCGCAGATCTCTGGCCTCGTGCAAAAACGCTTCCAGCCGCTCCGCATCGGCTTTCATGTTCGGCGGAAGCTGAAACAGGACCAGCCCCATGCGCTTCGCCTTCACCACCGGCGCGATCGCCTCGGCAAACGCGCGCAATTCCGCCCCGCACTCCTTCAGACGTTTGATATGCGTGATGCGCTGCGGGGCCTTGTATGAGAACCGAAACTCCGGGCCCGTCTGCGCGAGCCAGGCGGTCACGGTCGCCGCGCTCGGCAGCGAGCGGAACGTGTAGTTCACCTCAACAGAGTTGAGACGCGTCGCGTAGTGTTCCAGGAAGCGCTTCGACGGTACGCCGGGCGGATAAAATCGCGGCTTCCATGTGGGATAGGCCCAGCCGGAGCACCCAACATACACCGGGCCGCCTGCAGCGGTTTGAGGGGTCTTCATACGGATGAGCGCGGGCGCGGAGGACGGGAAACTTGCTGGTTTGGGGCGGCTAGTGGGGATCGAACCCACGACATCCTGAGCCACAGTCAGGCGTTCTGCCGCTGAACTATAGCCGCCATTCCATCATCGATTGTAGCATTGCAACACGGCACGATCCCCGGTCGCGCACCGGCTCAGTTGCTCCAGTGTCTCTCTCGCCCAATCCGGAAATCCTGCCACCCTGGCGGCCGCCGCGCACGCTCCGTGAACGGCTGGAGCGAATCTTTTCCGACCAGAATCTCGACCTCTATGCGCATCTGCTCGACGACTGGTTCCGCATCCCCGGCACAGGCATCCGCCTTGGGCTCGATGGGCTCATCGGGCTCGTTCCCGGCCTCGGCGACGTGATCGCCGGGATCGCATCCTCTGTTCTGATCTTCGCCGCGTGGATTCGCGGCGTACCTTACGTCACGCTGCTGCGCATGACCGTCAACCTCGGCGTCGGTGTTGTAATCGGAGCCATCCCTCTCTTTGGCGACATCTTCGACATCGCGTGGAAGCCCGACCGCCGCAACTATCGCCTGATCGTGCGCCACCTGCGCCAGCCGCATCGCCACACCTGGCGCGACTGGGTGTTCCTCCTTGCGCTGGCCGGCGCCATCCTCCTGATCCTCGCGACGCCGATCTTCGTTCTGCTCATTCTGATTTGGTGGCTGCTGCATAGACTTTGAAGCCGCGTTCGGGCCGGACGACCCTGCAGGGGATACGGACTATGCTGGACTGCATGGATCTTGGACTCAAAGACAGCGTTATTGTGGTCACCGGCGGAGGCGCGGGGATCGGTGCGGGCATCACGCGGGCCTGCCTCGACGAGGGCGCGACGGTGGTAGTGGTGAGCCGCGCTTCCGACAACGTGAAACATTTCCTCGCGGAAATGCGCGATACCGGCCGCAAATGCGACTTCATCGAGACGCATCTCGCCGACACGGCGCAGTGCGAACGCGCCGTCGAGTACGTCCGCGGCAATTACGGGGCCATGGTGGGCCTCGTCAACAACGCCGGCGCCAATGACGGCGTGGGGCTCGACTCCGGTTCTCCCGAGCGGTTCGTCGAGAGCCTGAAGCAAAACCTGGTCCACTACTACGCGATGGCGCACTATGCCCTGCCGATGCTGAAGGCTTCGCACGGATCCATCGTGAATATCAGCTCCAAAGTCGCACTCACCGGCCAGGGAGGCACCTCAGCCTATGCAGCTGCGAAGGGCGCGCAACTTGCCCTCACCCGGGAATGGGCGGCGGAGCTGGCTCCCTTTGGCGTTCGCGCCAACGCCGTGCTTCCGGCCGAAGTGATGACGCCACTCTACGAGCGCTGGATCTCCACGCGCGACAACCCCCAGGCGGCCCTTGACGAAATCCGCCGCCGCATTCCGCTCGGCCATCGGATGACCGAGGCGTCGGAGATTGCATCGATGACCGTCTTTCTACTCTCGCCCACGCAAAGCGGGCACACCACCGGACAGCTCATGGTGGTTGACGGCGGCTATACGCATCTCGATCGCGCGCTGACGTAAGACGGCAACGGCAACGGTCGCATGATCACCGCATCCTCCTGATCGGGTGAACATCTAAGGTACAACAGGAGAAAACGGGATGGCTGCTTATTGCGAGTGCTGTGGGGCCGAGATCACTCTGAAGGCTGAGGCGTGTCCGGTCTGCAAGACGCCGCGCCATGGCATGGCCCGGGCGCCCGATTCGCTGGCGCCGGCCGATCCCGAAGTAGTCTGGGAGAACGCCGTCACCGGTTTCGAATTTGCCGGGACCACGCCTCGCCCGCGGGCATGCTGTATCCGATCGTGAGGGCGAGCGCTGCGCATTTTGCTGATCAATGGGAGTTAATGGCGGCGCATCCTGCCTGCGATACAATCGAGTCGTCGGTGACCGTCGGGGCGTAGCGCAGTCTGGTAGCGCATCTGCTTTGGGAGCAGAGGGTCGGGGGTTCGAATCCCTCCGCCCCGACCATTCAAGCGAATTGACCAGTAACATCTTATAATAGAGATAGATAGGGCATCTGCTCTTTGCCGCTACGCGAGTGTCGATGATTTTGTAGCGGTCAACGCTCGCCTGAAAAACTTCCGGTATCCTGATCGCGAATTCTCCTCGGGATGTAGCCAAGAGATTTCGGCATTAAGTATGTAGAGAACCTTGTTGCTTCCCTCCGCGGGAACTGCCCGGAGGACTCTGTACGGGTCGAATTCAAGCCCCGAGCGCCTGCAGACGCTGCTCATCGCGTGTCTAACACGCTGAACCAAGACCCTGACGGTCGCTGGTCGAACTCGCCTGACTCAAGACCCTGCTGCGGGACGATGGTTGTCACCAGACCCCGACATGGACAGCTATGACTTTACAAATCCGCAGTCGCTCAATCGCTATGCTTACGTAGACAACAATCCTTCAGACTTCATAGATCCCTATGGACTATACACGCAGAAGCCGCCACCGGACCCCCCTCCTCCGCCATGCGCGCTCCCGAACAGCTGCGGCAATACATTTGGACCTCCTCCCGTGCCACCACCACCCGGCGCGCCGGGTAATGGCGGGTCCTCGACAAATAATCCGATGGAGCCTAGTGCAATTTATAACGAATGCAATAACGCGGCTATCGCGGCAGCTGGGCCGCTTAAGCCAGACGCTCAATCTATCGCTACAACTGGTGTTACAACTTATATTAGTTAGTTCTATCCCGGTGCAACATGGTTTAAGCTAGCGCGAGGGATTGTGACAGGACAGCTATCGCGATTCCTCGTAAAGGCATCAGTTTATAACGCAAACTTCACCGGCTGTATGGCGGCTCATGGAATTGTAATTCCGCCGCAACAATACTAGAATCGCGACGATAATTTATGCGGAAAGGGACAAAGCGACCGTGCGAGATCTAAGGGAAAGCTTAGAAGGCAGGGTTTGGCTGAAGCTTCTGGTGTTTGTTTTGCCGGCAACATTATTGCCGTTTGTGCGGCCCCAGCACAGCCGCGCCGAGGTCGGACTTGCGTGGATCGTCGGTGCTCTTTTACAAGCGCTTATACCGCCGCGAACGAAGGCATTGATTCCGATAGTTGTGGGTGTCGTGGCATTCGCCGTCATTTATAGCTTCGTCCGGTGAACGCCTTCAACTTTGCAGCTGACTTTGGAGAGACAACGATGTGGCCGAGTATTAGGTTCCTGAGTGGTCTTAATATCTTCCGTTCCCAGTGGCTATATATGCCTTCGTCGGCTACCGCTTAGGAGGTGTACGGAGATTTCCGACTGCAGTCACTCGCAACGGTGGGCCGAAAGCCACACAAAGACGGATCAAGATCGCCCGTGCCACCTCCGCCTGAAGACGAAATCCGCAGCGCCATTGCATAAAGAGTGGTTCACGGTGTAGTGTGTCGCATCGCTTGCGAATCTGCCATTCTCAGAGCACTCCGGCAGATATCGTATGACAAGGGGCGAAAAACCAGAATCTGGTCGCCATGGTATTTCGGTGTCGACGATTTCGTAGCGGTCAGCGCCTCCAAGATCCACTCGGCTCAACAAGCTCTCACGAACGGGCGCTACAACGTTCCATTCAAAGAAGATGCGTTTCCATAGCTCTCAACAGATTGAAATACAATGCGTTACCTGCTTTGGGAGCAGAGGGTCGGGGGTTCAAATCCCTCCGCCCCGACCATTCAATTCATTGCCATATTGATCCACGGGCGTTTCACCGGCTGGCAACAGCGCAGTGGTGGTGTTGATCCCTCGGCATAAGCTATGCGCTCTTCCGGCAACTTGCCGCCCACGAGCGGTTTCTTATCCAGTCCCCCAGGCCAGGCTCAATCCGATGCAACGTCGCCGCTCGACGATGGCGCTTTCTGCCGGCCGTTGACAGCGCGCCCGCCACCGCGTCGCCATCGCCCGAGATTTGCAGCGTGAAAGGCACAGCCTGGCCGTTAACCTGGGCGGAGCTGGTCCAGATGCCGTCAAGCGATGCCTGCGCGAGAGCCGCACTGCCTGCAGCCGTCAGAATCAGGCCAGCCAGAACGGCACGGACAAATGTCATTTGAAGGAATACGGTCACTTCGAATCCATCCTTTCGGTCGCATGCAGTGAAAGCGACGCTCTGGGTGGGGATGGGCCCAGCGCGAGTCAAATTGGGGAACCGCACCGCAAAGCAATTCAGAAGGTACTGAATGTTCGAATGGCTGGGGAAGCAGCACCGCTCAACAACAGGAACAAAGACGCCGGCCTGGGCAGAGACAAACACGGGTTCTGTGGAGCATCGTCATGGATTGGAGACTTTCATCGGAGGCCAAAGGGGGCAACGCAGCCTATTCCGCTCCGGCACGCTGCCCTCGGAGGTACTCGGATGACAGCCCATCTCTCTTCGCCTGCGTGGCTCCGCTTGCCTTTTGGCTCCATCCTGTGGCGAAATGCAAAGGAACCGCCGAAAGGACCCCTGTAATGACGAAACGGCTTTTGTGCCTTCTGGCAAGCTCCGTGATGCTGAGCCCGCTTGCCCTTGCCCAAACTTCCACCTGGGTGCCCGACAAGGCCCACAGCGACGTCGATTTCTCGATCCTGCACATGAGTCTTGCCAAAGTGCACGGCCACTTCGGAAACATCGGAGGCTCGATCACCTGGAACGACGCCGACGTCACCAAGTCAACCGTCAACGTCACCATCGACGTCACCACCATCGACACGGGCGTTGCCTCCCGCGACGGAGACCTGAAGGGCGCCGGTTACTTCGACGTCGCGCAATTTCCCACCGCGACTTTCGTCAGCACCAGCGTGACGAAAACCAGCTCGGGCCTGACGGTGGAAGGCAACCTCACTCTGCACGGCGTCACCAAACCCGTGACACTCACGGTGGAAGGGCCCACCGGTCCGGTCAACGGAATGGATCACAAGCCGCACGCCGGCTTCTCCGCGACAACGACCATCAAACGGACCGATTTCGGCATCGGGACGAAGGTACCCGCAACCATCGTTGGCGACGACGTCTCTCTCAGCATCGATCTCGACGTCGCGAAGCAGTAAGCGCAACGCAGCCGCGGGCCGGTACGCCGCGGGCCGGCTCGCGTGCTCTGTCTCTCAGGATTTCTGCGACCGTCCGCGCTCGAACGCCGCATCGCCCTCACGGCCGGGCACGATTCCCTTGCCTTCGCGGATGGTGTGCACCTTTCCCGCCGCGAGCCCCTGATACATCTCCTTCGCGCCGCTGGGCCAGAAGATCTCTATGTCCGCGCTTTCCGCCGCACCCAATCCAAAATGCAGCCGGGGATCGTTCACCGAAACGTAGCTGCACTGGCTCATCAGCGATTGCGCCTGCACCTTGCCGCCGAAATGCGCGAGCACGCGCGCTCCAATCGCGCCGCGATTGCTCTTCGTTCCTTCCAGGCGAATCTTGAGCCAGCGATTCTCTGCGGACGCATCGTTCCGCAGCAGGGAGGGCGGTTCGTTGCGGTTCACGATCAGGATGTCGAGATCGCCGTCGTTGTCGAAGTCTCCAAAGGCCGCGCCTCGCGAATTGTGCGGCGTTGTGATGCCTGGCCCTGCTTCCGTACCCAACTCCGCAAACGTCCCGTCGTGTTGATTGCGAAACACCAGCCGCGGCGATTTCGTCGGAAATCTCTCCGGCGCCACCTTTTCGAGTTCCGGATACACCGTTCCCGTCGCGATGAAGATGTCGGGCCAGCCGTCGTTATCCAGGTCCACCAGGCCCGCTCCCCAGTCGATAAAACGATGCTCCGTGCTCAGCCTCGATGGAAACGTCCGGTCTTCGAAATTGCCCTTGCCGTCGTTGCGATAAAGTCCCGGCGGCTGATTGTAGAAGTGGGTGCGCAACAGGTCCAGATGCCCCTTCAGGTTGTAATCGCCGATGCCCACGCCCATCCCCGCCATGCGCTGGCCATCACCGCCCATCGCGATTCCCCGATCCAGCGCTTCTTCGCGAAACGTTCCGTCGCGGTTGTTCATCAGCAGCAGATTGAAGGTGGAATCGCACGCCACGAAGATATCCGGCCATCCATCTTCGTCCAGATCGGCCACCACGGCCGTCATTGCAAAGGTGTCGCTGAGGCTTTCGATTCCCGACTCCCTCGAGAAATTGCTGAAAGTGCCGTCGCCGTTGTTCCTGTAGAAAAAATGATGCGATGCCGGCAGCCCAATCGGTCCGCAGTTCACCGGAACGCCCTGGGCGTTGCAATTGGAAATGGATAGCGACGGACGCGGAACGTGCTCCGGATCGAAACTCAGGTAGTTCGCGACAAAGAGGTCCAGCAGCCCGTTACGATTGCGCTCGATAAACGTACAGCCGAGCCCAAAATGAATCTGGTTGCGCAGAAGCCCGGCTTGCTCGGTCACATCCGTGAACGTCCCATTGCCATTATTGCGGTAGAGCTTGTTGTGTCCGTAGTAGGTGACGAACAGATCGTCAAAGCCGTCGTTGTTGTAGTCGCCCACGCACACGCCCATCGCCCATCCGCAATCGCGCAAGCCAGCCTTGTCGGTCACATCAGAGAAGGTGCCGTCGCGATTGTTATGGTAGAGCCGGTTGCTGGCGCCGGGCGGAATCTCGTCCATGCGCCGCCCGTTCAGCAGAAAGATATCGATCCAGCCGTCGTTGTCGTAATCGATGAAGGCGCAGCCGCAGCCAGTCACTTCCAGAATGAAGGTCGCGCTCTCGGGGCTGCCGTAGATGATGGGCTGCGTCAGACCAGCCTGTGCGCCTACATCCACAAAGCGCGAAAAGGGCGCAGCAATTTTCAGGCCCTGGGCGGCGGAGCGCAGGGGACCGGGAACGAGCGCGGGTACCACGGTAGCCGGGAGCAATTGGAGCAGGCGACGACGGGTCCAGGCACACGAGTTCGCTGCGAAAGTTCTGGCTCCAGTCATTGAGGGAACCGCCGTGGGAACGGCCCTCCAAGTTCCTGTGAATCCAAAAACGAGCGCTTACGAGCACATCCAACCCGAGTGAGCGCCTGCAAGCCAATCGGGTGGATTGCGGCCTAGTATAGGGGTCTGTGCTGCGATCGTCCACGATTTTTGCTTGCTCCGAATTCCCTGCGTAACCAGGATCAGGACCGGACGAAGACCCCACGCTGCGGGGAGCATGGCGGCATCGGCCTCTGGTTCGCGAAGCAGCATATCGAGACGCGCGGCGTAATCGCCGCCTTCGTCCCGGCTACTGTCCGGCCTCGCGAGCCGCCGGCGCTGGATTCTTCACATAGGTGTTGAGCCAGTTGTTCATTTCCCAGAGCATGTGCTCCAGCGATTCGCGCGCGGCGTAGCCGTGCGCTTCCAGCGGCAGAAACACCAGCCGGACCGTGGCTCCGTGACCCTTCAGCGCGTCGAAGAACCGCTCGCTCTGGATCGGGAACGTCCCCGAGTTGTTGTCGGCCTCGCCGTGGATCATCAGCAGCGGCGTTTTGATCTTGTCCGCATAGCTGAACGGCGACATCTTGTAGTACACGTCCGGAGCCTGCCAGTACGTCCGCTCCTCATTCTGGAATCCGAACGGCGTTAGCGTCCGGTTATAGGCCCCGCTGCGCGCAATGCCCGCCTTGAACAGGTCGCTGTGGGCCAGCAAATTCGCCGTCATGAACGCGCCATAGGAGTGACCCATCACCGCCACGCGATTGCGGTCGACCACACCCAGGCTCACGCCCTCATCGATTGCCGCCTTTGCGCTTGCCACCAGTTGCTCGACATACGTGTCGTTCGGCTGCGCATTTCCTTCTCCGATAATCGGAATCGCCGCGTTCTCCAGCACCGCGTATCCCTGGGTCACAAAGAACACCGGACCGGCCCACGAAAAGCGTGGAAACTGATACGGCGAGCCCGTGATCTGTCCAGCCGCGCTCCGCGATTTGTACTCCACCGGATACGCCTCCATCAGCGTGGGCAGCGGCCCGTCGCTGGGCTTGTATCCTGGCGGCAGATACAGATTCGCGCTCAGCTCCACGCCGTCGTCTCGCTTGTAGCGCAGAATCTGCTTCTTCGGCAGCGGTGTATTGCCATAGGGATTGGGAAACTCCGTCACCTGGGTCCAGGTGCCATCCGCCGCGCGCAGGAAGTAGTTCGGCGGCTGCTCCTGGCTTTCGCGCCGAATCAGCAGCTCATTTTTCGCGGCCTCGACAACGGCCGTCGGAACCTCGTAGTACGGCGCGGCCGATCGCCACAACTCCTTTTCCTCGCCGGAGGTCGCATTCATCACCGCCAGAAATGGCCGGTCGCCGTCCGGGCTCGCACCCATCGAGTCGAAATAGACTCCCGATCCGTCCGCCGTCAGCTCCAGAACCTCATGGCCCGACGCATTCTCCTGCATCACCGGCCGCCCCGGATCGTGATAGCGGTCCTCTGACGATCCCTCGTACAGCTTCGTCAGCGCCGCCGTGCCTGCGGATGGATTGATAGCCGCAATTTCCCGTTTGCGGTGCGACCACTCGCGCTCGCTCACAAGGGCCAGGTGGTCGTTGCCCCACTCCACGCTCACAAAGCGCATGGGCAGCTCCGCCAGCA
>Ga0335072_10016844_pt1 | contig 10351 bp, 9 predicted proteins | sample Lox_Sample_21_FD_206725 | JGI IMG/M metagenome (GOLD analysis project Ga0335072, IMG submission 206725) | Soil microbial communities from Loxahatchee National Wildlife Refuge, Florida, United States - Lox_Sample_2.1 | ecosystem: Environmental > Terrestrial > Soil > Wetlands | place: USA: Florida... | reverse complement strand
ACGGCGCCGGCGGGTTCCATTGCAGAATGTCGGCCTGCGCGACATGCGCCTTGACGTGCAGGCGTTCCAGGCGGGCGCGCTGGGTGGCTATCGCAGTGGAGGAAAGGTCCACCAGCGTCACGTCGAACCCGGCTTCAGCGAGCGCGAGCGGTTCGGGGCTGCGGCCCGCGCCCGGCACCAGGATGCGGCAAGGGGTGAGGACGCCGGTTTCGCGCCAGGTGACGAAGCTGGGGTTGAGGCCGGGGCGTTCCCAGCCGGTGGCGCCATCGCGATAGCGCTTGTCCCAATCGATGGCCTGCGTTGCGGGCGGATCGGACATTGATTCCTCGCTCGGCCAGCGTGGCGGCCTGATTTTCGCGCATCAGGCGGGAGATGGGGCGTCCGGGTCAAGTACGAAGGTAACGGGCGGCAGTCAGACGGCAGCCATCCAGCCGGCGATGGCGTCGCACATATCTGCAAGCACCTGCGCATCGGTGCGGCCGGTGCGCGCCGGGACGTGGAACGAATGATCGGCGTCGGGGATACTTATCAGTGTCGCGCGGTTGCCCAGCGACGTGACAACGCGCGCGATCAGGTCGGGCTCGGCGAGCGCATCGCGTGTGCCTTGCAGGAACAACATTGGGATGGCGATGTTTGCGAGGTGCTTTGCGCGGTCGATAGATGGGCGTTTCGCCGGATGCAGCGGGAAGCCAAGGAAGACCAGTCCCTTCACGCCAGGCAGTGCGGCGTCTGCCTGCGCTTGCGACGTCATGCGGCCGCCAAAGGATTTGCCGCCGGCGAACAATGGCAGGCCGGGAAGGCGACGGGCGGCCTCGGCGACGGCCACGCGGACCGTCGCCTGTGCCACGGCGGGTGGGTCGGGGCGCCGGGAACCATGCTCCATGTAGGGAAATTGGAAGCGGAGCGTGGCGACGCCGCGTTCGGCCAATTGCTCTGCGACGGCGGTCATGAACGGGTGCGACATGCCGGCACCTGCGCCGTGCGCCAGCACAAAAACGGCACGCGGCGGCGACGGTGCGAGCAACAGGGCGGAGACGGGCGCTCCGGACTCCGGTGAAACGGTCAGTGCCAGTGGTGCAAGCATCGACATTGGCGACAGCCTACCACCGATCTTCCGCGTGACGCAGCGAGACGAGCAAGGAGCGGCCTCGTCCCACGTGCCACGATTGAACGGATTGGCCAGGCGCGCCAGTGGGGCGAAAGCTGCCTCGGCGTTCCGTTAGGCGGCTCGCCGCGGGCGACGATCGCGCATAAGATGGTTTGGCCGAATGACCATGGGAGGGAAATGAATGCCGGTCCGTGCCCTGATCGCGTCCATCTTGTTCGCCGTAGCGCTTCCTGCACTGGCGCAAGAAACGGCGAGCCAGCCGAACAACAGTTGGCCAGGTTATCAGGAAGGTGATTACATCGTCAGCAATTACAAATTTGCCAGCGGCGAGAGCCTGCCGCAGGTGAAGTTGCACTACCGCACCATCGGCACGGCAAAGCGGAACGCGCAGGGCCAAGTGGTCAACGCGGTATTGCTGTTGCAGGGCAACACCGGCACCGGCGCCAACTGGTTCCGCGCGAGCCTGGCCGACGAATTGTTCCGGCCCGGTCAACCGCTCGACCCGGCAAAATACTACATCATCATGCCGGACGCGCTGGGGCGCGGCGGGTCGTCGAAACCGTCCGATGGGCTGAAGGCCGGGTTTCCGCACTACCGATACCACGACATGGTGGACCTGACGCACCGGCTGGTCACCGACGGGCTGAAGGTGGGCCATATACGGCTGGTCATCGGCAGCTCGCTGGGCTGCATGCAGCAATTCCTTTGGGCGGAATGGTATCCCGATTTGATGGATGGCACGATCGGGATGTCATGCCAGCCGGTGGAGATCAGCGGCCGGAACTACATGCTGCGCCATGCGGCCGCCGAACTGATCCGCCACGATCCGGCCTGGCACGACGGCAACTATGACAAGACGCCGACGCTCTACATGTATGCGGCGGCCGGCGACGACCTGACCGAAAGCCCGGTGCGGATTCAAGAGCAAGCGCCGACGATGCAGGCGGCCAAGGCGCTGTACGACAAGCGCCTGGCGACGATGATGGAACATGGCGATGCGAATGACACGCTGTACGAGATCGAATCGATCTACGATTACAGCCCCGAGGCCGACCTGCCGAAGATCAAGGCGCATGTGATGTTGATCAACAATGTCGAGGATTTCGCCGACCCGCCGACGCTCGGCACGGTGGAACGTGCGTTCAAGAAGATCAGGCATGGGACCTATGTGCTGACGCCGTACAGCAAGGACACGCACGGACATTTCACCCATTATTACGCGGCGGTGTGGAAGCCGTACTTGGAGAAATTCATGGCAGGTCTGCCGCCGATGCCGCGGTGACATCGGCCTGCGAGCAGCTGTCGTGAGGCGCTGCGACGCAGGATTGGGGGCGCTCCTACCAGGTGAGGCGGTGCCCCTTCTATGCTGTCTGCCCCGAGTGAGGACCACGCAAGATGAAGCCGCCGATCCGCATTGCCGTTTTGCATTTCTCCCACGAAACGGTGACGTTCCTGCCCAATGACACCACCCTGGCGGATTTTCTCTATCCCGGCTCGCCGGCCGCGGGGGAGGCGCTGCTGGCCTGCGATCCGCGCGGCTACATGGGCGGCTTCGTCAAGATGGCGCGCGAGTTCGAAGCGGTGGAACTGGTCGGGATCGAATCGCCGCTGTGGCCGCGCACCGGCACCGGGTCCGGCTGGATCACCACCGAGGCTTTCGAGACGTTCGTCGGGCGGATGATCGAGGAACTGCAGCGGCAAGGGCCGTTCGATGGCGCGTATCTCTGCGTGCATGGTGCGGCCGGCGTGCGTGGGGTGCCTCGGCCGGAGGCGGAGCTGGCAAAGCGGGTGCGCGCGGTCATCGGCCCCGCCGCGTTCATCGCCGGCACGTTCGATCCACACGGCAACGAGGATGAGGAATTCCTGCGTCACGCTAACATGGCATTCGCTGGCAAGTATTTTCCGCATTACGATAGCTATTTGCAGGGCGAACGCGCGGCCCGCTGCCTGGTGCGCGCCATCCGGGGCGACTACGCGCCGGTGTCGGTGACGCAGAAGGTGCCGATTATCTCGCCTACCGTGTTCCAATGGACCGGCGCCTCACCGTGGATGGACTTGGTGCAGCGGGCGCTGACATGGGAGGCACGCGAGCCGGATCTGTTTGTGAACTTCTTCTTCGGGTTTCCGTGGGCGGACGTGCCCGATGCCGGGATGACTTTTCAGGTGCTGACCAACGGTCGGCCCGATCTCGCCCGTGACGTGGCCGACGACATGGCGGCCAGCGCCTGGCGGCAGCGCGAGGCTTTGCTGAACACGGCGCGGATTTTTTCCATCGATAAGGGGGTGGCGGCGGCGAAACTTGCGGTCGCGAACGGGGCGGGGCCGGTGGTGCTGGCGGACCACAGCGACCGCTCGGGCTATGCCACCTGGCTGTTGCGCGCGGTGATGGAGCAAGGGCTGGCGCGGGTGCTGATCGGGACCGTGGCGGATGCGCGGCTGGTTACGGAGTTGGTGGGGCAGGGTGCTGGGGTTGGCGATGCGGTCGATGTTGAGGTCGGCGGGCTGGTGGATGAGTCGGCGGGTTTGCCGGTGCGGCTTCAAGGGCAGATTGTGAGGATCAGCAAAGCGGCAGGACGGGTGAAGGGGGGCGCGTGGTTCCATATCGGGTTCGGTGAGGGGAACGTGCTGATCGTGAGCCCGTATCTGGTGCAGATCATGGAGCCTGCGACGTTCACCGGCTTGGGGATCGATGTGGCCGCGTTCGATGTGTTCGCCATCAAGTCGCGGGTGCATTTCCGGCGCGGGTTTGATGACAGCGGGTTTGCCAAGACGATCCTGCTGGTGGAGCCGGAGCAGCCGTTCCTTGGGACGGTGCGGCTGGAGGCGTTGCCTTACCGGAATGTGGAGCTGGGGGCGTTTTATCCTTATGGGGAGCCGGTGTTTCCGGTCAGGTGACAGGTACCCGGTCTTTTATCGTCTGTGCGCGGGAAAATTTGACGTGCTGCCCGGGCGGTATCTCTGAACCTCTGCGGCCTTGACCCCTTGGGCGGTTTTCTGCGGAACCGGGGCAATCCAGCACCGCTGGCGTATGCCGCCAGGCCGCTTCAACCCACGCCCGACCGGCGATACAACATGCTGAGCGGCACGTTCAATCCGATGCTGGCAAGAGGGAAATCCCCCTGGGTGATCGGGGTGAGATCGTCAGGCCATGAACCATCCGCGTGACGCTTCAACATTTCGACCCGTACTGATGCGGTGTGGATGACCAGGATTTCCTGCACGCTGTCGATCAGCATGTATGCCCGGATGTTCCGCCAGGTTTCCACGTGATTGGATGGTGAAAGAATCTCGACCACCAGGACGGGATGATGCAACGCTGCAGGATCGGTATCGATCTCCGAGCAGGTGACGGCAAGGTCCGGAATGAAGAAATTGCGGCTGGCCTGAAACGCCGGAACGATGCCCGGGTTGGTCAGAGCGACGCAGGGGCTGTCGGTGGCTTCCAGGTGGGTGTCGATCAGCCTGGCGATTACGGTCTGGAGCCGCCCGTGCGCACGCCCGGCCGGCGCCATCGCCATCGGCACCCCATCGATCAATTGCCACCGCCCCGGACCCGGGGCATCCCAGGCGAGGAATTCTTCAAGTGTCATCTGATCTGGCGTGGCCAGGGCGGTACTCATGGTGGGTAGTTTACCATGGTGGCGGGGCGGAAACCACTGGTGGCTGGCGACGGGGCCGGGTGTGTGGGGATCGCAGCTTGCTACTCCGTAATGCGGAACTACGACCTGGCGAGCGGGAAAGCTCCCTACGTGACCGCCGTGACGTCATCCGCCTCCGTCATGCTATCCTGGATGCGCAAGCCCGGCAGAGTGCCATGTCCGAAGCCGTTGTCCCGCGCCATCTACTTGACGCCGTGGTGGCCTGGTTCCAGCCGCAGCGGGTGATCCTGTTCGGTTCGCTCGCCCGCGGCCAGGCCGGTTCCGACAGCGACATCGATTTGCTGGTCGTGCTGGACGACGACGCTCCCGCGGAAAGCTCGGTTACAAGGCCGGAATGGCGGCACGGCGGGAATACGATGACCCGGTGGACATCGTGCCCTGCCGTGCGGATACGTTCCGCCGCCTCAGCCGCGTCGTCGGCACGCTGCCTTACGCGGCGCGCACTGAGGGGGTTGTCGTGTATGACCGGCGATGATCCCGAGCTTGCCGCCGATCGCCGCCGGATCGCACGACGCTGGTTGGATCACGCAGCGGAGGACCTGAGGGTGGCACGCGGCTGCCTGACAATGGTGCCACCGTCGTTCGGCACGGCGGCATATCTCTGAAAACAGGCGGCGGAAAAGGCGGTGAAGGGGCTGCTGGTCATGGCTGACGTTCCTTTCACCGAGACCCACGACCTCCAGCGGCTCGGCACGCTCGCGGCACCGCACTATCCGGAATACGATGCGGCGTTGGTCGCGATCCGCACCCTCACTGCCTGGAACTTTGTGTATCGATATCCGGATCTCGATGAACCGACGGAGCCATCACGCGACGAGGTCGAGCAAGCGATGCGGCCGATCGGTGCTCTGCTGGCAGCACTGGCGAACATATCGCGGGATGACGCGATCGATCAGGCGCCAGCCTGAAAGCCGGACGGGGCGGCGGGGGTGTTCTGCTCGGGCTGCCGCGGCGTCGTATCTTCGGCATGGCCAGCATCCTCACGCTGGACGGCGAGCGACTGGCACGTTGGGACAATCCGATTCACTGCTCCTGCCACGGCATCTGGTGCAATTCCTGCGGCGACATTCATGTGGTGCAGTCGGGTGCCTGCGGCAGCGTGCGGCGCGTGGTGAAATTCGAACGGCCATAGCAGCCGCACGCCGTCACCTCACCGGTTTCAAATACTGGTCGAACCAATCTATCGCCAGCTTCAACGCCTGCTCGCGCGCCACGCCGTAAATCCCGTAGTGCCGGATGCCCGGAATCACCACCAGCTTCTTCGGACCTAAGGCACGCTTGAATGCCAGTTCACCGCTGTCCTGATTGCGAACAAGCTCCTCGTTCTCCGCCAGAATGAACAATGCGGCGGCCGTCACGTGGCTGGACTCCTCATTCGGCCACCAACGCAACAGCTTATCGGCGACCGGCGCGCCGATCAGGTCGCCGAGCACCCGATCGTACGGCACCGGATACCCTTGCTCGCCGCGCGCCATGCGGGTCGCACGATCGCGCGCGGCGCGGGCAAACGGACCGTCCGGGTTGGCACCAGACTCGGGCCGGGCGGCGATGCCGGGCACCTGGCTGACAATCGCTTTGACCCTGGGGTCGCGACTGGCGACATAGACGACCTCGCCGCCAGAATAGCTTGTCCCACGCAGGCCGAGCCGGTTCATGTCTGCCATCGGCTCGCCGGCGACCCAGTCGATCACGTTGAACCAGTCCTCGACTTGTTCGAAGGGATCGACGTAACCCCGCAACGGCTGCACTACCGCGGTGAACCGGCCGTCGCCGGCAGGTTCGGGGCTGGTCAGCACCACGCGGGCATCGCTTTCGCCCCAGCCACGATAGTCGAACAGGATGACGCGATAGCCCGCTGCCGCGAAGCCATTCGCGTCGGAGCGCAACGCAGCGGCCACTCCGCCCCACCCGTTCGCCATGACGACGGTCGGCAGCTTGTGGCCTTCTTCCGCACGTGGCCAGAACAATTCGCCATGCAGCCGGACACCATCGCTCATGATTGAGACGACGCGAAATCCGACGCCGGCCGCAGGGCGATAATCCCTGGCGAGCGGGAAGCGACTGGCCGGATCGGCTTGCTGACAGTCAGCGGCGACCACGCCGCCAAGCCAGAAAGCGCATGCGAGCATGATCAGTGGCAGACCACGGCGATGCATGGCGGTCCCTCCGTGCGCGCGTTAGTGATCCTTGACCGAGAAGGCCAGCAGCACATTCCCCGGCCGGCCGCCCCACAGCGCGTAGCCCGAAGTGACGTACAATACGCCGTCCACGATCGTCGGCCCCGATCCATTCATCGCGCCGCCATGGCCTGGAACGCCGTTGACGGTGGTGAAGTCTCGCTCGGTATCGAATTCCCACAGCAGGTGGCCATCCGTGGTTGCATAGGCGCGCAGAATGCCGCTGACGCCGCCCGAGAAGACCACACCCGGGATGGCCGTGACCGCTGCCGACAGCGCGGGGCTGCATTGATTTCGTTCGCCACACGGAACAGGTGGCATCGTTAGCGTCACTTTGCCGCTGGCGAGATCAAGCCCAAACAAACCACCGCCTGCCGTGGGATCCGCCCGGAAGGGGCGTGCCGACAGGAAGCGTATGTCAGAGATCGCGACATAGATTCGATCCTGATCCACCGCCGAACCCCACTGGCTGCCGCCCAATGCGCCGCCTTTACCGAGCCGGGTTTGCCAGAGGATCTTGCCCTGATGGTCAGGGTCCAGCGCGTGCGCCACGCCTGACTTCTGCGCGATCACCAGGACGCGGCGCCCATCCGGCAGGTGCGTCAGGATCGGCGACTGACCAAAATCGTAATCCGGCCCGGGATTGTCGGGACAGTTCATGACGGTCCCGCTCGCACAGCCCACGATATAGGCGTCATTGGGGGTGAACTGCTGGTGCCACAGAATGTCGCCGGTCTTCAGGTTCAGTGCGACGACCGCATCGGAGGTAGCGGCAGGAGGATTGGAATAGCTGTTGCCGGTGGCGACGTACAGCGCCTGCCGCTCCTCATCGATGGTTGGCGAGGACCAGACCGCCGCACCGGATGGACCGTAAAGCTGCGTGCCGATCGCGTTCTTCTTCGTTGGCTTGGGTTCGTCGGGGATCGTAAAGGCTCGCCACAGGTGTGCACCGGTCCGCGCGTTCAGCGCTACCACACTGCCGCGGAATGTGCAGCATTGGTCATCGTTGCGCGTGCCTGTGGCTTCTTCAAAAGACGCCACGGGGACATAGACGACACCTGCGTGCGCCGTCGGTGCGCCAGTGATGCGGGCGGCGGGGTGCTCGTCCAGCTTTTGCTTCCACAGCAACGCGCCGGTCGCCGCGTCGAGCGCGTAGGCGTTGGCACGGCCGTCGCCAAAGAACGCGGCGTAGCGGCCGGAACCGTCCTCTGGCGCGATCATGACGGCGGTGCGCACCGGCGCGTCCGGTGCAAATTCCCAAATCAGGCAGCCGGTCTTTGCATCGAGCGCGTGGACTTTCCGGTCGCCGCCGCCGATGAAGATGCGGCCACCGACCACCGTTGGCTGCGCGGCCGCCGCCGAGACCGCGCCGGCAAAACCGAAAGCCCATTTCAATTCAAGCCGGCCGACGTTCTGCGGTGTGAGACCCGCGGCCTCCGCCGGCTGAAAGCGTTTGTTCGAGACACCGGCGCCCCAACCGTTCCAGCCTGGAACGTCGAACGGCCGGGAAAATGCCGTGGGTGCGCCCGTGCACGCGCCGGCTTGCGGCGATGCGCCGGCGGCGGTGGTTCGCGCGATCGGGCTGCCGGCTAAATACTCAGCGATCGCCTGGCGTTCCGGTGGCGAGAGGTTCTGCGCGAACTGCGCCATCGCACCGCTATCCAGCGCGCGGACGATCGCCTCGGCGGACATGCCCTTCATCACGTCACGTCCAGGTGCGCGAATGTCCGGCGAACCCGAGTCGTGGCACGACGCGCAATTCCGCGCGTAGAGCGCAGCGGCGTCGCGCTGGCCGAATGCCGTATGGCTCGAAAGGATCACAGCGAGCATTCCGCCCGCCAGGAGGCTGAATCGCGTCACTGTGTCCCGGCGCATGTTTCTACTCGCAGCAGCCTGTCTAATACAGACCCGGTCACGACGAAATCCAGGGGCGGACTGGCCCGATCGCCTGCGGCATCGTCCCGATCCCGTGCCCCCGGGGAACCTGGCCAACAGTCGAGCCTCCGCTACACTGACCGCCCCACCTTCAGGACCCGCTCATGGCCCTCCTCATCGTCGACCTCGACAAACACATCGGCAACGCTCAGGCATGGCGCGACACGCTCGCAGAGCACCTTCCCGATCTGGAAATCCGCATCTGGCCCGAGGCGGGCAACCCGGCGGATATCGACTACCTCGCCTTCATGCACCCCGATTTCGACGCGCTTCCCACCTTTCCCAATCTGAAGGCCATGTTCAGCCGCTCGGCCGGGGTCGAGTCCTTCGTCAATCATCCCAGGCTGCCGAAGGCGGCGCTGTGCAAGATCGAACCGCCGGGCGGCGATCCGATGATGACGGAATACGTCGTCATGCACGTGCTGCGTTTCCATCGTGACATGCCCGGCTACGCGGCAGCGCAGGCGCGGAAAGAGTGGCGCCGCACAACGATCGTCCGGCCTGAGCAACGGCGCGTCGGCTTCCTCGGCTTCGGCATGATGGCGAAAGCGCCGGCGCTGGTGCTGCAGTCGCTCGGCTTCAAGGTCTCGGCCTGGGTGCGCAACCCGAGGCAGGAAGACGATGTCGCAATCTATCACGGTCCCGATCAGTTTGAACCGTTCCTGAACCAGACCGACATCGCCGTCTGCCTGCTGCCGCTGACCCGGGAAACCGAGGGCATCTTCTGCGCACGCACCTTCGCCATGATGCCGCGCGGGGCGATGCTGGTGAATGTCGGGCGCGGCAAGCATGTGGTGGAGGCGGATCTGATCGATGCGCTCGATTCCGGACAGTTGGCCTACGCCGCGTTGGACGCGCTGTGGCCCGAGCCTCTGCCGCCAACCAGCCCGCTTTGGCTGCACCCCAAGGTCACCGTGATGCCGCACGTGGCGCGGCGGCCGACGGTGGCGCAACTCGTCACCGAGATCGCGGCGAATATCAGAAGCGTCGAGGCGGGCGGGCGGTTCTTGCAGGAAGTCGACACCACGAGGGGATATTAGAGAAGCGCAGCAAAAGTCGCAGCATTGCGAGGCGTGTCGCGGCGAAGCGACCGCGTTACTCAGCAGTCGGCAAGTAGGGCGACAGTTGCTATACGCGTCATGGCCGGCGCAGGCCGGCCATCCACGACTTTTCTTGTTGCCAGCAGCGTAGTCGGGGATGGCGGGCCTGCGCCCGCCATGACGGCCGTAGGCAGTGTCGCCTTACTTCCCGACTTCACAGTAAGGGAAGCCGCCTGCGCAGCGTCCGTGCGTCGACATGACCGGGGTTGCTTCGTCGCTACGCTCCTCGCAATGACATTTGGGGCGCGACTTGCGCTTCCCTGAGAGCAGAGACTACGCGCTCAGCCGCGCCATCACCGCATCCGGGATTTCGAAATTCGCATACACGTTCTGTACGTCGTCGCTGTCTTCCAGCGCCTCCAGCAGCTTCAG
>Ga0335072_10016842_pt1 | contig 10352 bp, 7 predicted proteins | sample Lox_Sample_21_FD_206725 | JGI IMG/M metagenome (GOLD analysis project Ga0335072, IMG submission 206725) | Soil microbial communities from Loxahatchee National Wildlife Refuge, Florida, United States - Lox_Sample_2.1 | ecosystem: Environmental > Terrestrial > Soil > Wetlands | place: USA: Florida... | reverse complement strand
GCGTGGGGGTCCCAGGGTGGTGGGGATCGAGCGTGACGATCTCGTTGACCACGTCGACTGCGCCCCGCCCATCCGGGGGATGGTGCTCGCGGATGCAGACGAGTTGGGCGCCGTCGGGGCGCAGGTCGCCATCGGCGTAGCGATCGCCGGCCGGCGTCTGCGGCTCGGGGGTGAGCGCGACCGGGGCTGCGCCGTCGGCGCCAATCCGGTACAGGCGCTGGTCGGACCAGTTGGCGAACCACAGCACGCGGTCGCGCGTCCACCACGCCGCCCCGCCGTACTCGTGCACCCTCGTGCGCGCGCTGAAGGCGTCGGGGACCAACTCCGTCGTTTCGCCCGAGGCGGAGCGGCGGACGAGCTGGACCCGGCCAGCCGCCTCGGGGCGGCTCTCAGACCAGACGATGTCGGCTCCGTCGACGGCGAGCCCACCGAGGCCGGTGGCCGAGGCGATCACCACCTCCGCCGTGAGCGGGGTCGGCCATGACCCGTAGGGGATCTCCTTACCGTGGCTCACTCGAGGCTGGATTGGATCAGAGTCCGCTCTTGATCGCCGCCTGCTCGGGCCCGGCCGGGTTCCCGGCGGCGCACACGCCATGGTTCGTGGGCGGCGGTTTGCCCGCCTGCGCCGTCTGGTCGGCGGCGAGGCGGCCGTTCTCAGCCTGCCACAGCGGTGAGCGGGGGCCGGCGACGTCGTAGTCGGCGTCGATCGTCCGCTGGATCGAGCCCTCGTTGAGTTTGGCGGCGCCGATCTCGGACGGCGACGCCACCCCGAAATGCCCCTCCCAGCACGACCACGAGGCGGTGGCGAGGTCGACCAGCGGCGTCGTCTGCCAGCGGAAAGCGAACCGGCCCGACCCGCACACCACCCAATCGGCGACGCGGCCACGGATCGCCCCCAGCGCCGGCGCGAAGCGCAGGGCCTCCCGGCAGTGGGCGTCGTAGGTCGGGTGCCCGCCGATGGCGGCCTGGACGACCACGTGTCCCTGGTCGAAGGTGAGCAGCGGGCTGTTCCACGGGTAGTACTGGCCTTCGCTGCTGTGGCGGGCCATGTACACCCACTCCGGCTGCTGGGTCTTGCGGTCGAGCAGCACCGTGATGTGCTCCCAATCGCCCTGGTGCAGGTCGGTGTTGATCAGATCGCCCGCGTCGGGGTCGTCGTTCATCAACGAGGCGTCGACCACGGTCGGGTAGTAGTTGTAGGCGTAGAAGAACCAGTACTGGAGCGCGATGAAGCTGCCCTTGATGGCCGCATCGGGTGCCGGCCAGGTCGCGGGGTTCGTGTTCTGGGCGTAGTAGAAGTAGATCTCGGCCGTCCGCCAGGGATCGACGAGGCCCGGATCGGCGAGTCGCCGGCGGAGCGTGGGGATCGCGCCCGGAGCGGTCGACTGCCCACGCAGGAACGCGTCGAGCTGCGGGCCAGGCCCGGTGCTCAGCGCCGGCGAGGTCGGATACTCGAGGAAATCGTCCGGGCCGCTGCCCGTCATTCCAAGCTCGGCCATGGTCGGCGCGGGCCGGGACGTCTTCGCCGGGCAGGCCATCGACGGCAGGTGCTGCAGGCACGTGACCTGGCCGCCCGACCCGCGGTCGGCGAGCAGCGCCCCGACCGACACCGGCCAGAACGGATCGGCTACGGTCACGAGCACGGTCGGCTGGAAGCGGCGGGCGAGCGCCGCGATTCCCGGGCTCGTCTGCTCGATCGGCGCCTCTCCGTCGACGGCCCGGCCGCCCGGGGGCGCCGGTCCCGCGATCACCCCGGCCCCGAGTTGCGGCACGGCATAGCCGATGCTCGAAGCCGGCAGCGGATCGCCGGCGCAGGTGGGCCGGATCGCACGCACCTCGGGCCTGATCCACGCCGGCGTGCTCGCGTCGATCCCGAACGCGTGGAGGACGACGGTCGGCAGCGACGGCCGCAGGCCCGAATCCACGACGAACGGGGTTGATCCGGTGGCCGTCGACCTGATCGCCGAGGGCGGAACGACCGACACGAGCACGTTGGCCGAGGTGGCATCGGCGAGCGGCGTGCACGTGACGAGGTACAGACCGCTGCCGGTGCGCGCGAGGTAGCCGCCGACGCGGACGCCGGAAGCGCTCGAGACCGTCGTCTGGGAAAAGGTCACCGGCGGCTGGCCGTAGTAGGCGATCCCGACCAGCGCGTACACCGTCAGCAGCAGCCACGGCAGCGGCGACAGCGCGAACGCGAGATGCCGCGGATGATCGGAGGCGAGCACGCCGCGGTTCTGAGAGCTCCGCACCCGCCCGAACGTCCGCCCCCCGGAGGCGATCCCCGCCCAGGTCAGGAGCAGCAACCCGACGGGAGCCTCCGAGACGAGCGCGACCACGACGACCGCGATCCACAGCACCGTGTGGAATAAGCGGTTGCCCCACAGCGGGCCGAGCCACGCGAAGATCAGCGCGAGGATGGCGGTCACCAGCGCCCACGGCGCGAGCAGGTCCCACCACGGCCCCGGCGCCCACGCCTGATCGATGAAGGTCTTCAGGATTCGCGCCACGGCCAGGCCGAACGTGCCCGCGATGACGCCTACGTCGAAGCCGGCGATGACGCGCACGAACGTATCGCCGACCGGCGCCGGGTCGAGGTCCGCGGGCGGCTGGGAGCTGAACTCCAGGGCCTCCTTGACGCTGCCGCGGCGGAAGATGCGCCGGTGGCGTCTGGCCGCCTCGACGCGGCCGTGCTTGATCACGCTGTGCCATTCGGGCGCGCGGTGCTCCCATGTCCAGGCGTGGACCGCCCAGGCGACCGCGCACATGGCGGCGAACACGATCGCCATCACCACCACCAGGCGCAGGCCGGCCAGGAACAGCACCTGGTTGGCGATCATCGGCAGCGAGGCGTCCACGGGCAGGCGCGCCGCCGAGAACCGCACCCACGTGATCACCCACCCGATCACGTAGACGTAGGCCGCGGCCGCGACGAGCACGACCAGCAGCTCGACGAGCTCGAGCCAGTCGGCACGCCGGTTGGGGTCGGCCACTGCCTGAGGCGGCAGGTCTGGCTCCGTCATGCGGTGAAGCGTGGGGCGGAGATGCCGACGCGCTCGGTGAACGGGCTGTCGAACACGCTGCTCGAGTTCAACCGACGGTAGATATCGAGCCAGTCACCGTAATGGGGATACATGGTGGCCAGCAGGTCCCCCCCGGCGGTGAGCGTGTTCACCTGTCCCCAGTGCGGCCGGCCGCCGAGCTTGCCGAGTGCCTCCTCGTAGGCGGCGTTCAGCTCGTAGCCGCCGTCGCAGCGGCTGAGCTGGATCAGCTCGATCATCATCGTGTCGCGTCCATTCATCATCGACATGTAGGCGTCCGATGCGCGGACGAACCGGAACGAGATCGGTGAGCTCTGGTAGACGTCGCCGAGCTTGCGTTCCTCTCCGGCCGCGCGGATGATCGCGTCGGCGGCTTCGATGTGACGGCCGTCCATCGGCACCCCGATCTCGGTCGAGTAGGCGGGGAGCAGGTTGGCGGTGCCGATGTTCAGCACCTTGTAGGAGACGTTGTCGTACTCCTTCTTGATCAGCGCGCGCATCGCGTTCTCGAGCATCCAGGGTGACCAATTTGGCCGTAGGTCGACGATCAGGTTGAGGATGTCCGGCGTCAATGGGAAGGCCGAGGCGAACTCGACGGCCCAGTTGCGGGTGCGCTTGTCGAGCGGCTTATGCGACGGGTTGGTCGTGATGTTCCGCGTGGTCACCAGGCACGGATATGCGCGCTTGAGGTGATACGGGCTGAACAGCACCTCGTAGTGACGGTTTCGCCTCAGCACCTCACCCTCGACGAGGTCGGCGCGGACCTCCTCCCACGTGTGAAATTCGCGCACCTCGCGCAGGTAGTACCTGGAGCGGACCTGAAGGGTGGCGGTGCAGATCACGCCCATGCAGCCCATCCCGACCACGGCTGCGTTGAACCAGTGATCGTCCTGGATCAAGGTCCGACTCTCGCCGTACGCTTCCTCGTAGGCGCGGCGATCGGTCGGGCCGTCGGCACGTTCGATCCGGTACACCGCGCCGCCGGCGGCGACGACGTCGAACGACCGCACGAAGTCGTTGAGCGGGCCGAACTCGATGCCGGAGCCGTGGGTCGAGGTCGAGATCACTCCGGCCACGGTCTGGTGGTCATAGCCGCCCATGTTGAGCAGGCCGAGTCCCCGCTCGTCGAGGTAACTGTTCAGCTCTCTGATGCGGATGCCCGCCTGGGTCTGGACGAGATCCCTGCCCTTCCAGTCCTCGCGCAGGAAGTCAGGCCCGGCGGCGAGCGGCTCGGCCAGACCGCTCGTCTCGATCAGGAAGCCTCGCGTCAGCGCGACGTCCGACCACGAGTGTCCCGACCCAACCGCGCGCGCGGTGACGCCGGCTGCCTCGGCCTCCTGCACGATCTCGCGTACTTGCTCGATGGACGTCGGCGTGTAGATGCGCAGCGGGTTGACACGCTGATTGCCAAGATGGTTCTTCCACGTTTGCCGAAAGGCGAATGAGGCTGTGTTTGCCGGGGCGCTCACCTAGGGACCTCGTTCCGTGAGCAGGTACTCGACGCCTCGCTCGGCGAGAGCGGCGATCGTCTTTGACGGATTCACCCCGAGCGCGGTGGGAACGATCGAGCCGTCGAGCACGTAGAGGCCTTCGTAGCCATGCACGCGCCCCCGGTCATCGGTCACCCCGGCGCTTGGGTCCTCGGACATGGGACAGCCGCCGAGCGGGTGGACCGTGATGAATTTGCTGAGCGGGCCGGCGTCGGGGGCGTAGAACGGCCGTGCGCCCGCCGCGTCGGCGAGCTCGGACGCGACCTTTCCCATGTTGCCGAACAGGGTCGCGCTGTCGGCCTTGCGCCAGCGGATATCGAGGCTCCGGAAGAGCGGCGTCAGGCGCATCTGCCCGTCGGCCGCGTCGCGCCCGATCATCAGGAAAATGAGCGTGTCGTCGATCGGCTTCGGCGTCACCTTCACCTCGCGCTGCGTCACGTGCCGGTCGGTGATGCCGAGCCTCGTCGCCGCCCGCTTGGCGCGCACGACGACCTGGCCCCAGCCAGTGAGCCCGCTCACGCCGCGAACGATGTCGAGCACGAAGCCGAAGTTGGCGGGCAGGCCGCCGTCGGCGACCATGAACCCCATCTCGTCCGCGTAATCGATCCGGCTGGTCATGCTCGGACCCTTCTCGGTGTGTGCGCCGGTGACGCCCGCCGCGCCTGGGTTGATGGCCAGGGCGAGGGCGTCGCCGTTGCCCGAGAAGCGGCTTCCGAGCGCCGGCGAGAGACGCGTGAGCCGCCGGCGGTTCCCCAGCAGGAGGCGACTGGACCCGAGCGTCCCGGCAGCCATGACCAGCACCGGTGCCTCGACGGTGCCGCGGGCCCGGGACTCGAGATCGCGGAAGCTCACGCGCCACCGGCCGCCGGCGCGCTCGGGCGGATCGATCCGCTGCACCTCGTGCAGCGGATACACCTCGGCGTCGTGAGCTTCGGCGCGCGCGATGTAGGTGATGTCGACCGTGTTCTTAGCCCACACCGGACAGCCGATGTCGCATCGGCCGAGGTTCTGACAGCCCTTCTGGAGGACGCCGCTGAACGGATGATGGCGGTCCTCGCCGAAATGCACGGCGAGCGGTAGCCGCGTAGCGGTGCGGCCGGCGCGCGCGCTCATGGCATCGAACGCGTCGACCTTGCGCAGCTCGGGGTCGGCCGGCGTCTCGTGCGGGTCGAGCGCCTCTTCGGTGCGGTCGTAGTACGGGTCGAGCTCGGCGCGGGTGATCGCCCCCGGCCACGGCGCCTCGTCGAACACCGCCGGCGGTGCCCTGAGCTGCACGTTGGCGTAGACGAGCGAACCGCCGCCGACCCCCACCCCGGTGATCACGTTCAGGTCCTTCATGATCCGCAGATCGAACATCCCGCCCGGGTTGAGCACGGGATGCCACAGCAGTGACGGTGCCCGGTCGGGCTGGTCGTGGAAGTCGTCGGGTGCGAACCGCCGGCCCTGCTCGAGGACGCACACGCGCAGCCCCTGCTCCGCCATCCGGCACGCGGTCACGCCGCCCCCGAACCCGGAGCCCACGACCACGACGTCGTATGCGCTCTCCACGGCCCCCTCCTGTGTGAGATGCCCGCCGTGGGCACCGTAATCCCTCGTGCGCTCGGAGCGGTGAGAATCAGAGAACTTTGCGCAGCTTGAGTGCGCGAAATGTCGCGCTTCGGACAAGGTTGGGAGATATGTTTCGCAGCGGTCTCAGCAAACCGTGGGGAGGGAGTCGGACATGAGGAGGAGGTTCGGAATGAGCTGGCGACGCCGGGCGGAAGTCATCGCGCTCTACGCCTCGGTGCTGATCGCGGCCGGCGCGGCGACCTCGGTGGCGTCGGCGCACCGCGCGACCGCGGCCGCCGCACCGAACTGCAGCGCCGCGAACACCCAGATATGGCTGGGTCTCGGTCTGGGCGGCGGAACCGCGGGCAGCACCTACTACCCGCTCGAGTTCAGCAACGTCGGCCATCGTGCCTGCACGCTGAACGGGTTCCCCGGCGTCTCGGCGGAGGGCAACGGCGGCGGCCAGGTCGGCCCGTCGGCGGGCCGGAACGGCCAGCACCACGCGACGGTGACACTCGCGGCCGGCGCCACGGCACACGCGATCCTCCGCGTGGTCGACTGGGGCGCCCTCTGCTCCAACCAGGTTCCGGCGATCGCGCTGCGGGTCTATGCGCCCGGCGAGACGAGGGCCGAGGAGGTGCCGTTCTCATTCGGGGCGTGCGCCCACCAGGGCGTGCTGATCGTGGGGCCGGTGCGCGCCGGCGTCGGGATTCCGGGCTACACGACCTCCTAGGAGCTCGCGTTTGGGCGGCTTGAAGGCGAGCCTTTCGTCACCCGGGCGCGGTATCCGGACGCCGGCCGGGCGTAGCTTTCTCGTGTGTCTTCGGTGAGGAATGGGTAAGTTTTGAGCGATGGGCCTGCACCTCCCACGCTTCCTCGCCACCGCGGCGATATGTGCGTCGCTGTCAGCGGCCGTGCTCACCGGGACCGCGAACGGCGCGGCCCGCGGTGTGACGGTCGACCCGGCCGCTGCGGCGAAAGCATGCGCCGCCCAGCCCGGTGCCACCCAGCCGATAAACACCGCCACCCCGGGTTACCTCGCCGGCCTCGCGTCGTGTCTGCTCCGCAACGAGCGTGGTCAGCTGGGGGTTCGGTACGCGCGGGATCGAGGCATCTCGCAGATGATCGCCGCGGCGCTTCGCCGTTTCGTCGCTCTGCCCTACGCGCATGACCAGCAAGCCGCGCGGCAGGCCGAGGATCTCGCCTCCTCGAACATCGGGCGGGCCGTCTGCGCGAGCAAGCGCCCGGGTCTGGCGCAGGACGAGTGGGCGTTTGCCGACATCAAGCCTCCCGCGAACGCGACCCCGCTCCAAGTAGCGAAGCTGCTGGCCGGCGACTTCGAGGCCACCGGGGCGGTCGGCCGCGCTGCCGGCGCCGAGTTCGGAATCGCCGCGCGCCCAGGGCTGCTGTTCGAGCCGAACCATCCGATGGGAACGAGCTTCGGCGTGGTCGCCATCGTGTGCTCGTAAGCGCCGACGGCGCCCGAGCTGGTTCACCAGTTCGTCATCGACGCGGCGATGATGTGGCGCAGGTCGTCCTCGCCGACCGGCTTGGGCGCCACCGCGAGCAGCCGCACCTGCGCGAGCGCGCCGGCGGCCAGGTCGGGGATGTCGTCCTCGGTGTAGCCGAGCTCGGCGACACCGCGCGGCGCGCCGACGTCGCGCATCAGCGCGCGCAAGATGCTCGGCAGCGTGTCAGGACCCGGGTCGCCGATCGGCTCCGCCGCGAGCAGCTCGGCCACGCGATGGTGGCGGTCGGGCATCGCGTCGTAGGTGAAGCGGAAGGCCGCCGGGGCGGTGACGATGACCGAGTGCCCGTGCGGCACGAACGGGTGATCGTCGGGATAGCCGGGCGGCTGGTAGCCGTGCTTGACCGACGCGATCGGATATGCGCACGAGTGGGGGATGTGCACGCCGGCCGAGCCGAACCCGACGCCCGCCATCGTCGCCGCCAGCATCATGAATCCGCGCGCCTCGAGGTCGTCGCCGTCGGCGACCGCGCGCCGCAGGTAGCGCCCGCCGAACTCGAGCGCCTTCGCCGACCACACGTCGGCGATCGGATTGGAGCCCTGGTAGGGCGGCCGGTCGTCGGGCGTACCCGGCAGGTCGCGCGTGTCGAACGGTCTCGAGAGGAACGACTCGGCGGCGTGACAGACCACGTCGAGCCCGGTCGACGAGGTCACCTCGGATGGCAGAGAGCGCGACAGGTCGGGGTCGACGAGCGCTTGGGTGGGACGCAGGTACCGGTGCGAGATCCCCGTCTTGGCGCGCCGGTCGGGGATGTCGAGGACGGCAACGGTGGTGGCCTCGGAGCCGGTCCCTGACGTCGTCGGGATCGCGACGTGCGGCTTGAGCGGCGACGGGGGCTTCTTTCCCGCGCCGAACGGACGGTTGACGTAGTCGAGCAGCGGCGCGGGATGAGTCGAGACGAGATTGGCCGCCTTGGCCGTATCGATGCTCGACCCACCTCCCACCGACACGAAGCCGTCGACCTCGTGCTCGAGCGCACGGTCCACCGCGTCCTGAAAAGACTCGATCGTGGGCTCGACGCGGGCGCGGTCATAGAGCACGACCTCGATGCCTTCGGCCTCGATCAGCTTCTTGATCCGCTCGGGATGGCCGAGGGCGGCTACCCCCGGGTCGGTCACGAGCATCGCGCGGCGGACCCCCAGGCGCCGCAGCTCCCAGCCGGCGTCGGCCGAGGCGCCCCGGCCGAATTTGACCGGGGTCGCTTCCATCGTGAAGATCGTCTCGTGCTCCGCGCTCATTGCCCGGCTTATACCCAATTGTGAGGAGCGCGGTACTCGCCGGCGGCGGCGTGACGGCATAGCGGCCGTCCATTGAGAACACCGGAGGTGCGATCCGGCGGTGCGCGCTGGGCGACACTTGGCCGGGCGTGGGCGTTGACTCCGTCGACCCCGACCTGGACCGTTGGGGCGCGCTGTTACATCATCGGGGGCGCCCGCACCGCGTCCCGGATCGCGGCCGCCGTGACCGTGGCGGCGACGGTCCCCAGGACGGTGAGCATCCACGTGGCGGCGGGCCCCGGCGCGAGCGTCGGCTCGGGATCGGCTGGGTTGACGGGGCTCCCAGACAGGCAGAACACGACGTCCCCGTCCACGGGGGTGAAGGTCGGATTGACGGCACGGGCGATGCCGGCGCCGGCCATGCGCGCGACGACCGCGCAGCTGCGCTTGTCGAGCGGGGCGTCGGTGCAGACGCACACCAGCGTCGTGTTGCCCGTCGCGCTCGACGCGGGGGTCCGCCAATCGGGAAGCTCGGACATGCCCGGAAGCAGGTCAGCGGTGCGAACCGCGTGTCCCTGCTCGTCGTGGGGCGAGCCGAGCAACGTGCCGTCGTCTGCGATCACGTCGCCGAACGCGTTGGCGACAGCGATCGCGGCGAGCACCGTGCCGTCGCTCAGCGTCTCAGCGGCGTAGCCGACGCCGGCGCGAGTGGCGCGGGTACGGCTGAGCAGCTTGCCCACCGCGGCGCCGGCGCCGGCCCCGACCGGTCCGCGCTCGGGCACACCCGGCAGCGCCGCCAGGCACGCGGCGTAGCCCTCTTCGGGGCCGGGACGCCGCGGCGACCCGCCCCCGACGAGGTCGAACACGACGGCCGCGGGGACGAGCGGGACGGGCCCCGCCAGCGTCGGCCGCCCGAGCCCGCGCTCCTCGCACCAGCGCACGACGCCCTGGGCGGCGGCGAGGCCAAAGGCGCTTCCGCCCGTGAGCAGCACCGCGGTCGGGCCCTCGGCGTTGGCCAGGGGCGAGAGCGTCTCCAGTTCGCGCGTGCCGGTGCCGCCGCCGCGAACGTCCACGCCGCCCCGCGCGTCGGGTGGGGGCAACACGACCGTGCAGCCGGTGCGGGCCTCCGGGTCGGTCCAGTGGCCGACGCGGAAGCCGTCGGGCAGCGGCGCCGGCTCGGTCATGGCGTGGCCGGCTCGGTCATGGCGCGGTCAGTACTGGCATGCCGGGCACCAATACGTCGTCCGTCCCCCGACCCGGCCGCGCGCCAGCGCGTGACCATCGCGCGGGCACACGCCCTCATGCCGGCGCGCCTGGATGAAATTGCCCGTGTGGGCGCCACCCTTGCGAATCGCCGAGCGGACCGCGGCGCGGACCTCGCGGCGAAGGTGGTCGAGGTCTTCGGTCGTCAGATCAGACGTGCTCCGCAGCGGAGAGATGCGGGCCTGCCAGAGGATCTGGTCGGCGAGCAGGTTGCCGATGCCCGAGATCGCGTGCTGGTTGAGCAGGCGCGCCTTGATCGGCGTG
>Ga0335072_10016841_pt1 | contig 10353 bp, 10 predicted proteins | sample Lox_Sample_21_FD_206725 | JGI IMG/M metagenome (GOLD analysis project Ga0335072, IMG submission 206725) | Soil microbial communities from Loxahatchee National Wildlife Refuge, Florida, United States - Lox_Sample_2.1 | ecosystem: Environmental > Terrestrial > Soil > Wetlands | place: USA... | reverse complement strand
GCCTTGAGCATCGGCGAGCCGATCGCGCTGCCGGCCATCACCTTGGTCGCAAGCTCCGGATCGATCCCGCTGCGCTCGGCCATCAGCACGCCCTCGCTGAACGCCTGCATCTGCGCGGCCAGGCTGACGTTGATGGCCAGCTTCAGTATCAGTCCCTGGCCGTTGCCGCCGACATAGGTCACGTTCTGGCCGAGCTCGTGCAGCAGAGGCTCGGCCGATCGGAAGGCGTCCTCCGGGCCTCCCACCATGATGGCGAGCGAGCCCTCCTCGGCGGCGGTCACACTGCCGGAAACCGGGGCGTCGAGCATGCTCGCGCCGAGCGTACTGGCCCGCTCAGCGACGTCGCGGCTGATCCGCGGGCTGACCGTGCTCATGTCGACGTAGACCTGGCCCGGTTTGAGCCCGGCCAGGATTCCGTCCGGGCTCTCGGTGATGGCCCTGAGCGCCGTGTCGTCGGCCACCATGCTGACGACCAGATCAGCCTCGGCGGCCACCTCGCGCGGCGTGTCTCGCCAGGCCATGCCCTGCTCGATGAGCTTGGCCGCCTTGGCGGGCGTGCGGTTCGTCCCGTACACCTCGTGCTTGTCGAGCAGCCGTCCGGCGATCCGGCTGCCCATCGCGCCGAGCCCGACGAATCCGATCTTGGTCATGGTCGCTCACTTCCCTGCCTCGATCCCGGTCACCCTGCCCTGCTCGGCCGTCATGATCCCCCGTTCCCAGCCTCTCTCCGCGGCAATCCGACGCTCCCGCCGGCCCCGATCCGCCGGCCGGGTCAAATCGGCGGTCCGGAAGGCGCCAAAGAACGCGCCGAAAATCGGGGCAACGCCCAGAACGCCGCCAGTCACTCGGCTAATTCGGCATATTCATCGCATACTGGGCGCCGCTGGGCTCCGTTGAAGGATCATGGAGGCCATGGGCGGAAACCTGCTGCTCAAACAGCGGCAGCGGCGGTCCGCCGACGCTATTGAAGGCACTGACCCGGTTTGTGCGGCGAGGCGTTCGCCGTGGCGGAACGGAGTTCGCCTGCGGCCCGGCCCCCGGCTGGCAGACTGACCATGCTGGTACGGGCTGGATGAGATCGACCGGGAGGAGCTGGGTGGCACCGCAGAAGGAGGTCGGGAGCGACCCCACCCTGCTGTACAGCATCAAGCAGGTCGAGCTCGCGGCGCGAGCCCAGCTCGACGAGATCTTCCGGCCGATCGGCATGACCGCCCTGCAGTACACGGCGCTGACCGTGCTCGAGCGTCATCCGGACCTGTCGTCGGCGCAACTGGCGAGGAACTCGTTCGTGACGGCGCAGACGATGGCGGACATGGTGCGGGCGCTGGAGGAACGCCGTCTGGTCGAGCGCCACCGGGATGCGGCGGACCGGCGTCGGCTCGTGCTGGCGCTAACCGGCGACGGCCGGCGGCTGCTCGGCCGCTATCGGAGCCGGGTGGCCGCCCTGGAGGAACAGATGCTCCGCGGTCTGAGCCCCGAGGAGGCGGCCGCACTGCGCCACGGCCTGGGCGTCTGCCGGGTGAACCTGGCCCGGCGCTAGCGGCGTCGGGTCGCCTGCGATGCTGGTTGTCTGACGGCACCGCGGAGGGTGTGCCCGCGGCGAACGCGACCGGGGGGATCGCATGAGGGCGGGGGCATGGTTCCGCGCGGTCATCGCCGTGGCGGCCGTGGCCGCGGCGGCCGTGGCCAGCGGTTGCTCGGCGACCGTGCTGAGCTCGCCGCCAGGCCGCGGGGCGATCGGGTACTGGAACAAGTCCCGGATGCTCGGTGCCCGCGCGTTGCGGTCCGGGTATCGGGCCTTGCCGGTGCCCGGGCAGTCATACAACGCCCACACCGCCCTGATCGCGCCGCGCGTCGGCGCGCTGTTCGTGCGCGAGGGCAGCGCCGACCACTTCTGCACCGCGAGCGTGGTGACCAGCCCGGGGCGTGACCTGCTGATCACCGCCGCGCACTGCATCAACGGCGGCAACGGCAGCGGCTACCGGCAGGACGTCGTCTTCATACCGGATTACCGCAACGGCGAGGCGCCGTTCGGCGTCTGGGCGGTGCGCCGGATGCTCGTCGCTCCCGGATGGGCGAAGCACGCCGACCCGGATCTCGATGTCGGCTTCGTCGTGCTCGAACCGCACGACGGGAAGAACATCGAGGACATCCTGGGCGCCAACCGGCTCGCCATCGACCCGCCGTACCAGGAGCTGGTGCGGGTCACCGGGTACCCGGCCAGCGACGACGCCCCGATCACCTGCCTGAACTACACCTCTCGGCTCAGCGCCACCCAGATGCGGTTCGTGTGCGGCGGGTTCACCGGCGGGACCAGCGGCAGCCCATGGGTGATGCGCTTCGACCGGATCACCCGGACCGGCACGATCGTGGGGGTGATCGGCGGTTTCCAGCAGGGCGGCGATACCGACTCGATTTCCTACAGCGCCTACCTCGGCCAGGCCATCCAGCGCCTGTACCAGCAGGCGATCGCTGCCGAGGGACCACCGTTCCGGCCAGGCCGGGCACACCCGCTGGCGCGGGCGGCAGAGGCGCGGCGGCGCAGGCGCAGGCTGTGGCTGGGCGTGGCCGGGGTGGTCGCGGCGCAGCGCCGGCCTAGCGCCGGGTGGCAGGCGTGGAGTGGTCCCAGTCCGATAGCAAGGTGCGCAGCCCCGTCACCAGCGCGAGCGGTTGGTCGAGCATGACGTGATGCCCGGCCGCCGGGATCTCGATCACCGGGGCGAGCCGGCCAAGCCGGTCGTACATGACGTCGCTCACCTCCGGCGACACGATGCCGTGCTCGGCACGGAACAACGCGACCCGGCAGTCGAGACGGGTCAGCAGCGCGGGCGTGAGCTGGTGCCTGGCGAAGATGCGCGGGTCGAACTTCCAGCTCCACCCCCCGCCGACCTCGCGGATCGAGGTGCGGGCCACGTGCGCGGCGACGTACGACAGCGCAGGCTGGTCCGGGATCGGGTGGAACCTGGCCATGGCGGCCTCAGCCGACGGATACACCTTCAGCGGGCCGAACGCGCGGCGGTCGCGGGCCGCGCGCTGCTCGGGGGTGATGTCGCGGACGGGTGAGTCGATAGCCACCGCGCCGGCGATCCTGGCCCCGTAGATGCTGGCCGCTCGCAGCGTGACGAAGCCGCCCATGCTGTGACCAATGATGATCGGCGGGTCGTCGAACCCGGTGTCGGCAGCGACCGCGAGCACCTCGTGCGCCCACTGGTCCAGGGTGTAGGCGTCGCGGCGGCCGCTGTCGCCGTGCCCGGACAGGTCGATCGAGATCACCCGGTGGCCGTCGGCGAGCAGCGGCGCGATGTGGTCCCACCAGCGAGCGTGCGCGGCGCCGCCGTGCACGAGGAGGATCAAGCCGTCCTCGCCTTGGTCGCCGTAGCAGCGATAGGCGACCGTGGTCCCGTCCACCTCGACCGCGGCCTGCTTGACGGGCGCGGCGAGGGCGCTGGTGAACCACGGCGGGGCCGGATCGGGGGATTCAGCACTGACCATGCCCAGAAGCGAACCAGATGCCGGGCTCGCCCGCGAACCCAGGCTGCCCGGGGCGGGACGACCGCACGAATCACGAAGATCAGTGCCGACGCGGCCCGGGCGCGGCATACTGACCGCGGGCGTCGGCGGCGGGTGGCGCCGGGGGGCCGTCTGAGCTGGAACGGGACGAGGTAAGTTCGTATACCACGCGGCGGCTTGTCTGGGTACCGGTAGGAGCACCAGGAAATTGGATGCGAGGCCACCTCTTTTTGTAGTTTCCGGGCCGAGCGGCGCCGGCAAGGGAACGGCGCTGGACTGGATGGTGCTGTCCGGGCTGGTGCGGCGGGTGCCCACGTACACCACGCGACAGCCCCGTCCGACCGAGCGTGACGGGATCGAGTACAGCTTCGTCTCCGACGAGGCGTTCGCGAAGCTGCGCGAAGAGGGGCAGCTCATCGAGTACACCCGTACCTACTACGACTACTACTACGGCTCACCTCGGGAGCTGCTCGACAGCCAGGACCCGATGCCGCTGGCCGCCGAGCTCGAGCCCACCGGGTACGTCAAGGTCAGGGCCATGTCGTCGCGGCGGGTCATCGGGATCTTCGTGACTACGCGGACCGAGAAGGAGCTCAGGGACCGGCTGGCCGAGCGGGGCCAGGCGCGGGAGACCGACAACCGGCTGCGGGTGCGGAGCCTGCAGCAGACCTGGGCCTGGGTGTACGACTACATCCTGGTGAACCAGGACAGGGAAGAGTTCCTCGGCGAGCTGTCCACGGTGGTCAGCAGCGAGCTGATCAGGACACGGGGCATGCGGTACATCACCGCGCTGCAGCAGGAGGAGTCGGTCCAGCCCTACTGATCGGCGGTCCGGCCGCGGGCCCCGGCGGCTCGGCCGCTGCGCCGTCGAGCAGCGAGCGCAGGCCTCGCTCGAACCTCTCATCCTGCCGGCCCGGATCGGTCAGCGTCTGCGCGGCGGGGTCATGGGTGAGCTTCTCCAGGTGCGGGAACTGCCCGGTGGCGATCTGGCGCTGGATGTACCCGGCGATCTCGGCGGCGTGGCCCGGGTCGTTGTCATCCGACCTGGCCTGAACTTCGCCCGCGCGCAGGACATGGCCGAAGACGTAATCGTCGACCAACGTGATCAGGTCGAGCTTCGCCGCCGTGTCCAGCGGCGCGCCGGCCACGGCGGCCAGGGACTGCTCGAAGTGCCGGATGCCGTTCGGGCCGAACGCCCCGTCCTGACTGGCGGCCCCGCCGCCCTGTAGCGCCTTGACGGCCCACGGGTGGCGCAGCAGCGCGGCGCGGGTGTAGCGGGCGATCATGGCCAGTGCCTCGCGCCAGTCGTCGGGGAGCTCGTCGTCGGGTACCAGCGACTCGCCCATGATGGCGTCGTCCATGAGCGCGACCAGGTCGCTCTTGGCGCTGATGTACCGGTACAGGCTCATGGTGCCGGCGCCGAGCGCGGCCGCGATGCGGCGGATGGAGACCGCGTCGAAGCCTTCGGCGTCGGCGATCGTCAGCGCCGCCGCGGCGATCTGCTCGCGGCTGAAGCGCGGCCGGCGCGCGCCGGGTTGGGGCCGCGTCCAGATCGGCTGGCTGGCGGGCTGCGTTGACACGCGACTAGCCTAGCCGTAAGTTATGAGTACAGTGTACTCGTAAGAAGTACGTCGTACTCTTAATGCCTGAGGAGTTCGGATGCTGAAGACCGTCCGGCTGTACCACCGCGTCGCCGTGGACTGGGTGGCCGACACGTTTGGCCTGCGCGGCGAGGGCTCGGCGCGGGCCCGTCACGATCGAGCCCGCGACCGGGCGCACGCACTCGCGAGCTCCGCGCAGGCCCGTCACGAGCGGGCCCGGGCGCTCGCCAGGAAGCTGCCCGACCGGCTGCACCGGCCGAGCGAGCCGCGCGCGCTGAAGTCCTGGCAGGCCAGGATCGCGCAGGTCGGCGCGGCGAACCGGGGCCGGCCGTGAAGGCGGCCGTGCTGCACGGGTTCGGGACCCCGCGCTTCGAGGAGATGCCCGAGCCGGTCCCGCAGGACGGCGAGGAGCTGATCGAGGTGACGGCGGCTCCGCTGAACAACATCGACAAGGTGCGTGCGGACGGCTCGCACTATTCGGTGCGCTCCGGGGGCACCGGCGACGGCGGGCCCGGCGACGCGCCGGGCGGCGGCCCGGGCAACGGGCCGGCCACGGTTCCCGGCGTGATCGGGGCCGGCCTGCGGTCCGGCGGACAGCGGGTCCTGTTCGGCTCCCGGCTCGGCACGATGGCGCAGTACTCGGTGGCCGACAGCCAGGCGACCTTCCCCATCCCCGATGGTCTCGACGATGCGGTGGCCGCGGCCGCGTGGAATCCAGGGCTGTCCGCGTGGCTGGCGCTGGGCTGGCGGTGCCCGACCGAACCAGGCCAGACGGTGCTGATCCTCGGTGCCACCGGGGTCACAGGGAAGCTCGCGGTGCAGGCCGCGCGCCACTTCGGAGCCGGCCGGGTGGTCGCGGCCGGGCGCAACCAGCAGGTGCTGGACACGCTGGCCGACCTGGGCGCCGACGCCACGATCCAGCTACGCCAGCCCGACGACGCGCTCGCCGCCTCGTTCGCCCGTGAGGCCGGGGAGCACGGCTATGACGTGGTCCTCGACTACGTCTGGGGCCACCCGACCGAGGTGTTCCTGAGCTCGATCGAGCACCACGACATCGTGCCGCGTTCCTCGCGGGTCCGCCTGCTGCAGGGGGGCGAGATGGCCGGGCCGGTGATCTCGCTGCCCGCGTCCGCGCTGCGCAGCGCCGGCCTGGAGATCCTCGGCGCCGGCACGGGCACCATGCCGCCGATGGACGTGATCACCGGGACCCTGAGCGAGCTCCTGGACCTGCTGACGGCGGGCAAGATCCGCGTCGATGTCGAGCGGGTGCCGCTGTCGGACGTCGCCGGGGCGTGGCGACGTGACCAGCAGGGGCGCCGGCCGGTCTTCATCCCCTGAGGCCGGGCGGCGCCGCTGGCGGGCGTTATTCGAGTGGCTGGTGGGCGATGGCCGGCGGCTGGCGCCCCGCGAACAGCCAGCCGCCGGCCGCGGCCAGGATCGGCAGGCCGATCAGCACCAGGAGCAGGTCGGGGCCGGGGAACAGGTCGGCCGCCCCGGTGAGCACCGCCTGCCAGCTGTAGGCGAAGACCGCCAGGTAGGCCACGACCGTGCCGAGCATGGCCCCGAGCAGCCCGAGCGCCCCGGCCGTGGCGCCGGTGATGTTCCGGCGGGTCCTGCCGCTGGCCCCGGCCGCTGTCAGCGTGCGCAGGTCGCCCGCTGTCTCGCTGCGGATCAGGCCGATGGTCATCGCGAGCACGCCCAGGGCGACCAGGACGCCCGCCGCGGTCGCGTCGTTGCGCGTCTGATCCAGAGACGGCTCGCTGCCCTTGGACTCGATGGTCAGCCCGGCCGTCTCGGCCACCCGCCGGGCGCTGTTGACCTGAATCGGCGTCAGCGCCTTCGGAGCCTGGATCAGCCAGGCCACCGTGGCAACCCGCATCCGGAGCACGCGCACGGCGTAGTCCGTCACCAGCAGGTTGGGATCGGAGACATCCGGTGGCAGGCTGGCGAAGCTCTGGATCCGCGGATCGGGGATGTTGCGGGCGTTGCCGGGGTTCGCTGAGACGTAGTTGGCGGACTGCAGCAGCAGGTCGGAGGTGCCTACGAGGCCCGGTCGCGACGTGATGACGGCGGTCGTAGGACCGATCGCGCCGGGTTTGATCCCGTAATGCCGCAGCAGGGCCGGCGTCGCTACGTAGAGGTCGATCGTGCTCTGGCCGGCGGCGTCGACCCGGCTGAGGCCGACGTCGGTCGGCGCGACGGGCGTCTGCAGGGCGAGGACGTTGCGGGTGCCGAGCGCCGAGGCTATCGACGCCGCCGTGGCCCGCCCGGCGGCGTCCTGCTTGGCAGTCGGCAGGACGCGGGCGCTGCTGGTTCCGGCGTTGTTGCCCGGCGTGTACACGATGAGCTGATCCGGCGGGAGGTTCGGGCCGACGTAGTCGAGCCCGTCGGTGAAGCGGTTGGTGGTCAGCAGCGCGATGAACATCGCGATCAGGACCGCCAGGCTGGTCGCGGCGAGCGCCGCACCGGACCGGGCCCGGTAGCGGGCCAGGTCGCGCAGGGCGATCCGGGCCGACACCGGGGCGCGGCGCGCGACCGGTTCCAGCGACCCGATGACGACCGGGGCCAGGAGCACCAGCCCGGCCACGGTCGCCAGCAGGCCTGCGATCGTGTCCAGGTTGGAGGAGTTGCCGCTGCCGCCGAAGCCGCCGGAAAATGCCAGCAGCAGGATCCCGAGTGCGAGCAGCGCCAGTCCGAGACGGGGCGTTCGGTGTCCTTCTTTGGGTTCGACGGGGCGTCCCGACAGCGCCGCCACGACCGGGACCTCGGCCACCGCGCGGGCGGGCCGGCGGGAGGCCAGCGTGGCGGTCAGGACGGCGAGGATCATCGCCGCGACGACCAGCCACCACGGCAGGTTGGTCCACACCACCCGGTGGTCGGCGCTGGCGCCGAAAATCGGCGCGTAGGCGATCCAGGCGGCTAGGCCGATCACGCCTCCGGCCAGCGCCCCGGCCACGCCGACGACGGCTCCGTTGGCCACGAGGACCAGCCGGATGTTCCCGTCGGTCGCGCCCAGCGAGGACAGCATGCCGAGCGACCGCAGACGGCGCTGGGCCAGCACGGTGAATCCGGCCACCGCGACCAGTCCGATGAAGAAGAGCCCGAGCACGGCGAACGCGAGGGCGATCACGGCTGGGGATAGCCCGCCTGGCGGCTGCGGGGTTACCGGGGCCGTGCCCGGCGGGAAGTTGAACGTGGCCAGGCTCAGCGGGGTGGAGTCGAACAGGACGGTCACCTGACCGGGCCCGGCCAGGTGACCGGGCGCGACCAGCGCGAAGTCGTCCAGCAGGTTCTGCGGGTTCTCGACCAGGCCGACGACACGCCAGGCGCGCCCGCCGGAGCGCCAGATGCCCCCGATCCCGGTCCGGTACGTGGCCGCCAGCGGGCGGGACAGCGCGACCTGGCCGGCGCCGTGCGGGTAATGGCCGGAGACCAGGGCGAGCATGGGCTGCCCAAACGCTCCATCAGGGTTTTGCGCCCGGAGCTGGGCTCCTTGCACCAGGCCGGTGGCGAACGTCTGGTTCGCGATCACGTCCACGCGGCCGAAGTGCGCCCGGACCGCCGCGATCTGCGCCGCCAGGTGCGGGTCGTTGCCCGGCAGGTTGAGCAGCGTGTTCGCGGAGCCGAATCCGCCGTTGGCCGGCAGCGCGGTGTTGGTGCCGATCGCCGCGCCGAGGATCGTCGCGGCGACCGCCACCGTGATCAGTACCAGCACCAGGAGTTGCTGGCGCCACTCGCGCCGGAACAGGCGCCACGCCCAGCGCATCACCGCCCGCCGGGCCGGCGCGCCGCCACCGCCTCTCGCGGCCGGCCGCTCCAGGACAGCGGTGGGGGGCCCGGTCGCTGGCGCGGTCACTGGCCCGAACCGGTCTGCGGCAGGCCGGACGGGAGCAGCGACTCAGGACCCGAGGGCGGCATGGTCTGGTCCACGAGACGCCCGTCCCTGATGAACACCACCCGGTCGGCCCACGAGGCCAGCTGGGCGTCGTGCGTGACCACCACCGTGGCCACGCCGCGGCGGCACACGGCGAGCAGCATGCGCATGACCGCCTCGCCGTTCACCGAGTCGAGCGCGCCGGACGGTTCGTCGGCCAGCAGTAGCTGGCGGTTTCCCACCACCGCCCTGGCGATCGCGACCCGCTGGCGCTCGCCGCCGGACAGCTGGTCGGGGAACCGCGCAGACGCCTCGGCGAGGCCGAGATCGTCGAGCGCCTTGAGGCCGATGGACCGGGCCTTCCTCGCGCTGGTCCCGTCGAGCTCAAGGGGCAGCGACACGTTCTCCGCCGCGGTCAGCCCGGCCAGCAGGTTGAAGTCCTGGAACACGTAGCCGATCGAGCGGCGCCGCAGCCGGGCCTTGTCTGCGCGCGACATCTTCGACAGCGGCGCGCCGCCGATCAGCACCTGCCCGCTGCTCGGCTCCTCCAGGCTGCCGGCGATTGTCAGCAGCGTGCTCTTGCCGGATCCGCTCGGGCCCATCACCGCCACCAGCTCGCCGGCGTCCACGGACATGTCCACGTCCTGGATGGCCTGCACCTCGGCCGGGCCCTCGCCGTAGATCTTGGAGACATGGCGTAGCTCCAGGCAGCTCATCGGTGTACTCCAACCCTGCGTCGCATGCGTGGCATGGCCTGGGGGGCCGGCCCGGGCGGTTCCGCCGCCGCCCGCCGGAACCGGCCGTCGGCGGTGTCCAGCCACCGCACGACGGAGTCCAGCCGGTACAGCTCGGCGTCGACGGCAAGCGCGAAGCCGAGGTCGAACTGGGCGTCGTCCTCCTTGAGGCGGGTCCACTGCTGCATCAGCTCCACCAGGTAGCGCCGGTGCGTCTGGATCACCTCGTGTACGTCCACGCCCGGCAGCCGCCAGGCCACCAGCACCTTGATAACCAGCTCGTCGCGGGGCGGCATGCTGAGGTCGGGCGGAGTGCGCAGCCAGGTGGCCAGCTCCTCCTGGCCGCCTGCGGTGATCCGGAACCCCTTCTGCGGCCCCTCCTCGGCGCCGTCGTCGGATTCGACGAGCCCGTCGCGCTCGAGCCGCTGCAGGGTTGTGTAGACCTGCCCGACGTTCAGCGGCCAGACCTCGCCGGTTCGCGCCTCGAACTCCTGCCGGAGCTGGAGACCGTACTTCGGGCCCTCGCTCAGCAGTGCTAGCAGGGCATGCCGGACGCTCATGACGTCGTTCCCATCAGAGATTCTCGTATTCCACTGAGGAGCATACTGAGTATGCTACATGGCATCTGCGCGAC
>Ga0335072_10016840_pt1 | contig 10354 bp, 11 predicted proteins | sample Lox_Sample_21_FD_206725 | JGI IMG/M metagenome (GOLD analysis project Ga0335072, IMG submission 206725) | Soil microbial communities from Loxahatchee National Wildlife Refuge, Florida, United States - Lox_Sample_2.1 | ecosystem: Environmental > Terrestrial > Soil > Wetlands | place: USA... | reverse complement strand
ATATTCTTCCGCAATGAGCGCAAAAACTTTCGGCAATTCTGCTAATGATTCTTCACGAGACGGCATCAGTGCGTAGCAGCCAGGGATTGCAGGTATCTCAGCTACCCAGCAGCCATCGTCCTGCCGGTATAGCACGATCTCATAGTCTTCAAACTTCATACCGCCCCTGAGCCTTCATCGCTTTATGACTTCGCCTTCTGCAGTTCTTCTGTCAGCGCGGGCATAATCTCGAAAATGTCGCCGACGATGCCGTAATCCGCAATTTCGAAAATCGGGGCGTTCTGGTCTTTGTTCACCGCCACGATGGTGCGCGAGCCCTTCATGCCCACAACATGCTGAATCGCGCCGCTGATGCCCAACGCCAGATACAATTTTGGCGCGACGGTTTGCCCGGAACTCCCGATCTGGCGCTCCATGGGCAACCAGCCTTCGTCGCAAATCGGGCGAGACGCGGCAATTTCTCCGCCCAGCGCCTTCGCCACCGCTTCGGCCTGCGCAATATTTTCGGGCGCCTTAATGCCGCGTCCGATTGCCACGATCAGCGGTGCTTGCGTCAAATCCACCGCCGACTTTGCTTCCTTGAACAGTTCAAGCGGCCTGGTGCGAATTTCTTCCGCCTTCAGTTCTACCTTTACCGCGTTCACCGGAGCTTTTCCTCCGGCATGCGCTTCGAGCAAATCCGCGCGGAAGGCCCCGGATTGAAAGGAAGCAAACCATGGACCTGCGCCGATGAAGGTCACGTCGGCGGCCGTCTTGCCCTGGAACATTTGGCGCACGAACACCAGTTTGTCGCCTTCCTTGCGGAAGCCGATACAATCGCCAACGATGCCCTTGCCCAACATCGCCGCGAGTTTCGGGGCAAAATCGCGCACCTGATACGTATGGGGAAATAGCACCAAATCCGGCTTTGCTGATTCGACGACCTGCTTCAGCGCCGCGCAATACCCGTCGGGCGTGTACGGCTCCAGCAGATCATTTTCAACCAGCAGCACTTCCTGCACATTTTTCCCGGCCAGTTCCGCAGCCAACGGCGCCACACCCTTGCCCATCACCACCGCGCTAACCTGGGAAGAAGTTGCCGCAACAATTTGTTGTGCCGCCACCAACGTCTCGAAGCTTGTGTTATTCCACTTGCCCTGCCGCTGTTCGGTCACCACTAGAATTTTCATCGCGATTCTCCTGCGTCTTGCGTTTGTTGTGGACTGTCGACTCTGGGCTGTTGGCTGCCGTTAAATCACTCGCGCTTCGAATTTCAACTTCTCTACCAGCTTTGCCGCTGCTTCTTTCGGTGTTCCGGTCAAAAATTCGGTTTTCTTCGTTTTTGTCGGAACGTAAATTTTCTCGATCTTCTGTGTCGGCTCCACATTCACACCAAGGGACTCGCGCGCCATCGTGGTGATCTCTTTCTTTTTCGCGGCCATGATGCCCTTCAGCGTCGCGTAGCGCACTTTGTTAATCCCCGACTGAATGGAAAGCACCGCGGGCAGCGGGCACTCGATCCACTGAAACCATCCCGCTTCCAATTCGCGCTTCAGTTTCATTTTTCCGCCTTGCACATCGATTTGCATGATGATGGTGGCGTGCGGCAGGTTCAACAAGGCTGCCAAAAGCACGCCGGTTTGACCAAACCCGTGGTCGTCGCTCTGCAAGCCGGTCAGCAGTAGATCGAACTGCTCTTTGCCGATCGCTGCAGCCAGCACCTTCGCCGCTCCCAGGGGATCCAACTGTGCGAAATTATCGTCGGCCACGTGAATGCCGCGATCCGCGCCTTTGGCCAACGCCTCTTTGATCGTCTGTTTCACGCGCTCTGGGCCGAGCGACAGCACGGTCACTTGCCCGCCATGTTTTTCTTTGAGCCGCAAGGCTTCTTCCAGCGCGTAGCTGTCCGGCTCGTTCATCTCGAAACCGATGTCCGATTCCTTGATCCAGTTTCCGGTTATCGAGAGCGGCGCGTCCTTGGCCGGCACCTGTTTAATGCAAACGATAATGTTCACGGGAGTTTCCTTCCATCAGAGCCTGTGAGAATGGGATGGTTTCATCCTGAGCCTGCCTGCGGGGCAGGCGGAGCGAAGAGCTCAGCTTCAGACAAGCCCGGAACCTTCTACCGCACCATGAGACCGCGACAGCTTGCCAACAACCGTCCTACGGAGCTTACTTACCAGTCCAACGCTTGAATATCAATGCCGCGTTGGTTCCACCGAAGCCAAACGAATTCGAAAGCGCGTAATCCACCGCCGCTTTGCGCGCGACGTTCGGCACATAGTCCAGATCGCATTCGGGGTCTGGCGTTTCCTGGTTGATGGTGGGCGGAAGAATCTGATCGCGCAGCGCAAGCACGCTGATACCCGCTTCCAAACCGCCAGCGCCACCCAGGAGGTGTCCGGTCATGGACTTGGTCGAACTCACCGGGAGTTTCTTGCTGGTGGCGCGCTCGCCGAACAAGCGCTTCATCGCACGGGTTTCAATGGTGTCGCCAATCGGCGTGGAAGTTCCGTGCGCGTTGATGTAGCCGATATCTTCGGGCGAGAGCTTCGCGTCTTTCAGCGCTGCGCGCATGACCCGGAAAGCGCCGTCACCATTCTCGGCGGGTTGCGTAATGTGATAAGCATCGCCACTCATGCCGTAGCCCACAATTTCCGCGAAAATCGGGGCGTTGCGTTTCTGCGCGTGCTCCAGCGATTCGAGCACCAAAATGCCCGCGCCTTCGCCCACCACAAAGCCGTCGCGGCCCGCATCGAAAGGCCGGCTGGCCCGTTCCGGCTCATCGTTGCGTGTAGACAGCGCGCGCATGGAAGCGAATCCGCCAATGCCCATGGGCGTCACAGTGGCTTCCGTGCCGCCGCAGATCATCATTTCCGCGGCGCCTCGCTCGATAATCTTGAAGGAATCTCCGATGGAGTGCGCCGAAGCGGAGCAGGCCGTCGCGGTGGCCGAGTTCGGACCACGCGCGCCATAGCGTATGGAAATGTGCCCGGAAGCCAAATTCACAATGGCCGACGGAATGAAGAACGGTGAGATCTTTCCCGGGCCACCCTGCATCAGCTTGATGTGTTCGCGCTCGATGATGTCGAATCCGCCGATGCCCGAGGCCACGTACACGCCCACTTCGTCCAGATCGGATTGCTCCGGCTTCCACTCCGCCATTTTCACCGCGAAATCCGCGGCCGCCAGGGCAATCTGGATGAACCGGCCCATCTTTTTGAGTTCTTTTTTCTCGATCCACAGGAAGGGGTCGAAGTTTTTCACTTCGCCCGCGATCTTGCAGTCGAAATCGGCGGTATCAAAATGAGTGATGCGGCAGATACCGCTCTGGCCGGCCACCAGGTTTTTCCAACTCTCCTCGGTGCCAATGCCCAACGCACAAACTAATCCAACGCCCGTAACGACGACACGGCGAGTCAATGCACTTGCTCCTTCATGCACGGTTTTTCCTGCGGCCTACTTGCCCTTCGAGTGTTTATCGATGTACTCGATGGCATCCTTCACCGTAGTCATTTTCTCGGCGTCCTCATCCGGCACCTCGATGCCGAAGGCTTCTTCGAACGCCATTACCAATTCCACCTGGTCGAGCGAATCCGCGCCCAGGTCGTCCACGAACGACGCAGTGGGCGTCACTTCCGCCTCATCCACACCGAGCTGCTCGACGATAATTTGCTTCACGCGTTCTTCTACGCTGGCCATTCCAGTCCTCCGCGACCTGCTGTCGCATTTTCTTCGTTCAAACTATTCCACACCGTAATCCGGCTTTGCGGCCGGCGTACAAACTCGTCTGCCCTTGCCTGGGTAACCTTGTCATTCTAGATTCCCAGCCCACAGAAGGTCAACTTAGCTGATGCAAATCCCTCTGCACTTCCTCATATGCGATCGCCAGATCCACCTTATCTAGCGAGTCACCTCTATCCAACATCACCTGTACATCACTCTCCGTCTTGCCCATTTTTCTGGCCAACCATTGCCTCATTTCTGGGCCAGTCCGGTTCAAGCAGTAATCTCTTCCCCCGGTTCCTGAATGCCTCCGCGACCTCCGGACGCCTCTGCGAACTCTGCGGTTTTCTTTCTTTACGCCAAATACATGCCGCCGTTCACATCGAGCACATGGCCGGTGATGTAACCGGCCTCATCGCTGGCCAGAAACACAATCGCCGCCGCCACGTCCCGCGGGGTTCCCATGCGTCCCAACGGAATTCGTTCTTTCAATTCTTTCTTCACCTGCTCGGGGAGCACGTCGGTCATCGGCGTTTCGATGAATCCCGGAGCCACGGCATTTACCGTGACATTCCGCGAAGCAATCTCCATCGCAATCGCCTTAGTTAGCCCGATCAACCCGCCTTTTGCCGCCACATAGTTGGCCTGACCCGCGTTACCCATCTGCGCCACCACCGACGCAATGTTGATAATGCGGCCAGAGCGCGCCCGCATCATGGCCCCCAACGCCTGCTGGGTGCAAAAGTGCGCGCCCGTCAAGTTGGTGCGGATCACGGCCTCCCAGTCTTCTTGCTTCATGCGCAGGGCCAAGCCGTCCCGGGTAATGGCGGCATTGTTCACCAGGATGTCCAGCTTCCCAAACTCTTCCAGTACGCGCTTAAATCCCGCCCTCACCTGCTCCGCATCCGCCACATCCATCTTGACGACCAGTGCGGCGCTGCCACGCGCGGCAATTTCCTCTGCGAGTCGCGTAAGTTTCTCTTCATTTCGCGCCGCTATCGCCACATTCGCGCCCGCTTCGGCCAGTGCCAGCGCGGTCTCGCGGCCAATGCCCTGCGATGCACCGGTAACCAACGCCACTTTTCCCGCCAAGCTGAACATGTTTCGTATCCCTGTAGCTCACCCCTTTCAGGGGTGAGGCCTTATTCCGCCACTGCGGTTATGCCGACAAAAACCCTCAGGCCTGAGGCCTAAGCTACAACTGTTACGCCGCGTCGGACTTCGCCCCGGTGATTTTCTCCAGCGTAGCCGCCAGGCTCTTTTCGTCTTCCACGTTCAAACTGGCCACCGAACGCTCAATCTGCCGCATCAATCCCGTCAAGACCTTCCCGGGGCCCACCTCGACGAAGGTGTTCACAGTATCGTCCAGCAACACGCGCATCGACTCTTCCCAGCGCACCGGCATAGTCACCTGCCGGGTTAAACTGCTGCGCGCCTCTTCGCCCTTGGTGATTTCGTCGGCGTCCACGTTGGTCACCAGGGGAATCTGCAGGTCGGCCAACTTGCTAGTGGCCAGGTCCTTCTCCAGTTTCTCTTGCGCCGGCATCATCAGCGCGCAGTGGAAGGGAGCTGACACGGCCAACACCACCGCGCGTTTCGCCCCAGATTGCGAAGCGATTTCTACGGCCCGTTTCACGGCCGCGGCGCTTCCCGAAATCACCGTCTGTTCGGGCGAGTTCAGGTTCGCGGGCGAACACACTTCGCCCTGAGCCGCTTTCTTGCACACTTCCAGCACCACCGTCGGCGCCAAACCCATAATCGCCGCCATGCTTCCCTGCCCCGCCGGGACTGCTTCCTGCATATACGTGCCGCGCTTGCGCACCAATTTCACCGCATCCGCAAAATTCAGCGAGCCCGCAGCTACCAACGCGGAGTATTCGCCTAGGCTATGCCCGGCCACGTAATCGGCACTGATGCCCCGCTCGGCCAGTACGCGATAGGCGGCCACCGACACGGTCAAAATGGCCGGTTGGGTGTTGGCGGTAAGCTTCAGCTCTTCTTCCGTGCCCTCAAAGCAAATCTTGGAAATGGAAATGCCCAATGCCGCATCGGCTTCTTCGAAAACGGCGCGCGCCGACGGATACTTCTCGGCAAGTTCTTTTCCCATGCCGGGATATTGGGAAGCCTGACCTGGAAATATAAATGCGACTTTGCCCATACCTTGCTCCTCTCTCCTTCCCTCACACTTTCGCGGTGGTCAGGGAGAGCTCCTGTTCGATTTTTTCGTTCACGCGCGCGCGGGCCAAACCCGCGGCCACGCGTATGGCGTTCTTGATGGCATTGGCGTTCGATTTGCCGTGTGAAATCACGCACACGCCGCGGACTCCCAGCAACGGCGCACCACCGTATTCGGAGTAGTCCATCGTCCGCTTGATGCCCTTCAACGCGCCCCTGGATAAAACGTAGCCCAATTGCGACGCCAGCGAGCCCTTGTACGTCTTGCGCAACAGCTTGACGATTTCCATCGCCAGCCCTTCGCAAATCTTCAACGCGATGTTGCCCACGAAACCGTCGCATACAATCACGTCCACTTTGCCGGAGAACAAATCGTTGCCTTCCACGTTGCCCACGAAAAGCACCGGCAAATCCTTCAAACGGTCGTACACCGCGCGCGTCAATTCGTTGCCCTTGATCTCTTCTTCGCCGATCGAGAGCAGCCCCACCCGCGGCTTCCGGCTTCCAAACGTCAACCGGTAATACAACTCGCCCATCACCGCAAACTGCAGCAGGTGCTCGGGCTTGGAATCTACGTTCGCGCCCACGTCCAGCAGCACGGAAACGCCACCCTTGGCATTCGGAAAGGGGGCGGCCAGCGCTACACGATCCACCGACTCCAGCGTGCCCAGGATGAACTTCGCCACGGTCATCACCGCCCCGGTGTTTCCCGCACTCACGAACGCGTCTGCCAATCCGTCCTTCACCAGGCGCGCACCGACGTGCACCGAGCTGTCTTTCTTGCGCCGGAAGGCCTGAGCTGGGTGATCCTCCATAGTGATCACTTCGCTGGCCGGAACAATCTCGACGCTCGCCATCGGTCGCGTCAGCCTGGCAAGCTCTGGCCGAATTACCTCCGGCTGGCCGACCAGCAATACACGAAGGCCGTACTCCTGCGCTGCCAGAACACTCCCCTCCACTTCAGGCAGAGGTGCGTGGTCTCCCCCCATGGCATCGACCGCTATGGTGATCATGGAAAATTTCCAGTGACTCTGGCAAGTTCGGTGGGCACAGCTCACGCTGTGCCGATCAGGACTCCGAGAGCCCGGTTACCCGTGCCTACTTCGTGTCGTGTACTGGTCGACCCTTGTAATACCCGCAATGGGGACAAGCCCGATGCGGCTGCTTCATCTCATGGCAGTTGGGACACTTGGCCAGAGCTGGAGAGAGCAATCCGTCATGCGCGCGCCGGGTGCTGGTACGCCGCTTCGAATGTCGCCTTTTTGGATTTGGCATTCTACTACTCCTTATTTGCGACCCGCTCGCGGCTACACACAACGCCTGACCGATCTAGGTCGGATTCTATGGGCAAGCAGCCCGAAAATCTATTGTTTCTTGAGCCAGTCCTGCTTCAGCCGCGCGAGGGGAGCCAGACGCGGGTCGGAGGAGTGCGTTTCACAACGGCACTCTTCGTGGTTCAGGTTGGCTCCGCAGCTCGGGCACAACCCTCGACAATCGCTCTGGCAAATCACTTTCATCGGCAGTGACAGCAACACCTGTTCCTTTAGCACATCGGCCAGAAACAGGCCTTCTCCTTCAAAAAATCCTATCTCCGTGTCGTCATCCTTCAACCGTTCCTCTTCATGCCTGGTCCCTTTGGGAGTCGGTTGATAGAAAAGGTCGAAATTCCGGTGAATATCCTCGATTACCGGCTCCAGGCAACGAGCACAGACCATTTCGATCTTGGTCTCCAGCTCTCCGGCGATACGAATCTGGCCTTCCAGAAGTTCCGCAGTAGCAGTCACTTCCAAGGGCTCGACTTGTTTTACTTCGCTGGTTCCGTAATCGATACTTCCGGGAGCATAGCTCTTCCGGATGCGCACTTTGCGGACGGCAAGATCTTTGACGTCGAGGAACATATCTTCAGCGCCTCCGGCGCGTACGCTCATGCCTTTCCATTATTTGGGCACTTGTGCCCTAAGTCAAGAAAGCGGCAACAGGAAAACTCTGTAGATTGCGCGAAACCGTCAGGCTGGCTTCCTAGTACTACCCACGGCGGCGTTCAGAGCTTTTGCGCAGCCTACGCGTTTTTCCGTGGTTCCGTCAAGTAGCCACCGACCACCTTGGCGTATTGCGGAAAGGCCACCTCCGGCTCCTGAAGATCGGGGTGCCAAACTTTTTCCCATTCGAAACAGTAGTATCCCTTGTAGTCTATTTTCCTCAGTGCCAGCACTTGCCGTTCCACCGGCACCTCACCCGTTCCCGTCAGCACATATTTGCGGCCCTTCCCGTCCGGCACAGAGTCCTTCAGGTGGGTGTGGCGAATCCAGGATCCCAGCTCCGCCACGGTGTGTTCCGGCGGCTCGTGGCCATCCACGAAGGTATGGTGCGCGTCCCACAACAAGGCTACATACTTGGAATCTGCGCGCGTCAGCACCTCTTTCAGCGTCGGCGAGTCCACAAAGTCTCCGTGCGACTCGATCAGAACGGTCACGCCGCGTGGCGCCCCATATTCGCCGAGTTGGTGCAGGCCATCGACCACCCGTGCCAGCACTTCGTCGCGCGGGCCGTTGATTTTGTTGCCGAAAACGCGCACGTAGGGCACCTCAAGCGCCGAAGCCAAATCGATGAATCGCCGCGCATCCGCGAGCTGCTTGGCGCGCTCCGCTGGTTCCGCTACGTGCATCTCGGCCGAACTGCCCAAATCGGAAATTTTCAATTGATGATCCACTACTTGTTTTTTGGTCTGCGAAATTTGCGCCGGCGCGAATTCGGGCCGCGTCGGCAGGTCCATGTTTCCCATCAGGCCGCGCAGCTCAATGGCCTCGAATCCGTAGGACTGCGCAAATTCCAGAATTTTGTTCCACTCCCAACCCGGGCAGCCCAAAGTCGAAAATGCCAGCGGGAGTTGTGGTTCACTCGGCCATGCGAAGCCGCTCAACAACACTGTGGCTGTGCCTGCCGTCAAAAATTCCCGTCGCGCTAATTTCATAGCTCCCACCTCTTCCCGCCCTTGCGTTTTCGTTTCACCACAAAGGCTGCAAAGTTGCCGCAGAGAGAACAGAGGAATCCCGCCCAAAATCGCAAAGGTCGCGAATCCGGGAACGAGCCTCCGTTTTCTCAGCGGACCTCAGTGGTCTCTGCGGTGAAGACTTCTACTTCTGTGGTGCCTCACGCCTCAGCAATCACCTTCAGAAGCCCCTGCATCGATTCCGTGCTCGATTGCTCCTTGTTTTTCGCGGCATTCAGGTAGTGCGTCTCCAGCGACATCGTGCCCTCGTACCCGTCGCGAATCAGTGCACGAAACTGGCCCACAAAATCAATCTTCCCGGACCCGATGGGCATCCACTGGCTCTCCCCGGGTTTGGCGCCGGGCGCCGCGTCTTTGAGATGCATATGCCAAAGGCGCTTCTTGTCCAGCGCGTCATACCCATTCGGATACGGCGTTTCGCCTGCGTCGTAGGCGTTTCCCGGATCCCAATTCGCTCCCAGCGCGGGGGATTGCACCATCTTGAGCATCGCCGCGGATTCTTCACCCGTGGCCACGTTGCACGAAAACTCATTCTCCAGGACCAGGCGGATCCCTTCCCGTTGCGCGATGGCAGCGGTGCGTTCCAACTCCTTGGCCACTCGATCGAATACCGTGTGCGGATCCGCAACGCGGAGAAACGCAAAAATGCGCACTTTGTCCGTGCCGAATTCCTTGGCTCGCGCGATCGCCCGCTCCAGGATGGCGTTCTGCTGCGAAAAATCACCGCTTTGCAACGGGTCGGGCTTCCCTTCCGCAAATTTCGATTCGGTTCCGGGCAGTTGTGTTTTGAAGTACGGCGAATCGATTACCGAAACTTTCAAATTATGTTTGCCCAACAAGTCCTTGGCGCGTTTCACCTCATCGGCCGGCAGGTCCATCACGTACTTGCCCCACAAAAAGCGCAGCTCTACCCAATTCAGTCCAAAGCCCTTGGCCCACAACAGCGCTTGTTCGAATTCCTGAGTAATTTCGTCCGTAATCACGCCCAACTTGAACTTCTTTACATCCGCCGCTCCCGCGGGCAACGCATTCAGCAACGCCGCAGCCGCGCCACTTGCCACAAATTCCCGACGATTCATTTTCTCCTCGCTCGGCCTCATCGTAACGGCCAATTCCGCCAGCGTCAATCAAACCAATTCGCCAAATTGGGAATCCCATAACACACGTGCGAGAATAGAAAATCCGGAACGCACTTCGGGCGAGAAACAGCATTGGTCTTTCGGCTTAAAATTACTGGGCTATTGTTGCATTGCGCCTGCTTTTTCACTCTTCTTTTTGCGGCCCAGGGTGCGCCGGCACAACAAAAGACCATTCAATTCACGGACATCACCAAGGCTGCGGGCATTCACTTCACGCATTTTAAAGGCAATAACGGCATTTCCATTAATTTAGAAGAATTTGGACCCGGCGTTTGTGTCTCTGACTACGATGGCGACGGTTGGCAAGACATCTATTTCGTCAATA
>Ga0335072_10016839_pt1 | contig 10355 bp, 11 predicted proteins | sample Lox_Sample_21_FD_206725 | JGI IMG/M metagenome (GOLD analysis project Ga0335072, IMG submission 206725) | Soil microbial communities from Loxahatchee National Wildlife Refuge, Florida, United States - Lox_Sample_2.1 | ecosystem: Environmental > Terrestrial > Soil > Wetlands | place: USA... | reverse complement strand
CAGGTGGTCAGGCACGGCCCGTGGGGGCGTCGCTACCGGGGATCTGGCGGGGCGTCCCGTTCAGGGTGCGGGATCGCTGGCCGGTCCCGAAGGCGCCGTACGGATAACCGCCAGGCACCGGGGCGCTCACCGCAGTGAGGGCCTGGAGAGCGTCGTCGCTGAGCTGAAGGTCGGCGGCGGCGAGGTTCTCCGTGAGCTGCTGTACGCTGCGCGCCCCGATGACCGGCGCGATGACCGCGGGCTGGTCGATGAGCCAGCGCAAGGCTACCTGCGCCGGGGTAGCCCCGGCCTCCCGCGCGACACGGCTGACGGTGTCGATCGTCTGCCAGTTGCGGTCAGAGCTGGCGTACTCCTCGGACACCCACTGGTAAAGCCTGTTCGCTGACCCGGCGCGGGTGTTCCCGCCCGGTGCGACGCCCCGCTGGTACTTGCCGGACAGGAACCCGCCGGCGAGCGGGGACCACGGGAGGATGCCGATGTTGTTATGCAGGGCGGCGGGGACGACTTCCCACTCGATCTCGCGGGACAGCAGGCTGTACTGCTCCTGAAGCGTGACCGGCACCTGGACGCCCATTGTGCGGGCTGTGTCCAGCATGAGCTGCAGCTGCCAGCCGGTGAAGTTGGACAGGCCTATGTAGTTGACCTTCCCCGAACGGACGGCGCCGTCGAGGAAGGCGAGGGTCTCCCCGGGCGGGGTGAGCGGGTCCCAGGCGTGCAGCTGGTACAGGTCAACGTGGTCCAGGCCCAGGCGGCGCAGCGACCCGTCGAGTGAGCGCCGCAGCCCGCGGCGGGAGGATCCCGCGGCGTTGACGTCGGTGTCGGGCGAGAACCGGCCCTTAGTGGCCAGGACGACCCGGCCGGTGACGTCGTCCGGGCGGCTGGCGAACCAGCGGCCGATGATCTCCTCGACCAGGCCCGCGTTGTACACGTTCGACGTATCGACGAGGTTGCCGCCCGCGTCGACGAACGCGTCGAGGATCGCGTGCGCGTCCTCCTCCGCGGTCATGCTGCCGAAGTCCATCGTGCCAAGCGCGATAGTCGAGGCAGCAGTGCCGGAATGGCCGAGTGCGCGGTACTGCATGTGGCTCCTGTTCGTGGTGGGCGGTGCGGTGGTGGCTGCTGCGGGCTACTGCGCCGTGTCCGATCTGCGGTTGCCCGGATCCGGCGCGGCGGGCAGCGCGGTCCAGCTCGCCAGGAGCGCGAGAGCCTCGGCCGTGGCTGACTGCGGCTCGACGGAATAGACCATTAGCGTCAGCCCGGGTTCCGACGACACCTCGAAGCTCTCGTACCCGAACTCCAGGCGGCCGACGGTCGGGTGGTTGTACCGCTTCGCGCCGCCCCGGTACCGGAGCACATCGTGGGCGCCCCACAAGGTCCGGAACTCCTCGCTCTGCATCGAGAGCCGCCCGACCAGGCCCATCAGCTGCTCATCGTGCGGATCGCGGCCCGCCGCAGCGCGCAGCAGAGCCACCCCGTTGTGCCTGACGAGATCCGCGTCCTCGTAAAAGTCCCCGGCCCGCGGGTCGAGGAACTGGAACAGCAGGTGATTGTGAGGAAGCCCGCTGCCGTCGGCGGGCAGGGAGTAAACGGCCTTGCCGATAGCGTTCGCCGCGACAATATCCAGCCGCGGATTCTGAACGAACGCCGGAACGGTTATCGCGTCAACGACGAGCTGCAGCCTAACCAGAGTCTTCTCAGAGGCGGTGCGCCGCCGGGACGGTCGGGGCTGGCGTGCCCGGATCAGGTTGCGAAGATGATCGCGCTCGACATCGTCGAGCTGGAGGGCGCGGGCGATCGCCTCCAGCACCTCGGGCGATGCACCCTCGATCTTGCCTCGCTCAATACGGATGTAGTAATCGACGCTGACCCCAGCCAGGTGCGCGACTTCCTCCCGCCGCAGGCCAGGGACACGGCGCGAACCCCCGAAGACCGGCACCCCGGCCTGTTCCGGGGAGATCCGGGCGCGGCGAGAGGCCAGGAAGTCCCTGATCTCCGACTGACGGTCAGCAGAACCCACGGTCCGTCCTCTCACGGCGACGAGCGATGCGGTCATATGACCATCACACCGCTTCCGAAGCGTTACCCGGCAGGTCAAGTCGTACCCCGGGACTGACAGACACCCCTTAAGGTGCGCCTCACCGCCGTACAGCAGCCGAGTACAGCAACCCTCACAGCTGCGAGCGACGAACACCGGCCGTCATCGCGAAGCGACCTCCGCAGATGACCCGGTGCGACCGGTCTGGCGCTAGTTCGCATCGAGGAGGTCATGTGATCGGACTGCGAACCGGCAGACCAGCGAACAACGGGTCAAGCCTGCCGGTCGGTAGTGGAAGTAGCGGTTCGATCGGAGGCCACCGCGACGTCCCGATCGCCGGCCAGATCTGCACCCAGGCGCGAGGGCGGATCAGCCTGATTACTTCGAGGATCCTGTCGTTCGCTCGGTAGAGGCTGATGACGCAATGACCGAAGCGGAACACAGCGCTGAATTCCTTAGACACCAGATCGACACTCAGCCCGGCGCGCGCGAGCATCGACGGATCATGGTAGGTCTCGTTCAACGAGAAGTCCGCAAACCCCAGTACCGGGCCGCCGTGTTTCCCCGGCGGTTCCATATAGCCTGCCCACAACCGCATCGTGCTGCCCGGTGATGGTTCAGCGTAGAAGCGCGCGTACTCGGGTTCCGGGATCGCGAAGCGACGCTCGCGGTCGTGCGTCAACTGATTCATCAGGACGTACTTGACCGCCCATGCCGCTAGCGCTGCCTTCTTCGCCTTAGTCAGCTCGACGAGCTTGCCTCTCATCAGCTGCGGGCCGAGGACATCGAGGACACCGTGATCCATATCGTTCATCCAGCCGGAGTTGCACTGAACGCACGGCCCCTTAGCGGCGAGATGGCGTTCGGGACCCTCGCGGGCATGGCGGCGGGGTTCGTAGTTCGGCCCGCCAGATTCACGTACGTACAGGTGGCCCGATGACTTCTCACCGGACACCATCCACGACGGGATCATGTGCTCGGGCGTGATCTTGCCGGGATCGTCACAGAACACGCAGCAACGTTTCGTCGAGGGCTGAGCAGCCACGCAATTGAGGCTATGGCCTCCTCGCGAAAGCAGCCAGATCGGTCACCAGCCACTGATTGGGCATGACAGAGCCGAGGACCATTCTGATTCCGCAACCGACGTCCCTGCCGGTCTTTCCGGCTGAGCGTGGCAAGCGGCAGATCGCGAACCGGACACGCCGCGGAGATACGCTTGATACGTGACCGATGACGTTCTGACCTTGGACGGGCTGCGTCGCCGCCGCCCGGAGATCCTCCGCGTTGCGCGGAAGCGCAAGGCTCATCGGATCGCCGTGTTCGGCTCCGTCGCCAGGGGAGATGCCCGTCCGGATAGCGACCTGGATCTGCTCGTGGACTTCGAGCCAGGTACGTCTCTTCTTGATCACGTCGGCTTGTTCCAGGACCTCGAGGAGCTCCTGGGCGTCGGGGTGGACGTTGTCGCGCGGAGCGCGCTCAAGCCACGCGACGAGCACATCCGCGCCGAGGCCGTGGATCTGTGACCAGGCGAGTCGACGACGTTCTGGCAGATCTGGCGGATACGGTCGATGCCGCAGCAGAACTTGTAAACCTCGGGAAGCAGCGCTGGGACTCCGATCGCCTGCTGCGTCTTGCAGGCGAGGCCGTCATCGGCCGCCTGCGACATCGCCACCAAGTTGCCTGATGAGGTCATCAAGGCAACGCCTCAGATTCCCTGGCGAGAAGTAAAGGGCATGAGGATCATCGCCGCGCACGCCTACCACCGCATCGATTACGACGAGGTCTGGGTCACCTTGCGCGACGACGTTCCCAGAATGGCCGATGCGATCAAGCGCTGGCAGCAGGCACAAGCTTGATCATGCCAAATACGTGCCTAATCACGCCGAGCATGATCGCTTTCACGCCGGTTCGGCCAGCTCAGGGGGTATGGAGCAGTTGGCTCGCTGGCCCTCATAATCCGCCGGTCGTGGGTTCGAGCCCCACCCGCCCCACATGGCCTGAGCTGGGCTTATGCCTGTCATGGCGTGCCTGCGGCTGTTCTGGTATGGGCGGGCGCTGGCCAGGGTATGGGCGGATCTCGCTGGGCCTAGGCGCGGTGCGGCCCGTTATCGTCATGCCGCCGAGCCACGGGCCGCTGGGACCGGGTGGATTGGTGCGGGCGGGATGCCCGATCTGGCGGGCGGGGTGGGCGAGGCTGGCTCCGCTGAGGATCGCGGCGCGAGAGCGCTGGCGCAAGGACGCTTCCCTGAGACTTCATCATCGTCCCTCCTCCGGTCTCCGATCCGCGGATCAGCCCGTTTCACGCGGCGACGCTGTGAGACGTGAGTCCCTCGCACCCCGGCACAGGGCGCCTGCGCGGGCGCCGTATCAGTCCACAGCCATCCCGGCTTGCTCACAACATGCTGAACTCGCGATGGCCGCTGACAGTCACGCCCGCCGCAGGACAGTATTGGCGAGGTCCGCGGTCTGGCCGATCAGGTAACCGCCGGCCAGCACAGCCGCATGCCCACCTGCTAATTCACGGATCACCGAACGCGGGACTCAAGGACGTCGAGCACCGCTGGAAGCACGCCCGCGCCGCAACGCAGCAGCAGCAGCGCAGTCGTCACGGTATCGCCTGGAACGGCTTAGCCAGCAGTGGCAGCCCGGGCCCGGGCGTACTCGGCGGCCAGCCGGCTGACGATGTCGGCCACGTCCGGCACGTCGCGGACGCCGGACACCGAGTGGCCGGCGCTCCAGATGTCGCGATAACGCCGGGGCGCGGCTGCGCTGGTGCCCGCCAGGCGGTCCATCGTGAACTGCGGCGTGCCGATCCCGAACCCGGCCGGGTCGAGGCCCTTCGCGAGCATCGACGGGCGCAGCATGTTCGTCGGCAGACCGGAGAACCCGGTCGTCAGGTGGATGTCGTCCAGTTCGCTGTCGACGATCATCTGCTTGTAGGCCGGGGTGGCGTTCGATTCCCTGGTCGCGATGAACCTCGTGCCCATGTACCCGAGGTCACAGCCGAGCGCCTGCAGTGCCCACAGGCACCAGCCGTCAGACTGACCGCCGGAGACGACGATCAGGCCGTCGAACATCGCCCGCGCGGCTCGCGCGAACGCGAACGGGTTGGCATACCCGGTCTGGCCGCCCGCGCCGGCGGTCAGCAGGATCAGGCCGTCGGCGCCTGCCCCGATCGCCCGGTCGGCGTGCCGGACGCTGGCCACGTCCGACCAGACCTGGATGCCGGCATCGTGGAGCGCCGGGATCACGAGGGCTGGAGAGCCGACGCTCGTGATCACCGCAGCTGGCCGGTGCCCGAGTATCGACGCCAGGTCTGACTCGAGCCGCGGGTTGGACCGGTGCACGATGAGGTTCGGCGCGTACGGCCCGACGTGCTCGCCGGCCGCCTCGGCCGCTCGAAGCTCGGCCTCGATCCGGGTCAGCCAGGCCTCGAGCTCGCCCTTGCCGCGCGGATTCGCGGTCGGGAAGCTGCCGATGATCCCGGCCCGGCAGGCGGCGATGACGAGTTCGGGTCCTGACACCAGAAGCATCGGCGCCGCGATGACCGGGACTCGGAGGCGAGCCAGCACCGGGTTCGCGGGCCGCGCTGCCGGGTCCGGCAGCACGGACGCGCTCACCGGGCGAGGTCGGCCGGCTCGCCGGCCAGCGCGATCTCGGCCATGACCTCCAGCGCGGCCGCCTGCCGCGTCGCCACATGCAGGCCGGTGATGCCGCAGTCAGCCCAGGCCCGGTACCGCTCCCTGATCCGCTTCGGGGTCCCGACCAGCGCCTGCTCGTCGACGAACTCATCGGGCACGGCGTCAGCGGCCTCGTCCTTGCGGCCGGCCCGGAACAGGTCCTCGATCCGGGCCGCCGCGTCGGCGTAGCCGAGTTCCTCCATCGCCCGCTTGTGGAAGTTGATCGTCGGGTGCCCCATGCCACCGACGTACAGCGCGATACCCGGCTTCTGGGCTCGCAGGGCGGACGCTACGTCGTCCGTGACCGTGACACCCACCAGCGCGTCGAAGGAGAAACTGTCCCAGGATTTGCCGTTCCCGGCCCGGGCGAAGCCCTCGTCGATCGCGCGCCGGAACCGCGGCATCTCGCGCGGCACGAAGCGCAGGGGCAGCAGCCCGTCACACAGTTCCCCGCACAGCCGCAGCATCGGCTCGGATCCGCTGCCCAGGTAGATCGGGATCTTCGCCACAGGATGCAGGATCGAGCGGAGCGGCTTGCCCAGACCAGTCGCGCCCTCTCCCGTGAACGGCAGCGAGATCTCCCGGCCCTCATGCGACACCGGCCCCTCCCGACTGAAGATCTTCTGCATGATCTGCACGTAGTCACGCACCCGCCAGTACGGCTTGCCCCACGGCTGCCCGTACCAGCCCTCGACGATCTGCGGACCTGACACCCCGAGACCGACGATCATCCGCCCGCCGCCGGCCAGAGCGTCGATCGTCATCGCCTGCATCGCGCACATCGCGGGAGTCCGGCCTGCGAGCTGTGCGATCGCGGTGCCCAGCCGGATCCGCGAGGTCTGCGCCGCGATCCAGGCCAGCGGCGTCATCGCATCCGACCCGTACGCCTCGGACGTCCACACCGAGTCGTAACCCAGCTTGTCCGCCTGCTTGATCAAGCCAATCGGGAAATCCACGGTGGCACCGGAGTAGCCGACCATCAGACCGAGTTTCATGCCGACCACGTTCCCTTCCTGCAAGCGGGCTCGCCGCCGGCCGCGTTAGCTGTCCGCGCCATCGCGCGCTGTCCGGGACGCGGCGCGGCGCGCCGCGGCCTCCGCCCGCTGGGCCGCCACCTGCCGGGGGTAGGGCCCGTATCCCTGCTCCATGTTCTCCTCGCGCCAGGCCGCGACGTCGCCCGCGGCGGCAACCTGCCACATGATGTGGAACTGCGACTGCAGGTGGACTCGCATCCCCATGGTTTCCCAGGCCCGCTTGACCCCGGCCTTGACGCCCATGAGCACCGACAGCGGCGCCTGCGCAATCTGCTGGGCGATCGTCTCCGCGGCGGCGTCCAGATCGGCGCGCGGCACGACGCGATTGACCAGGCCGAGCCGCAGCGCCTCGTGGGCGTCGAGCGTCTGGGACAGATAGAGGTACTCGTAAGCGCGGTGGAAGTTCATGAACACCCACGGCTCGACCATCGTCTCGGCTCCGGGCAGCCCGGCGCCCTGTGGCAGCGGCATCTGGAAGTAGGCGTCCTCCGCGGCCACGACGACGTCGGGCAGCAGGGCAAAGTAAGTACCGCCGCCAAGGCAGTAGCCGTGCACGGCGGCCACCGTGGGCTTGGGGAACTCCCACAAATGCAGGACGGGCCACAGGAACAGGGTGTCGGACCCGCCCCAGGGATGACCAGCCTGCCTGGCCCGAACGAACTCCGGAAAAGACATGGCGCTGGCCACGTCATGCCCGGCGCAGAAGCCAGCCCCGGCGGCCTTGAGCAGCACGACCCTGACGTCGTAGTCGGCCTCGGCGTCCTTCAGGCAGTTCTCCACGTCCCAGACCATCGCCGAGTTCTGCGCGTTCGCTTTGTCCGTCCTGCTGAGGATGATGCGGGCGACCGGGCCGTCCTTCTCGTAACGGACGGTCTCGAGATCGCGCTGTTCCATGCCGGTCACCGCCTGTCAGTAGAGGACATTGTCGTCGCGCAGCGCCTGGATCTGGGCGGCGCTGAGGCCGAGCAGACAGGACAGCACCTCGTCTGTGTGCTGGCCGAGGTTCGGCGCCGCGCTCTGCTGGCCCGGGGTGCGGCCGAGCCGGTAGGCCAGGCCGTCGTAGGGCATCGAGCCGCACTCCGCCTGCTCCAGCTCCCGGAAGAACCCGAAGGCCTGCAGGTTCTCGTCCGAGCGCAGGTCGGCGCAGTTCTGCACCGGGTAGGCGGCGACGCCGGCCTGCTGCAAGGCGGCGGCCAGCTCGCCGGCGTTGCGCTGCCTGGTCAGTCCGCTGACGTAGTCGTCGGTCTCGTCCGGCCGGGCCAGGCGGTCGGCCTGTGCGGCGAGTTCCGGCGGGCCGGTGCCGACGTCTGGTCCGCTGATGGCGCCGGTGGCTGCACCGAGGACGGTGAGCGTGGCCGACCACTGCTGGTCGTCCTCGACCGCCAGCGCGATCCAGCGTTCGCGCCCGGACTCGTCCCGGCAGCGGTAGGCGCCGTGCGGCGCGTACCGGGGCGACCGGTTCCCGGCCGGCCGGGCGACCTCGCCAGTCGCGAAGTAGTGCGTCAGGCCCGGGGCGAGGAACTGCAGCGTCGACTCGTACTGGGACAGGTCGATCAGCTGACCCTCGCCAGTGCGGCGGCGGTGATCAAGCGCCGCGAGCAGCGCGAAGCAGCCGAATCTGGGCGCGATGAAGTCCGTGTACGGGCCATGCGGCGGCGTCAGCTCCTCGGGCGAGTACCCGGACAGGTAGTAGAGCCCGGCGATGGCGGCCAGTTGCATGCCGAAGCCGGCGAACCCGGCCCGCGGTCCGGTCTGGCCCTGCAGGCACGTCGCGTAGTAGATGACGTCTGGCCGGATCTGGCGCAGCTGCTCATATCCGAGGTCCCACCTGTCCATCGTCCCGACCCGGAAGCTCTCGGCGACGACGTCGCAGTGCGGTATGAGCTGGCGGACCAGCTCGCGTCCCGCCGGCGTAGTCATGTCGATGGTGATGCTCTTCTTGGAGGAGTTGAAGTTGCCGTAGTACTGGCTGCGGTTAATGCCAGCCGGACTGGCGAACGGCGGCGCGAGCCGCAGCCCGTCGGGGTGCCGGCGCGACTCAACCTTGATGACCTCGGCGCCGTTGTCGGCCAGGTACTTTGTCGTGATCGGGCCGACGCCGAACCAGGTGAAGTCCAGCACGCGCAGGCCGGCCGCGACCCCGGTCGCTGACGGCTCGCCGGTCACCGGTACACCGCCGTCCCGGCCAGGCCGACAACACCGGCCAACTCGAGCGCCCTGATGTCCTTTGCAGTGAGGCCGATGTCCGCGGACATGACGTCGGCGGTGTGCTCGCCGAGCATCGGCGCGCGCCGGGCGGGCGGCGCCGGGGAGCCGCTCAGCCGGGCGAATGGCCCGACGAGCTCAAGGTCACGGTTCAGGCCCGGATGGTTCACCCGCTGGTAGAAGTCCCGTGCCGCCAGCTGCCGGTCGCTGGCCACGTCGGCCATGGTCGCCACCGGCGCGACCACCCAGCCGCTGTCGTCGGACCGCCGGGCGATCTCGGCCTTCGGCAGTCGCAGCAGCAGGTCGCTGATCACCGCGTCACATGCGGCCAGCTCGACCTGGAAGCCGGGATCGGTGTACCGGTCCGGCGTCCAGGCCGCGAAGTCGATCGTGGCGACGGCCTTGGGCAGCGGCCCGGATTCGCGCCGCCACTCCAGCAGGCCCAGCGTCGTGGACAGGAACATGCCGCCGCCGATCATGAGCTGGACGTAGCCGTCCGCGCACCGGTACACCGAGGCGCGCCGCATTCCGGCGGGGATGAACCCGGTCCGCGCGAGTGACCGGTTCTCGAGGACGGGGAATGCCGTCTCGGCGTTGGTCGCCCAGACGCCGGCAGCCTGCATGCTGATCAGGACGTGCTGGCCGCGGCCCGAGCGCTCGCGCTCCAGGTGGGCCAGCATGCTCGCGACCGCGGCTTCCGAGCCGGCGTGGGAGAACGCCTGCGGCACGCTGACCTGCAGCGGCGGCCGGCCGGGCGCGCCCATCATCGCCATCATGCCGCCCGCCGCCCAGCCGACGATGTCCGCCGCCCGCCAGCTCGCCCCGGGCCCGCGGTCGCCGAACGGCGTGACCGAGGTGTAGATGAGCCGCGGATTGCGGGCGGCGAGGACCTCGTAGGACAGGCCCAGGGCGTCGAGGTGGCCGGCCGGGAACGACTCGATAAGGAAGTCCGCGGTGTCGGCGAGGCGGCACAGCAGGTCGCGTCCCGGCGGCCGGGCCAGGTCGAGTACCGCCGATCGCTTCCCTGCCGCCATGGCCTGGAAGTAGCAGCTGTCCTCGGGCCCGGCGGCCTCGGGCTCGCTGAGGAACGGCGGGATCCGCCGCATCGGGCTGCCGCCGGGCGGCTCGACCGCGATGACGTCCGCGCCGAGATCAGCGAACATCTTGCCGGCCAGCACCGCGAGCTCGCCGGCCAGGTCCAGGACCCGGTAGCCGTGCAGCGGGCCGGCGCCGGCCATCACGTACCTCCCGCCGGGCCGGGCGCCGTGACCGAGTTGGGCCGCGCGGTCAGCAGGTCGCGGACCGACACGACGGTCGCGAAGGTAGGGATCGCGACGCGCAGCGCCCACTCGTGGGATTCCCGCATCGGTGCAGCGCACGCGTCGGCCACGACTTGCACGT
>Ga0335072_10016838_pt1 | contig 10355 bp, 6 predicted proteins | sample Lox_Sample_21_FD_206725 | JGI IMG/M metagenome (GOLD analysis project Ga0335072, IMG submission 206725) | Soil microbial communities from Loxahatchee National Wildlife Refuge, Florida, United States - Lox_Sample_2.1 | ecosystem: Environmental > Terrestrial > Soil > Wetlands | place: USA: Florida... | reverse complement strand
CCCTTCCGAGGCGGGCCGTTGTTTTTTCCACCTTCGTAGCAGCGCTTTCACGCCGCTGGCCTTTTCTGTCACGCCACGCCTCTGAACCACCGGCCGCCCTCCTCTCGACACGACGCGCATCAAGGAAGGGCGGCCAATCGCACGCATTAATGGCTGAGCAAGGAAAACACGCCCGTAGACGCAGGTTGCGCACCCGGGTAGGGTACCGAAGCCGAGGCGATAGTATTTGCCTGCCGCAATTGGTCTCGCGTCATGATGCGCGCCAACTCCTTCCGCCGATCCGCGCTGTTCGTGTCGCCCCCAGCGATCGCCCGCGAATACCACGAATACGCATTCACGTAATCGAGCGGCACGCCCTTTCCCGTTTCGTACAAGTAGCCGAGCCCGCTTTGCGCAATCGAGAGTCCCTGTTCCGCCGCCAGCCGCACCAATCGCGCAGCTTCGGTGTAATCGCGCTGCACCCCTATGCCGTGAAAGTAGAAAAACGCCAGGTTGCTTTGCGCTTCCGGCATGCCAGTCTCTGCGGCGCTGCGGAACCACCGCAGCGATTGCCCATAATCCCGCGTCGTCCCCGAACCCAGATAGTACAGCGAGGCCAGATTGCACTGCGCGACGCTATCTCCCTGTCTCGCCGCCGCAAGATACCACTCCAACGCTTTCCCCGGATTCTTGGGCACACCCAGCCCGCGTTGATACATCGACGCAAGGTTGTTTTGCGCCGTGCTGTGCTGTTGGACCGCGGCGGCCTGGTAGTTCTGCAAAGCCAGCGCGTAATTGCGCGCCACGCCCTGACCGCGTTCGTATAGATAACCTAAGACGAATTGCGCATTCGCGTAGTTTTGCGCAGCGGCGGCGCGTATCCACTTCACCCCATTGGCCACGTCTGCCGGCGAACCGCTGTGCGCCAGCAGGATTTTGCCGAGTTGATATTGCGCCCGGGCATCGCCTTGTTCCGCCCGCGCTTGCAGTACGGAGACCGAAGTCCCGGTCGTAGCAGCGGATTGCGGCACGCCGCGGCTGGGTGGAGCCATAAACATGGCCAAAAGCAAAACTAAACAAACAAATCGAGCGCTGCTCGCGAACAATTGCCGATGATGACGGTTCATGATTCCCCCTTGGATCGATGTCTTTCCAACGCGCCAGCTCCCCGGGGCTCCACCGATGGCCGGTTTGCTCGCGCGAAAAGCGCACACCATCGCGAAAGCGTGGATGGATTCGGTCCCGCGCGCCTGCCGAAGAAAGCAGGCACACGGGTTCCCGGCACGCCGAAACGCGTGATGCATTGCTTTTTTCCACTCGGCTTGGAATCGCTCGTTACAGGTAGAACGAAGCTCGAGCCCAAAAAGTTTGCTGCCGCAGCGAAAAAAGGGTCAGAAAAGTGAGAAAAGTTAGGGAAATACTGCGAGTGCCTGTGGTATGCCCACAGGACTCATGTTGGCATCCCACAGGAGCGCAAGCACTTACCTTTTCCCGTCCCTCTCGTGCTCACCGCTCGCGCCGGTTCCGCCCACCGGCTGAACCCTTCCTTCCTTTTGCTGGAAAAGTGTCCATGTCATCGCCACGTGCATCCAACCTGCCGTACAGCAGCGCCCAAACGCATCCGAAACGAACGGGAGAGCCATATGCCTAAGAATCTAGTCGCGCAGGTTTCTAATCCGAAAGGCGAATTTGAATTGGTCGAGCGCGAAATCCCGCAACCGGCTGACGGAGAAATCCGCATTAAGGTCCATGCCTGCGGCATTTGTTTCAGCGATCATTTGGTCAAGGAAGGAATGTGGCCCGGCTTGCAGTACCCCCGCGTGCCCGGGCACGAACTGGTCGGCGTCGTGGATCAAGTGGGCAAGGGCGTTACCGAATGGAACAAGGGCGACCGCGTTGGCGTGGGCTGGCATGGTGGCCACTGCTTCGTCTGCACGCAATGCCGCAAAGGTGATTTCAATACCTGCGTCAACGAGCAAATCACCGGCATTACCCGTGACGGTGGATTTGCTCAATATGTCATCGCGCGGCACGAAGCCGTCGCGCTGCTTCCCGATGGCTTGGACTTTGCCGAGGCCGGCCCCTTACTCTGCGCCGGAGTCACCACCTTCAATTCGCTGCGCCATGCCGGCGCAAAGCCCGGTGACCTGGTCGGCGTGCTGGGAGTCGGCGGCTTGGGTCATTTGGGCATTCAGTTTGCCGCCAAGTCCGGCTACCGCGTCGTGGGCATCGGCCGCGGACCAGAGAACGCAGCGCTGGCCAAAAAATTGGGCGCCTTTCAGTATATCGACACGAAGGCCACCAACGCCGCCGAGGAACTGAAGAAGTTGGGCGGCGCCAAAGTCATCCTGGCGACCGCGCCGAACGCCAAGGCCATGGCAGATATGATTGACGGCCTCAGCGTGAATGGAAAGTTGCTGATTGTCGGCGCTCCTTTCGAACCGATGGAAGTTTCCGTTTTGCAATTGATCATGGCACGCCGCAACATCCAGGGCTGGCCTTCCGGAACCGCAATGGACTCCCAGGAAACCCTGGCGTTTGCAAACTTTGCTGGCGTGCGCCCCATGATCGAGAAATATCCCCTGGAAAAAGTGGCCGAAGCCTACGAAAGAATGGCCAGCGGCAAAGCCGAATTTCGCGTAGTCCTAACAATGAGCTAAGCAAACCACTGTAGGGCCCGCCTTCCGAGGCGGGCCGTTCGTTTTTCCGCACCTCTTGATCACCGCCCCGGGCAACCCGCACTCCCAAAACGACCTACTTCTTCCCTTCCAGGCGCACCGTCTGTCGCCCAGGCCGCAGCTCTCTCTGCGCACTGCCCCAAACCAATTTCCCGCTTACCCCCGCCGGCAAATTCACCTCCGCCTGCAACCCCGCACCAATGCGCTGATACTTCACCTCCACCATTCCCTTCACCGTAGGCATCGCCGCCTCCAACCGGTTCAACGAGCCAAGGTGTGGCTCGATGCGCACCGTTGTGAATCCCGCGCTGTCGGGATGGATGCCCGCAACAATCGTCAACAAATCAAAATTCGGATGGGCGCTCCACGCATGCGAGTCCGACCGCGTCGGCTCGGGAGATTCCGCCCAGGTAGTTAGCCCCAAGTTCACCATTTCGTGCCAAGGCCCCAGCAGTTGCAAATAACGGTCGCCCATGCCCGCATGCTCCACCGCCCGCGCCAGGTAGAATCGAAAATAGTAGGTGGCCAAAGTCATCGGCGGCACCGGACCCTCGGCGTGAAAGCCATTGCTGCCACCGGCGCCCTCGCTGGCCGACAGAATTTTGTTCAGCACCGCGCTCTGCCGCTCCCGCGGAATCACATCCAGCCACACGCCCAAAATGTTCGCGTGTTGACTGAAGTGCGTCTGCTCCGGTGTATCCGCGAGCAACTGAAATTTTTCGTTCCAGCACAATTTCCAAATTCCCTGCGCCGCATGCGCCGCGCCTGTGCGATAGTCTTCGGCCAGGTGCCGGTCTCCGTACGCCTCCTCCAGTTCCGCCGCGTACCGCAACGCTTCCACGTATTGCAGCGTTATCACTGCCGATCCTCCATCCGCTTGCTGCGGCGGCTCCCCGAAGTCGAAATCCTTGCCCCAATCCACAAACGGCCACCACGGAATTTTTCCGAGCAAGCCGTCGGGCCGCTGCCGTTCCCGGTACCATTCGAGAACCGTCCGCGTTCCCGGCAAGTTCCTGCGCACAAACTCCGTGTCACCGCGATACCGCCAGAAATCGTGGACCATCCCCACCCACAGCAGTGAGAACGTCGGAATCATCTGCACCAGCGACGAAGGATAGCGGCTCTGCGTCAGGCCGTCCGCCACCCGCGAGTGGTTGAACGCCACGATGGCCTGCAGCGCCAGCCGATCGTCCCCCGCGACCGCATAAGAAATCAGCGCCTGGATGCGCGTGTCCCCGATATATTGCAAGCGTTCCCAATAAGGCGTGTCCATATACGTGTCGTGCGCATCCAGCCGCGCGGTGCGCCACCCAATGTCCCAGATTTTTGTCAGCTCAGCGTCATCCGTCCGGAAATATCCCTTCTCTTCGAAGGGATACGCCGTGAAGAATGCGCGCACCACGTCAATGACCAAAGGCTGGTCAGCCGTTTCGATATCCACTTGCAGATAACGCCAGGTTCGCCAAGCCAGCGGGCCAAAGGTCTGGCCTTTCGCATTCGGACCAACAACAAATTCGTCTGCGGTGCCCTGGATATGCTTCCCCGCGATCTCATTGCGATTTCCCTTTTCTCCTTTCTCGTCGTACAGCGCTTCCGCATAGGTGAGCCGGATTTTGCTTCCCGCGCCAGAACTGAGCGCTAATTCCGGGTAGGCAGTGACCAGTTGCGTTTGATCGAGCAGGAGCGTTGCTTTGCAATGGGCGGGCACCTCCCAAGGAAACCCGCTCGGTTCCTCTATTCCGGTAGCGCGCACCACCTTGCCCGCGGCAATCGGCTTGTATTCCATCGCAGGCAAAGGGTCGGAGACCAATTGCCAATTGTTGGGTGCATCGCGTTCTCCTCGCAGCGAGGCGCGGCCCAGGGTCACTGCCTTGGTCCATCTCGAGTTCAGCAACGTCGATTCGGGAGCCGAATCCCAATCCCAGTCGAATTTCGCTCCATCGATTCGCTCCCCCGGCCCCGCCGCAAAATAGTAATCGCCGGCGGCTGGATGAAACGTGGTGATTCCATATTCGCGTTCCACTTCCCACGTCTCATCCGTATCCGCAGCACGCTCTGCGTCCGTGTCGCCATGCACGAAGAAGCCGGTGCGATCCGACATTTGGGACACCGCGGCGTGCACGCCAAAATTCCACACCGTCGCCGCCAGCAGATTTTTTCCGGGATGCAGAAAGGGCGCCAGATCAAACGTCTCATAATGCCAGTGCGCCAAATCGCTGTGGCTTGGGCCGCTGCCCACCCGTTGTGCATTCACATACAGAACAAACTGATTGTCCGCGCTCACCTGCACCACAAAGTGCTGCACCGCGCCGGCGACGTCGATGGTTTTCCGGAAATGCAGCACCACCTCGTCGCGCTGCGGTGCATCCCCAGCCGTGATCCACTGGGCCTTCCAGAATTCGCTACGGACGCTGGCGGGAGATTGCGCGAACAGCGCGGAGGCGCACACACAAAGTGCCACTGCGATGAGGCAAGCCGTAAATTGTTTATGCATGTCCCCGAGCGTAATGCCAGAACCCCGTCAGGGCAACCGATTTTGCAATTCTTTGCGATAGCGCCGGCTCACACTCAATCGCGCTCCGGTGCTCAACACCACCTCGGTGCCCCCGTCCGCCGCCGTCTCCAGACGGCCCACGCGCTCCAGATTCACGATCGCGGATCGATGGATACGGCAAAACATCCCCGGATCCAACTCCTGCTCCACTTCCGCCATCCTTCGCCGCAACAAGTGCGACCGCGCTCCCACGTGCACGCACACGTAATAATCCGCCGCTTCGATCCAGTCGATCTCCGCGATTTTCAAGAACAAAACTTCCCCCGCGTTTTTGATGGCCAGCCGTTCCGCCCGCTTCGTTTTGCCGGCGCCGATGCGCTCCTTCGCCCGTTGCAGTGTGCGCAAGAAACGCGCATTGTCGAACGGTTTCAGCAGATAATCGAGCGCCCCGGCTTCAAAAGCCTGCACCGCGTACTGATCATAAGCGGTCACAAATACCAGCGCCGCCGGAAGATTGCCTCCCAACTGTTCCAGCACATCGAAGCCATCACACTCGGGCATTTGTACGTCCAGAAACACCAAATCCGGCCGCTTCCCGCGAATCTCCCGCAGCGCCTCCGCGCCGCTGCTACACTCGCTAACCAATTCCACCTCCGCGTCCCGCGCCAGCAACACCCTCAGGTTGGCTCGCGCCATCGCCTCGTCGTCCACCACCACCGTCCGAATTTTTCTCCGCTCCCCCACCATGCTTCACTCCACTCGCGTTTTGTAGACGCCAGCATCCCAATTCGTCAGCGCACGCCTGCACAACTTGCGGAAAAATGTGTTCGGCACCGGGGGTCGGAGCTTCAGAGTCTGTGTGAGGACTCGTAAGCAGGCCCTCAGCGGCTGAAGCCGCAATGATTCTGCGCTGGTTACGGCACGACTGAAGTCGTGCCCTGACGAAAAACAGGAGTTGTCACACACACTCTTCAGCTCCGACATAAAATGCTTGGCAATCAATTGGGCGTTAGCCCCTGAGGAATTGCTTTTCGCCCGCCTCGAATAGGCGCGCCTTCCCACCGCTGGCACTTTCCCGCGCCCTCACCCTCACGGCAACTTTTCCACTTCCCCGCACTCCTCCGGCCCATAAACCGGGGCGTTCGTGCCATTCGCCGACCACCACGCCTGCCACTTGCTGTACTCCTCCGCCGGCGGATCATCCACCGCAAACGCGCTCCGGTGCGTCAAGTCCGTCAAGCCATCCAAGGCCGCCTTGCCCAAATTCGTGTTCCCTTGTTGTAGTGACTCCACCAGCAGCGGCACCGCCTGCCGGCTTCCAGTCTTCGACAAGCCCGCCACCGCATTCCCGCGAGCGTCGGGATCGGAGCTGCTCAGCATTCCGCGGAGGTACGGGACCGCCTCGTCTCCTCCCAATTCCGCCGCAGCCAAAACGTAATCGCGGCCCTCTTTGGCCGGCTGTCTTTTGGCGATTTCCAGCAGCAACGGAAAATATTTTTTGTCGCCCATCTGTGCCAGATAACTCACCGCCGCTTCATTCTCCTGCGTATATTCCGAGCTGCTCTGAACAATTTTCGCCAGCTCTTCCCGGGCGCGCGGTGTATTCAAGTTGCGCAAGCCCAGCAGCGCCAGATCCCGCGAGGTGTACTTCCGCAGCATGCCCACGATGGTATCCTCCAACCACGGCGGCGCCCCGCTGACAATCGCCAGTTCCGCTTCCCGTTGGATTTCGTCGTCTTGCGAAGTCAGGTTGGTCACGTAGGGCTGATAGATTCGTTGCAGCGCCTCAGTATTGCTCTTCAGCAAGCGAATCGAGAAGCGCGCTTCCACCTTGAGTTCCTTGCCATTGTTGGAGCTATCCAGCGCCCCGCTCGCAGGCGCGTACCGCAAAATCTGCGTGGCGTGGATTTCATACTCCCCGGGGGTCGCGAGCTTGTGCGAAAAGTTGACCAACACCAGCTTATGCTGCGTTTCTCCACCCGAGATCACTTCCGACGATCCATTGCACTCGGCAGGTGCGTGCGGCTGGCAACTCGGATGCTCCAAACGAGCGCCGCTCGAGACCTCGATCCTGTACGCTCTACACCCTTCCGCGTAAGGATCGGCGGAGCTGTATTGCAACGGCTCGCTCCCGGTGTTGCTGAATTCGAACAGCACGAACACCGGCTCGCCCGCCACGTACACGTCTTTGGCCATCGAGATTCGGCCCTGCATCTGCCCCCTGGCCGTGCCCGCGCACAGCAAAGCCATCGCCAGCACCACCAATCTTCGGAGTGGCCCCATCGCAATGCTCATCTTCTTACTATCGCACAGACACAAGGGCCGCGCGCTCTGCATTCAAAACTTACACGGCTCCTCAGCGCAGGGAATCGCTGCCGTAAAATTGTCCCAGTTCATCGTGATAATTGATCATCATCCATCGCCCATCCGGCGTGATGCTCACTTGCAGCACGTTCAACAACGACCCTTGCTGGTCGCTGGGTTCAAACATTTGCCAGTTTTCCCGTTTGTCGCTGTTCAAATCGATTTTGTCGATCTCTACTTGCGTTGGCCTGACCATCTGCGTGAACAGGTGCCCCGGCTCCGCGGCCCAGTCCACCGGCAGCTCGCCGGCCTGCAGCGTGCGTAATTTTTTCTCCGCGCCATCCTTGATGGAATGTTGCAACAGCGTATTGTTCTCCATCAGCAACAAGTTCTCCCCATCCGGCATCACGTCCGCCCACCCGGGCGCATCCTTTACCAGCAGCTTGGGAGCCGCGCCGTCGCGGTCGCTCATATACAGTCCAACGTTCTGTCCCACCGGCCCGCCAAACAACAAAATATGCTGATTATCCGGAAACCAATTCGCGAAACTCACCTGGAAGCCTTCCCAACGCAGCGTCTTGCTTTCTCCCGCTCCTACCGGTATCACTTGCACCTTCCCCTCGGTTTCCCCCGGTAACACCACCAGCACCCATTTCCCGTCGTCGCTAATATCGGTGCCGTAGCCGCCTTCCCCAATCCGCACCGGAGGGCCACCGGCCGTTTTCTGCGCGTACACCAGATAGTCGCTTCCTCCATGCTCGGAAATGTCCGTCGAGATCACTTCCGATCCATCCGGCGACAACCGTGGATTGATCGAAGAGCCCATGCCGTACAGGTCATGCTCGTCTTTGGATCCATGTTGAATTACCGCGGTGGTGAACCGCCCTGCTTGCGTGGAAACCAGCGCGCGGCCCGTCGCCGTTATGTCGTGCAGCCGCGTCCCCGACGTTCCGCAGTAAACCACTCGGTTTTTGCCTTCCAGCGTGCTCGCCCGCAAACAATATTGGTCCCCAGACTCCGCCGCCGAATACCACACTTCCCTTCCGTCGGCAGACCACGCCAGGCCTTCCAGCGCTTCCCACTCCTGGGAAATGACCTTCTGTTTTCCATCGCGATCGAAGAGCACAACCACCCCTCGGTCGTCCTTGGACCCCGCCGGATGCCGAAATAGCGCCAGGCGTTTTCCGTCCGGCGACACGCGCAGATCACTCAACCAATTATCCGTAGTCAGCAGCACCTTTCCGATGGGGTACTCGACTTGCCATTTATCGTTTTTGCGATCGATTACTGCCAAATCATTTCCGTTCGGCGACCAATCCGCGGCGGACACATTTTCCAGCAACTCACGCGGGGCCGTGTCCCCCATCGGCACCCGCGCCAGCGTACCTTCCCACACGTACTGTCCCCAAAAATGCGGCCGCACCAGCACCGCCAGTTGGTCTTGTTTAGACACGCTCAGCACCATGGCTCCGCCCAACCCCACCGAAACCGATGCGGGATAATCCTCGCGAATCACATACGTGTCTGGCACCCCCCCGCGCAACACCCCGCTATACACCACCGTCTTTCCATCCGACAGGTAGCGCCCGTGAATCACCGTGCCACGGTCGAACGACAAGCGCTCGAACGTCGGCACCGGTTTTGCCGCCGGTCGTAGCGCCCACGCAAGCGCCGCACCCAAGGCCAACCCACCCAACCCCGCAGCGCCGAACAGCAGCCACCGCCGCGCGTCGAAACTCGGTTTTATCGCTGCGGCCGCCGCCGTGGGACTAATCCCCGTCCCACTCAGCGCCTCGATCGCAAACGCCAAATCGCTCGCGGACTGAAAGCGCCGCTCCGGGCTCTTCTCCAGGCACCGCGATAATATTTTCTGCAACGCCAGCGGGCCCTGCCATCCCGTCTCCGTCAATTCCGGCGGTTCATCTTTCAGAATCGCCGTCATGGTTTCCGCCGCGGTGTCCTTTTTGAAAGCGCGCCGCCCCGTCAGCATTTCGTACAACACCACACCGAAACTGAAAATATCCGAGCGCCCGTCGGCCACTTCCCCGCGCACCTGTTCCGGGGACATGTATCCGATCGTGCCCATCACCACTCCAGGCATCGTCGAGGGATTCCCCATCGTCAGCGTCGTGGCCGTTTCCAGGCTGCCTTCGTCCCGCAGCAACTTGGCCAACCCGAAGTCCAGAATCTTCACGCGCCCATCGCGAGTGATAAACACATTTTCGGGTTTCAAATCCCGATGTACGATTCCTTTATCGTGCGCCGCCGCCAATCCCTGTGCGATTCCCAACGCATACTCAATTGCCCGCCGCGTGGGGATTGGCCCTTCCAGGATTCTCTGCCGCAGCGTCTGCCCTTCCAATAATTCGCTCACCAGGAACGGCGCGCCCTCGTAATCTCCAATGTCGTGGATCCCCAGAATGTTCGGATGATTCAACGCCGCCACCGTGCGCGCTTCCTGCTCGAACCGCGCTAGCCGCTCGGAATCTTTGGTGAGCGACGACGACAATACTTTGATGGCCACGTCGCGCCCCAATCGCGTATCGGTGGCCCGATACACTTCGCCCATCCCGCCGGCTCCAATAGCCGCCACCACAGCATAAGGCCCTAACTTTGCCCCTGCATTGATTCCCATAGTCGTTCGCGATTATACCTACAGCCGGCCGCAACCCCACAAACCACCCGGGCCACCGACGCCGAAGCAACTCCTCACAAACCCGAGCAACCGCAACCTACTTCCCCCAATGCAGCACCACGGTCATCGGCTGCACAGTTACTCCCTTCACCAGCGCATTCACCAGGAACTTCTGCCCGCTCGCATCCACGTCATACACATACTGCTCCGAGGTCGCCAGCGTTTCCCGCGGATTCGTCTGGAACAGCGCCACCGGCACCCCCGG
>Ga0335072_10016837_pt1 | contig 10356 bp, 4 predicted proteins | sample Lox_Sample_21_FD_206725 | JGI IMG/M metagenome (GOLD analysis project Ga0335072, IMG submission 206725) | Soil microbial communities from Loxahatchee National Wildlife Refuge, Florida, United States - Lox_Sample_2.1 | ecosystem: Environmental > Terrestrial > Soil > Wetlands | place: USA: Florida... | reverse complement strand
CTTTCACGTCCCTCTCAACAGGCTGTGACAAGAGAGACGGCAATTGCTGCTGGAGTCGCGGGTCTGTATCCCTTCCTGGCCGAATTCTTGTTCGCCGTCTTGTGTCTGGCAATTCCGCCGGCCTCGCCGCATCCACGCTCTGGCGGAAGCGGCCAACCGGAGCCGCGTTCCGATCCCGACGCCGTCTGCGCTCCCTGCCACAAGGAGATTTACGAACGTTACCGCAACACTCCCATGGCCAATGCCAGCGGCCCAGCCCTCGATGGGTTGATCCCCGCAGACTTCACTCACACGGCTTCCGGCGTGCACTACAGGGTCTATGCGCAGTCGGGCGCCGTCTGGCTGAGTTACGTGCGCGAAGGTGCAGCGCCCGGGCGTGAGCTCAATGGCCGCGAACAGCTGCGCTATTTCCTCGGCTCGGGCAGGCGCGGCCGGACTTTCCTCTACGAGCGCCAGGGCTATTGGTACGAATCGCCGATCAACTGGTACGCCAAAAAGCAGATGTGGGATATGACGCCGAATTATCTCTCCGCAACCGAGGCGCCGCTGACATTGCCGGTCGATCCTGGCTGCCTGCGCTGCCACGCCTCAGGAGTCGCTTCAGCATTGAAAGATGCGCGTAATCACTATGCCGGCGCGCCTTTCGCTTTCGGCGGAATCATCTGCGCTGCCTGCCACGGCGATGCCGCCGCGCACCTTGCCTCAGCGGGAAAGGTCCACATGGCCTCGATCGATGCCATGCAGCCGTTGCGTCGCGACTCAATCTGCCTGAGCTGTCATCTCGAGGGCCAGGCGGCGGTTCTTCGCGAGGATAGGAATCTCGCGTCGTTCGCACCGGGCGACAATCTCTTCGATTTCGCTCTATTTTTTGTCTACTCCGGGGAAAACGGCTCGGGCGGGCGGGCCACCAGCCAATGGGAGGCACTGCTCAAGAGCGCGTGCAAGCGGAAGTCCGGCGATCGGCTCACCTGCACCACGTGCCACGATCCGCACGGTACACCCGCACCGGAAGATCGCGTTGCCTTCTACCGCAAGCGCTGCCTGCAATGCCACAGTCAGCCGGGGTTCGAAGCATCACACCATCCGGAGAATCAGGACTGCACAGCATGCCACATGGCGCGTCCGCCTTCCAACGATATTGCGCATGAACAGGTAACCGATCACTGGATTCGGAAGCACGTGAATCAAGATCGTCTGCCGCTTGCCACCAGCGGCGATCTGGTTGCCGTCGGCGGGTTTGCCGCAAGCGATCGCGACCTTGGGCTTGGTTATGCGCAGATGGCCGGACGCGGCGACCAGAAAGCCGAAGGGCGCGCCATGGCACTCCTGGAGCGCGCAGAATTGCAATCGGGCGGCGCGCCCATGGACCACGAACTGCATGCGCAGCTCGGCTTTCTCGCGCAAGTGGCTGGCCGTCCGCAAGCCGCTGTTGCCGAATACAAAAAGGCGCTGGATGCCGATGCCGATGATTCTCTTGCGTCCGGCAATCTCGCGCTCATCGAGGCCCAGCAGAAGCATTTTCTCGAAGCGGAAAAACTGTGGAATCAGGTCTTCAGCCGCGATCCCGACGAACTTGGCGCTGGATTCAACCTGGCAGTCGTCGAGTGCGCATCCGGACGTCGCGACGACGCGCTGAAAGCGCTCGAACGCATCCTGGTCTTCGCCCCCGACAACGACCGGGCGAGGACGATGCTGGCCGCGATTCAGGCAGGTCGGCAAAGCTGCGTGTCCAGGCGATGAATCGCACCGGTTCTCTCCTGGCGGATAACAAATCGCTTTAGTAAGTGAGTTACCTGTTGAGCGCGCTATCTATAGCTGACCTTCTCAGTCGAAGCTGTGCAACTAAGAAAATGTTTTCAGATTTTACTGCCTCAGCTCGCGCGGATTCGCATTGTCATTTTTTACTCAAACGATTGACAGCTGATGTTTTTTTTGAGTATCGTTGCCAGTTGTTCCGGGTTCTCGACTTTTCGCTTCCCCTAACTGCCTTCCTCCGGAAGCAGCTTGCCCGGCAAATTGAGCGAACCCGCAAAAGCAGCGGGTGAGCCTTGCACAACAGCCGGCACTCTATCTCTGCCGGACCAACTCAAACACAACAAGTCAAGAGACGAGACGACCCTAAGCATTTTTAGGAGACCGCATGAATAAGATGCTTCGCACAGCGCTCGTGCTGGGCTTTGCCTGCGCGAGTCCGCTGCTCATCACGCCGGCGTGTGCCCAATCGGTTTATGGATCGATTTTTGGCACCGTCACCGACAAGAGCGGCGCCGCCATTCCCGGCGCCAGCGTCACCGTAACCGACGAGTCCAAGGGCACGGTCGTGTCTGTGGCTAGCAACGGGTCGGGCGACTACTCGGTACCTCACCTTATTCCCGACGTCTACGACATCAAGGTGACGGCGAAGGGATTCAAGACCTTCGAAGCCAAGGGCGTGTCGGTGGAAGCCGATGCCGCGCCCAGAATCGATCCCACGCTGGACGTGGGCGGCTCCGAAACCACGATCGAGGTCAGTGCCGATCAGGAACCGACTCTCAAAACCGATCGCGCCGACGTGGCTACGATTTTCGACCAGCAGCAGGTTCAGAGCCTTCCCGTGGGCGACCAGAACTTCACCAACCTGCAATTGCTCCTCCCGGGCGCGCAGCTTCTCGGCTGGTCGCACGCAGCCGACGAAAATCCGCAGGGATCGAAACAGATTCAGGTCGACGGCCAGGCCTTCGGCGGTACGGCCTTTGAGCTCGACGGAACCGATAACCAGGACCCGATTCTGGGCATCATCGTCATCAACCCCGCGATGGACGCGGTGACGGAAACCAAGATCACCACCCAGAATTACGACGCTGAGCTGGGCAAGGCCGTCTCCGCGGTTGTGACCGCCCAGACCCGCTCCGGCACGAATACTTTTCACGGCAGCTTATACGACTTCCGCACTGGCAACGCCAATTACGCGCGCGATCCGTACTCGGAGGCCCCCGGGACCATTCCCCCGGGCCTGAAAAACCGTATGGGCGGATCCGTCGGCGGCCCAATCCTGAAGGACAAGTTCTTTTTCTTCGCCAACTACGAGGGCCAGCGCCAGAAGGTCGGCACCTCAGCCACAGACACCCTTCCCACCAACCTCCTCACCGAGACAGCTTTAGGAAAGCGGGTCGGGCCGGGCTTCGATGGACACAATACCGTTCCTGGAGCCGACTTCAGCGAATACGAGAAGCAGCTCGGCGCTTCGGGCATCGTCTACGACAATTCGACCGGCACGCCCACGCCGTTCCCCGACAACGTAATTCCCGCCAGCATGCTTTCCCAGCAGGCACTCAACCTGCTCGGCTATCTGGAGCCCTACACGTCGGGCATCGGCCTGGGGAGTTCGGGTGCGCTCAACGGACTGGATACCAACTTCCATGCCAGCGGAACCGGGCTGTTTAACAGCGACCAATGGACCGAGCGGCTGGATTACACGATCAACGAGAAGATGCACGCGTTCGAGCGCTTCTCGCGATTTACCGACACGCTCTCGGGCGCGGTTGCCTTCGGCGCTGCGGGGGGTCCGGGGTTTGGAATCGGCGGCTATGGCGGCAACTCCAACGGCGCCAACGACAGCCTGGCGTCCGGAATGGACATCGCCATCAACCCGACCCTGCTTACCGATTTCCGGCTCGGTTACTACCGCTATAACGTCATCGACTCCAAGCACGACCAGGACACCAATTTTGCCACCACGCTGGGCATCCCGGGCATTAACCTCGGTCCCGCTGGCAGTTTTACCGCGGGCTCGCCTGGTTTCTTCCTCGACAAGGTTCCCGGCGGCAATACGCAACCGCTGTATGGCGACGGCCTGAATGTCAATCGCTGCAACTGCCCTTTGACCGAGCGTGAGGATCAGTTCCAGATTGTCAACAACTGGACCAAGATCATCGGCAACAATTCGATCAAAGTCGGTGCAGATTTACGCTACGGCCGCAATCTTCGCGTTCCCTCCGACGTGGATCGCGCGGGCCTGCTCGCCTTCGGCAACGACGCGACCTCCGACCAGTCCTCTGCCACTCAGGGCGGCATTGGCTTCGCGACATTCCTTCTTGGCCTGCCCTCCAACATCCGTACCAACGGCATCACCCAGTCTGCCTACGGGCGGTACGTCTCGACCTCAACCAACGCCAAAGAATTCCAGAAACGGACGTTCTTCTACGGCCAGGACACCTGGCGCGCCACCCACAACCTAACCTTGAATCTTGGCCTGCGTTGGGAGTTGTATTTCCCGGAGACGGTGAACGCGGCACAGAACGGTGGGCTGCTCAATCTGAACGATGGTTATATCCACGTGGCCGGTGTCGGTGGCATTCCTTCCGATATGGGCTGGGGCATCACCATGTGGAAGCAGTTGGAGCCGCGCGTCGGCATCGCCTACCAGATCCGGACCGGATACGGCCGCAGCTTCGATACGGGAGTCTTCGGCTCCGTGTTCGGCCATACGGTCACGCAGAATCTGCCGGTCCTTGCCAGCCAGCAGGTGAACTCGCCGACCACGGTGACTGCGCCTTTCACCCTGGCACAGGGGCCGCCGGCGCCAGGAGCTGACGTATTTCCGCCGGTGCCTTCGAACGGCCTGCTTCCCAATCCAGGGTATTCGGTCGACACCAAAGCGCGGCAGAATCCGCTCACCTTCCCCTCGATCGATGCTTGGAACCTGAGCCTGCAACGTGCGATTACGCCCACGCTCACGCTCACCATGGCGTACGTCGGCAACAAGGGAACCCACACGCTGGGCGACGGCGACTCGAACAATACCAACCCAAACGAGGCGGCCATCAACCTGCCCGGGCAATACAGCGTCACCGGCCAGTCTTTGCATTTCGACCCGAAGGGACCGAACGGAACCAACCCCACGACGGGCGCGGCTCAGCCTCTTCCCGCCGGGTACAGCGGCGGGGTGTCAAACCAGCTGATGCTCCAGCGCTACTACGGCGGCTCTCTGCCGGCCTGCAAGGACTCGAACTATCACACTCCTACCAACGAAGTGAACGTGGTTGCAGGTATGTGCGGATGGACCAGCGCCATCCAGTTCAATGGCGACAACCAGAACACGCATTTCAACGCCATGCAGGTCACTCTTGCCCAAACCTTCTCGAAAGGGCTTGCGATCACCGGGAATTACCAGTGGGCAAGCGCGTTCGACGAGGCTTCGGGGTTCTTTACCTGGGACCCGCGGGCAACTTACGGCCGCGACAGCAACGTCCGCAAGCAGCAGCTCACAGCTTACGGCAGCTATGACCTCCCGTTCGGAAAAGGAAAGCAATACGGCGCGGGTGTGAATCGCGTCACCGACCTGCTGATCGGCGGATACCAGCTCAGTTCGGTGGTCAACTGGGCCGGCGGCTTGCCTTTCTCGCTGGGATACAACGAAGCGGGAACGAACCTGCCCGGCAGCGCACCGAACTATCCGAGCGCGCGAGGGGGAAGAATGCTGACAAGTCTTTCTTCCTTCCAGCCCGGGACAAACGGTGTCGGCCAGCGAACCTTCTACCAGGCACAAACAACAGACCTGATCACCGATCCGGGCACAGGAATCTTTTCTAACCCGGGTCTCGACAACATTGGCAACGTCGGACGGGACACCTATATGGGACCGCATTTCTTCGGCACCGATATGGCGGTCACCAAGGCGTTCACGATTTGGGAAAGCGTGGTCGCCAAGTTCCGCATGGATGCTTTCAACGCTTTCAACCACATCACCGCCGGCAACCCCAGCGGCAACATCGAATCGCTGGGAACGATCACGAGTGAAGGCGGCGGGTGCGGCCCGGGCAACGATTGCGGCCCGCGCCAGCTGGAATTCTCGCTCCGTCTCCAGTTCTAGCGCGGCAAGAGAAGCTGCAACCACCCAGGGGAGCTTCGGCTCCCCTGTTTCTTTTCCCGTTTCTTCCGTGCTGCATTACAGGCCAAACTCCGTCCCGCTGCCGATCAGGTCCAAAGCGGTGCTCCAAACCAATTAAACTGGTCGACAAGGCTTCACGATGCATTCCCGACTTGTTGCCGCCCTCGTTGTTGCGCTGCTGGCCGCCGGCGCACGCTCCCAGCCTCCGCAGGCGCAGCCTGCTTCCGGCGACGAAGCTTCTCCTCAGACTCCCTTGCAGGTCGCCGAAGATCTGGCCGGTCGCGGTCGGCTTGACAAGGCCATGGCACAGTTGGACCGGTTGGCCGTGCAGACACCCGAGCAGCCGGGCGTAGAGCGGCTTCGCGGCATCATTCTTTACCAGGAAGACAAGCTCCAGGACGCGGTGGCCGCCTTTGCCAAGGCCATGGACGACGATCCTGACGACCGCGAATCCACTGAGATGCGCGGCGTAAGCCTCTTCCGTCTTGGCCATTCTCCCGACGCAATTCCCTTTCTCGAAAAGGCCAATGTAGCCGTCGAGCGGGCCAACATCGATCCCCAATATGTGCTCGGCCTTTGCTATGCCGACGTGCAGCGCTACGACGATGCCCGCCATGCCTTTGCTGCGCAATACGGCTTCGCGCCTGACTCAGCCGAAGCTTACCTGCTTGCCGCGCGGCTGTTCCTGCGCCGCGAATTTGTGGCTCCGGCGATGGCTCAGGCCCAAAAGGCGCTCGCCATCAATTCCAATCTCCCGCTCGCGCACCAGCTCCTGGGCGAAGCGGCGCTGGCCAAAGGCGATTCACAGGGAGCGATCACCGAGCTCGAGGCCGAGCGCAAGATTAATCCTCTGAACGGCCTGCTCTACGACCGCCTCGGCGATGCTTACCTTCGCACCGGCCAGTTTTCCGAGGCGCAGACTGCCCTCAATCGCGCCGTGCTGCTCGAGCCCTCGTCCACGGCTCCGTACATTCTGCTGGGCGAGGTCTTCCTTAAGCTCAAGCAGCCCATTCAGGCACTTCATTATCTCGACCACGCCGAAAAGATGGACCCGTCGAACTACATCACGCACAATCTGCTGGGCCAGGCCTACAAGGCGACTGGCCAGGTGGCCGCTGCGAACCGGGAATTTCAGATGGTCGTCGACATCCAGAACGGTCCGGCTTCGCAGCCGCCGGCAAATTAACACATGCGCGCAGTTTCAGGCATGAAATCCGCATTCTCGGCTCTCGCATTCGGCGCAATTCCGTTGCTGGCATGGTCGCAGGCAGCCAAGCCGCCGAATGCCGATGCGATCAAGCTCGCCGACGCGGCCTTTCACGCCGGCTTTGCCGACCGCCAGGCGGGCAAGCTCGCTGACGCTCGCACCGAGTTCGCCAAGGTCGTTCAACTTGCGCCTGCGATTGCCGAAGGACACGAGGCACTGGGCGAAGTTCTGCTCGAGCTGAACCAGCCGCTCGACGCCATTCGGGAGCTTGAAACCGCATTCAAACTGAAGAGCAGCGACCCGGGAATCGAATCCAACCTCGCGTTCGCCTACGCCATGGGCAATCAGCCTGCCGCCGCCCTACCGCATTTTCAGGCCGTCTACGAGCATTCGCTTCGGGCGGGCCAGCCGCCGGTCGACGGCGCGTTTTGCGAAGCTTATGCACGCTCGCTTGCCGCCATCGGCAAGCAGAATGAAGCGATCTCGCTCTTTCGAGCCGCGGAACAGCGAGAGGGTGATCGCGCCGACCTCGATGACGCCATCGGTTCCCTCTACGGGCAGCGCCAAGACTGGAGCAATGCCCGCGATGAATTCGACAAGGCCATCGCCTCTGACAAAAACTTTGTGCCGGCCCGCGTCCACCTCGGCGTTCTGCTCCGCGCGCAGCGCGAAGTCGACGGTTCAATCGCGGAGCTGGCCGACGCCGTTAGTCTCGCGCCGGACGACGCAAATGCGCAACTCGAGCTCGGCCGTTCATTGGTCGCTGCCGGCCGCGACGAGGACGCTTTGTCTCACCTCCAGCAGGCGTTGCAGCTCGATCCCAGGCTACCCGGCGCCGAGGTCGACCTGGCCATGGCGCTGCAGCGGCTGGGCCGGCAACAGGAAGCCGTACCCTGGTTCGAGAAGGCCATCGCCAAGGATCCGAACAATTCAAGCGCGCTCACCAACCTCGGCCTCGCGCTTACCCTAACCGGCAAGGCCAAGGACTCGCTGCCCTACTTTCAGCGTGCGCTAGCCGAAAACCCCAAGAATCCTGTCGTCCAAACCGATCTCGGCGTCGCGCATTTGCAGCTGTCCGCGTTCGACGATGCCATCACCGACTTCAATGCTGCGTTAGTTCTCGATCCCAATGATTCGCAACTCCACTACGATCTTGGGCTGGCCTACAAGTTCAAAGACCGCATGGAGGATGCCGTCGCCGAGCTTACCCGCGCCGAGCAACTCGACCCGGATCTCCAGGATCCACCCTATACGCTCGGCATTCTCTTCATGCAGATGGGGAAACTTGACGACGCGGTAGTGCAGCTCCAGAAGGCCGCTGCGCTACGGCCCGACAGCGGTGACGTCTGGGCGATTCTCGGCAGCACGCTGAAGCAGGATTCTCGGCTCGACGAGGCGCGCGATGCGCTCGAGAAAGCCATTCCACTGCTCCCCGGCCAGCCAGGACCCCGCGTCACGCTGGCTGCGGTTCTGGCTGATCAGGCGAGTGCGGCCGCCTCGGCTGCTCAATCGGCCGACGCTGCCGGCGATGCGCAGAAAGCTGCGCAGCAGCGCGCATTGGCCACCGAACTTCGAGCAAAAGCTGCCGAGTACCGCCGTCAGGGAGCCGAGTTGGCCCGCAGCGCCGTAAATCGTCAGAAAGCAGCTTTTGCCCTCAACGCCGGCAACCAGCTCCTGCTGCGCGGTCAGGTAGCGGATGCTGTGGCGCGCTACCAGGAATCGATCGCGGCCGATCCCACCTTCGCCGACGCTCATGCCCAGCTTGCCGTCGCCTATGCGCGCCAGGGTCGTGCATCCGATGCGGAAGCCGAGCGCGCCAAGGCCGAACAACTCGGGGCGGCAAAGTAGGACTCGCCGGCCTGCCTGCGCTGAAAACAGAGTGTTGCTTCACCCCAATCAATTTTTGGGTTGAATGTCCTTGCTCCCCACGCCTAGAGTGCTACTTATGACTTCAAACGGCCGTCGCGTCTTCCTCCGCCAGGCAGCCACGCTCGCGGGCGCTTTCTCTGCCAACAGCCTTTTCCGTCAGGCGCATGCTGCCGAGTGGGAAGCAGCCTCGACCCGCATCTCCCATCTCGATCCTGACGCAGCCGCGCAGGACGAGGACTACTGGAGCGTCATCCAGCGCGCCTACACGGTCAATCCCAACATCATCAATCTCAACAATGGCGGAGTGTCGCCGGCGCCCCTGGTCGTGCAGGAAGCCGTACGTCGATACAACGATCTCTCCAACGAGGGCCCGTCCTATTACATGTGGGGAATCCTCGATCAGGGACGGGAGCCGCTGCGCGAACGCCTGGCCCGCCTGGCCGGCGCCGAGCCCGGCGAGATCGCCGTCGACCGCAATTCAACTGAGGCACTCAATACCATCATCTTCGGTCTTCCGCTCGAGCGCGGCGATGAAGTCATCGGCACCAAGCAGGACTACCCGCACATGATCGAGGCCTACAAACAGCGGGCCTTGCGCGACGGCATCGTCTACAAGCAGATCAGTTTCGACTTCCCCATCGAAGACGACGAGCGCATTGTCAAGGCCTATGAAGAGGCGATCACTCCGCGCACCAAGCTTCTGCACGTCACGCACATGATCAACTGGGTGGGTCAGACTATGCCCGTGCGCAAGATTGCCGACATGGCTCACGCGCGCGGCATTGAGGTCATCGCCGACGGCGCCCACTCTTTCGGCTTGATGGATTTCAAGGTGCCCGATCTCGGCTGCGATTACTTCGGCACCAGCTTGCACAAATTCCTCTCGGCGCCCATCGGCACCGGCATGATGTATATCCGCAAGGACAAGATCGCCAAGATATGGCCTCTGGTCTGCGCCGGCGATCCTCACAGTTCCGACATTCGCAAGTTTGAAGACCTCGGCACGCGCAGCTTTCCCATCGAAGAGGGCATTGGCGAAGCGATCAATTTTCACGAGGGGATTGGCTGTAAGCGCAAGGAAGAGCGCATCCGCTATCTGAAGTATTACTGGGCCTCGCGGGTCCAGCAGATGCCCAAAGTCAAGCTGCACACATCGCTCAAACCGGCATTTTCATGCGCCATCTGCGGCGTCAGCATCGACGGCATGACGCCGGGCGACCTCAACACCGCCCTCTTCAACCAGTACAAGATTCACGCCGTCGGCATCGTGTGGGAGAACATCAGCTGCGTGCGCGTTACGCCCCACGTCTACACGAGACTCGATGACCTGGACAAGTTGGTGAGAGCCATTGGCGAGATATCGGCCAAGGCGTGAAGTACCCGGCTGCCCCATCGCAATGCGTTCTGCCTG
>Ga0335072_10016836_pt1 | contig 10356 bp, 11 predicted proteins | sample Lox_Sample_21_FD_206725 | JGI IMG/M metagenome (GOLD analysis project Ga0335072, IMG submission 206725) | Soil microbial communities from Loxahatchee National Wildlife Refuge, Florida, United States - Lox_Sample_2.1 | ecosystem: Environmental > Terrestrial > Soil > Wetlands | place: USA... | reverse complement strand
GCCGTGATCAGGCCCGGCACGGAAACCGGCCGGCACGGGCTATTGCGCCTGCGCAGGCGACACCATCTGGCCACCTGCCGGGGCGTAGCGCGGCCCCGCTCATTTGCGCAGGAGACGCCGGATGCCCGAGACCAGGAAAGAAACCGACAGCCTCGGCGTGGTGGAGGTGCCCGCGGACAAGCTTTGGGGCGCGCAGACCCAACGGTCGCTGGAGCATTTCAGCATCGGCAAGGACCTGATCCCGCGCGAGATGATCACCGCCTACGCGACGCTGAAAAAGGCCGCCGCCATCGCCAACCATGACGACAGGCGGCTCGATGATCAGCGCCACCACCTGATCGTGCAGGTCTGCGACGAGATCCTGGCCGGACAGCACCACGACATGTTTCCGCTGCACGTCTGGATGACCGGCAGCGGCACCCAGTTCAACATGAACGTCAACGAGGTGATCTCGAACCGCTGCTGCCAGATCGCCGGCACGCCGCTCGGCAGCCATGCGCCGGTGCATCCCAACGACCACGTCAACATGGCGCAGTCGTCGAACGACACCTTCCCCTCCGCCATGTGCATCGCCGCCGCGGTGAACGTGAAGCAGCGCCTGATGCCGGCGGTGGCGGCGCTGCGCGATGCGATCGCGGCGAAGGCGGCGGCGTGGGACGACATCATCAAGATCGGCCGCACCCACATGCAGGACGCCACGCCGCTGACCCTGGGGCAGGAATGGTCGGGCTATGCCGGCATGCTGTCCGACGATCTCGAGCGGCTCGATGCCGCCCTGGCGGGCGTCTACCGCCTGGCGCTGGGCGGCACGGCGGTCGGCACCGGCATCAACTCGGCGCCCGGCTTTGCCGAGGCCGCCGCCGCCGGGATCGCCGAACTGACCGGCCTGGCCTTCGTCACCGCGCCCAACAAGTTCACGGTGCAGGGCGCGCACGACGCGCTGGTGCAGCTTTCCGGCACCATGCGCACCCTGGCGGTGTCGCTGTACAAGATCGCCAACGACATCCGCCTGATGTCGTGCGGCCCGCGCGCCGGCTTTGCCGAGCTGAAAATCCCCGAGAACGAACCCGGCTCCTCCATCATGCCCGGCAAGGTCAATCCCACCCAGTGCGAGGCGCTGGCGATGATCGCCGTGCAGGCCATGGCCAACGACGTGGCCGTGGGCTTCGGCGGCGCCGGCGGCTATCTGGAAATGAACGTCTACAAGCCGCTGATGATCTTCAACATCACCCATTCGATCGCGATCATGGCCGACGGATGCACCAACTTCCGCCGGTTCCTGGTCGAGGGCACCGAACCGGACCGCAAGAAGATCGACGAATACGTGGCGCGCTCGCTGATGCTGGTCACCGCGCTGTCGCCGGTGATCGGCTACGACAAGGCGTCGAAGATCGCCCACTACGCGATGGACCACGACCTGACGCTGAAGCAGGCGGCGATGAAACTCGGCTTCATCGGCGAGGACGAATTCGATCGCGTTGTCGATCCGCGGAAAATGGTGCGGCCCTATGTGGCGACCGGCGCGACGGGCGCCGGCGCGCATTGACGGTGCCGTTGCCGCGGCGGAGGAGACCAGCCAGCATCGCCTGGCCGCGCAACCGGACCCGGGACCCCTGCCATGACCAGGGATGAGCACGCCAACCTCGTGCTTGAATTCGCCAGGGTATTGTTCATCAACGGCCAGGCGACGGAGCAAACCGTGCAGGCGGCCGGGCGGCTCGGCCGCGCGCTGGGGTTCACCGCGACGATCCTGCCACGCTGGGGCGAGGTTCTGCTGGTCGCCGGTGATGCCGCCGGCCGGGTGACGGTGCGCGCCGCCGCCGATCCGGCCGGGGTGGAAATGGATCGCGTCGCCTCGGCGATGCGCGCGATCGAGGATGTCGCCGCGGGCCGCCTGGCGCCGGAGGACGCGCGGCACGCAATCGCCAACATCGCCCGCACGCCCCCCGCGCCGACATGGCTGTTCGCCCTCGCGGCGGCGGCCGGAGCAGTGGCGCTGGCCGTGATCTTTGGCGATCGGCATGTCTGGCCGGCGGTGCTGATTTTCGTCAGTGCCGGCGCCGGCGGACTGCTGCGGCGCATCCTGGGCCGGCTGAGCGGCAATCTCTTCCTGCAACCGTTCTGCGCGGCGGCTGTCTCCGGCGTGATCGGCGCGCTGGCGGTGCGCTACGACCTGAGTTCGTCGCTGCGCCTGGTGGCGGTGTGTCCGTGCATGGTGCTGGTGCCGGGCCCGCATTTCCTCAACAGCGCGCTGGATCTGATCGGCGGGCGCATCGCGCTTGGCGCCGCCCGGCTGACCTATGCGGTGCTGATCACCGCCGCCATCTCGGTGGGGTTGCTGGCCGGACTGGGATTGCTCGGCGTGTCGCTGCCCACGGAACCGCCGGGGCGGGCGATCGCGCTATGGCAGGACGTGATCGCCGCCGGCGTGGCGGTGGCGGCCTACAGCGTGTTCTTTTCGGCGCCGCGCCGGATGCTGCCATGGCCGGTCGCCGTCGGCATGGCCGCCCACGCCTTGCGCTGGGGCGCGCTGATCGAGCTGGGCTGCGGCGCGGCGACCGCGGCGATGGCCGCCTGCATTGCGGTTGCCCTGGTTCTGACGCCGGTATCGCGGCGCACCCACATGCCGTTCGCGGCGATCGGCTTCGCCTCGGTCGTGTCGATGATCCCGGGGGTTTACCTGTTCCGGATGGCGAGCGGACTGGTGCAGATCGCCGGCGGCCCGGAGGCGACGTTCGGGCTGCTGCGCGCGACGGTGGCCGACGGTTTGACCGCGGCGATGATCATCCTGGCGATGAGCCTGGGCCTGGTGGTTCCGAAGCTGGCGATCGATCACGCCGCCGACCGCCTGGCGCGGTCGCGGCGGCGGTGAGGTGGAGGTGGGGTGGCGGTGGGGTGGAGGTGGGTGGCCTCGGCCCATTGCGCACGTATGGCACCTGTTCGGAGCCACGGGTTGAGCAACGTCACGCAGGTTGCAGCGAAGTCAGCCAAGTTGCTTGTGGCAACGGTCATACCATGCACCAGCGCGGTCGCCACGATGAACGCGTCATTGATCGGCTGCGGATCAGGAACTTGCAGTTGTGCGGCGCTTTTGGCGACTGCGGCGTCCACGGGCAAGATACGGCCCTGAAACGCGGACATGACCTGGCGTTCCAGCCATCGCCTGAAGACCGTCCCCTGAGGCGGGTTGCGCTGTTCGACCAGCAGGATGCCGATTTCAAGCTCGGGAATGGTGATGGTGAAGAATGAACAGGTCTACGCGCACCGGCACGCCAATCAGAGCTTGGTTGCGCCTTGGCCATTTTTTGCATGTTCCTGATGCTGCAACTCGCGACGGAAATCTAGGATCGCCTTCTGGAATTCCACGAGCACGTCGTCCGCGAGCTGCCGGTAGTCTGGCAACATGGCAGCATAACGCATCAGATTTTCGCAAAAGAACAGCGGTTCGCTTTTCAGCAGCCTGGTCTTGGCGCGAAATTATTGATCTTTGCACCTTGACGAAGGGCATTGTGTGCCATCGGACCAGCCACAAAAGAAGCCGCCCTCCACCCAAAACCACCGTTCCCGCCGCCCGATGTTAGCACGAATCATTTTTTGTTTGACATTCTATCTCTACCCGTGCCATAAGCGCCGCCATGAACGCAGCAGCAGCCATCACATCCGCCCGCGCTGCCCAACCCGATCGATCGCGGGCCTGGGCCCGCGCTTCCGCAACCCTTAACGCCGCCGCCGTCCTTGTCAGCTTCATCGGCAACGTCATCGGGCAAGGCAGGCGCCTCGCCCGGGCCTGCCGCGGCCATCCCGCCGCATCCGGCGACACCCCGCCCGGCCGGCGCCGCGAAACCCGCGTCGCGCCTGTTAGTCTCACCAACTGGCGCGGCGGCATCATCCGCGGCGCCGCGCTGTGCCGGCTGCTGTGGCACCACGCCAATCCAGGCCTCGGCGCACTGCTGCCCGCCCTGCGGCGCGATCGCGCCCAGGCCGAGCCAGGCGGCGCCTCTGCGTGTTCCGGCGTGGCCGCAACGGACAACGTCCCCGCCCAGGCCGCGCATCCGCAATCCCGGCAGGCCTGCGATCTCCCCTCTCGGCCGACGCAGCCTGCCGTTGCCGATCCGGCCTGCCGCCCGGCGGCACACGCCCCCCACATCACCCTCGATCTCGTCAGCACTACGGCAACCGCCGGCGCGTTGCGGGACAGCCTGCCTGTCCGCGGCAATCGCCTCGGTTTCCGTCTCACGCCCTTCCTTGCGAAGGTTGACCGGTGCAAAGCGCCTGCGTCTCGTATCGAGCCGCCGCGCTTTGAGGCGCCACCGGAACACCAACGCCCCAATTGCCTCTCGGCGGTAGAGCAATTGCGCGATGTCCTGCCGCCGCAGGCAGCGTCCGCCGGATGCTTATCGCCGCAGGCCGAACCGTGTACGGCCTCGCGCCAGGCATTCCAGCGGAGCGAAACCGTGCCGGTGATGCAACGGCCGGTTCTGCCACGCCAGGCGCGGGAGGTCGCCGCCACCGCATCGCACTGAGCCACCTGATTCCGATGCAATAATGTACCTCCGAGGCCCCTGCCGGACCGGTCCCGGCACGCCCACTCGCGTCCGCGGCTCCGCGACAGCGAGCGCGCAGGCATGTACGCCCCCCCGCCGCGGCGTGCCCGGCCCGCAGCGTCACGCCGCTGGACCGCCGCCCCCGGCCGGGCTAGTGCTGCCGCCATCATGGCCCGCACCGCGACTCTCAGCCGCCGGACCTCGGAAACCGACATCTCCCTGACCCTCGACATCGACGGATCAGGACAGGCCGACATTGCCACCGGCATCGGCTTCCTCGACCACATGCTGACCGCCCTCACCCGCCACGGCCTGTTCGACCTCAAAATCCGCGCCAAGGGCGATCTGCATATCGACTTCCATCACACCACCGAGGATGTCGGCATCGTGCTGGGCCGCGCCTTTGCCCAGGCGCTGGACGACAAGCGCGGCATCACCCGCTTCGGCCAGGCGCTGGTGCCGATGGACGAAGCGCTGGCGGAGGCCGTGGTGGACATCTCCGGCCGCCCGTTCCTGGTCTGGAATGTGACCTTCGAACGCCCCAAAATAGGGGAGATGGACACCGAATTGTTCGAGGAGTTCTTCCGCGCACTCGCCACCAACGCGGCGGTGACGCTGCACGTCAACCAGCGTGCCGGCCGCAACGCGCACCACGTGGCCGAGGCCTGCTTCAAAGCCACGGCGCGGGCACTGCGCATGGCGGCGGCGATCGATCCGCGCGCGGCCGATGCCATCCCGTCCACCAAGGGCGCGCTATGAAATTCTGGACCGGCCATCTGCGCGACGACGCCGCGCCGGTGCTGGTGCCCGAGCGCTTCTCCGGCGGCGCGCTGGTGTTCGGTCCGCTATGGCTCGCCGTGCATGGCGCCTGGATTCCCGCCGCGCTGGTGCTCGCCGCCGATATCCTGATCGCGGCGCTGCCCTCCGGCCCAACCCAGGCCGCCCTGTTGCTGGCGCTGGCCATCTGGACGGGCGTCGCCGGCAACGACCTGCGCCGCTGGTCGCTGCGCCTGCGCGGGTTCGTGCTGCGGGAGGTGGTGGGCGCGCGCGACGAGACCGAAGCGCTCGGCCGGCTGCTGGACCGGCGGCCCGAACTCGGGTCGCGCTACCTGGCCCCGGGTGCCACGCGATGAAAGTCGCGGTGGTCGATTACGGCAGCGGCAACCTGGCCTCGGCATCGCGTGGGCTGATGCTGGCCGCGGACCGATGCGGCATGGACGCCGAGGTGCGCGTGACCGCCGACCCCGACTATGTCGCCCGCGCCGACCGCGTGGTGCTGCCCGGCCAGGGCGCGTTCGCCGACTGCGCGCGCGGCCTGGGAGCCGTCTCCGGCATGCGCGAGGCGATCGACACGGCGGTGGGGCGCGGCAACCCGTTCCTGGGCATCTGCGTCGGCATGCAGTTGATGGCCGAGCGCGGGCTGGAGCACCACGTCACCCCCGGCTTCGGCTGGATTCCCGGCGACATCGCCGAGCTGCCCGCGCCGGGCCTGCGCCTGCCGCAAATGGGCTGGAACGCGCTGCAATTCTCCCCGGGCGACCATCCCCTGCTGGACCGGCTGGAACCGGGCGATCACGCCTATTTCGTGCACAGCTACGCCCTGGCCGGCGGCGATCCGCAGCAGGTGATCGCCACCACCGACTATGGCGGCCCGGTGGTCGCGATGGTCGCCGCCGGCAATCGCGCGGGCACGCAGTTCCACGTCGAAAAAAGCCAGGAAGTCGGCCTGCGCATCCTGGCCAATTTCCTGCGCTGGGCGCCCTGACGCCATGTCCGCGCCCCCATTGGAACCGCAGCCTCTCGCCGAACCGCAACTCTTCGTCGAGCGCCTCGCCGAGTTCACCGACGACGATCTGCACGCGCTGTGCGAGGCGACGCATGCCGCGATCATCGACGGCGGCGGCTTCGGCTGGGTCAGCCCGCCCGGCCGCCGCGCGCTGGAAAGCTATTTCCGCGGCGTGCTGCTGGTGCCGGAACGCGAATTGTTCGTGGCCCGGCTGGATGGCACGGTGGTGGGGTCCGCGCACCTGGTGCGCCCGCCGCGCAACAACGAGGCGCAGTCGTTCGCCGCCACGGTCATGCACTCCTACATCGCGCCCTATGCCCGCGGGCACGGGCTGGCGCGGATGCTGACCCTGGGCGTGGAGGAACGGGCGCGCGAACTCGGCTATCACATCCTGAACCTGGATGTGCGCGAGACGCAGGAGGCGGCCATCCGGCTGTACGAGTCGCTCGGCTACATCCGGTGGGGCGTGCATCCGGAATACGCCCTGGTGCGCGGGCAGATCGTGCAGGGGTTCTATTACTACAAGCGCCTGCGCGCCCGGCGGGGACGCGCCGGGTGAGGCTGCCCCAAAACCTCTTCCGCCAGCGCCGGGCGAGGTCGCGGCGCGCCTCGCGTTGATCCGCTTCGCGGCTCAACCCCATTTCAGCGGAACGGTTTTGTAAGATGCCCCTGACGCTCTACCCCGCCATCGACCTGAAGGACGGTCAGTGCGTCCGGCTGCGGCGCGGGGCGATGGACGCGGCGACCGTCTACGCCGACGACCCCGCCGCCCAGGCGCGCGCCTGGCAGGACGCCGGCTTCGCCTGGCTGCACGTGGTGGACCTGAACGGCGCCTTCGCCGGCCACCCGGTGAACGCCGGCGCCGTGCGCGCCATTCTCGCCGCCGTCCGAATCCCGGTGCAGCTCGGCGGCGGCATTCGCGGCATGGCCGGCATCGAGTCCTGGCTCGCCGCGGGCGTCAGCCGGGTCATCCTGGGCAGCGCCGCCGCCAAAAATCCCGCTTTGGTGCACGACGCCTGCCGCGCCTTCCCCGGCCGCATCGCCGTCGGCATCGACGCCCGCGACGGCCGCGTTGCCACCGAGGGCTGGGCGGAGACCTCCACCCTGACCGCGCACGACCTCGCGCTGCGTTTCGAGAACGCCGGCGCCGCCGCCATCATCTACACCGACATCAGCCGCGACGGCATGCTGAGCGGCCTGAACGTCGCGCAAACGGTGGAACTGGCGCGGCATGTCACCACGCCGGTGATCGCCTCGGGCGGCGTCGGCTGCCTCGACGACCTGGTTTCGCTGCAACAGGCAGCGAGCGGCACCGGCGTCGCAGGCGTCGTGGTCGGCCGCGCGCTGTATGACGGCCGGATCGACCCGGCCGCCGCGCTGGCCGTCCTCTCGGCCTGACCTACTGCCCAGCCCTCGGCCTGACTTTCTGCCTGACTTTCTGCCTGACCCTCGGCCTGACGTTTCGCCTGACTTTCGACCTGGCATTCTACCTGACCCGCGCCAATATCCGGACAACTGCGCCGTATCATCCATCGCCAGGACAATCGTCGCGAAACTTTCCGCGATAAGCGCTTGCCATGGTCACGGTGGCAACGTCTATGACACCCGGTGATGTTGAAGCTCCGTGTCATCCCCTGCCTGGACGTGAAAGACGGACGTGTCGTCAAGGGCGTCAATTTCGTCTCACTGCGCGATGCCGGCGATCCGGTGGAGCAGGCGGCGGTGTATGACGCGGCGGGAGCGGATGAGCTCACGTTTCTTGACATCACCGCCAGCCATGAGAACCGGGACACAATCCTCGACGTGGTCTCCCGCACCGCGGCGCGCGTGTTCCTGCCGCTGACGGTCGGCGGCGGCATCCGCTCCACCGAGGACATGCGCCGCCTGCTGCTGGCCGGCACCGACAAGTGCAGCATCAACTCCGCCGCGGTGGCGCGGCCCGAGCTGGTGCGCGAGGCCGCCACCAAGTTCGGCAGCCAGTGCATCGTGGTGGCGGTGGACGCGAAGCAGTCCGGGCCGGACCGCTGGGACGTGTTCACCCATGGCGGGCGCCGCCCCACCGGCATCGACGCCATCGGCTGGTGCCGCCGCGTCGTCGAACTCGGCGCGGGCGAGATCCTGCTCACCAGCATGGACCGCGACGGCACGGGCCAGGGCTTCGACCTGCCGCTGCTGCGCGCGGTGTGCGGCGCGGTGCGGGTGCCGGTGATCGCCTCGGGCGGCGTCGGCACGTTGCAGCATTTCGTGGAGGGCGCGCACGCAGGCGCCACCGGCTTGCTGGCGGCAAGCGTGTTCCACTTCGGCACGTTCACCATCGCCCAGGTGAAGGCGGCGCTGGCGGCAGCCGGCCTGCCGGTGCGCCTGCCGCGCCAGGCGGCGTGAGGCGGCGATGGCGAAGTCGACCAAGAAGAAGCGCCAGACCGCACGCGACCCGCTGATCGCGCGGGCAAAGAAGACTCTGAAGCCCAGCAAGCCGCTGAAGGGCAAGCGGCGCGGCAAGCCCTCGCGGGCCGCGGCCGTTGCCCCGGCCGATCCGACGATCGTGCATCCGCTGCCGCCACTGGCGCTGGGTCCGGGCTCCGCGGTGCTGGACCGGCTGTTCGATGTCGTCATGAGCCGCCGCACGGCCGATCCGGCGGTGAGCCACTCGGCACGGCTGCTGTCGCGCGGCACCGCCAAGGTGGCGCAGAAATTCGGCGAGGAAGCGGTGGAGTGCCTGATCGAGGCCGTCGCCGGCAACCGTGACGCCTTGATCGCCGAAAGCGCCGACGTGCTCTACCACCTGATCGTGCTGTGGGTGTCGGGCGGGGTCATGCCGGATGACGTCTGGACCGAACTGAAGCGCCGCGAGGGCATCAGCGGCATCGCCGAGAAGGCGGCGCGGGTGAAGACCCTGCCGGTTGCGTTCGGACTGGAGACGACGAAAATCCCCTGAGCCTGGTGCCAGGGAGCATGAGCCATGCCGGTCAGCGGATTGCCGCCGTACGACGACACCAACATTTTCGCCAGGATCCTGCGCGGGGAGATCCCGTGCAAGAAGGTCTACGAGGACGAATGGGCGCTGGCGTTCCACGACATCAATCCGCAGGCGCCGGTGCATGTGCTTGTCGTGCCGAAGGGGCCGTATTGCTCTTTTGCCGATTTCAGCGCCGGCGCGAGCGATGCCGAGATTGCGGGATTCATGCGGGCGGTCGGGAAGATCGCGAAAGACCTGGGGCTCGAAGCGCCGGGCTACCGCCTGCTGTTCAACATGGGCGCGCATAGCGGCCAGGAAGTGCCGCACCTGCACGTGCACCTGTTCGGCGGCCGGCCGCTGGGACGAATGCTGGAAAACCTCTCCCAATCGATTTGACGTCGCCGCGTCGTTCAACCTCGCCCACCAATGTCTCTAACCTCGCCCACGAAGTTCTCTAGCCTCGCCCACGAAGTGGGAGAGGTCGAGACGCGAAGCGTCGAGGGAGAGGGTGATCGGGTCGGTAGACTGTTTTTCCTGTACCGCCCCGATCATCCTCACTCTCGACGCCTGACGGCGTCTCGACCTTTCCCGCGCGCGCGAACAGCGCGCACGGGAGAGGTTGGTTCTGGAGTCAGTTCATCACCTGGATCATCTCGCGCACCCGCGGATACACCTCGCGCGCCCAGCGTTTGCCGGCGAACACGCCGTAGTGTCCAACGCCGGTCTGCAAGTGGTTCTGCTTCAAATTCACCCTGATCCCGGCACATAAATCCAGCGCCGCCACGGTCTGGCCGATCGCGCAGATGTCGTCGCGCTCGCCTTCCACGGTCAACAGGCCGGTGCGGCGGATCGCCTCGGGACGCACCACCTGGCCGCGCCAGGTCAGCACGCCACGCGGCAGATGATGCTCCTGGAACACCCGCTGCACCGTTTCCAGATAGAATTCCGCCGGCAGGTCCATCACCGCGCCGTACTCGCCATAAAACCGCCGGTGCGCCTCAGTACTGCTCTGGTCGCCGCCGACCAGGTTGCGGAACTGCGTGATATGCGCCGTCAGGTGCCGGTCCAGG
>Ga0335072_10016834_pt1 | contig 10356 bp, 12 predicted proteins | sample Lox_Sample_21_FD_206725 | JGI IMG/M metagenome (GOLD analysis project Ga0335072, IMG submission 206725) | Soil microbial communities from Loxahatchee National Wildlife Refuge, Florida, United States - Lox_Sample_2.1 | ecosystem: Environmental > Terrestrial > Soil > Wetlands | place: USA... | reverse complement strand
AACGACCTCATCAAGAAAGCTTCGAAGGACAAGAAGATCTCAGAGGACGAGGAGAAGCGCTCGCTCGACGAGATTCAGAAGCTGACCGACGAAGAAATCAAAAAGATGGAAGAGATGGCGAAAAAGAAAGAAGTGGAAGTCATGCAGGTGTGAGCGCCCTCGACCTTGCGTGAAATCGAAAAGGCCGTCCCGCTGGGGACGGCCTTTTGCGTGCGGGGAGATCGGGGGGCCTACTCACCCGTTGAAGGTCCGCTGTCGCTGGTTGCAGCGATTCCGACCTGGAGATAGGTGCCCTTGGCCAGGCGGAAGTTGCCATCAGACTTCCAGAAGGTCCCGGAGTTCTGACCCTGGACGGAACTCTTCATCTCCACATGCCGCAGCATTCCTGCCTGCTGCACAACCTTCTGTTGCGGATCCACGTGACGGGGCGCCGGCGCAACGAGGCTGTCGCCATACTCTCCCGAGTCGGCCTGCGAGGACGGATATGCCGCCAGCAGCGTGACCTTCACAGGAATCTGCTTTCCATCCTTCATCTGTGCTTTGGTGAAGAGGAGCGTCAGGCTCGCCGGCCCGCCGTGCGCGGACGAGGCAGCATCGGCGACGGTGCCCATGAGCTCCGTGCCTTTCTCCAGCTTCATGCCATCGCTGGTGGTCACGGTTCCGTCCAGCCGCGCCTCGATCGCCTGACCCTGCTTCACGGAATCGGAGTTAATGGTTTGGTCGAGGCGCGCGTTCACGCCTACCAGTTGCCAGCTTTGGTTGCCTGACTGCGCTATAGCAGCCCCGGAACATGCCAACAGGCCCGTGGCCGCACCCACGGCAAGATATTTCAGATTTCGACTGAGACTCATCCTCAACTCCTTCAGATCAGTGAATGCAATGACTTCGGGGATGCCATCGTGATGTGTTAACCATCCTCTAACTAGTTGGACGCTCGGATTACGGAATTGATGCACGAGATCCGGCCGATTGAGAGCAAATAGGGCGCGTGGTTTTCAGGACTCGCCGGATGGCGCAGGGGAAGAGATTGCCGGGCAAAAAAATGAAGGGCCACCGGATCCCGGCGGCCCTTGTTTTGTCACAGAGGGTGATGCAAACAGGCTGGATTACTCAGCTGCGCTGGTGCTCGATCCGCCGGCCGCCGTGCCCACGCCAACCTGGAAGTAGGTTCCCGCGCCCAGCGTGAAGTTCCCATTCGACTTCGAGAACGTTCCGGAATCCGCGTCCTGCACAGCGGCTTTCAGCGTGACGTCTTTCAGCGCGCCAGGCTCCTGTTCCACCTGAACGTTGGAAGCGACGTGATCGGGCGGCACGCCGAGGGTCGTCTGATCGGAATACTGCGACTCAAGGCCCTGATCGCTCGGAAATGCCGCCAGCAGGGTGGCCTTCACGGGGATCTGCTTTCCGCCCTTGAGCTGGGCGGCGGTGAACGCCACGGTCACGCTGGCCGGCCCGCCGTTCTGCGACGGCTTGACCTGCGCGATCTTGCCCACCAGTTGACTGCCGCGCGGCAACTTCACGCCGTCCGGCGTCTTCACGCCATTTTCCAGCCTTACGGCGACCGTTTGCCCAACCGTCGCCGTGGCTGAATCCAGCGGTTGTACGAGGCGCGTATTCACGCCCGTCAGCGTCTGCGCCGAAGCGGCAGCCGCCACCATCGAGACCAGGGCTAAACCCAAAGACAATTTCTGCATAGAAAATGTAAATCGCATCGATCACTCCTCTTGATACCAGTAGCGCCAAAGCCGCGCGATCCGGAGACACTTCTGCGCAGACGTCAGCCCCTGCGGTGGAGGCCGCGTTGACGATTTCAACAGTCCGGATCAGGGACGAAAATTACGGCGCTGGCGCGCCAGCGGAAGTCCACGCGGTTCCGCGCACGGATCGCTTCGCTCGCATGCTCCCGGAGGAAACTCGCTGAGCGAGGGCAACCCAAAACCACCCTCTGCCCGTTTAGACGGAGAGGAGGCCGATTTGGATTCGAAATTTCGGAAGGACGAGGGGATGTGAACGGCGGATTAAACGTTTGAGCCGGGGCTTTGCGCGCCTACATGACCCAGGCTACGCGCTCCAGCTCCTGCTGGATGCACTCGGGCGAGCAGGTATTGCCTTCGAGGCGCATGGCAATTTCCCGCACCATCGCGGAATCGACGCCGTAACCGCGGCCGGAGAGGAAGCGCGTGACCATCTCCGCCGCCTGAAACGAATCCACGCCCGCCTGCAGAAGCTCCGTGCGCAAATCCGCCAGTTCAGCCACCGCGAATTTCTCGATTCTGCTGTCGCTTGCCATGGTTCGCTCCTGTCTCGATCGGCGATGACCGGATCGGGTTCGCTGCTGTCGCCGAGCCCGCTTTCGAATCCCTCTGCTCGTTTAGACCCGCATTGTGGAATTAGTGTTGCGTGCCCGTGCATCGATTTCGATAACACTCCGGCGGCAGGACCCCATTCTTTCGTCGTACGCAGCCGTACACTCAAAGAGATGGGTCCTTCCCGCGATTCACCTTCCGAAGATTCCGGCACAAATTCACCGGATGCCGGGGCAACCCCGCGCGGCCCCTCGTGGGGACTGATGCTTTTCCTCATCTTCCTCGGCATTCTGGTCGCGTTTCTCATCGCGTGGGCCTTCGTGACGCCGCTCCTTCATCGCCATTTCTGACGCGCAGCCCCCGTGGCGCGGGGCGGTCGCTACAATCAGACGCTGAGATACCTATGTTGCGCGTCGGGCTGACAGGCGGTCTGGGCAGCGGCAAATCCACGGTCGCGACGATTCTGCGCGAGCGCGGCTTTTCCGTGCTCGAGGCCGATGCCATAGCGCGCGAGCTGATGCAGCCGGGGCAGCCGGTTCATCGCGCCATCGCGGAGCACTTCGGCTCCGGCGTCGTGCGGCCCGACGGCACGCTTGACCGCGCCCGCCTCGCCGATCTCGCCTTCCGCCAGGGACGGCTGGCCGAGCTGAACCGCATCGTGCATCCGCCCACGATTGCCGAGCAGGAGCGCCGCACCAGGGAAATCTTCGCCGCCCATCCCGCGGCCGTTGTCGTTATCGAGTCCGCGCTCATCTTCGAGGCGGAAGCCTGGGGCACCGTGCCGGAGTGGCGCAAGCGCTTCGATCGCGTCATCCTCGTCACGGCGCCCGATGCGGTGAAGCTCGAGCGCTTTCTCGCGCGCATTTTGCCCGCCGATGCGGCGCCTGAACAGCGCGCCCAGGCGGAACGCGACGCGCGCGCCCGTCTGGCCGCACAGTTGCCAGACGCGGAAAAAATCTCACGCAGCGATTTCGTCATCGACAACGCCGGGGCGCTCGAAGCCACCCGGCGGCAGGTGGAAGCGCTGGCCGCCGAACTGGAAGAAGCTTCCCGGGCATCCGCACCGTCGCCCACGCCATGGTGAGCGAGCCGCTGGCGCGGAAGGAGTGCGGCCCTCGCCCATTGCGGAACTTCCCGGCTCCGGATGCGTTTAACTCTCTGGATAGAATGAAAGGAGGGGCTTTTTGCGCCTGCGCTCCGCCGTTTGGAGACTTTCGGCCGCCCCTGCATAGCGAGTATTATGACTTTCCGCAGAATCGTTCTGGTTCTCCTCCTTGTTGGCGGATTCTGGTACTTCACGACCCACGCCAACCTTCGCACCATCGGCCTTGCCGACTCCGGCCGGTCTCCGCTCACGCTCACCGTGGCCCAGGCCGACCCCGCGTACACCAGCACCGAGCTGAACAACATCGAGGTGTACAAGCGCGTGGTGCCGTCGGTGGTCAACATCACGTCGACGACCACGACGCTTGATTTCTTCTACGGCCTCGTTCCCGCCGAGGGCCAGGGCTCGGGCTTCATCCTCGACAAGCAGGGCCACATCCTCACGAATTATCACGTGATCGCCAACGCGCGGAACATCGAAGTCCAGACGCACGACAAGCATCGCTACACGGCGCAGGTGATCGGCCGCGACAAGTACCACGATCTCGCGCTGCTGCAGATCAGCGCGCCCAATCTGGTGCCCGCGGTTCTCGCCACGTCGAAGGATCTCCAGGTCGGGCAGCAGGTCTACGCCATCGGCAATCCCTTCGGGCTCAGCGGCACCATGACGTCCGGCATCATCAGCGCGATCCGCTCGGTCAAAGGCCCTGAAGACGCGCCCATCGAGAACGCTATCCAGACCGACGCCGCCATCAACCCGGGCAACTCCGGCGGACCGCTGCTCAACTCGCACGGCGAGGTGATCGGCATCAATTCGATGATTGCGCAGAACGGCGCCGAGCAGAACGCCGGCATCGGCTTCGCCATCCCGATCGATACGGCGAAAGCCGTTCTCGGCGACTTCCAGAAGTACGGCCACGCGCGCCGTCCGTCGCTGGGAATCAGCATTCTGCCCATCGGCCCCGATCTCGCCCAGCAGATGGGCCTGGCGGCCAGCTACGGCGTGCTGATTGAAAGCACGGTGCCCGGCGGCGCCGCCGACCGCGCGGGTCTGCGTGGCGGCAACCAGATCGCCTACCTTGGGAACATGCAGATCTCCATCGGAGGCGACCTGATCGTGGCCATCGACGGCAAGGAAATCACCAACTCGCAACAGCTCTCCGATGTGATGAACAGCCATCAGCCGGGCGACACCATCACGGTCACGTACTTCCGCGGACGGAAAAAGATGACCGTGATGGTGACGCTTGGCGAAGCGCACGACACGGTGGCATGAGCGGAATGCCGGCCAGCTGGACATCCACCGCGATTCCGTCCCTCGCCGGGAAGCTCGCGTACATCACCGGCGCGAACAGCGGCATTGGCTACCACACGGCGCTCGAGCTGGCCCGTGCCGGATGCGCCGTCATCCTCGCTTGCCGCGATCGCGCCAAAGCGGCGACAGCGCGCACGCGGATCCTCGCCGCCGTGCCGGCTGCGGAAATCGACATCGCCGCTCTCGACCTGTCGAGCCTCGCGTCGGTGCGCGCCGCCGCGCAGGAGTTCCTCGCGAGCGGGCGCCATCTCGATCTCCTCATCAACAACGCCGGCATCATGGCTCTGCCCGAGCGCCACGTGTCGCCCGACGGATTCGAGCTGCAGTTCGCCACCAACCACCTCGGCCACTTCGCGCTCACCGGTCTGCTTTTGCCCGCGCTGCTCGGCGCCGGCTCGGGAGCGACGGCGCGCATCATCACCGTCAGCTCGATCGCGCACCGCGGCGCGGTTCTGGACTTTTCGGATCTCCAGTGGGAGCGCGGGTACAAGCCATGGCCCGCGTACCGCCGCACCAAGCTCGCCAATCTGCTTTTCGGATTCGAGCTGGAGCGGCGTCTCGAGCGCGCCCACGCGCCAGCCATCAGCATCGTCGTCCATCCCGGCGTCGCGAATACGAATCTCTTCGCCGCGGGACCGGGTACGGGCAGCGGGCTGGTTGCGAAGGTGACGCCGCTCTTCGTTTCGCTCATCGGGCAATCGGAAGCGCAGGGCGCGCTGCCCACGCTCTACGCGGCCCAAATGCCGCAGATCGAAGGCGCGGGGCTATCGGCGAGCTCGCGCGACGGCGTGCAGGGCGGACACTTCTACGGCCCCAACGGGTTCCGCCAGATGCGCGGCTATCCGGTCGAAGTCCGCGCCGAAGCTCAGGCGTACGACGAATCGCTGGCGCGCAGGCTCTGGGACGTTTCCGAGCAGCTTACCGGCACAGGCTATGCGCTGCCAGCCTGATCGCTGAGGGCTCACCCGTTTTTCCCGCCGTGCCTGAGCCGCAGCACGCGGCGCGCGTTGCGGCGAATCGTCCCCATCTTCTTCTTCGCCGCTTTCTGGCGCGGAGTCACCGAACGGCCATAGAGCTGGTGGCTGGTGCTGCCCGTCTCGTACTGCAAGTAGCCGTTGGGACGGACTCCGAAGGCGCGCAGCGGCAGCTTCAGATGATTGGTCCGCCCACTGCCGCCGGTCATGCCGTAGTAGGCTTTGCCCACAAAGTTCGAGACCGCGATATCGCCGATCCGGTACGTATCGCCCTGAGTAGGGTCGCAGACCTCGAGGTCGTAGTAGACGGTGCGGTCGGGAGCTTTGGGATGCGGGCCGGAAATCGTGAACACGACATCCGGATCGGCAAGAAGCTCCAGCACCTCGTGCGAGAGCGTGGACGGCCAGTCTTCTCCGTACTCCTTGCAGATATCCAGATAAACGAAGCCGTACGGCAAACGCTGGTTGTTGGCTGAGTGGTAGCCCAGCGCGCCCTTCACTCCCGTGGTGGGATCGTTCGACGACTCGCCCAGATAGATAATGGCGTCCGCGTCTTTTTGGACGGGCGCCCGTTGGCTGCCCAGCGGCAGAGCAATGGCCTTGAGCGTGGCGCCGATGCCCCACTCCGGCTGGAAGTCCCGACGAACCTGCCTGGCAAGGGTTGCCACGACCGCGCGGAACCGGTGCTGGGGAATCGACACAGACACGTTGGCGAGCGTCAGTTGCATGGGCATTCTCCTGGATGGCTGCCCAACAGCATAGACCAGGAGAGGCAGAAACTGCCCCGGACTGCGATGGGTCGATACGCCCCGGCGCGCAGATTCCGGCTCAACGCCGGATGCCGAAAGCCAACCGCAGTTCTACCGCATCCGCTCGCGCACTTCCGGCCGGATCAGATAAAGGAACAGGATCATGTTGAAGGCGGCGCCGACCAGCATCAGGTACCTGTGATACTCGACGGCCATCCACATCTCCTGGGTGCCGGAGAGAAAGATCGCCGCCAGCGACATGGCCCAGCCCCAGCGCTTCTGGCGCAGCAGGCCCTGGCCGGCAGCGGCAAACGCCGCGCACAGGATCAGCATGACCTTAGGCATCTGGCCGCGGCTGATGGGGACCAGCCACAGCACGCACATCAGAAACATGTAGAGGCCGATGGCCGCAACGCCAGGCTGCGGCCGTCTCTTCTCTTCTTCGCTCATAAAGTATGAAGATAAGCCAGCAGGTCGCGCAGTTGCTCGTCGCTGAGCTGGGTGCCAGGCATCATGTTTCGCCCGCCCAGGATCACCGGGGTGACACGCGCATCGTTGGCCGGCGCCCCGCTGGGCAGATATTTCTTGCGATACATGGCGAACAGGCTGGGCCCGTGCAGGTCGCCGGTCTGATTGGCATAGTGGCAGCTCGCGCAATCCTGGCTATAGATCGCGCGCCCCTGAGCCTCTTCCGGCGTCAGCTCGCTCACCGCCTTCGACGGCCCCAGCGAGGGCCCACAGCCCGCGAGCAGCACCGCTCCCGCCATCATCGACGCAGCCAGCCAACCTTTCCCGATCACGTTGAGGACCTCTACTCTCTACGCTACACGCTAAGCCCTGCCTCTAATTCCCGTCTGCGACGGCCGTCACAATCTTGTCCATCGCCACGCGCGCGGCGTTCGTCGACGGATCGTGATTGTTCACCAGCACGGAAAACACCAGGGTCTTCCCGCTCTTGGCCGTGAGATAACCGCTCAGCGCGTTCACCTCGCCCAGCGTCCCGGTCTTCGCGAAGACGCGCCCTTTCAGCTCGCCCTGGAAGCGATCGTCGAGCGTGCCATCCACTCCGCCCACCGGCAGCGCCGATTTGTACAGCGCGCCCCACGGCTGCCTGGAGGCATAGACGAGCAGGGTGGTCGCCGCGCGCGGCGTAATCAGATCCGCCGGCGACAGCCCCGAGCCGTCGTAGAAAACGAAATCTCCCGGATTGACGCCCGCGCTGATGAGGAACTGCCGCACCACGCGCGCGCCCTGGGCGATCGATCCATCGTCGCCCTCCAGCCGGCCCACCAGCCGCTGATACAGCTCCGCGTGCAGGTTCTGGCTCACTTTCAGTGTGACCGTCACGTCGTCGCTCAGCGGCGGCGAATCGTGCGTGGCCAGGACGCGCAGGCCGGTATCCGGCGGGGCAATCGTTATTGCCGAGGTGGGACGCAGCACCACGGGCTGGTCCACTTCCGCACGATAATCCTCGGTGTCGACGGGATTGCGATGCCACGCCCGCGCCGTTCCCGACACCACCACGCCGCGCGCCAGCAGCATCTGCCGCAGCGCCGTGGCTGCAAACTCCGCGGGATCGATAATCGCCAGGCCCTCGTGCATGCCGTTGGGCGTGATCGCGCCGTAGAGCCGAATCATCCGGCTGCCCGGCGCGCGATCGATGCCCGAGTGCGCCTGCGTTCCCGGCGCCGCAATCGTCAGCGAATTCTCCAGCGTGTAAAACGGCACATTGGGGACCCACGCTACCACTGTGGCCGCGCCTCCCACTGCGGGCGCCGTCGTCGCAGGCGCCGTGCCGGACTCGGTCTGCGCCTGCGGTGGCGTATTCGGCGGTGGCGGCGTCACGTTCAGGTAAACGATGTTGTCGTTGACGGTCAGCGCGCTCACCGGCGCGCCGTAATCCCACAGCAGGTCGTCCCAGGCCCAGTCTCCGCCGTAGCGTTCCCACGGAAACCACGAGTCGTCGCCGATCACGTCGCCATCGATCCTGCGCACGCCGGCCTTCACCACCTGATCGGCCAGATTCTCGAGAGCCTGCAGCGGAGGATTCGGCCGCTCCGTCCTCTCGACGTACGGATACGCGCGCCCTGACATCGTGGGATCGCCGGAGCCCAGCAGCCGCACATCGCCGGTCAGCGTGCCCTTCGCATCGATCGTGCCCGACGTGACGACGCGTGTCTCCCACGTCGCGTCCGCCGGAACCAGCGCCAGCAGCGTCGCCGCGGTGAACAGTTTCGCGTTCGACGCGGGCTCAAACAGTTGCCCATCGTTGAGCGCGAAAACCGGCTTGCCTTCCGCCGTCACCACCGAAATGCCAAAGTGCGCGCGCGATACCGCGGGATCGGCGAGGATCTGCTCGATCGCCGCCGCCAGCGTCGAGGGCTTTTCCGCCTTTGCCTTCTTGTGATGGTTCGCCGCCGAGGCGGGCGCGACGAGCGCGGCCATGAGGGCTACCCAGGCGATCAGCTTCTGCGTCGATCGAATGCGAGCGCGTCTTTCCCCTGGCCGTTTCATCCGTGGCCGCTACTCTCCTGAGGTTTGTGCGTTGCGGAGCCGAAATTCCTCCCGAGTGTAGCATCGTTCTCGATGGCTTTCGTTCGCCGCGCCGCCGTCGACTGGCAAATGCGCACGCGTTCTCTGGCGCTGGGCGCGCGCACGCTCGTGATGGGGGTTCTTAACGTCACGCCCGACTCGTTTTCTGACGGCGGCCTCTATTGCTCCGCCGATGCGGCGACCGCGCAGGCGCTGGCGCTGCTCGACGAGGGCGCGGATCTCGTCGACATCGGCGGCGAATCCACGCGGCCCGGCCTCGCCCAGCTCAGCGTGAGCGCGCAGGAAGAGCAGGATCGCATTCTCCCCGTGGTCGAAGCGGTGCTGCGCGAGCGGCCGGCTGCGGTGATTTCGGTGGATACGTACAAGGCCACGACCGCCCGCGCTGCGGTTGCGGCCGGCGCGGAAATCGTGAACGACATCAGCGGATTCGCATGGGACGATGCGATGGCATCAACCTGCGCCGAGCTGCAATGCGGCGTCGTGCTGATGCACACCCGCGGCGCTCCGCCGGAATGGCCGACGCTGCCGCGCCTCACCGCGACGGAGGTCGTGACGCTGGTGCGCGACGGCCTCGCGCAGTCTCTCGATCGCGCGTCAGCTGCAGGCGTCGTACGCAGCCGCATCGTGCTCGATCCCGGCTACGGCTTCGGCAAACGATTCGACGAGAACCATCCTCTGCTCGCCCACCAGGACGAACTGCTCGCCCTCGGCCAGCCGCTGCTCGCCGGCGTCTCCCGCAAGTCGTTTCTGGGAAAGATTCTCAGCATGGCGCTCCACGTGGACGACGTCCCGGCAAGCGAACGCGGCAACGCCACGCTGGCGGCGACGACGGCCGCGATTCTTGCCGGCGCGTCCATCGTCCGCGTCCACGACGCGCGCCCCGCGCGCGAAGCCGCCGCCATCGCCGACGCGATTCTCGCTGCGCTCTAAACGTTTGGGGCGTCCCTGTCTCGGTGGGCTGCACTGATATCCACGCCGCGTCCTGCAGGTTGAACGCTGTCCTCACGCCACCACATCCAGCTCGGTGCCGCGCCCTTCCTCCGGCTCACTGGCTTCGGCCTCGGCCTCTGCTCGCTCCTTGGCCTCCGCTTCGCTCTCCGGAACTTCTTCCACGAACTTCCGCCGCCGGTTCTCGCGCTGCTGCCACGCCGGAATCGCCTCCGGCCTCACCCCGCCCATCTGCGCTATCCGATCGACTTCCATGACCTGTTCCTCGGAATCCGGTGCTCGCCGTACACCGAGAGCTTCGGCCTGACGCCAGAGGAACTTGAGAGACGGCCGCGCAATCGACTTGCCACTCCCGCCATCCCGTCCGGTTCCGAGCCAGTTTGTCCACGGCGCTCCCGCGTATCCTG
>Ga0335072_10016833_pt1 | contig 10356 bp, 11 predicted proteins | sample Lox_Sample_21_FD_206725 | JGI IMG/M metagenome (GOLD analysis project Ga0335072, IMG submission 206725) | Soil microbial communities from Loxahatchee National Wildlife Refuge, Florida, United States - Lox_Sample_2.1 | ecosystem: Environmental > Terrestrial > Soil > Wetlands | place: USA... | reverse complement strand
CTCCGCTTCCTCTCCTGCTCCGCTTCCTCCGAAGATTAATAAGCCAGCCGGCAACTAGTACTGCCCCGCGCGTTTAACCCAATCAGCCCCGCGCTCACCCGCTGCTCACTTGCTCCAGCGCGTGCCCCAGCACTTCCATCGCGTGATCGATCTGCCCAGGCGTCGTGGTCGCCGGCGGCACGAAACGCAACACGCTGCCACCGCGGCGCAAACTGAAAATCAGCCCCGCGGCAAAGCATAGCTTGCCGATCGTCCGCCCCTCATCGGTTGCCGGCTCTTTGCTCGAACGGCTGCGCACCAATTCAACGCCCAGAAGCTGGCCACGCCCCCGAATGTCGCCGATCAGCTCATAGCGTTGCATCAGCGCCTCCAAATGCTCCCGCATCAGGGCACCGATCTTGCGCGCTTTCGCCGGCACGTCTTCGCCCTCGACCACATCGAGGCTCGCCAGCCCCGCCGCGCAGATCAGCGGATCGTTGCTGTGCGAGTGCGTCGCGGCATAGCCGTCGCCCACCACCTTGTCCTCGATCGCGGCCGTCGTCGTCACGGCGCTGATGCCGACACCGCCGCCAAAATGCTTCGCTATCGTGACGATATCGGGCACGATCCCATCGCGCTCGAACCCGAACATCGTGCCAAGCTTGCCCAGCCCGGTTTGCTCCTCATCCACGATCAGCAGCATGCCGCGCGCATGCGTCATCTCTTGCAGCGCCTTGAGCCAGCCCAGCGGCGGCTCGACCACACCGCCGGCGCTGAACAGGGGCTCGGTGATGACGGCGGCCGGGCGGCCGGTCGATTGCGCGTCGAGCAATTCGAAGCTCGCCTTCAAACAGGCAAACTCGCATGCGGGAAAAGTCTGGCGCAGCGGGCAGCGATAGCAGTAGGGCGCCACCATCGCGTACGTCCCGCCCGCGAGAGGTCCATGATTCGCATGCCAGCCGGAGAACGTGACGGCGCGCGTGGCATCCGACAGGCCATGAAAACTGATATGCGGGCTGGCGATCTCGAACCCGCCGGTATATTTGCGCGCGATCATCATCGCCATTTCATTGGCGTCGGCACCAGACTCGCCGAACAGGCTCTTTTGCAGCGGATCGGGCATCAGGCGACCGAGGCGCGACGCAAGCTCGATCTCCTTCACGTTATAATGGCTGCTATGGGCATGCAGCATCGTGTCGCACGCGTCGCGGATAGCAGCGACGATGGTCGGATGGTTGTGGCCGAGCGCGGCGCACATCTGGCCGGAGTTGAAGTCGAGATATTCCTTGCCCGTCACATCGGTGACGACCGAGTCCTTGCCCTTGACGAAAATCGGTCCCTCGGCCGTCTTCTTGTCCATGCGGGCCCGAAAACTGTACGTCTCGGCCTGGCGCAGCAGGGCGGCTTCGGTGTCGGGGGAAACGGTCATGGGAAATGCCTTTCTGCCGCCGGTATGGTTCACCGCGTGCCGGCCCGCTTGCAAACGGATATTATTCACCACCATGCTGAGAAAAATTCACGGTCAGGGACATGCGCACCGGTCTGCCGCCGCTGAGAGCATTGATCGCCTTCGAATCCGCCGCACGTAACGGCAGCTTCGCGGCTGCGGCGACAGAACTGCACGTGACGCCGTCGGCGATCAGCCATCAGATCCAGGGGCTGGAGGATTTTCTCGGTTTGAAATTGTTCCGCCGCCACCCCGGCCGCGTGTCGCTGACCCGCGCCGGCACCGCCTATTGGCGGCGGATCGAGGCGGCGTTGCAGTCGATCGGGGACGCGACGGCCGAGATCGCACCGCGCCGCCATAACACCCCCGTCACGGTCCTGTCGCCGACCAGCTTCGCGGCGAAATGGCTGCGTCCGCGCCTTTCCGCGTTTCACACCGCGCATCCGTCGATCCGGGTGCGGCTGGAAACCTCGACCGAACCGCCCGATTTCGCCGCCCGCAATTTCGAACTGGCGATCTGTTACGGCAGCATCGTGCCGGCGCCCGGGATAACAGCGATCCCGCTGGTGGCGTAACACGTGATGCCATTGTGCAGTCCGGCGCTGGCGCGGAGGCTACGGCCGCGGACTCCCGCCGATCTGTCGCGCGCGACGTTGATCCACCCGTCCAATCGCATCACCTGGTGCGACTGGTTTGCCGCGGCACGCGTCGATGCGCCAGAAGAGAGCACGGCACTCTGGTTCGATCGATCGTCGTTGGCGATCGAGGCGGCGATCGAAGGCGCGGGCGTCATCCTCGAAAGCGATTTTTTGACCGTGGCCGAACGGCAAGCCGGTAGCCTCGTGGCGCCGTTCCGCGATGGGCCGCGCATTCGAACGCTGTCCTATTATCTGGCCTATCGCGCCGACCGGACGCTGAAACCCGCTTGCCGGGTCTTCATCGACTGGCTGCGCGGTACTGTTCCTGCAGTGAATCGTCCTGCGGCAGATCAGCCGTTAGTCCCATAGCAGCGGCAGTTGGGAATGACATCGGCAGGGACCGACGACGTGATCCCCAGCGTGCAATTGCGCTCGGACTGGCGGCAAAGAAAAATGGAACCACAGATGAACACAGATGCACACAGATAGAGCCATGCGGCACGGAATATCTGTGTGTATCTGTGCGCATCCGTGGTTCCATTTTTACCGTGCCCCGCAGCCGAGCAAGGCGCGTATTACGAAAACGCCCGTCGCAGCCTTGGCAGCACTTGCTCGCCGTACAGTTTCAAAAACCGCGCCTGGTCGGGACCCGGCGCGTGGAACACCAAATGATTGAAGCCCAGTTCCACGTAGGGGCGGATGCGTTCCACATGCTCGTCGGGGTCCGTTGACACGATCCAGCGGCTTTCCGCGCGTTCCACCGGCAACGCGGCCGACAGTTTTTCCATCTCGCGCGGGTCTTCGACCGACACCTTCTCCTCCGGCGTCAGCGCCAGTGCAGCCCAGTGGCGGGTATCCTGCCGGGCACGCTCGCGGTCGGCGTCGAACGATACCTTCATCTCGATCATCTTGTCGTACTCAGGCTTCGGCGCGCTCGAGGCCTTGACACCCTCGGCGACGTTCGGCAGCAGGGTCTCGGTGTAGAGATCCCATTTCTTGCCGCTGGTGCAGATGAAACCGTCGCCGCTGCGGCCGGCATATTTCGCTACCGCCGGGCCGGCCGCCGCAACATAGATCGGCAGCTTGCCCTCCGGCTTGTCATAGACCGTCGCATTCAGGGTGCGGTAGTACTCGCCCTCGAACGTCACATGATCCTCGCGCCACAAATGGCGAATCAACTGGATCGCCTCGCGCATCCGTGCGAACCGCTCCTTCGTCTCCGGCCATTTCATGCCGGTCGCCGGCACTTCGTTCAGTGACTCACCCGTGCCCACGCCCAGGATCACGCGGTCGGGGAACAACGACCCCAGCGTGCCGAACACCTGCGCCACGATCGACGGATGATAACGGAAGGTCGGCGTCAGCACGCTGGTGCCGATCACGATCCGCTGTGTCTTCGCACCTAACGCACCGAGCCAGGCAAACGCCGATGGCGCGTGCCCGTCGGTGTGTTTCCAGGGCTGGAAATGGTCGCTGACGAACACGGAATCGAAGCCGACTTGCTCTGCCAGGCATGAGAATTCCAGCAATGGCGTCGGGCCAAATTGTTCTGCCGACGCCTTGTATCCGAGCCTGAACATGAACCACCTCCGCCGCTGATACTGTCGCAACGCTACTGCCGGCACCCGGGTGCGGCAAATCGGCACCGCGCAGCGGCGACTGGCATACCGGCCTTGTTCTGCCGCCTCGCTGTCGAGCGAGCCGCCCACGTCGCCGTTGTGTCCGACATGCCATCCGAACGCACCGCTCCCGTCGAGCGTTTCTTGCCCGGATTGCGAGGAGCCGCGCCATGGCAGAGCGTGAACACCATGTTGCGATGCTGAGCGACATCCAAGGTGCCGGCATGCACCGGGTGACGGTCGAGGGCATCGAAATTGTGCTCATTCCGCTGCGCGGCGATGGCCCTTCCATCCGGGTGGAGCACTGGCGCGCTGCCGAGCAACAGGGGCGGACGGCTGCGATGAATATGCCGGGTCGGTCCGTGCGTGATGACGCCGTTCCGATGTTCTGATGAATATATATTTCGGCTGAATTGCGATCGGCGGTCCTTCATCCCTCGCCCATGTCATGGCGCAACGCGCTAATCATGGCATCGATGCTGTTGCCGTGATGCTGTTGCCGTTCTGCGCCACGAGACTGGCAACATTACTATGCTGGGTAGTCCGCAGGCTCATGCCTGCCGGACCCAGTCTCAGTGCGAGGAGCGTAACGCCCCGCGAAGCAGCAGCGCTTCTTAACCCCCCACCGCAGCCTCCGGCCCTTCTTCCTCATCGCCGGCATTCTGCGGCGGCCCGCTATCCAGCCCCTTCGCGCCCGGATCGCGATCCACCAGCTCGATCACTGCCATATCCGCCGCGTCGCCATACCGCACGCCAGCCCTCAGTACGCGGGTATACCCGCCGGCACGCCCGCGATATCGCTCCGCCAGCGTGTCGAACAACTTGTTGACGATCGTATCGTCTCGCAGCCGCGCATAGGCCAGCCGACGGTTCGCCATTCCGCCCTTCTTGCCCAGCGTGATCAGCTTCTCCGCTACCGGCCGCAGCTCCTTCGCCTTCGGCAATGTGGTGGTGATTTGCTCATGCTTGATCAGCGCCGCGGCCATGTTGCGGAACATGGCCTGGCGGTGGCTGGACGTAACGCCGAGCTTTCGCCCCGCAACCCCGTGACGCATAACGGCAATCCCCTTCGGCGAAAACTCAGAACGGCTCTTCCAGCCGCTTGGCCAGGTCCTCGATGTTCTCCGGCGGCCAACCCGGCACGGTCATGCCCAGCGACAGCCCCATCGAGGTCAGTACTTCCTTGATCTCGTTCAGCGACTTCCGGCCGAAATTCGGCGTGCGCAGCATCTCTTGCTCGGACTTCTGCACCAGGTCGCCGATATAGACGATGTTGTCGTTCTTGAGGCAGTTGGCCGACCGCACCGACAGCTCCAGCTCGTCCACCTTGCGCAGCAGGTTGCGGTTGAACGGCAGGTTGTCTTCCGGCTCCTCGGCGCGGATCTGCTGCGGCTCCTCGAAATTGATGAAGAGTTGCAACTGGTCCTGCAGAATGCGCGACGCCAGCGCCACCGAATCCTCCGGCGTCACGGCGCCGTTGGTCTCCACCGTCAGCAGCAGCTTGTCGTAGTCGGTTACCTGGCCGACGCGGGTCGGCTCCACGCGGTACGACACGCGGCGCACGGGCGAATAGATCGCATCCACCGGGATCAGGCCGATCGGCGCATCCTCCGGCCGGTTGGCGGCCGACGGCACGTAGCCCTTGCCCAGGTTCACCGTGAACTCCATTCCGAGCTTCACGCCGTCATCCAGCGTGCAGATCACCAGCTCGGGGTTCATGATGTCGATGTCGTGCCCGGCCTGGATCTGGGCGGCGCGCACCTCGCCCGGGCCGGTCGCGGTCAAGGTCATCCGCTTCGGCCCCTCGCCGTGCATGCGCAGCGCAAGCTGCTTGATGTTCAGCACGATGTCGGTGACGTCCTCGCGCACGCCGGGGATGCTGCTGAATTCGTGCAGCACGCCGTCGATCTGCACCGCCGTCACCGCTGCGCCCTGCAGCGACGACAGCAAGATCCGGCGGATCGCGTTGCCGAGCGTCATGCCGAAGCCGCGCTCCAGCGGCTCGGCCACCACCGTCGCCATGCGCGACGGATCGGCGCCAGGCTCGACTTCGAGCTTCTCCGGCTTGATCAGCGATTGCCAGTTCCGCTGGATGACTGCGCTTTGCCTCATCATGGCTTTGGATACCTTTCGGACCGCGCCGCCGCACGGTGCCATTGCCTCAATGCCGGCGCGGGGTGGGGCCGCGCGGGGACAGAAATCAGACGCGCCGGCGCTTGCGCGGCCGGCAGCCGTTATGCGGGATCGGCGTCATGTCGCGGATGGCGGTGACCGAGAAGCCCACCGCCTGCAGCGCCCGCAGCGCGCTTTCGCGCCCCGAGCCGGGTCCGCTGACCTCGATCTCCAACGTCTCCATCCCATGTTCGCGCGCCTTGCGGCCCGCGTCCTCGGCGGCGACCTGCGCCGCATAGGGGGTGGACTTGCGGCTGCCCTTGAAGCCCTGGCTGCCGGACGACGACCAGGCGATGGCGTTGCCCTGGGCGTCGGTGATAGTGATCACCGTGTTGTTGAACGTCGCCGCCACATGGGCGACGCCGGACGTGATATTCTTGCGCTCCTTCCTACGGGGGCGCGCTGCCGCGGCTGTGGCCGGTCTCGCCATGAGAGGTGGTCCTGTCTTTCAATTCCGCGCCGCCCCAGGCGCCTTTTGCGGCGATCGGACGGCAACCGTGAGTGCTGCGTGACTGCGCCGGGCAGCGAGACCGGCTTACTTGGTAACCTTTTTCTTACCGGCAATCGCCACGGCCTTGCCCTTGCGCGTGCGGGCATTGGTGTGGGTGCGCTGGCCACGCACCGGCAAGCCGCGGCGGTGGCGCAGGCCGCGATAACAGCCCAGGTCCATCAACCGTTTGATGTTCATCGCGACTTCGCGCCGCAGATCACCCTCGACCTGGTATTCACGGTCGATCAATTCGCGGATGCGCAGTACCTCCTCGTCGGAGAGTTGGTTGACCCGCCGCTCATCGGGGATGCTCAGCCGGGTGCAGATTTCCTGCGCCTTCGTCGGGCCGATACCGTAGATGTAACGGAGTCCGATGGTCACTCGCTTGTTGGTCGGGATGTTCACGCCGGCAATACGCGCCACGCCTGCTGCTCCTGTCCGCCCGGCGGGGGAACGCCGGACATTTGCTGGGTCCCCTTGTGGGGGGAGAAAACGGGCCAAACGGCATCGCCCCCGGGTGGGGGTGAACCGAAGGGCCGGGACTATAGTCTGTGTAAATCCGGAGTCAACGACCAGCGATCAAGATCGCGCGAGGCCGGTCGGCCGATAGCGACCCAAGGCGGAGCGACGCGGGCAAACGTGCGGGTCTGGGGTGTTTTGGAGGTGACGATCTCCGATGGGTCCCTGCGGTAGGCACACCCCTAAGCATGGTTAGTGCCACCTTTCGCAAATACTGTCACGTGTGAGGACCCGATCCGGATGTCATTGTTGGGGTGGACGGCCCCACGGCATCGCGTGCCAAACTTGGGGCGAGGAGCGGAGCGACGAACCAATCTCGTTCGTGCAGGCTCATGAACCGTGCGCTTTCCCACGGGACATTGCTTGGTCCTGCCACGCTTTGCTCGCGGTCCTCGCAATGACATGGCGCAGTCCGTCTCGCGCTCCCCCGAAATTGGCCACTAGCGACGCGCGGCCTCCGACTTGCTGCGCCGGTGCAACTGTCGCAGCGATAGCGTGTGCAAAAGGATCGAACTTGGCACAACGAAAGCCGGGGTCAGCACATTCGGATACACGCCGGGATTGAGCCCCGGTACACCCGGTACGATCAACTGGAACCGCCCGGGCGCGGTGATCAACCCAAGGGTGAGGGCCACAGCAAAGTCGGCAAGGCCAAAAATGTTCCAGATGATTGCCGCCCTCCGGCCATGAGCAATGTCTGTCGCCACGGTGATCGCCGCCGGCAGGGCGAACAGGCCGGTCAGCAGATCGCCGATTCCCGCCGGCAACGAAGACAGTGCTGGCAGCCCGCCATGCAGCCATGCAGCCACGGGCCAGATGCCAAAAACACGATAAACCTGAACCGCGACCAACCAGGGCAAGGGCATCGCATCGAGCACCTCTCCCACCCGCTTCGACATCAGCAACACTGGCACGCCGACGATCACCGGCAGAAAGATCGCCGACGGCAGCACCGGCAGGGATGAAGCGCCGGCGAGCAAGGCGCCATTGATCGCCGCACTCCAGGCGACCGCGAACCAATGCGTGTCCGGGATCATGATCGCCAGCCAGGTCGCACGCCGTTGCCCCGGCGTCAGGCCGGTCCGTTCCAGGCCGAGCCACAAACCGACCGCGATCACCCCATGCGCCATCAGTTGATGCGCCGTGGTCGGGAAGCCGCTGGTCTGGATCAGCGGCTGCCAATAGATCAACGCAACCCAAAGGGCCATCAGCGGAATGAGCCAATACAGCACACGCGAGGCGGGGCGCGGTGGGACCAGATCTGCGGGAACAGTGGTGGCGCTCATCAGCGGTTCTCCCCGTACACCCGGGTTGTTTGGGACACAGCCTCAAATACCGCGGTCAGGACGCCCAGGCGGCCCTCCATGAGGTTGCGTCCGAGGTTGGAGACATGCTCTGGGAAGTCGGGCCCCATCACCACACTGAGGTTTGGGAAAAGTGGCGCCCCGGATGCGCGCAACTGAGCGAACCACGCCTTGGCGGCTTCGGTGTCGTCTCGCCATTCAAGGGTGCGGAAACCCGCTGGCTCGATCGCCTCGCGCGTCGCGGTGGCGTTCCAGAGAAAACTTGTTGCCGGCGTTCGCGCCCACGGGAGCGGAAAATGCGGCTCAGCACCGGTCGAAACGACATCGAAGGACGCGAACTTGCCGCCCGATCTCAGAACGCGCCGGATTTCGCGGTAAAGCAATGCGCGGTCTGCGATATTCATCGCGACATGCTGCAGCAGCACAAGGTCGAAGCGACCGGTATCAAACGGAATCTGCAGCGCGCTGGCGGTCTCGAACGACACCTGCCCGCTTAGTCCTGTGCGCTCGGTCAGATAGCGCGCGGCATCGACGAACGACTCGCTGAGGTCAACGCCGACAACGCGGCAGCCATGGGTTGCGGCCAAAAACCGCGCCGGTCCGCCGATGCCCGAGCCGATATCGAGAACGAACATGCCGGCAGCAATCCCGGCCAACCTGGCAAGCGCCGCGGTCGCCGCGAGTCCGCCCGTGTGAAACTGGTCGAGGCCAGCCAGTTGCTGTGGCGTAAGCCGCTGATCCTTCGGCCCCAGCGTAGCGAGCGCCGTCCTCAGCCGCTGGGTCAGGCCGGCGGCACGATAGTGATCGCGCACACCGTCGAACTCGTCGTTCATGCTAAGCCTCATCGTTGGCGCATCAGCACGTATGACCGCTTCCGGTGAGCGACTATCGTCGATAATGTCGATAGGGTATGAAGCAAAGCTTAACAGTCAGGCATGGGGCGCTCGACGGCGTGGAAGCCTTCCTGAGCGTCGCCAGGCACCGCAGCTTCCGCAGAGCCGCCGCGGAACTCGGTGTGACCCCATCGGCGATCAGTCAGACTGTCCGCGCGCTTGAAGCGCGCGTCGGCGCCGCATTGTTCATCCGCACCACCCGCAGCGTAGGCCTGACGGAAGCCGGCGACCGCTTCTTTTTGCGCGCAAAGCCCGCTTTTGAGGAACTCGTTGCCGCAACCGAAGCCGCGCGTGACCTGGGGCAGCGGCCCACGGGGCAGTTGCGCCTCGCCGTTTTTCGCATCGTCGTCCCGCTGATCGTCGAGCCAATGATCGTGTCATTCCATCAGGCCTATCCCGAGATCGAGGTCGAGATCGCCGCGAGCGAAGAACTGGTAGATCTCGCAGCCGGGGGCTTCGACGCCGGTATTCGCCTTGGCCAGTTCATCGCGCCCGATATGGTCGCCGTGCGGCTGACACCGCCGTTTGCATTCGTGGTGGTCGGCAGCCCTGATTATCTGCGCCGGCGAAAGCCGCCGGAACGCATCGACGATCTGCGTCATCACGCATGCCTGCGCAGGCGTCGTCCAAACGGGTCGATCGCACCCTGGCGCTTTATCGATGGCAACAAGACGGTCGAGGCGATTGTGTCGGGACCGCTGATCGCGCACGACTTCCCCACACTCCTCGGAGCGGCGATCCAGGGTTTGGGGCTCGCGCTGGTACCCGGCCCGCTTGCGAAAGCCCCAATTGCCGATGGCCGATTGCAGCCGCTGCTGACGCGGTTCGCGGTGACGACGTCTGGGGTTTTTCTGTACTATCCTGACAAACGCCAAGTCCTGCCCAAGCTGCGTGCGTTCATAGAGCATGTCAAATACCGTGGCACCGATTGACTTCCCTGCTTGGCAACGCACGGCCGCGGGAGCAGATGCCGCGCATGGACTCGATGCAGGTGTTCGACCGCGCCGCCGTGCGCCAACACCGCGACCGCGCGGCCTCGCGGGTGGACCGTGTGGCCGAGGTGCTGCGCGACGCAACGGAACGATTGCTCGACCGGCTTGACGATACGACGATGCATTTCACGCAGGCGCTGGATGTGGGCGGCCGCGGCGTCGTGGCACCGCTTTTGCGCGCCCGCGGCATCGCGGTGGTCAGCAGCGACCTGTCGCCAGCAATGGCGATCCGGAACGGCGGACTGTGTGTGGCGGCGGACGAGGAGTTCCTGCCCTTCGCGCCGGCGAGCTTTGATCTGGTGG
>Ga0335072_10016832_pt1 | contig 10357 bp, 10 predicted proteins | sample Lox_Sample_21_FD_206725 | JGI IMG/M metagenome (GOLD analysis project Ga0335072, IMG submission 206725) | Soil microbial communities from Loxahatchee National Wildlife Refuge, Florida, United States - Lox_Sample_2.1 | ecosystem: Environmental > Terrestrial > Soil > Wetlands | place: USA... | reverse complement strand
TACTGGTGCATCTTCGGGCCGGCCCAGAGTTAACCCTCGAGCTTGTAACCCAGCCCCCGCACCGTCACCAGGTGCACGGGGTTCGCGGGGTCGGCCTCGATCTTTGACCGCAGCCGCTTGACGTGCACGTCGAGCGTCTTGGTATCCCCGACGTAGTCAGAGCCCCACACCCGGTCGATCAGCTGACCCCGGGTCAGCACCCGCCCGCTGTTGCGCATCAGGTACTCGAGCAGGTCGAACTCCTTGAGCGGCAAGGTGATCGTGTCGCCGTTCACCGACACGACGTGGCGTTCGACATCCATCCGGACCGGCCCGGATTCCAGCACCCCGTCGCTGAAGTCGGAGTCGTCGTCGCCGCCGCGGCGCAGCACCGCGCGGATCCGGGCGATCAGCTCGCGCGCCGAGTAGGGCTTGGTCACGTAGTCGTCGGCGCCGAGCTCCAGGCCGACCACCTTGTCGATCTCGCTGTCTCGCGCGGTCACCATGATCACCGGCACGCTGGAGCGGGCACGCAGCTGCTTGCACACGTCGGTGCCCGACATCCCGGGCAGCATCAAGTCGAGCAGCACGATGTCGGCGCCGGCGCGATCGAACTCGGCGAGCGCAGCTGGACCATCGGTCACCACGGTGGCCTCAAAGCCCTCCTTGCGCAACAGAAATGCCAGCGGGTCAGCCAGCGATTCCTCGTCTTCCACGATCAACACACTGGTCACTGGCGCCACTCCTGTTCAACGTACGCGCGCGTCATCGACTTAGTTCTTCCTCTCGTTGTGACCGAATGGGCCGCACGTCGCGTCCCCGTGGTTGCTCGATTTCGTCGTCGTCGTCGTCGTCATCGGGCTGTCCTGAGATGGCCGGGATGGACAAGGTGAATGTCGATCCGGTTCCGGGCTTGCTCCACACGCCGATGGTGCCGTTGTGGTTGGCCGCGACATGTTTGACGATGGCCAGCCCCAGCCCGCTGCCGCCGGTGGCCCGCGAGCGCGCCTTGTCGCCGCGGAAGAACCGCTCGAAAACGCGTTCCTGGTCTTCCAGAGGGATGCCGATACCCCGGTCGGTGACGGCGATCTCGACGGTGTCACCCCGCTGCCGGCGGCTGATCGAGACCAGCGATCCGCTCGGTGAATACGCGATCGCGTTGGAAACCAGGTTGGCCAGCGCGGTAACCAGCAGGGTTTCGTCGCCCAGCACCCGCAAGCCGCTCGGCGCGTCGGTACGCACCTCGATATGCGCGTTGTCCGCGGCTACCTTGTGACGCGAAATCGCCTCGGACACAACGGTGTCGACGTTGACAGAGGTCATGTTGGGCAAGCTCTCGGCGCCCTGCAGGCGGGACAGCTCGATCAGCTCGGCGACCATGTCGCCCAGCCTGTTTGCCTCGATGAGCACCTTCTCGGCGAACCGGCGCACGGTTTCGGGGTCGTCGCCCGACGCCAGCAGGGCCTCGGCGAGCAAGGCCATCGCGCCGACGGGCGTCTTGAGCTCGTGGCTCACATTGGCCACGAAGTCGCGCCTGGCCGCCTCCATGCGGGCCAAGTCCGATTGGTCGTGCACGAAAACCACCGCGAACCGGCGGTCTTCCTCGCTCAACAGGCGGGCATGCCCGTGCACCGACAGCCCGGACCGGCCCGCCGCCGACCGCTTCACCGGGGCCAGGTCGAACTCGATGTCGTCGCCGCCCAGCGCCTGCTGGGCGGCTCGCCAGGCCTGCTCGTCAAGCTGGCGGTCGCGAACCAGGCCCAGCTCCTTGGCGCGTTCATTGAGGTAGACCACATCGCGGTGACTGTCGACCACGGCGGCGCCCAGCGGCATCAGCGCGATGATGCGCTGCAGCATCTGCGAGACGGTGATCCCCGCCCATTCGGTGTCCGCTCGTTGCCGACGCTCGGCGAACCGTGGTGCCAGGCGGACTCCGGCCAGCACGCCTCCGGCCAATGCCAGCCCTGACAAGACCCCGGCCAGCAACAGCGCCGAGAACACAGTCACAACAAAATCCTACAAATTTGGTGAACGCCGCCCTAGCGGAGCGAGGCCGATTTCGGACAAGTCACATGCTGCGCCATCAGTATTCCGCTCGCGTTCACGTGATGTTTGGCAAATGGCTCTGTTGGGCTTGACCAATTTGGGGCCTCAGGCTTTGGCGGCGCCCTGGCTGGCTACCGCGGCAGCACCCGCGGCCGCCGCCTCCGGGTCGAGATAGGTGCCGCCCGGCACCACCGGCCGCAGATCCCGATCCAAGTCGTAGCGCAGCGGAATGCCGGTCGGGATGTTCAGCCCGACGATTTCGGCGTCGGACATCTGGTCCAGATGCTTGACCAGGGCACGCAGGGAATTGCCGTGCGCGACGATCAGCACTGACTTCCGGAAGCGCAGATCCGGAACGATGACGTCGGTGAAGTACGGCAGGAACCGGGCCACCACGTCGGCCAGGCATTCGGTCAGCGGGCCGCCGGAGATATCGGCGTAGCGGGGGTCGGCATCCTGGCTGAACTCACTGCCCCGCTCGATCGGCGGCGGCGGCGTGTCGTAGCTGCGCCGCCAGGCCATGAACTGCTCTTCGCCGTAACGGGCCTTGGTCTCGGCCTTGTCCAGGCCCTGCAGCGCGCCGTAGTGGCGTTCGTTCAGCCGCCAGCTGCGCCGCACCGGAACCCACAGCCGGTCGGCGGTGTCCAGGGTCAGGTGCGCGGTGCTGATCGCACGGCGCAACAGCGAGGTGTAGAGCACGTCGGGCAGCAGGTCGTGTTCGACCAGCAGCTCGCCGGCCCGAACCGCTTCTGCCCGGCCCTTTTCGGTCAGCCCGACGTCCACCCAGCCGGTGAACAGGTTGAGGGCATTCCAGTCGCTCTCGCCGTGGCGGAGCAGCACCAGCGTGGCAGTGTCTCCCATGCCGGCAAGTCTCTCACGCGTTGTCTTCGTCCTCTTCGTCGATCAGATGAGCGAACGCCTCCAGGTTCTTCAGCGACTCGCCGCGCGACACCCGCCACTCCCACTCTTTTTGGATCGACGACCGAAAACCCAACTCCAGCAACGTATTGAAGTCCGAATCCACCGCTTCCAGCACCTGCCCGAGCACCCGGTCGATCTCGTCGGCGTCGACCGACGGCAGCGACATCCGGCCCACCAGATAGATGTCACCGACGTTGTCCAGCGTGTAGGCCACACCGTAAAGCCGGCGGTTGCGCTTGAGCAGGAATCGGTAGACGCCCTCGTGGTTCTCGTCGGGCTTGCGGCACACGAACGCCTCGACACGCACCGAGTGCTCGCCGATGGTCAGGATGGTGTTGGTCTTTAGCTTGCGCTCGCCCGGCAACTCGACAACAAGGCCCGCTGGGCCGCCGTGCGCTCCTGGGTGTTCCGAGTAGGTCAGCTCGCTCGCCTTGAGGGCCTGCTCGATCACGTCTCGGACGGTCGACGTCACGCGTCGACCCCGCGGCGCGGCGTCCAGCGGAGTGCATTGCGTATCGACACCAACTCGCGGAGCTGCTGCTGGGCCCTGAAGTCGCCGATCGCGCGCCGGTAGCTGGCCAGCAGCGCGTCGGTGGTGTTGTCCCAGGAGAAGGTGGCCGCGTGTGCGGCTGCCGCGCGGCTCTTCGCCTCCGCCTGCGACGGGCTCAGCCCCAGCAGCCGGTCCAGGGCATCGGCCCACTGATCGACGTCATGGCCGGACACCAACGTGCCGGTGATGCCGTCGCGCACCGCCACCGGCAGCCCGCCCACCGCGGCCGCCGCCACCGGGGTGCCGCAGGCCTGCGCCTCGACGGCGACCAGGCCGAACGACTCCGAATAGCTTGGCACCGCAACCAGATCGGCAGCCTGGTACACGGTGGCCAGATCCGTGCGGGACTGCGGCGGCAGGAACGTCACCCGCGCGCCGATGCCGAGTTCGTCGGCGAGCCGAACCAGCCCGTCCGGGGACGACAGACCACTGCCCGACGGCCCGCCGGCCACCACGATGCGCACGCCCGGAAGTTTCGCGGCGGCCCGCAGCACGATGTCGGGTGCCTTCAACGGCTGGATTCGACCGACGAAGGCAACCAGGCGCTCGTCGAGCGGCAGGCCCAGCGCGGCCCGGGCCGCCCGCCGGTCGCCCGGCCGGAACACGTCCAGGTCGACGCCGGGATGGACCACGTCGATTCGCGCCGGATCCGCATGATGAATCGAAATCAGTTGTCTGGCTTCGTCATCGGTGTTGACGATCAGGCGCTGCGCCTCATCGACGACCTGCTGCTCGCCGACCGTGCGCAGCGGTGGCTCGGGAGCGTCACCGTCGGCCAGCGCAGCGTTCTTCACCGCGGCCAGCGTGTGCGCGGTGTGCACCAGTGGCACCGCCCACCGGTCACGGGCCAGCCACCCGACCTGACCGGACAGCCAGTAATGCGAGTGCACGATGTCGTAGTAGCCCGGTTCGTGGGCCGCCTCGGCGCGCAGCACCCCGGCCGCGAACGCGCACAGCTGCGTGGGCAGGTCGTATTTGTCCAGGCCCTCGAACGGCCCCGCCACCACGTTGCGCACCAGCACGCCGGGCGCCACCCGCACGACCGGCGGATCGGCAGACGCGGTGGCCCGGGTGAAGATCTCCACCTCGATACCGCGCTTGGCCAGGTGCAACGCGGTCTGGAGCACATAGACATTCATGCCGCCGGCATCGCCGGTGCCCGGCTGGGCCAGCGGTGACGTGTGGACCGCCAACACCGCGACCCGGCGCGGGTCGTTCAAAGTCGGGTCACCGTGGCGCACACTTCATCTTTACCAGGACGCTCCGCGACGGATCTTCAACAGGACGCCTCCGCGACGGATCTTCAACAGGACGCCTCCGCCGACGGATCTTCAAGCGGGCACTACGCAGAGGACTCGGGAACGGCATCGTGCAGCCGAGAGTCCAGCGCCCCCGAACGACGCATGGCGCCCAGCGGGTCGGCGTAGAGCCCGCCCAGCGACACGATCCCCGCCCCGGCCTCCTGGACCCGGTTGCCGAAGGCTGTGACACGGATATCGCGCGGCGGCAGCACCGAGCGCGCGGCGAACGCCGCCTCCAGCTGCTCCGTCCCCTCCGGGTATTCGGTGAACGCCTGGCCGCCGACCACCAGCTCGTCGGGATTGAGCAGGTCACGCAGTAGCGCGACCGCCTCGCCGAGCACTCGGGCCCGCTCCGCGAGCAGATCTTTGGCCTGCTGGTTGCCGGCCCGGGCCACCCTCAGCAGGTCGGTGATGGCGCTAGCCGACCCGACCGTGCGGTTCGTGGCCGCCCCGGCAGACACGCCGGGCAGGATGCGCAACCGGCGGGCAGCGGCCAGCACCGCCTCGTCGCTGACGGTGGACTCCAGCTGCCCGGTGCCGCCGAGCAGCTCGGAGTGCACCGGTAGCGGCGCGATGGTGCCCGGACCACTGGTTGGGCAGTGCACCCGTCCGCCGATCACCAGCGCATAACCCACGGTCTCGCGGGCGTAGACGTACAGACTGGTCGGCGAGCTGGGCGCGAATCGCCGCATGCCGAGCAGCAACTCGGCGCCGGCCATCGCGTCGACGTGGGAGGCCACCGACACCGGCAGACTCAGCGCGTCGGCCAGCACCGGCCCGACCGGCGCCTGCCGCCAGCCCAGCCGAGCGTGGTCGACGTGTCCGGTGGTGCTGTCGACGGTGCCACCGATCGCCACCCCGACCCACAGCGGCCGACGCCGATGCCAGCGCCTCAGGTACCGGGAGGCGCTGTCGGCCAGCGACGCCAGCGCGGGCCCCGCAGCGCTGCGCGGTGTCGGGGTCTCGACGGTGTCGAGCGTGCGCCCGAACAGATCGGTGGCCACGATGCTGGTGGTTCGCGCGCCGATGTGGATGCCCAGCGTCACGAAGGGTTCGTGGTTGACCTCGACGGGCACCCGCGGGCGCCCGATGGCCCCGGAGACCGCCAGGTCGGCGCGCTCGCGCAGCAGCCCCGCGTCAAGCAGGGCGATGACCTGGCGGTTCACTGTCGCGATGCTCAGCGACGTCACCCCGGCGATCACGTCGCGGCCGACCGGCCCGCGCAACCGCACGGCCCGGAAGACCGACGCCGCGGCCGAGTCGGACAGGTGCAGCGACGGCGGCACGATCTGCCGGTGCGGCCGCAGCTGACCGCGGTGGGCGGGTAAGTGATGGGTGAAATGTGTTGAGCGCACGAGCGTCCTTTGTCCGAGTTCAGTTGGCCGGTAGCTTGGCCACGCCTAACGGGATTGGTCAGGCGCGACAAAGTGCGCGGCAACAACACGCGCCCGCGTAAAGACACGCGGTAGAGGTGTTGAACAAGGCGCTGCGGTGCACAACGAGAAATTTAGCACGTTTATTAGAGTTATCCCGGTGATCACCTCGGACGCACAGAAACCGGTGGCGGTCGTCACCGGCGCCAGCTCCGGAATCGGCGAGGCAACCGCCAGAACGCTTGCGGCTCAAGGGTTTCACGTGGTTGCGGTAGCCCGCCGTGCGGACCTGATCAACGCCGTGGCCGACGAGATCGGCGGCACCGCGATTGTGGCCGACGTCACAGACGAGGCTGCCGTGGCGGCCCTGGCGGGTGCGCTGGACCGGGTGGATGTACTGGTCAACAATGCCGGCGGGGCCAGGGGGCTGGAATCCGTCGCCGACGCCGACGTCGAGCACTGGCGCTGGATGTGGGAGACCAACGTGATGGGCACCCTGCGGGTCACCCGGGCGCTGCTCCCCAAGCTGATCGAGTCCGGCGACGGCCTGATCGTCACCGTCACCTCGATTGCCGCCATGGAGGTGTACGACGGCGGGGCGGGCTACACCGCGGCCAAGCACGGCCAGGGCGCGCTGCACCGCACGCTGCGCGGCGAGCTGCTGGGAAAGCCGGTGCGACTCACCGAGATTGCGCCTGGCGCGGTCGAGACCGAGTTCTCGCTGGTCCGCTTCGACGGCGACCAGCAGCGCGCCGACTCGGTCTACTCGGGAATGACGCCGCTGGTGGCCGCCGACGTCGCCGAAGTAATCGGGTTCGTGGCCTCGCGACCATCGCATGTGAACTTGGACCAGATCATCATCCGGCCCCGCGACCAGGCGTCAGCGACGCGCCGGTTTAACCACCTGGACGGGAAGTAGTCGTCGTCGTGGGCGTGCCCGACAAGCTCGGCGCGTTCGACGGCGTGACCGGCGCGGTGACCGGGATCTTCGTTGACGGCGGGTGCGCCGACGGCGGCGGCAGCGCCGACATCGACACCCAGGTGTCCCAGTCCACGGCCCAGTCCCAAATGTCGCCGTCGGAGTAGGACAGCTGGATCGAGCTTCCGGTCACTTCGACCGGGTCGCCGTACATCGCCGTTGGGTAGTACTCGGCCGCGTCTGCAGTCGACAGGTTGATGCAACCGTTGGTGACGTTGCTGTTGCCTTGCGCGCCGGCGCTCGACGGGTTGGCGTGGATGAACTCGCCGTTGTTGGAGATCCGCACAGCCCAGCGTTCGTGGGCGTTGCTGTAGCCGGCGGCCGGGTTGGACATGTAGAAGTCGGCGTACTTCTCGGTGACCACGTGAATGCCGTTGCGGGTGACGTTGCGCGCCTTATCCGCCTCGCCGTAGCTACACGGGAAGTCCATGATGACGGCGCCGACGGCGTTGACCACCTGGATGCGGTGTGAGGTCACTTCGGCCTTGACCACCTGCCGGCGTCCGATCTGGATGCTCAACGAGAAGTCCTGTGCGCCGTAGGCGCCGTCGCCGAACGGCAGCCCGTACAACTTGGCGTCGACGTTGACCGTGGTGCCCGCCGGGTAGTACTCGCGGGGACGGTAGTGAATGCGCGCGCCCTTCGCCTCGTCGGGCAACCACGCCCAACTGCCCTCCACGGGCGGGTTGGTGGTGACGGTCAGCGCCCGCTCGACGGCGGCCTTGTCAGCGATCGGCGCGTCGAACTGGATGATGACCGGCGCCGCGATTCCGACGGTCTGCCCGTCGGCCAGCTGGAATCCCCCGTCGATCTTCTTGCTGGGTGTGACGGTGGTGAATTTGCCCTTGACCGGGATCGCCTTGCCGTCGTGGCCGACGGCCGAACCGTTCCAGGTGTAGGTGGCGTCGTAGCCCAGCGGCTCGGTGACGGTGTAGACGGTGCGGTCCTGGTTCAAGGAGCCGGTAATCACCTTGCCGCCGGAATTCGTCAAGGTGACGTGCTGGAACCAACCGTCGCCGACCTCAACGCTGATCTGCGCGGTGGGCACCACATCGTTGGCGGTCCCAGAGCTCAGGTCCGGCTGGAATTTCAGGTGGGCCGCCTCCGGCGGCTTCTTCTCCGTCAGCTTGTTGGTCACCGGGTTGGAGCAGGCGGCCAGAACGTTCGGAGCGAACACGCCGAGCCCAAGGGCTGCCAAAGCCAGCCGCCGGTTGATCGGCGCCTGTCCATTGGGGGTGCTGGAGGTGCTCACGACAGTCCAAGATACCGGGCGAAACCGGCCCGAAGCGCCTGCCGCCCCGCCGCACAGGCTGGCGCCGACGCGTTTCGAACCAAAATAGCCGCTACAACACGCACCCAACCAGCACAGGCTCAGGTTTAAGTGTGATACCAAACACATCCTTGACCCCGTTGCGGACGATGCGGGCCAGCGCCAGCACATCCTCGGTGGTTGCCTCGCCCCGATTGGTCAGTGCAAGTGCGTGTTTGGTGGACAGCCGGCACGGCGCCGTCTGGTCGTCCGGATAGCCCTTGCCGAAGCCCGCCCGCTCCACCAGCCAGCCGGCGGCCAGTTTGACGCCGTCCGGCGCCGGATAGTTCGGCACCGGCCCGTTGATCGTCCCGGCCAGTCGCTCGTACACGTCGGGTGTCACCACCGGGTTGGTGAAGAACGACCCCACGCTCCAGGTGTCGTGGTCGGACGCGTCGAGCACCATGCCCTTGCGGGCCCGCAACGCCAGCACCGTCTCCCGGACCGCGCGCGGATCGGCGCGCTCGCCGCTGTCCGCCCCCAGCGCGGCCGTCAGCTCGCCGTAGCGCAACGGCGCGCTACGCCCCGAGGCATCCAGCGCGAACTCCACCTCCAAGACGACTACGGGCACCTGAAGGCCGTCGGCGTGCTTGAGCACGCTGGTGCGGTAGCCGAAGCGCAGCTCGGCGGCGGGCACCCAGCGCACCTCGCCGCTGCGGCGATGCAGCAGCCGCACCCGGGTGACGGTGTCGGAAACTTCGGCGCCGTAGGCGCCCACGTTCTGCACCGGCGTCGCCCCGGCCGATCCCGGGATGCCGGACAGGCATTCCAGCCCGCCCAGCCCGTGCTCGATGGCCTTGACCACGACGTCGTCCCAGACCGCGCCCGCCTCCGCGCGCACCAGGTTGCCGTCGACGGCGATGCCGTCATTGGCCAACCGCACCGCCGTCAGCTCGCTCAGCGTGTCGCCGAGCACCAGGTTCGAGCCACCAGCAAACACCAGGACCGGGCCGGCATCCCCGCGGTCAGCCTCCGCGTCCAGCTCTCGCAACGCCGCGATCACCTGTTCCGTGCTGGCACAGGTAATTAGCCGCCGCGCGACCGGTCCGATCCGCAAGGTGGTCAGCGGAGCCAGCGGCATCGCCTCGGCGACATGCGCACCGGCAAAGAGCGAACCGACCCCCCGTTTCATGAGCCCCGTTTCATGGCCCGTAACGGTAGCCTGACCAGCTATGCCGCGCTCATTCGACATGACCTCCGATTACCCGGGCAGCGTCGAAGTCGTTTATCGGGCCTTCGCCGACGAGGACTACTGGCGTGCCCGGCTGGTCGCGTCCGGCGCCGACGGCACGGAGCTGGAGTCGATGCGGGTCGGTGGCGAGCCGGAAAACGCCGACAGCATCGAGGTGGTCACGCTGCAGGTGATTCGCAGCCAGAACCTGCCGGGCCTGATTACCCAGGTGCATCGGGGTGATCTCAGGGTCAGGCGCGAGGAGCACTGGGGTCCGATTACCGACTGCACCGCGACGGCGTCGCTGGCCGGTGAGATCGTGGGCGCGCCGGCGAGCCTGTCCGGCACCGCCACGCTGTTTCCCGTCGCTGAGTCCGGCGGCTCCCGGGTGGACTTCCACGTCAGCGTTCAGGTTCGTGTCCCCCTGATCGGCGGCAAGATCGAGAAGATCATCGGCGCCCAACTGGCCTCAGTGGTGCAAACCGAGCAACGCTTCACCGCGAAGTGGATCGCGGACCGGGCCTAAGCAGCTGGGCCTAAGCTGGCGGCCATGCGTATCGCGCTGGCGCAAATCCTCAGTGGCACGGATCCGGCAGCGAACCTGGAGCTGGTGCGCGATTACACCGACCGGGCCGCCGAGGCCGGCGCCAAGCTGGTGGTCTTCCCCGAGGCGACCATGTGCCGGTTCGGTGTCCCGCTGGCACCGATCGCCGAGCCCGTGAACGGCC
>Ga0335072_10016831_pt1 | contig 10357 bp, 7 predicted proteins | sample Lox_Sample_21_FD_206725 | JGI IMG/M metagenome (GOLD analysis project Ga0335072, IMG submission 206725) | Soil microbial communities from Loxahatchee National Wildlife Refuge, Florida, United States - Lox_Sample_2.1 | ecosystem: Environmental > Terrestrial > Soil > Wetlands | place: USA: Florida... | reverse complement strand
TAGCACGCCGAACGAGACGGCAGGCGACCAGGAGGGGCCGTAAAATGTGGCTGTCAGGTTCTCGGCAACGCCGAGGATCATGGCAGCGACCAGGGTGCCATTCAGGCTGCCCAGGCCGCCCAGAACAACGATGGCGAAGATGCGGCCGATATAATCGCGGCCGACCGAGGGCTCGACCGGCTGAATGATGATAAGCACCGCACCGGCGAGCGACGCCGTGGCGATCGAAATCCCGAAGGCGATGCGTTTGATGCGCGTGGGGTTGGCGGCCATCAGGCGCAATGCTTGCGGATCCTGTGCCACCGCCTGCACCGCGCGGCCGATGAACGTGCGGGAGAGGAACAATTCCAGCCCAACCAGCATTGCCAGCGCGACCAGGCAGGGGACCAGCAGGCGAAGCGGGAACTCGATCTGGCCGATGAAAAAGCTGGGGCCGATATAGGGGGCATCGACCAGGCGGTAATCGACACCGAAGACCAGCACCAGCACAACTTCGGTAATGAACAGCAGGCCGAAGAAGAAGGCGAGTCCGCGCAAGGCGGTATCGCCTCTTCGTTCGAATGACACTTCATATATTGAGTAAATGCCAATGCCGAGCAAATAGAACAGTGGCATGGCGATCACGCTGGCCAGGATCGGATCGACTCCCCACCAGGTGTTGGCAATGAAGGCGACATAAGAACCGAGCAGGATAAAGGCGGGATGAGCGATGTTGACGATATCCAGCATACCGAAGGAGATCGAGGCGCCGATCGACACAGCGGCATAGAAGCCGCCGAGCAGGATGCCGGAGACGATGGCATTGCCCAGCAGATTGAACGACAGGTCCATTGGTTTCCGATGAGACGTTTCCTAGCGGCCAGTGTGGCCAATGCCGGTTGGTTTGCATAGGCCCATCTTGTCAGAGCACTACGTGGTGACGGTGACCGACCCTGTCATCGACGCGTAGGAAATCCGCCCGGTCGGCGCAGACGCGCCCGGTCGGGGGGAAGATGGCCGGGTTGAACCCGGCCATGACAAGTATCTAGTACCGCGTCTCGCGTTGCTACGAGACCTGCACGTCTTCCCAGAACCCGAACCTATTGGCGACCTGCACCATCCTTGGTTGCGGTGCCTCATACGACCACGCGTTCCGCGCATGGCGCACGCCGTCGATCACTACGTCGTAGAACTGCACGCCGTGCGGACACTTCAGGTCGTCTGCCGTCTTGGCCGACTTTTGCAGCCATTCCATCCGCACCGAGTCCGGCGGGAAATAGTGGTAGCCGGCCGCTTCGACGATATCGTCACTGCTCGCGACCTGATGGCCGCCCAGGATTGCTTTCATGTGATCAACCCTCCTCCGCCTGGAGTCGTACTGCGAACCCGGCCGCGGGGCAATCGGCCGATTGCCGCGACCGGCGTGTCCGGACCGCCGAAACGCCCAGGCCGGATTGTCTCGCGGCAATGCACCCACTGCCCTGTGCCGCTGGCTCAAGCTGTGTCACTTTCGCCGCGATGAGCGATGATACCCCCAACCCTGCTCTCCTTCCCGCTGGCCTGCGCGATCTGCTGCCACCGGAGGCCGAAACCGAGGCTGCATCGGTCGAGGCGATCATGGACGTGTTCGCCTCGCATGGATATCAGCGCGTCAAGCCGCCGTTGATCGAATTCGAGGACAGCCTTCTGTCAGGCTCCGGTGCCGCTGTTGCGGACCAGACCTTTCGCCTGATGGATCCGGTCAGCCAGCGCATGATGGGCCTGCGTGCCGACACCACACCGCAGGTCGCGCGCATTGCCACCACGCGACTTGCCACCGCGCCGCGCCCGCTGCGGCTTTCTTATGCGGGGCAGTGTCTGCGCGTGCGGGGAAACCAACTGGCGCCGGATCGCCAGATCGCCCAGGCTGGCATCGAACTGATCGGCATCGACAGCCCGGATGCCGACGCCGAGATCATCCTGGTCGGCGCGGAGGCGTTGGCGGCGCTGGACCTGACCCGGGTCAGCTTCGATCTGACCTTGCCGATGCTGGTGCCCACCTTGCTCGACGATGCCGGTATGGCTGGCGCTCCGCGCGCGGCGCTGTCCCGCGCGCTGGATCGCAAGGACGCTGCTGCTGTCGCTCGCCATGGCGGCACATTAGCGCCGGTGCTGACCGATCTGCTGCTTGCCGCCGGTCCGGCCGACCGTGCGCTCGCGGCGCTGGATGCGGCACGCCTGCCCAACGCCGCAGGGACTTTGGCGGCACGGCTTGCTGCCGCGGTTGCCGCGATCCGGGCACGCGCGCCGGAGCTTCGCTTGACCATCGATCCCGTTGAGTTCCGCGGCTTCCGTTACGAAACCGGCGTGTCGGTCACTGTTTATGCACCTGGGCGGCACGAAGAACTTGGCCGCGGCGGCCGCTACGTTTGCGGCGACACCGAGCCTGCCACGGGCCTTACCTTGCTCCCGGACGCGGTGCTGCGGGCGGCTCCGAGACGGGAAGCCCGGTTGCGAGTGTTTGTGCCCTCCGGCGCCAGCCAGGAGCAGACCGTGGCGCTGCGGGCACGCGGGTTCGCCACTGTTGCCAGCTTGGAGACGGTTGCCGATGACGCCGCCGAAGCTGCTCGCCTGGGTTGCTCCCATGTACTGCGCGACGGCGAGGCGATGCCACTACAGGCGCAACGGACAGCGTGAAAATCACTAACCAGACCGACGATGGTCGACGCCAGCCAGGAATTGATAGCGCGCAACGGGTCGCGCCTTGTCTCGACAAGCACTGGTCCCGGCTTAGGATCACCGGCAAAGCTGAAGGAGACCCCCGATGACGGACCTGATGACACCAAGCTACGCGCGCAACATGCGCATCATCGGTTATACCGACCAGGGCGGCGGGCGCGCGGATGGCGTGCAACTCATGATCCACCGGGGGCATGCATTTGTCGGCCACATCTTCTCCGGGGGCTTTTCGGTCATTGACGTGCGCGACCCTACGAAGCCGAAGCCGGTCACCTATGTTCCCGCGCCGCCGAACACCTGGTCGATCCATTTGCAGCAGTTCAACGATCTGCTGCTGGTGATCCATGCCAAGGACATGTTTGCGCAGCCGGAGCTTGCCGATGAGAAGAACTACTACAAGGGCAAGATCAGCGGGCATGGCGAGGCGGCGTCCGAGCAAACCTGGTCGGCTGGCATGGCGGTGTACGATGTCAGCAAGCCGGGCGAGCCACGGCAGATCGGATTCATGCCGGTGCAGGGCGGTGGGCTGCACCGTCTGTGGTATGTGGGTGGACGCTGGGCCTATGCCTCGGCGTTGCTGGATGGGTTCTCTGACTACATCCTGATCACCATCGACATGGCGGACCCGGCGAAGCCGGTGCTGGCAGGCCGCTACTGGTTGCCGGGCATGAATGTCGCGGCCGGTGAGGTTGCGAGCTGGCCGAGCGAGGTCGGCCGCTTCGGCCTGCACCATGCGATCGTGCATGGCGACATCGCCTATTGCAGTTGGCGCGATGCCTGCCTTGCGGTGGTGGACGTGAGCGACCGCTCCTCGCCCAAGCTGATCACCCGCAAGGTGTGGGCACCGCCGTTCGGTGGTGGCACGCATAACGCGCTGCCGCTGCCGAACCGCGAACTGTTGATTGTGGTGGACGAGACGGTGCTGGACAATCGCGAGGACGGCGAAAAGCCGATCTGGGTGTTCGACAACCGCGTGAAGTCCAATCCGATCAGCATCGCCACGTTCCCCGAGCCGAACGATACCGATTATCTGAAGGTGGGCGGCCATTTCGGGCCCCACAACGTTTATGAGAACCGGCCCGACCAGTTCGTGAGCGAAGAGCTGATCTTTGCGACGTATCAGAACGCCGGCGTGCGGGTTTACGACATCCGCGACAAGTACCGACCGGTGGAAGTCGGCGCATGCGTGCCGCCGCCGCCGGCGAAGCTGGTTGATCCGCGACCGAACAGACCGAAGGTGCTGCATTCGGCGGATGTGGCGGTGGACCGGAATGGAATTGTGTACTGCACGGACTTTTCCGCGGGGTTGTACATTATGGAATACAAGGGTTGAGGCAAGCAGTCGCGTGCACGTGCCGGCCCTGCAGGCGATCACTTGGCTGGTTCGAATGCGGCTGCCCTGACGGCGGCATCTTGGGGCCGGCTGACGTAGGTCCGACCGGAACGCAGCAGCGACGGGTGGTTACGCCTGGGACAACATGGTCGCGAGTGCGTACAGGCGCGTCTCGGTCATTGAGAAGATCCAACCGTTTACTGTAACAATCCTGCCGCTTTGAAAGTCGTCCCGACTGCGGTCCCGTACCGCCTGAGCGAGAGTACGCCCGGACGCGAAGGTTTTGCCAACCGGTACTATGTCACCGAGGATCGCCCTTGCCAGCGATTCCTTTGAATTGATTCCCGGCAAAGCTCGCAAGCACGCTTCCCCGATCGCTGGCGACGAGCCCAGCCTTGCACACACCACGGCGAGCGCGTCCGAACCGGGTACCGCGCGGATATGCCGGCGGCCAGCGAAGAATGAGGCGCGTTCGCTGAGCCAGGCGAATCCCCCGGCGATCGCGGCGGCCATGACGCTGCGCCGGAACAGGAGGGGCGTTGCCTTCACGCGAGATTCTCCTTGATATGGTCCGCCAGACGAAGCGCCAGAGCAACGATCGTCAACGTTGGATTGCTTACACCCCCTGTTGTGAATACCGAACTGCCGGCGACGTAAAGATTGGAGACGGTGTGCAAGCGGCAATTCGGGTCGACGACCCCCTGCGTCGGATCGCTGTGCATGCGCGTGGTCCCCATCTGGTGCTCGTTGCCGCGAAAGTCTTCTGGCCAGGCACCGTCCTTGCCAAATTCGGAGTGCAGCCGGCCAAATCCCGTGCGTCCGATCTCGGCTCCGAGCAAGCGGACTATGTCGGCCGGCTTGGTTCTATCCTCCGGAACGAGCTGCCAGTCAGCAATGACTTCACACATGCCGAGACTATCGCGTTTTGGCCCCAGCGTCACCCGGCTTTGCGGATTCGGCTGTTGCTCCGACGCACCCCACAGGTGCATTGCCTGGATCGGTATTCCGTCGCCGAACAGTACTTTGCGCACCGCGAAATCCGTGACGCCCTCGAAGTTGCGGACCACCTTGGACAGGTCCGTCCAGGTGCTCCCGGCAGGCCCCTCGCCATCCGCCAGCCGCTTGAGGGCGTCCATTGCCCCGGCGACAGGCGCAAGCTTGAAGTCGAATCCGAACATCATATTCGGAAGATGCAGATCCCGCATGCTCGATGCGGACAGGCCGACGATTGGGTCAATCCGAAATTTGCCTGGGACCCAGGTACCCTTGGTCAGGAAATCGACATTCATATATGGATTGGTCGGAACGATGCTCCCGACGGTGAAGACCGGATGTAACATGAAGAAACGGCCAACCAGATCGTGTTCATTGCCAAGGCCGTTTCCGTCTTCTCGACCTGAAGCGAGCAGAATCCGAGCATTCTCGATTCCGCCGACAGCCAGGACATAGATACGGGCAACAACGGTGAAGCTGTGTCCGGACAAGGTTTTGACGGTCAATGCCTTGACTTCGGCATTCGCGTCACCGGCATCGAAATGGAAGGCGTTGGCGTGCAGGTACGTCGCGACACGTGGAGCGTGCCGTAGCTCGGGCGCGTAGAAGGGGCCAAACCGAACCGGATTCTCCTGCAGCAGCTTCGTCTCGAAGGTGGGACCGGCGAACGGAGGGGGGATCTTGGTGGCCGGAATGCCCCAGCTTGATGGCCGGTAGTCGTAACGCCCCAACCGGCACACGTCCTGGGCACGGTCGTACCAGGGATCCAGATGCGATTTTGGGAATGGCCAACCGTGATAGGGAAACGCTTCGCGTTTCTCGAAATCGATCTCGTCCAAGGGCAGGCAATAGCCGCCCCAATGGTTGGTTGTGCCGCCAAAATAACGCAGACGAGACGCGTTCAACGGAACGAACGGCGCGCCGATGCTTTCGCCGTCGTAGAGTTCCTGCGTTGGCAGATCGAAGTTCATGCCGCCACTCTCAAGGAGGACGACCCGGAACGGCGCGCCGATGAACGCGCGTGCGAGGGTGATACCGGCGGCGCCGGCGCCGACGATGCATACTTCCGTGTCGATGGTTGTGCCGGATGGCACGGAGCGTGCATCAAGGATCATGGAATTTCACGGACGGCAATCCCGGTTGGCAATGACGTCGGGGCCGACGCAATCGCGGTTCTTTCGTATGGCAACACATGCAACGAATGCAAGCGTTTCCCTGGACCGATCTTTCCGCGGCGGCGTATACGGATCGGTGGCGAAGCTATCGGTTCTGGCCGATCCTTTTGCGCGGGTCGCAAAAATCATGCTTCTGCCAGAAACCTCGCGAGGCTATACGGGGGCGGCCTTCCGACCAATGGTCCTGCGACATGCGCCCACTGCCATCCATCGTCGGCTGCGTCGCCGTTTTGTTCTTTGCCAGTCTGCTGCTCGCTGGCGGGCCGGCACGCGCGGCCGCACCAGACGTTCATGGCATCATTCCGCCCTACAACCCACAGCTTGACGCAGTCAGAGCGCCGGCTGGTGTGTTCGGGACAGGCAAAGTCTGGCATGTCGGCCCGACGGAACAATACAAGACGCTTTCTTCGATCGCGAAAAAGCTGGGGGACGGCGACGTGGTCGAGATCGATGCCGGCACCTACCGCTGCACGGAGCAAAGCATCGCCTGGAGTGCGAACGATATCACGGTGATCGGCGTCGGCGCGGGGGCGGTGTTCGACGCGACGGGCTGCACGATCAGCGGAGACAAGGGCATCTTCAATCCGCGCGGCCGTAACATGATCATCGACAACATCGCGTTCATCGGTGCGCGCGGTCCGAGCAATAATGATGCAGGCATCCGGCTGGATGGCGGTGGATACGTCTACATCACTCGGTCATATTTTGCGCATAGTCAGAATGGTGTCCTGCTGACACCCGGCGCGCCGGCCAACATCGTCATTGACCACAGCGTATTCGACGACAACGGGAACTGTGTGAACGCCTCTGGATGCGGGCACAACATGTATATCAGCAATCCCCAGAACGCCGACAGCTTCGTGCTGCGCTTCAGCTACTCGCATAATGCCGACACTGGCCATGAGGTGAAGTCGAGGGCGCAGGTCAACTACATTCTGTATAACCGGCTTGCCGACGAGGCGACGGGTCGGGCGAGCTATGAGGTGGACCTGCCAAACGGGGGCCTTAGCTACGTCATCGGCAATGTCATCCAGAAGGGGCCGGACGCGCAGAATGGCAACGCGATCGCCTATGCCGAGGAAGGGGCGGTCAATCCGGTGCAAGATCTCTATATTGCGAGCAACACCATCGTCAATGAGGACAGAGTCCCAGACTATCGCTGGGCGCTTTTGTTGGGTCCGCGGGTCGCCAGGGCGGAGATGGTCAACAACCTGATCGTCGGCCTGCCGTCCGCCGCTCGCGTGGTCGATGGCCCGAGTGCCGGGGCGCTGCAGCAGCGCAACAACATCATCACGGATTCTCCTGGCTTCGCGAACGAGGCGGACCGGATCTACAACCTCACTGCGAGATCGCCCGCGGTCCATGCCGGTATCGATCCTGGAGAGGTGAATGGCTTCTCGCTCGCGCCGCACTTCGAGTTCCAGTTGCCGGACACTGGCGTTGCCAGGCGGGCCGTTGGCGCGCTCGATGTGGGTGCCTACGAATATACACCGGGCCAGGCGGTGCCGGCCGTGCCGACCTTGACGTTTGCTTCCGACGCGCCGATCGCTTTCAACACCGGGGCAACGTTGACCTGGTCATCGGCGGGCGTGTCGTACTGCATTGCTGGCGACGGCTGGTCTGGATTCCAGCCGGTGTCCGGCCGCTATGCATCTCCTCCGCTCACGACAAGCCAGAAGTTCTCGATCTCCTGCACGGGGCCCGGCGGTTCGGTAATCAAGTCCCTTATGGTGTCGGTCGGGGAGTCGCCGGCTGCTGCGGCCCTCGGTCACTACACGTGGCGCGACATTCGGGATTCCAAGATTTCGACGATCTGCGCCGGGGCTCTCCCCAAATATGCCGACAATCATGGGGTGGGCGCGCCATGCACTGGCCCGACCACCGGCGTATATGTGCCCGCTAATCAGACCTGGTATCTCATGGGCGACGCAGGCTGGAGCAATTATTACGGCAACGAGATTTATGGATTCAATCTCCGGACCATGCGGCCCGAGCTGGTGACAAGGCCCGTCAACATTGACGAGACCAAGGAGTACATGCCGCAGCCGTCCGCGGGCCGCAACAGATTGCAGCTTTCGGCGTGCGATGCGGCGCTGCATCTGAAGTCCAATGGCGAGATCGTCCGCGCGCCAACCGGCATACTGGGTGCCGCGTCCTGGGATCCGCTGACCAGGACTATCATTGTCGGGCAAGGAGTAGTGCATGGCATCAGCGCATGCTCTACCGCCACCCACGAATTCGGCGGGTTCTCTGAGGATCTATGGAGCTTTAATCCATTCGCATCATCGCAGTTGCCAATGTCCTCGACGGTCGCTTGGACGCGGCTTGAAGCGGCGAACAACGCGTTCGGGTCGGTTTCGCCGCCAATGTGGATTTTCGATCCTGCGACTGGCCTGGCATATACCGCCGGTAACCGCGCCTATGCCGATCGCGGTGGCCGCCTTATCGACTTCAACCGCAATCCGCCGGTGGACGCGAAGGTGAGCAATGCCTGGCCCTACGGCTATCTTATTGGCGCGGTGTCGGTCGATACCACACATCACTGGGCCATGGCGCTTGGCGTGGGTCATGGTGTTGTCCGCGGGACCATCGAGATGTGGGACCTGAATGGGCTATCGATGACCAGATACAACCCGAGTTCACCGTTCGCGCCTGCCCCTGGCTGGCGGGTTACCGGCGATACGGATCTGCTGGGCGATCCGCAGGTTGCGGGGCTTACGTACAACCCTCTGTTGGGTGCATTTGTCGCCTGGATCGGCGATAGCAATGTGTACTTTCTGTACCCCAACTACCGCACCAGGACGATCGATATTGTCGCGAAGATCGACATTCCCGATGGCCCGCCACCTGTCGCGCACGTGAATTTGTTTGGAGGCTTCACATATATTGCCTCACTGAACGAGTACTTGGCATTTTCCGATGTTGACCAGGATTTTTACCTGCTGCTGCCGCCGAGGGCGAGGAACGTCAATTAGACGGTTATTTATGCCGGTCTATGGATGGCCGGTTGCGATCTCGATGGTCTCGACAGCGAGGGGATTGCGTGGCCTTAGCAGCATTTCCCGTGTCGCGGCAACCACGTCGGCCGCGGAGATGCCATCCATGCACTGGCGTCCAAACTCGCAGTTGTTCGATCGCCAGCATGGAGCGCACGAGATCGTTGAGTGAATATTGATGTTGCAGATGTAACCCAACTGCCAAGGCGCCGAACGTCCTCCGAAAATGATTATGCTCGGACATTCAACAGCCCGTGCCAAGTGCATCAGGAAACCCTCAAGTCCAATGTAAAGCCGAGCCTGATGTAGAATTGCCGCAGACTCCCGTATGTTGGTGCTTCCACGCAAATCCCTGGCATGTCGAAGCGGTGGATCTTCCTTGGACCCGATCTGCACAAACATTAGTTCCGTTTTCAAGGCTTCTGTTACTGCCTCGAAGCGTTCTGGATACCATTCCTTTAACCTTGCAGGATGACGGGCAATCAAGCCACTACTTTGGACGACAACGCAGTTTCGTGCCCAGCTTGCAGACTCTTTCTCTTCCTGGGTCAAATTGATATAGGGCCTGATCTCGACCGGTCCGGTGATACCGACCTTCGCGCACATCTCAGCGATCGCATGGCGCGACGGTTGCCTCCGCCGGTCCGCACCACCAGGTGGTGCATATTCCGGCCGTACAAACCTGCCGCCCCAAATTCGAGCGAATCGCCGGCAGACGGCGATGGTGGAACCATCCGGATAGTAGCGCTTCCAGAGGGGATGGAGATACGTAAGATCCTGATTCCCCACAAACAGATCCCGGTGGTCCGAGACCATTAGAATGCGGTCATGGCCCCGTTTGCGCAGCTCACGAAGGACAGTGGTACAAAGAAGATCGTCGCCAAGTGCAAATCCGAAATACAGCATGATCTTCGGCATCGGGGTGCGCGTCGCCATGAACCGCGTGCCAAAGACGAAGACATCGAACCAATCCCGCACATTCTCCCACGCATTGCGTGCTGAGCGGCGCGCCGATGGGGGTAACACAGACTTGGCAAGTGCTCGCGCAATGTCCATGCTATCGACAATCAGGACCGGAGCGACTGGTTTGGGGTTCAGACGACATTATCGCCATCCAGCCAGCCCTTTTAACCACAGCGCCATGCTTTGCCCAGAGAAGCGTG
>Ga0335072_10016830_pt1 | contig 10358 bp, 11 predicted proteins | sample Lox_Sample_21_FD_206725 | JGI IMG/M metagenome (GOLD analysis project Ga0335072, IMG submission 206725) | Soil microbial communities from Loxahatchee National Wildlife Refuge, Florida, United States - Lox_Sample_2.1 | ecosystem: Environmental > Terrestrial > Soil > Wetlands | place: USA... | reverse complement strand
CCGATGGTGCGGTAGCGGAAATCGGAGAAATCCGGAAAGGCATCAAGCAGGATGATCCAGCCCAGATGTTCCTTCATGTCGGCCGGTTTGATGTCGGCCCGCGACGGCATGGCTCTGCCGGCCCGCCTGGTTTCCCAATAGGCCTTCAGGAACGCGAGTACGGGCTGCTGAAGGTTTTGAGGGTTGATCTCAGTCTGAATGCCGGAAAGACGCCCTGACATAATGCCCCGTGAAGTTAAGCCATAGAACACGCCCTTCTGGAACAAGTCGCCATAAGTCCAGGGCTGGAGACCCGGCGCGGCATTCCCTTAGCCTCATGGGTAACGTGTAGCAACTATGACGTCGGTATATTTCGACCCATGCCCGCAGGGCGTGCAGCGCAATTTTCTACGCGCACAAGTGTGCGGTTGTGTACAGAAATCGACGTCGCGGCAGGGTTTAAAGCACCGAGCGGGCTGCGTCCCTGAGAAGGGCGCCGGTCGAAGCCCGTCAACCCAGAGAGGCGGGCTCGCGCGAGAGCGAGAATTTCGAGAAGTCGAACGTGAAGACGCTCATCACCATGTTCGCGGTCTCGCCGTCATCGGAGAGAGGCATCGCTAGTGCGTCGAAATCGAGAAAGGCCCGACCGAGCCAGCCTGCGCCGCCATAGGACCGCACAACGGTCTTGTCTCGCGCCGCCTTGCGGTAGATCGCCTGCACGCCTTTGACCGCGGCCTCCCCATAGGGCTCGAAAACCTCGGTCACGGTTTTCCCCGTCGACTCGGTGACGAAATACTGGGTCACGCGGGTTCCGATGACGCGGTAGCGGAAATCGACAAAGCCCGGCAGCGCATCGAGCAGCATGACCCAACCCAGATGCTCCTTCATCTCGGCCGGGTTGATATCGGCCCGCGCCGGCATCGCGCGCGTGCCGCGCTTCGCATCCCAATAGGTCTTCAGGAACGCCAGCGCGGGATTCTCGAGACCCTGGGGGTCGATTTCATTCTGGATACCGGCCAGACGCGCAGCCATACAGTCCCGCCCCAATCGACTCGACGCACCATCCCGGCAAACGATAAAGGCTTCGGGGCTTCGAATCCATCTTCGTCAATGCGATCGATGCTCGAGGGAATCGATGTCGCGGTTGATCGGCGCTGCCTGCATCACCCACCGAACGACATCCTCCAAAGCCGATGCGACCGCCTGATCGAAACCGGCGACAGCCGCGGCAACGCTGTTGGCCGATGCGGCCTGCTCCTGATGGAATTCGCGGCTGGCGACGATAACCGCCGTGCGCGCGGCCATCAGCTTGACGGTGATGTCCACCACGACGGTCGGCGCCCCGTCGGCCTGGGCATAACGCGCCTCGAAGCTGTGGATTTCGCTTTGGAGGATGTAATCGGCGCGGATGCCGGTGACGTCGGAAGCGGCCGTCACGCCGTTTTTTTGCAGCGCGTCGACAAAGAGCGTTTGCAGCAGTTGCGGAACGCCGTCCGACCACTGGGCGTCCGCGTAGTAGTCCAGCTCTTCCTGGCGGCGGATGGCGATGCGGTCGGTCGCAAGGCTGGCCGAAGCTTCGGGCGTCGCCACCGCGACTTGCCAGGCCGGACGCGAGACGCCCGCGATTTGCGGCAGGGCCGGCGACAGCACGTAGATCTTGCCCGGCGCATTGCTCGGCTCGAGCAGATGCAGGCTGCCGCAGCCGGCCAGCGCGACGGACGGCGCTGCCAGGAGGACAAGGCGGCGCGAGAGTTTCGAGGCGTCGGTCATGGCGGGGTGTATCCTTTGCGGCGGTCACCAAAGAGAAGGCGCGACGGCTCCTGGTCGATCTTGTTCGAAAGAGCGGTCAGGCTTTGCACCAGCGCGCGGGACTGCGTCATGAATTGCGCGATCTGGGCGCTGGCGATCTGCGTGTCGAGATCGCCGGCGACATGGTCGATCTTCACGACCGCCTGATCGGCGTGGCCGAGCACCTGGTGCAGATCGCCGAGATCCCCGTTCAGCGAGTCGGACGCGAGCGCGATATTGTGGATGGCGCGATCCATATCCGGGCCACGCTTGTCGAGTGTGGCCGTCAGGCTGTCGAGATGCGCAAGCGTGTCGGAAAGGGATTTGCGGTTTGCGTCGCTCAGGACGTCGTTCAGCCGGTCGGCGGCGCGATTGAGTTTGGCCATCAATTGCGGCGCGTTCTGTTCGAGCTCCTGCAGCGTCGACTGCTTGGCGTGGATCACCGGCATCTCGCCTTCCGGGCCGGGCGTGAGCACAGCCGCGTTCTTCGAACCGCCGTCGATTTCGACGTAGGAACCGCCGGTCAGGCCTTCGCTGGCGATCGACGCAAGCGAATCGTTGTGGATGGGGAGCGAGGGAGAAACCTGCATCGTCACGATGACGCGCTTGGGATCCTCGGGATCGAAATCGAGCCGGCTCACACGGCCCACTTCGATGCCGTTGTAGCGGACCGTCGTGCCCTTGCCCAAACCCGTCACCGGGCCGGAGAAATACGTCTTGTAGTACGCGTATTCCTCGCGGTACTGCGCGCCTGCGAGCCAGAGGAGCGCGATGACGAGACCGAGCATGCCAACGAGCAAGAAAGCGCCCACCGCGACGTAATTGGCCTTTGTTTCCATCTCTCACTCCATCGACATCAGGCGTTCAAAGCCGCGCGGCCACGCGTGCCCGAGAAATATTGCTGTATCCACGGATCGGGATCGCGAACCAATTCCGCGATTGTGCCCGTTTTGACCTTGCCGTGCAGCAGCACGGCGACGCGATCGGCCGTGGTGCGCAGCGAATCAAGATCATGCGTCACCATGAAGACAGTGAGACCCAGGCTTGTCTTCAGGTCGTTCAAAAGCTGGTCGAACATCGCCGCCGCGATCGGATCAAGGCCCGAGGTCGGCTCGTCGAGGAAAAGCAGTTCCGGATCGAGCGCCAGCGCGCGCGCGAGCCCCGCCCTTTTGCGCATGCCGCCGGAAAGCTCCGCTGGCATGAGCGCGCCCGCCTCGCGGGGAAGCCCCACCAGCGACAGCTTCACGGCGGCGATCTCGTCCATCAGGCGTTGGGACATGTTGGTCCAGCGCCGGAGCGGCACCTGGATGTTCTCGGTGACGGTCTGCGAGCTGAACAGCGCACCGTCCTGGAACAAGACGCCCCAGCGCAATTGCAGGCCGCGCATTTCCTCGGCGTCGATGTTGGCGGTTTCCTGTCCGAAGACGCGGATGCTCCCGGCTCTGGGGTGATTGAGGCCGACGATGGAGCGCAGCAGCACGGACTTGCCGGTGCCCGAACCGCCGACGACGCCCAGCACTTCGCCGCGCCTGACGTCCAGATCGATATGATCGTGGATGATGCGCTCGCCAAACGCGTTGACGAGACCGCGGATGCGGATCGCGACGGCGTCTTTCGAAGTGGCTGTGCCGGGCGCCGCCATCGTCAGAGCCCGAGCTTGGAAAAGAGGATCGAAAATCCCGCATCGAAGACGATGACGAGGAAGATCGCCTCCACCACGGCGCGCGTCGTGAGAAGCCCGACGCTCGCGGCGTTGCGTTCGACGCGCAGACCTTCGAAACAGCCGACGATGCCGATGATGAAGGCAAAGACCGGCGCCTTGATCATGCCGACGAGGAATGTGTTGAGCGTCACCGCTTCCTTGAATTCCCGGATGAAGACCGGGATGGTGATGCCGAGATCGACGTAACACATCAGCATGCCGCCGACGATGCCGACGATGTCGGCGAACAGCGTCAGGAACGGCAGGGCGATGACAAGCCCCATGACGCGCGTCACCACCAGCAGTTCCGTGGTATTGAGACCGAGCGTCTGCATCGCATCGATCTCTTCGTTGACGCGCATCGTGCCGATCTGCGCCGTGAAGGCCGATCCCGAACGGCCGGCGACGATGATGGCCGTGATGAGAACGCCGAGCTCGCGCAGGATGCTGACGCCCAGAAGATTGATCGTATAGATCTCCGCACCCGAGGCGATCTTCTTCAGCTGATCGGCGCCCTGATAGGCGATCACCACACCGATGAGGAAGGCCAGAAGGCCGACGATGGGAAGCGCCGTCAGACCCGTCTCTTCGATCTGATGGATGAGCGCGGGAAACGGCAATTCGCGGCGCGGCTCGAGAATGGCTTCCGTGGTCTCGACGGTGACGCGCCCGAGGAAGCCCACCATGTCATAGCCCTGACGCAACGCGTGCATCGCGCCCTTGCCGGTGCGCTCGAGGAAATGTTGCAGGCTGTGCGGCTGGCGTTTCGGCGCAAGCGGCTCGACGGGGCCGTCGCGTTCCACCGCCGACAGAAGCGGTGCATAGCGTTCCGGCAGCGAGAACCGCGTAACCCGGATGCGATTCGCCTCGAGCGCGTATTTCATGCGCAGCAGAAGCCACATGCCGCCGCTGTCGAGCGCCGTGATCCCCGATGCGTCGATCTCCGCCTCACCGGCGCCGCTCGTGGCGGGGTTCTGCGATTCGCGATCGAGCCGCGCGATCTCGGACGTTATCCAGTCGCCGCCCGCGATGAAGCGCACGGCATTGCCGCGGCGCTCGGTGCGCAAGGTCGCCGGCACATCGGCCCTCAAGGGAGGCGCAATATTTCTCATCGAGGGAATGTCCGGCGCGGCTTACGATTCTAACTGAGAATACGGGACATAACGCGCAAGTAGTGCGCCTGGATGACTTCGCGATGACGATGGCAGCCGGCTGTGACTACTTTGTAACCACGCCGCCACACGCAATCGATTGAGCCGCCAGCGAAAATCCAGCTGTCGAGGAGGGCGTCCCCGACACGGCCGGCGAAGACGGAATCAATGGCGTTAACGCTGAAGAAGTCCGCATTCGCACCTTTCTTGAGCAGACCCGGCGCTACGCCCAGGGCCTTTGCGCCGCCCAGGAGCGCACCGTCAAACAGCGTCCGTCCGGTCGAATGCCCTTCCTCGCGCGCCAGCACATTGCGGGCCCGGAGCTTGAGCCGCTGCCCATATTCGAGCGCGCGCAATTCGCCGGCCGCGTCGATCAGGACATTGGAGTCCGTGCCGAGGCCGAAAGCGCCGCCGGCAGCAAGATAGTCCGTAGCCGGAAAAATGCCGTCGCCGAGATTGGCCTCCGTGATGGGACAAAGCCCCGCGACCGCGCCGCTCGCGGCAAGTCTTTTCGTCTCCTCGCCCGTCATGTGGGTGGCGTGCACGAGACACCAGCGTGCATCGACGCGCGCGTGATCAAGCAGCCATTCGACAGGACGCGCGCCGGTCGCGGCGATGGAATCGTCGACCTCTTTCGTCTGCTCCGCCGCATGAATATGGATCGGGCCTGACGGCGCGAGCACGGCGATGTGCCCCAGTTCCTCCGGCGTCACCGCCCGCAGGCTGTGCGGCGCCACGCCGATATTCGCATCCTCGAGTCTCGCGATCGCACGTTTGGAAGCGTCGAAGAGCTTCGAAAAGCTGTCGACGCTGTTCAGAAACCGCCGCTGGCCCGGCGTCGGCGGCGCCCCGCCGAAATTGCCATGCGCGTAGAAGACAGGAAGCAGCGTCAGACCGATACCGGTATCGGCGGCAGCAGCGGCGATGCACTCGGCCAGTTCCGCGATATTCGCGTAGGGATTTCCCGCCGGATCGTGATGCAGGTAATGGAACTCGCCCACGCGCGTGAAGCCGCGCTCCAGCATTTCAATGTAGGCAAGCTTCGCGATTGCTTCGACATCCTCCGGCGTCAGCCGGTCGAGGAAGCGGTACATGACTTCGCGCCAGGTCCAGAAATTGTCGCCTTCCGGACCGCGTGTTTCGGGGAGCCCCGCCATGCCGCGCTGGAAGGCATGACTGTGAACGTTCGACAGGCCCGGTATCGCGACAGCGTGACGCTCGTCGCCGGTCTCGGCCGGAACACCCGCGGCGATGTCCGCGATCAGCCCGTCCCTGACGGCGATTCGCACGTCGCGCCGCCATCCCTCGGGCATCAGTGCCGCTTGAAACCACAACATTGTCAGAGGTCCCGATTGCAAGCCTATTCTGCCGGACATAAGAGACACTATCATCTTAACGGACGCCAAGCCGGAGCCTGGATGCAGGTCGATTGTATTTGGGATAACGCACGCCTTGCGACCTTTGCCGCGGCCGGCCTCGTCGAGGACGGCGTGGTCGCGGCCAAAGACGGCCGCATCGCCTATGCCGGGCCCCAAAGCGCGGCGCCATCATTTGAGACTCGCAAACGAATCGACTGCGTAGGGCGCTGGATCACACCGGGCCTGATCGATTGCCATACCCATCTTGTTTACGGGGGCAACCGCGCGCACGAATTCGAGCTCAGGCTTGCAGGCGCCACCTATGAGGAGATCGCCCGCGCCGGCGGCGGCATCGCCTCGACGGTCGCAGCCACGCGTGCGGCACGGGAAGAAGAGCTGGTCGCCGAGGCCCTGCCCCGCCTCGATGCGCTGATCGCCGAAGGTGCGACGACGGTCGAGATCAAGTCGGGCTACGGGCTCTCGCTTGCCGAAGAGCAAAAACAATTGCGGGCGGCGCGCGCGCTCGGCACCGAGCGCAAGATCGAGATCGTGACGACGTTTCTCGGCGCGCATGCGACGCCGCCGGAAGCGAAGGGCGACAAAGACTCTTACATTTCACTGGTCTGTGAGATGATCCCTACACTTGCACGCGAACATCTCGCCGATGCCGTCGATGCGTTTTGCGAAGGCATTGCGTTCTCGCCGGAACAGGTGGCGCACGTGTTTGAAGCCGCCGCCGCGCATGGTTTGCGCGTGAAACTGCACGCCGATCAGCTGACCAATCTCCATGCCGCAGCGCTCGCGGCACGGTTCAACGCGCTCTCCGCCGATCATCTCGAGCATACGGGTGAGGACGGCGTCGTGGCGATGGCGAAATCGGGCACTGTTGCCGTGCTTCTGCCTGGCGCGTTCTGCGCGACACGAAACATCCGCCGATCGAATCCCTGCGCCGCCACGGCGTGCCGATTGCGATCGCCACGGATTCCAACCCCGGCACCTCGCCGCTGACGTCTCTGCTGCTCACGATGAACATGGCAGCGACGCTGTTCCGCCTGACGGTCGAGGAGTGTCTGGCGGGCGTGACCCGCGCAGCGGCGCAGGCGCTCGGCCGCGCGCACGACATCGGCACGCTGGAAGCCGGAAAATATTGCAACCTCGCGATCTGGAACGTCGAGCGGCCCTCCGAACTCGTCTACCGGATGGGCTATAATCCGCTCCATGCGCGCGTCTGGAGAGGCGAATGACCGACACGATCATCCAGCGCGGCAACGCACCGCTCGTCGTTTCCATTCCGCATGCGGGCACCGATATCCCGGAGGCATTCCAGGATCACATCATCTCGCTGTGGCGGGCAAAGAAGGACGCGGATTTCTGGATCGACCGGCTCTACAGCTTCGCGACCGGTCTCGACGCCACCATCGTCCGCACACCGTTGTCGCGCACGGTCATCGACATGAACCGTGATCCCACGGGCCGCTCGCTCTATCCCGGAAAAAACACGACCGAGCTTTGCCCGACGACGACCTTCGACGGTGAGCCGCTCTACAGGAGCGGCCACACGCCGACCGCGGCCGATATCGCGCGGCGCAACGCCATGTTCTTCGGGCCCTATCATGCGGCGCTGGCCTCGGAGATCGCGCGGCTGCAGGCCGTGCATCGGAAAGTCGTGCTGTTCGACGCGCATTCCATCCGTTCGCGCATCCCGCGCCTGTTCGACGGCGAGCTGCCGCATCTGAACTTCGGCACCAATGACGGCAAAAGCTGCGCGCCCGAACTCATCGCGGCGCTGGAAGCCCTGAGTGCCGAAACGCGGTTCAGCAAAGTCACCAACGGGCGCTTCAAGGGCGGCTACATCACCCGCCATTACGGCCGCCCCGACACAGGCGTGCACGCGGTGCAGCTCGAGCTTTCCATGCGCGGCTACATGGTCGAGCCGCCCGTGCTTACCGAGCAGAACTGGCCGAGTGCCTATCAGCGCGACCGCGCCGCACCGTTGCGCGCGCTGTTGCAGAAGCTTCTGCAGGCCTCGATCGATTTTGCGAGCAAGGAGCCGTCATGACCCGGCTGGACAACACGCGCCGCATCCGCGCGCCGCGCGGCGATACGCTCAATGCCAAGAGCTGGCTCACCGAAGCGCCCATGCGCATGCTGATGAACAATCTCGACGCCGAGGTTGCGGAGCGTCCGGAGGAGCTCGTCGTCTATGGCGGCATCGGCCGCGCCGCGCGCGACTGGGAAAGCTTCGACCGCATCGTTGCCGCTTTGAAGCGGCTTGAAGGCGATCAGACGCTGCTCATCCAGTCCGGCAAACCGGTCGGCGTGTTCAAGACGCATGAGGACGCGCCGCGCGTGCTGCTCGCCAATTCCAATCTCGTGCCGCATTGGGCGACGTGGGAGCATTTCAACGCGCTCGACCGCAAAGGCCTCATGATGTACGGCCAGATGACGGCGGGCAGCTGGATCTATATCGGCAGCCAGGGGATCGTGCAGGGCACGTACGAAACCTTCGTCGAGCTGGGCAAGCAGCATTACGGCGGCGATCTTTCGGGCCGCTGGATATTAACGGCGGGCCTCGGCGGCATGGGCGGCGCGCAACCGCTCGCGGCTGTGATGGCAGGCGCCTCGATGCTGGCGATCGAATGCCAGCCGTCGCGCATCGACATGCGCCTGCGCACGAAATATCTCGACGCGCAGGCGAAGGATCTCGACGAAGCCTTGGCGATGATCGCCGAGGCTGTGCGTTCGAAGAAACCGCGCTCCATCGGCCTGCTCGGCAATGCCGCGGAGATTTTGCCGGAGCTCGTGCGCCGCGGCGTGAAGCCGGACGCCGTCACCGATCAGACGAGCGCACACGATCCCGTCAACGGCTATCTGCCGAAAGGCTGGACGCTGGCGGAATGGCAGGAGAAACGCGCGAGCAATCCCGAAGCGGTCGCCCGCGCGGCGAAGCAATCGATGGCCGAACACGTCCGTGCCATGCTGGCGTTCCACCGCCAGGGCATCCCGACCGTCGACTACGGCAACAACATCCGCCAGATGGCGAAGGACGAAGGCGTCGCCGACGCGTTCGATTTTCCGGGATTCGTTCCCGCTTACATCCGCCCGCTTTTCTGCCGCGGCGTCGGGCCATTCCGCTGGTGCGCGCTGTCGGGCGATCCGGAAGACATCTACAAGACCGATCAGAAGGTCAAAGAGATCGTGCCGCACGACAAGCATCTCCATCACTGGCTCGACATGGCGCGCGAGAAGATCAAGTTCCAAGGGCTGCCGGCGCGCATATGCTGGATCGGCCTCGGCGAACGCGATCGCGTCGGCCTTGCCTTCAACGAGATGGTCAAGCGCGGCGAAGTGAAAGCGCCGATCGTCATCGGCCGCGATCATCTCGATTCCGGCTCCGTCGCTTCGCCCAATCGGGAGACGGAAGCGATGAAAGACGGCACCGACGCGGTGTCCGACTGGCCGTTGTTGAACGCGCTCCTCAATTGCGCGTCGGGCGCCACCTGGGTCTCGTTCCATCACGGCGGCGGCGTGGGCATGGGCTTCTCGCAGCATGCCGGCATGGTCATCGTCTGCGACGGCACGGACGCGGCCGCCAAACGCATCGCACGAGTGTTGTGGAACGACCCTGCGACGGGCGTCATGCGCCACGCGGATGCGGGGTATGATCTCGCCGTCGATTGCGCGCGGGAAAACAAGCTGGATCTACCTAGCCTCGGCTAGCTGCGACGCCTGCCCGTCTTGTATTCCCGAAATGCCGCGGTGATGTTAGACTGCGCTGGCGCCAAAGGTTTCGCCATGAAAGCTCTTCTCGCGCTACTGCCGTTCGCTTTCGTAGCCGCCGCGCCGGCTTCGGCCGACAACCTCATGGACGGGCGCTGGTACACCGAAGGCGTCGAGGATAATCTTCATCTGCAATCCGTTATTGAGAACCATCGCGACGGCACGTTCACCAAAACCATCCGCAACGGCACCGATTGCGAGGCGATCTCGAGTTGGGTCGAGAGCGGCACCTGGACCTTCGACGGCAAGCGCTATGTCGAGACCACGGAGACGGTCAGCGGCGAGAAGGTCGATGCCCCCGCAGGCCATGTCGAAGATGCGTTCGACGTCGCGCCGATCGACGACGGCCATGTCGCGCTGACCGACGCGAAGACGGATATCACCTGGACCTTCACCCGGGTCGACCCGAACTACACGATGGCGCCGCCGAAGGATTGCACGGTTTGACACCGCGGCCGCGAAGAATATGCCAAAGGGGGGAATTCCAATGGCAAATGGTAGGGCACACGTGATCGCTGCATTCGCCATCCTCAGCTCAACATGCTGCATGGCACAGCTTACGGTTCAACAGCAGCGAACCCCAGAGACGCCGCCGGCTAG
>Ga0335072_10016828_pt1 | contig 10358 bp, 8 predicted proteins | sample Lox_Sample_21_FD_206725 | JGI IMG/M metagenome (GOLD analysis project Ga0335072, IMG submission 206725) | Soil microbial communities from Loxahatchee National Wildlife Refuge, Florida, United States - Lox_Sample_2.1 | ecosystem: Environmental > Terrestrial > Soil > Wetlands | place: USA: Florida... | reverse complement strand
CGGCTGCTGGCCGAGATCGCGCCCAGGCAGCTGGCCCGGGGTGACCAGCAGCACGCCGTCGGGGTGTTCGCGGGACTGGCGGGTGCCGCCGCCAGCGCGGCCCTGGCCGACCCCACCGTCCCGGCCCGCGAGAGGCCGGCCAAGGCGCTCGCGCTGCTTGAGGCGAGCCGGGCGATCCTGCTCAGCCAGGCCCTGGACACCCGCGATGACCTCACCGACTTGCGTCGCGACCACCACGGCCTGGCCGGCCGGTTCGTCGCCGCGCGTGACCGGCTGGACCGGGCGGAACCAGAGGTCATCGTGCTTGGCGACCCTATGGCCGCCCTTGGCCGGAGCGCCACCGAACGGGAACGGCAGGCTAACGAGCTAGCGGCGATACTCCACGAGATCCGGTCGGTTGACGGGTTCGCGCGCTTCGGCCTGCCGCCGTCGGTTGATGAATTGCGGGCGGAGGCGGCGGGCGGCCCGGTGGTCACCTTCTGCGCCGGCCAGGCCAACGGGGCCGCGCTGTTGCTGACCAGTTCGGGGATCAGCTCCCTCGACCTGCCAGGCCTTACCGATGACGCGGTGACGAACCAGGTCAATGCCTTCCACTCCGCCCTGGCGGACATCGACAGCGACGACGAAGCCGCTGGCCTGGCGGCCAGGCAGACGATCGAGCAGGCCCTTCGGTGGCTGTGGGATACGGCGGCCGGGCCCGTGCTCGACGCGCTCGGCTACCGGACCAGCCCGGCGCCCGGCCAGGACTGGCCGCGGGTCTGGTGGGTGCCCGGCGGGAAGCTCGGGCTGCTGCCCCTGCACGCGGCGGGCTACCATGCCGGGCCGCGGGCCCCTGGGCAGGCGGCGGAGTCCGTTCTGGATCGCGTTATCTCGTCGTACACCCCGACGGTGCGCGCGCTGCGGTACGCGCGGCAGCAGGCCCGCCAGCGGGACGGGGCGGGCCGGTCGCTCGTGGTCGCGATGGCGACCACTCCGGGCCAGCACAAGCTGGCGGGCGTGACCGAGGAGATCGCGGTGGCCTGCGGCGTGCTTCCCGCTCCGATGGTCTTGGCCGAGCCCGACCGCAGTGCCCGGGGCGCCGGGCCGGACAACCTTCCGACCAGGGAGAACGTGCTTCGCTACCTGCCAGCCTGCTCGATCTCGCACTTCGCCTGTCACGCGGCCAGCGACGCCTCCGACCCGTCACGGTCAATGCTTCTCCTGCGGGACTACGAAACGAACCCGCTTACCGTGGCCGCCCTCGCGACGGTCGACCACGAGCACCTGGAGCTCACGTACCTCTCGGCCTGCAGCACCGCGTTCAGCGCGTCGACGACGCTGGCCGATGAGGCCATCCACCTCACCTCGGCCTTCCAGCTAGCCGGCTCCCGCCACGTCATCGGCACGCTCTGGCCGGCCAACGATCTCGTGGCGCTCGACCTGGCCACCAGCTTTTACGCCGCGCTGGCCACGGACGACGGCACCGTCGACACCGATCACGCCGCCAGCGCGCTGCACACGGCCGTCCGGGACCTTCGCGCCGCCTACCGGGACAAGCCCTGGCTCTGGGCCGCCTACCTGCACGCTGGAGCGTGACCATGCCGGATAAACGCCTGACCGGCGGCGCGAGCAGACTGGTCCGCCGCCTTGTCCTGGGGAAGGAGACGCACGAGCGGTTGCTCAATGTCGCGACCTTGCTCGTGGGCAGGTACGCGTACAGCTGGGACGTGACTGACCTTCACAGGGCCATCAACTGCTTCAGGGCCTCGATCGCCGAGACGCCCGACGGCCATCCGGATCGCGTGCGGCAGACGCACGGGCTCGCCGACGCCCTGCTGCGAAGGTTCGAGGCGGCCAAGCAGGACGCCGACCTGGCCGACGCGATAGCGGCCTACGAACTGGCGATGATCGCGTTGCGAGCGCGGCCAGCGGCCACCGGCGTGGCGAACCTCGAAGGAGTGTCGCTCGCCCCCCTCATCATGGGCGGCTTGGGAACCGCCCTGCGCTACCGGGCCGTGCTAGCCGCTGACGGCGCCGACCTGGACCGCGCGATTGACCTGACCAGGCAGGCGATTGACCATGCCGCGGATCCTTCGGAACTCCTGGTCAGCCTGTCAGTGGCGCAATTGGCACGCTATGACATGACTCAGAACCGGGCGGATGTGGACGCGGCGATTGAGGCCTGTGGCCAGGCGGCCGAGCTGACACCCGACGATGACGAACGGCGTCCGGTGGTGCTGCTCAGCCTGGGGTCCTTGTACCGGACCCGGTTCCGGCTCGATCGCGATCCCGCCGACCTGGACGCCGCGGTGGAGCTCGCGAGGGAAGGGGTCGCCCGCACGCGCCCTCGGCAGCCGGGCCTGGCGGCCAGGCTCGCCATCCTGCGAACGGTGCTTACCGACCGGTATGAGCTGGCCAGGGATCGCGCCGACCTGGATGCGGCCATTGCCGCTGGCGAGCAGGCGCTGGCTGTGACATTCCCCGATCCGCACCGGGGATCTAACCTGTACTACCTCGGCATCGCGCTTCTCGCCCGGTACGAGCTCGCCGAGGACATCGCTGACGCGAAGGCGGCCACGACCCATCTGGCTGATGCGTTCACCACCCCGGCAACCGAGCCAGCCGAGACGACGAGGGCCAGGTCGCTGGGCACGGCACTGCGATTCGTTGCCACGGATCAGGGCAGTCTGGAAGCGCTGGACGATGCAATGCTGTTCGGGCGCAGAGCCATTGAGCTGGCGTCGGGTACCCCGGCCGACCTAGCCAGCGCCTGCCTTGAGCTCTCGATCACGCTTCAGGACGGTTTCGACCTGCGCGGTGACCTGTCTATGCTCAGGGAAGCGGTCGACCTAGCTCGCCAGGCGGCCGCCGAAACACCGTCCGCTTCCGCGGCCCGCGCCCTGGCGCTCAGCAATCTCGCCAGCGTCCAGCGACAACTCGCTATGTACAGCGGCGAACTCGACGACGTGTTCGGAGCGGTGAATGCAGCGCGGGCGTCTACTGCCATTGAGGTCGGCGAACATCTCGGCGGCATGATCCGGCACGGCCTCGCGCTTGCCCTCTACGACCTCTTCTTCAGAGAAGGAAACCCGGACGTCCTGCGGGAGGCCGTGCGTGAGCAACGGCGCGCGGTAGCGGAAACGGCTGAAGACGACCGGCAGCGCCGTGGACGGCTGGACTTCTTGCAAGGCCTGCTATGGACGCTGCATGAACGGACAGCGGAACCTGAACTGGCCGCCGAAGCAGAGCAAGCCGGCCGCCTGGCGCTACGGGTGCCTGGGTCCAGCCGGCTGGGTGACGGACTGATTCATATGGAACGGTTCAGCGCCGTGCTTGAGGCGTCGTCGGGACCTGCCGCCGCACGGCAACTGCTGTCGGACGCGGTCACGGCTGGCCGTGAGATCGTCGCCGGCTTGCCGCCGGGACACGCCCGCCGGGCATTCCACCTATCGAACCTGGCCTCGGTCCTACGACGGACATTCGAGGTGACCAATGACCTCGGCGCGCTACGCAGTGCGGTTGAGGTTTTCCGTGAGGCGCTGGCCGAAACTCCGGAAGGGCATGCTGATCGTCCTGCCCGGCTCAAAGACCTTGCCCTGGCGGTGCAATGCCTCGGTGAGCGCACAGGCGAGGAGGCGACCCTCGCGGAGAGCGTCGCCCTGCACCGAGAGGCCGTCGCGACACGCGCGGAGGGAACCTCCGACTACGCGGAGTACGTAGTGAGCCTGAGCAGGGCACTCCTGGAGAAATACCGGCTGACTCGGGACTTTGACGCTCTCCAAGAGTCGGCAGAGACTGGTCGACGCGCAGTCGCGGCTTACACTCAGCTGGCCGGCGGAGACACCGCGATGGCCCTCATTGAGCTGTCTGTGACGCTGGAGTACATGTACCTGGTTACCCGCGCCCCGGAGGTACTGGCCGAGGCGATCGACCTGATCCGCATGGGCGGATCAGGGATGGATGACGATCATCCGAGGCGTGCCCTGGTTATCGGCAGACTGGGCAGTCTGCTGATGACGTAGTTCTATGAGGCCGACGCCGAGCTCTCCGCGCTGGCCGAGGCCCAGCGCCTTTACTCACAAGCAGCCGCGTGTGTGATAGCACCGGTGCACCACCGGATCCTGTGCCACGAACTGTCTGCCGCCCTTGGCGCCGACAGTCCGCAATGCACTGCGGACCAGCGCCTGAGGTCGATGGAGGAAGCCGTAGCGCTGCTCCCCCAGATGGCCGCCAGGCACCTAACGCGGGCCGACCGGGAGCGCTCCATAGCCAAGCTCACTGGCGTACCGGCCTCGGCGGCCTCGGCGGCGCTGGCCGCTGGCCAGCCAAATCGGGCGGCGGAACTGCTTGAGGCCAGTCGCGGCATCCTGGTCGCGGGCACGATAGACGCCCGCAGCAGCGATCTCGGCCAACTACGGGAGACCGACGCTGAGCTAGCTGGTCGATTCGAAGCGCTCCTCACACGTATTGAGCACCTCGACAGGCGGCTGGCCGGGACACCAGGCGAGCCCGATGCGGCCAGCCGACCAAGGTGGACAGTGACCGCCGACGTGGTTACCGAGCGACGTCGGGCCAACGACGAATTCGACGCGCTGCTCACCGAGATTCGCGCCGATTCCCGGCTCACTGACTTCATGCGCCCGCCAGGGGCGGACTCGCTGGCCACTCAGGCCGTCCAAGGCCCGATTGTCTACTTGACCGCCGACGATCACCGATGTGACGCCCTCATCCTTGGGGGCGACTCCGCGCAGCCCGTGACTCACGTCCCTCTTGCCACGGTAAGCGGCCAAGACGCCGAGCAGCGAATTGAACAATTCCTGCGAGCAAGCCTCCTCGACCCTGAGGCAGACCAGGCTCAGTTGCGGTCGGCCGAGGCTGAAGTGCTCGAGGTCCTTGGCTGGCTGTGGGACACCATCGCCGAGCCGGTGCTGGCCGAGCTCGGGCTGACGGGCCCGCCGGCGGCCGGAACCCCCTGGCCGCGGATCTGGTGGTGCCCGGTCGGGCGGCTGGCCGTCCTCCCGCTCCACGCGGCTGGCCATCATGAGCGGCTCGCGGACGGCGATCCGCGGCACCGGAGCGTGCTCGATCGCGTCGTCTCGTCCTACACCACGACGGTGCGGGCCCTGGCTTACTCACGCCGCCAGCCGGCCAGGACGCACGCGGGCCCGCCGCGGACGCTGGTCGTCGCGGAGACTGGCGGCAGCGACGGCATCGCGCGCCTGCCCGGGGCCAACATGGAGGTGAGCCTGCTATCGGCCCGTGTTCCCGGCGTAGTTGGGTTGTCCCATCCAGGTCATGACCAGGTGCTCAAGGCGCTGCCAGGTCATGCGATCGCGCACTTCGCCTGTCATGGCGTAGCCGACTGGGCGGACCCGGGGGCCAGCAAGCTGATCTTGCGCGATCACCAGGCCACGCCGCTGACCGTCCGGGAGATTTCCGCATTGCGGCTGCCCGATGCGCGACTGGCCTACCTCTCGGCCTGCGAGACGTCGATCACCAGCGCGGGACTGGCCGACGAGACCGTCCACATCGCCTCCGCCTTTCAGCTGGCCGGCTATCAGAACGTCGTCGGGTCGCTCTGGCCCGTCCACGACCTCGTTGCCGCCGACGTGTCGCAGGAGTTCTACCGTCAGCTCACCGGGGACTGGGCCAGTCCGCCGGACACCGATCGCACCGCGATCGCCTTGCACGAGGCCGTCCGCGCCGCCCGGGACGCCAATCGCGACTTCCCGATTCGCTGGGCGCCCTTCGTGCACTTCGGGCCGTAACCCCGTCGGGCGCGGCCTGCGAGTGTAGGCGGTGAGGCCGCTGAACCAGGCCCGCGCGCGCCAGTCCCCGTCCTCGTCGCCGACCTGGCAGCCCGCTGTCCTGAGACGCCGCCGTACCTTGTCCAGGCAATCGTCCTCGTCGGTGAGCCTGACGTAGTTGAGGCCGCCGAGGTCGGCCATCGGACGGTGCTTGCCGGCGACCAGGACGATGGTGCGGTTGGCGTAGGTGGCCAGGGCCATTCCGAGCTCGAGGATCACGTTGGGCCTGGCCTGCATGGCGGGCGCGGCCTCCTGGTCGTCCTCCGCCCGTCCGTGCAAGTCAGGATGGAGCCAGACGGTGTCGTCCGGCGTCATCAAGACGACCGCCGCCTGCGCCATGCCGATCCCCGTGACGATCACGTCGCGCAGGTACGGGGACGCCGTACCGGTGGCCTCGACCAGTGTCTCCCAGCCGAGTGGGTGCAGGCCCAGCGCCTCCAGGAAGCCGAACAGGGCATTGGCCGCCTGCTCGTCGCGGCCATGTACCACGAAGACGTTACTGGTGATGTCATCCGCGAAACCGGCCAGGCCGGCGCGACCAGCACCGGCACGCTGGCCAGCCGTGGGTGCCGGTGCCGGCCGCTGGCCAGCCGGCCTATCCCCCGACTCGGTCGCCTGGTCAGCCCCAACGGCGAGAGAGGACAGGTCGTCATCAAGCCGGACGCGAAACCACTGGGCCAGGTTCCGGTCGTCCGCGAATGGCCCCTCCGGGGCGAGCAGCCCGGCGGAGCTGACTACCAGTCCCATGTTGTGCTCCGCGATTTCCACGGACTTACGGAGCGCCCGCAAATCCGCGGCCGCGCCAGCGGCCCGCCATTCCCGGTACCGTGCCCGCAACTTCGCCGTGTGCAGCAGGTAACGGGCCAGTGGGGGGATGGCGGTGTCGCCCCGTGACCAGGCCCAGGTGCTCGCCTGCTGGTAGGCCTCCGTGTCCTCGCCGAACGCGAGCACGAGCCGGCGCAGTGCGCGTTCGTCCCGCCACGGCAGTGCCTCCCAGACCGCCAGCCGGCCTTCGGTTGCCGCCCTTTCGCGGTCCCAGTAGGCGACGCGGGCAGCCGCTGGCAGTTGCTCATCGAATTCCGCGCTGGGTGACACGGCCGTCTTGGCCAGGTAGATCCGCGCCTCGCCGAGCATGTTGGCCATGACCCGGTCGCTCAGGAATGACCACTGGCTATCCAGGTCCCGCCACCATGAATGACCGGAGGCCGAAGCCGACGCCCCCTCCGGCCCGGCCAGCACCACGGACAGGTTGAGGACGTCATGATGGCGCCGCAAGATCGCCTGGCAATCGGCGTCCGGCCGTTCCTGCGCGGCGAGGGCCGTCTCCTCCTCCGCCAGGTACTGCGGGCTGCTCGTCAGCTCGGGCCGCGTGTCGGGCAACTGGTGCGGTAGCCCGGTGCCGGGGATGGCCTCCCGCATCAGGAAGAGCTGACGACACCCCAGCCACAGGTCGCGCAGTCCCCGGTAGGCCGCGTCGGCTTCCGGTCCGCTGGCCGGCGCGAACAGGTGCACGACAAGCTGCTGGTCAATGCGGGAAGACTGGTCATCGGTCGGCACCGCCACCGTCCTCGTTGCCTCCCGCGGTGATCCGCAGATCCCGCATTACCCGGGTAAGGTCGTCCACGCGCTCACGGACCCGCTGCGGCGGCGGCCCGACCGGCGCGCCGCCGATCCTGATGACGCGCACGGGACCGATCGCCCGCAGTTCGTCCATGGCCGTGCGCAGGCCGCCCAGGTCAGCCGCCGCCGCGGCGTCCTGGGCATTCGCGAGGTAACCATCGACCCGTTCCCACCGGGCCTCGGTGAGCTCAAGCTGCAGGAGGTAATCAAGAACCCGGGACACCAAGGCCGAAATCCCGGAGCTGCTGGTGCTGCCAAGGCTTTCCATCGTTAATGTGCCCCTTCCTTTTCCGCGCGCCGGGCCAGGAGATCATGCAGGGAGCGGAGGACCTGGGCCGTGTTCAGCTTGGCGAATACGGCCGGAGGCACGATCACCCGTAGTTCCGGGCAGAAATCCCGTCGCCGGGCGCTGGCCAGGAAGCTCCCGACGATCAGCTCCAGGAGCTCGTCATGGCCCACGCCAGTCCGCGAAAGCCCGGACCCGACCAGCGGCATGGCCACCGGCTTGCGCTGCCCGTACTGGTACACGGCATCCCAGAGGTTCTCCAGGCTGGCTCGCAGTTCGGGCTGGCTGGACCGGGCGATGAGGTCGTTGCCGAGCTTGCTGTAGGCGACGGCGAAGATGCGCCTGGTCGGGTGGAACAAGGTGGCCACCGTTCCGACCGGGTACCGGGTCAGCTTGCCGCGCGGCTTGGCCGACCGGGCCTCCACGGAGACCTTCGGGACGCGGGCGAGCGCGCCCCGCAGGTCCCGGTCGAGCTGACCGCGGTCGCCGGCGTAGAGCCGCTCAAGCAACTGCCCTTGCGTGCTCTCCGTGCTGATGACGATGTTCCTGTCGGTGTCAGTATCGAACGTGTCGGTGAAGCCGACCACGAGGTTGGCGTCGTCCTGGCCGAACAGGTCACCGGACATCACGATGACGGTGGCCGACGGGTCGGTGAAATGCTCGCGGATGACCTGCTTGCGCGGGTTATTGCGCACCTGCTCGCGGAGCTCCCACAGCGAGTCGACCAGCCCGGCGTCCGACGGGTTCTCCAGTGCCAGCCGCTCGGCGATCTCAAGCGCGTCGCCGAACCGGCCGGAATCGGCATACGCGTCCCGGAGGTCAAGCAGCGCTGCGTGGCGCAGCCTGGTCAGCTGCCGGACCGCCGGGGCGGCCCAGGACTGGCCGGCATAATCACGCAACGGGTTGCCATCCCAGAACGCGAGCGCCCGGAGTAGCAGCTCGATCTTGTCGTCCGGGGTTCGCTGGCGCGCCGTCGTGACAAGGTCCGCGAACTGCAGGATGTCGACCGAATCGCGGGGGATCGCCAGCCGATAGGCGGTGACCCGGCCGCGCTCGGTGAGCAGCATTCGCGGCTCCGCGCGATCTTCCACTACCTTGCGGATTTCGAAGATCCGCTTCTGGACCTGCGTCTTATAGTCGCCGACGATTGACCCTATTACGTCCCACGCATCCCGGTAGAGCTGGTCATCGGTTACCGCCCCGCCATCAGCGGTCACCAATCGGGCGAGCAGCGCGAACGTCGTGGGGGTTAGCTCGGCGAGCTGGCCATCCACTTCGAGGCGCGCGTGCCCGAACAGCTTTACCCGCAGTTTAGCCATGGCCGCTCCCCTTCAGCCTAATCCCCACCAAAACCACGGATCACGGACATCGTATCGCCCGCTGGTTACATCCGCGAGAAGCGAATCGGAAGTATCGCGGACATATGACCGGAAGCAGGGCCTCGTGTCTGATTGCCGCATGGGAACCGCACCCCCGGAGCCGGGAGCATCAGCCACCGACGGGATTCCCGTGACCGACTGGAGGCGCATGCTCGCGGCGACCGGTGATGCGCGCGGCGGCCCGCGCAACCGTGGCCTCAGCGACAGCGCCGTCGTTGACAGCTGGCTGGACGAGGGCGATGAGGGTGCTTTCACGAGCATCGTCACGCACGTGGGCGTCGCGTCCACGGACGAGGTGGACCGGCTCGACGCGGCCCTGCTCTCGCTGGCCGTGACGGATCTCCGGGCGCAAGCCCGGCGGCGGCTCATCAAGTTCTACGCAATATTCAAGATCGCCGAAATGCAGCGCTACCACGAGTTTCGCGGCTTTCCCTGCGACCCGGCCCAATAGCCGTGTGACACCCTCTGGAGGGGAAATGACACATTCACCGGATTACCGCCAGCCTGATTCACCAAGTCAGTACGGCCATGGCCTGCCGCCCACGAGACAGTCTTCGCCTGGCCCGTTCCGTAAGCCGAGCCGGCGCGCTGTGGCCAAGCAGGGCGGGGGCGTGCTTGGCTCTCTCGTTGGCGGCCTGCTCAGAGGCCTCGTCGCCAAGCTAATCCTTGCCGCCGTGGTGGCGCTGATCGCGTTCTTTGGAATCACCAAGGCGGCTCACTTGATCAGCTCGCCCGGCGGGCAGACGACCATCTCGTCGTCGTCCGTCATGACCAAGCTGAACGCGATCGAGCAGGCCCACGTCGCGACCGCGACCTTCCAGGTGAACGTGCAAATCACCCAGAGCGTCGATCACATCCCCTGCTTCCTCATCTGCAATCACATGACGCTGCGGGGAACCGGCACCGACGACGCGATCGTCGACCTCAGCACGCTGTCGCCGAGCAACGTGCAGATCAACCAGTCGCAGTCATCGGTGACCCTCTGGATACCGCCGCCCGCCATCGGGCCCGCCATCTTGAACGCGGCCAACTGCTGCCAGGTCACCAGCAGCCATGGAATCGTCAACTCCGTCACCCAGGACATTCATAACAACCCCAACGGGTACGATCCGCTGTTCGCGCAGGGGGAGAACCAGATCCATAGCGAAGCGCTGTCCAGCCAGCCGCTCCAGGCGGAAGGCGAGCAGAGCACACGGGCGATGCTCTCCCGGATTCTCGGGACGGTCGGCGTCAAGCAGGTCATCGTCAACTTCGTATAGCCGGGGAAGCCGGGCTGGCCGCCCGTGC
>Ga0335072_10016826_pt1 | contig 10358 bp, 4 predicted proteins | sample Lox_Sample_21_FD_206725 | JGI IMG/M metagenome (GOLD analysis project Ga0335072, IMG submission 206725) | Soil microbial communities from Loxahatchee National Wildlife Refuge, Florida, United States - Lox_Sample_2.1 | ecosystem: Environmental > Terrestrial > Soil > Wetlands | place: USA: Florida... | reverse complement strand
CGTCGGGCCTGGCTGGCTGCACTTTCAGGATTCTGCCCGGGCACCATCTCGTCTGTCAATGCTGCAATATCGTCTGGATCAATCACTTCAGGGTGTTTCGGAATCAGGTGGTAGCGGCCCCGCACCATGTAGTCGACGAACAGACCCCCCGCGAGGTAGGGGTTCAGGATGGCGATGGGAACGGCATACGCGGTTGTCACCAGGGATTCGCTGATGCTCTTGTTGGAGCGGCTGGAGCGGCGATAGCCGGGTACCTGCGCGATTTCAAACACACTCAGATCCGTTTCTGGATGCTTTCTTGCGTAGCGCACCAGCTTAAAGGTGATCTGCTTAGGCGTTGTCATGCCCGCGTCGGGAAAGATGCTACGGCGAAAGGTACGAGGAAAGTATTCGTTTAAGATCACCCGGGCAAAGTCTGCACAGTTGTTGAAGAGCAGGTGAAAGTGGCTGCGGTTGTGGGCCGAATTCATACGCTCGATGAACGCATCGTCCTGTGCTTCGGTGGTGTTGAATCGGAAACCGTAGATGCGACGTTCGTAGGCGACCCCGATCAATTCGGCCCATCCGCCGTGCATCAGGCCTCCCTCGGGAACGTCGCCAAGCATCATCAGGTGAGTCTCGTGATAGCGCTCCCGAAAACGCTGCACGATGTCGTGGTCGACGTGCGAGGGCACTTCGGATGCGTTGTCGACCGAGTACAGGTACGGAATCAACGGAATTGCCAGCCAGTCATATCCATCCATTCCCTGGTAGCGGGCGATTACCACACCCATTTCGCCGGGATGGCAGCGACGAAGTGTAACCGGAGTGGCGGCGCAGATGCGCTCAAAATAGATTGCTGTGTGACCGGTTGGATTTAGAGCGCCAAAAAATCCGTACGGCTCCTCCATGAGGAGCGCGGCCTGCGCCTGGCAATACAGGCCAGATAACAAAAAGAGCCATGAGGCCAAGAAAGCAAATGCAGCTTTGCGCGGGGAACGCATAGGGAGCATCAGTCCTCCGAGGTCGAGTGGTAGGCTTTTCTTTCCCTACCAGTATGCCGTATCGAGAAAAAAAGCCGGTTTTGGGTACCAGAACCCGGGTGCAAATCGTACTTGCCTTGTCACCTCATGGTTAGATGGCACCAACAGTTCGAACGCCGAAATACGGCGATTTCATGTAGATAGACACGGTTACGCGAGAATGGTTGCGAATGGCGCCAACCGGCTGCTGGCTGACGGAATACGGCCCGTTTTGATAAGGTGGCGTGTCCGGGAAAAACTCTATCGTGGCCGGTTCGATTCGGATTTCCCAGAATCCATCGCAGGAGCATGGTTCATGCTGAAGAGTTGCACGGCTTCCTTTCTTCTTCTCCTCATTGGCGGCTTTTTGCGGGCGCAAGTGACTCTTCCTACAATTCTTACCAGCCACATGGTGGTTCAGCGCGATTTGCCAGTGCACGTATGGGGCATGGCAGCGCCAGGGCAAGCGGTGACGGCGACATTCCGGGGGGAATCCGAGTCGACAACAGCAGGCAGGTTGGGGAGATGGAGCCTGTATCTCAAGCCGGGAGGGGCCGGCGGCCCGTTTCAACTGACTGTGAAAGGAGCTCGGGAAACCGGGAACGCGGCGGCGCATTCCGAGCAGAGCATCACTCTGGAGGATGTGCTGGTGGGCGACGTCTGGGTTGCATCGGGACAGTCGAACATGGAATTTCCGATGAGCCGGGCTGCGACCGCCGGCGACGATCTGCCGCATGCAGCGAATGCCCACATCCGCTTGCTGATGGTGAAGAAAAAGGCAGCCGATTACGCGCTGGACAATGTCGACACCGACGGGTGGACGGTTTCAAGCCCCGAGACAGCGCAGGACTTCTCGGCGGTCGCGTGGTATTTCGCGCGCGAAATCGAGAAGCAGGAGAAGGTCCCGGTGGGCGTCATTGATTCCACCTGGGGCGGAACGGTGGCGGAGTCGTGGACGCGTCTGACCGCGCTGGGAGAGAATTCGTCGCTCGCGCCACTGTTTGTTTCGCGCGGCAAAATGACAGACCAGGCGTCGGACGCGCTGCTTGAAGCGAAAGTCGAGCAACAGGAAATCGACCAGGCGAAGGCGGAAGGGAAGCCGGCGCCACCCATTCCGTGGCATCCTCCGCTTGAAAGCTGGGCCCCCGGATTGCTGTGGAACGGCATGATTGCGCCGCTCACGCCGATGGCGATTCGCGGAGTGATCTGGTACCAGGGCGAAAGCAACAGCGCGCTCGCGCGCTTTCCTCTGTACGACCGCATCATGCGCACGCTGATTGAGGACTGGCGACGCCAATGGAGCGTGGGCGATTTTCCGTTCCTCTACGTGCAAATCTCGAATTACAAATCGACGCCGGCTGAGGACTGGGCCAGCCTGCGCGAGCAGCAGCGCGCGACGCTTGGTCTACGCAACACGGCGATGGCCGTTACGATCGACATCGGCAATCCTGACGATGTCCATCCGACCGACAAGGTCGACGTAGGTCATCGGCTGGCGCTTGCGGCAAGAGCGATCAGCTACGAGGAGCGAGTTGAATATTCGGGCCCGATGTTCAGACAGGCGACGCCGGAAGGCGGATCCATTCGGGCATGGTTCGACGACGCAGAGGGCCTCACGGCGAAGGGCGGCGAAGTAACCGGATTTGAAGTTGCGGGCGCCGATGGAAGATTTTCGCCGGCGACGGCGCGCATCGACGGCATAACCGTGGTTGCCAGCAGCCCGGCAGTGCCGCGGCCGGTTTTCGTGCGCTACGGATGGGCCAACAGCCCGCACTGCAATCTGTTTAACGGCGAGGGATTGCCGGCATCACCCTTCACGTCGTTGCATGAATGAGGGTGTTGTCAGGAGAGGCCGGCGATCACGCGGCCGATTCTCAGCAGATGGCTTCAGCTCGCTCTGAGGGATAGTTGCAGATGGTGCAGTTATCCTCAGCCAACTCCTCTGATGTGCAGGCACATACGGGGCAAACGTAAAAGTGACGAGCCTCGGCGACCCAGGAGCCGGCCGATTCTGACTCGAGAAGCAGAATGGCCTCGGCGTAGAGTCGGGCATGCGTTTTTTCAGCTTCCAACGCCCAGACGAACGAGCGTGCAGCGTTGGAATTGATTCGCGCCGTGGCTTCCTCGATGAATGTGGGATAGACCGAGTCGATTTCGTAGTTCTCCCCGGAGAGGGCCGACTTGAGGTTCTCCAAGGTATCGCGAACATCGCAGGGCGAAATGTCGGTTGCGGGATTGGCGCCCATCTGGCGCAACACACGCGCCTGGCTGTTGGCGTGGATCTGCTCGGCGCGAGCTGCGGCTCGAAACAAACTTGCGATTCCGCGATGGCCATCGGCTTCTGCTTTCGTGGCAAAAGCGAGATAGCGCGCTCGAGCGGTTAACTCGCCCCGATAGGCGGCGAGGAGATTCTGGATCGTTGTGTCAATCCCCATATCAGACAAAATGGCCCCCATGCACTCTTCTCCGTGACATTTGCATCATCCGAATCGTGGAAAGCAAACACTTCACGATAGAGTTCGGAACGAGACAGGGCTGTGACGCCACTCACATCCTGAAGTAACGGAAGCGAAGTTACGTACGGACGGTTTGTGATCTGGGTTACTTCGTTCGATTCGACCGACGGTGAGATCGTCAATTACGATTGCCGCGGAATCTCGAAAAGAGGCTAGTTCAATTCGTGGTCAACGTGACCGCTGTTTTCGAGGAGGGATGATTGCGAATGGCGGTGCCCGCGAGGAGGAATTTTGTCCGAGATGCGCAGCCAGTTTAATCAATAAATCCGGGCAGGACGAACTCAAAGCCGCCGCCACGCTCATCCCAGTTCACCACCCGTGCATGCACGGTGATCGTATCGCCGGGCTCGGAACCGTCACTGTCCATCATTTGCAACGTCACGCGGATGACAGTGCCCGGTAGCCAGCGTTCCTCCGTCTCCATGTAGAAACCCATGACACTGAAATTTGTGATTTTATGCGGCTCAGCATGTCCGGCGCTAAAAAAGTAGCCAACCAGCCCCGGATCAGAGATTCGCGGTGCGCGACGCTGTTGACGCTGTCTCTTCTCTACCGTTTCCAACTCGAGTTCCGGATAAATATAGGAAAGCAGCATGGCCTTCTTGGAAGGCTTCTCGTCGGATTCGGCTTCGCCATATCTCAGGGGATCAATGTCGATGTACGGCACCTGAAATTCCGGCCTGTAGGTGGGATGAAGTTCGGGAAAGAGAGCATAGAGAAGACGCACATCCCAGCGCCTCGCCAGTTCCATGGCTTTCTGTCCCGGCTCGCTTTGCGCCTCGGGAATCTGCAGTTGCAAATCATCCTCAGAACCTTCGCCCGCATCCGCCGCGGACAGAGCCTCTTCGGCGACCGGCTCGGGAATTGGCGCTTCATTCGCGGTCACTGACTTGATCTCTGCGGAGACTGCAGGTGGCTGTATTTCTTCCGGCACGGAAAGCGGAATCGGCGGAACGACTGATGCCACTGCATCGACAGGCGCAGGGGCCATCTCCGGCTCGATCGGAGCAACCGGTTGCACTTCCAGCGACACCTCGATTGCCGGAGCATCGATCACGGGTACATCCAACGCTGGAGCGGCGATTGGCGCATCCTTCATCAAAGGCGGTTCGACTGCCGGCATCTCGATTGGCGCTGCTACGGCTGGAGCCTCTGGAAGAGGTGCGGTGGGAACGCAGGAAGGCGCTTCGACGGCAGGCGGATGGCTGATTGCGGGCTCTGCCGCGACAGCTTGATTCGCTGGATCCGGCTGAGGAGCGACGGGGACCGAAACTGGCGGCGGAGGCGCGGCGGGGCTTGTCGGGGCAGCTGCGGCCGCCGGCGGTGACGGAGAAACGTCTTGTGGCCGCTTCGCGGGCTTCAGCACGCTCCCAGGAAGAGTTGCAGTGGGTGGCGCAGCGACCTCGAGTGGCTCGATCGTGATCTTTACCCGCCGCGTTGGTGAGACGAGCGGGTTGATAGCCTCGTCAATTGCCGCCTTTGCAACCTTTGGCGAGACACGCTCGGGCTTGGGTTGAGGGTCCGCCTTTGCGTCGGCGCGAAGACGAATACGATCTCCATCGAAAGTTCTTGAGGAGACAATGCTGCCCGGCGGCAGAACGAGAGCGCTGGTCGGCTGGCCTTTGAAAGGTTCGAACCTGCTGGTTTTTGTGATCTCGACAGCTTGTACGACGCGGAATTCCTCGTTGAGATAGATCAGGTCAAAAGGGGAGTAGGAGCGCGCAACCGGCAGTCCACGGAAGCGCGTAATCCAGATTCCCGCTCCGGAGGCAGGTGCGAGCCCTTCCAGCAGGATCTTGAGGACCTTGATTGGCTCGTCAATCGAGTCGACAGTTGTAATTCCCGAGGCGAGGGACCTCTTGCTGGCCTCGTTGTACGCACTGAATGCCCTGCTGGTCACTGTTCCTCATGGACGAGGCGAAGTCTGTTGGAAAGCGCAACGCGCACACCGGTTGGGTGCAGTTTTTCATTGCTCAAGAGGAAGCGTCAAGCGGGAACCGGCTCAGGCGGCTACCGGGGTACCGCGAAGGTACATGAACGTCTTTGGTCTCCGGATGCAGCCTGCTCCGTAGGTCGATAAGGAAGGTCGCTAGCTGTGTTTACCTTTCCACTCTTCGTAAGGTCCCTGAAAATCCTCGATCTGACCTGGGTGGAAGACCCAAAGGCGAGTGGCGACCTCGTCGATCAGGTCGTGATCGTGGGTGACAAGCAGGACCGTGCCTTCGTAGCGCTGCAATGCAATGTTCAGCGCATTGATGGCTTCCAGATCGAGATGATTGGTTGGCTCGTCGAGAATCAGGATGTTCGGCTTGGTGAGAATCAGTTTGCAGAATGCCAGCCGCGCCTGCTCCCCGCCGGAAAGAGCCTTGGTGGGCTTGCCGCCTTCCTCGCCTGAAAAGAGCATCTGGCCGAGAATGCCGCGAATGTCCTCCATGTGAGCACCGGGGTCCCATCGATGCAGCCACTCGGCCACGGTGAGGCCATGTTCGATGGTCGATCCTACATCCTGCGGAAAGTAACCGATCTGGGCTTCGTGACCCCAGAATACGGAACCCGAATCAATCTTGAAATCCTTCTCGGCGAGGCCTGGATAATTGGCCAGCAGACATTTCAGGAGGGTGGTTTTGCCGGCGCCGTTGCGGCCCATCAGACAGATCTTTTCGCCGCGCAAAACATTCGCGGCAAATCCGTCGATAACCTTGTGGCTGTCGTAGATTTTAGTGACGTGCTTGAATTCGAGAACGTGCTTACCGCTTGGTCGCACCTGGTCGAATTTGATGAAGGGCCGCTGGATGTTTGAGCGGGCAAGTTCGTTGGTCTGCAGACGCTCCACTTCTTTGCGGCGGCTGGTGACTTGGGAAGAACGCGTGCCGGCGGCAAAGCGGGCGATGAATTCGTTGAGCTGGGCAATCTTCTTTTCGCGCTGCGCGTTTTGCGACTCGAGTGTCGAGCGGACCTGGGTCTTCGCCATCACCATGTCGTCGTAGCCGCCCGTGTAGGTGATGATGGTCTGGTAATCGATGTCGGCGGTGTGCGTGGTGACGCTGTTGAGAAAATGGCGGTCGTGCGAGATCGCGATCAGCGTCCCATCGTAAGCATTCAGGAAATCCTGCAGCCAGTGCACGGAATCGAGATCGAGATAATTGGTTGGCTCGTCCAGAAGGAGCGCTTCAGGCTTTCCGAACAGGGCCTGCGCGAGCAGGACACGCACCTTCTGCCCGCCCTGCAGTTCGCCCATTTTCCGCTCGTGCAACTCCTCGGGAATGTCGAGGCCGTCCAGGAGAATGGCGGCATCGCTTTCCGCCGTGTAGCCATCTTCGTCGCCGATGATGCCTTCGAGTTCGCCCAGGCGCATGCCGTCTTCATCAGTCATTTCGGCTTTTTCGTAGATGCGGTCGCGCTCTTCAAGTGCGGCCCACAGAGGGGTATTGCCCATGATGACCGTGTCGATCACGCGGTATGCATCGAAGGCGAACTGGTCCTGGCGCAGAATGCCTAGCTTGCGCGGACGAACGACCGTGCCCTTTTGCGCTTCAAGTTCGCCGGTGAGGATTTTCATGAAGGTGGATTTGCCTGAGCCATTCGGCCCAGTCAGTCCATAGCGCCTTCCGGGGGTGAAAGTGGTGCTTACATCCTCAAAAAGGATCTTCGCGCCATAGCGCATCGAAACGTTGCTTACACTCAGCATTCTTTCCAGTTCCCAAGGTTCGGCCATGGAGCGGCGTTGGCTCCGCAGGTCGAATGGATGTTCGATTAGGCCAAGATTCGGGCGCGCGAGCGCGGCCCCAAAAGAAATTGCCGTGCTTCCAGTTTCTCATACGAGGCGTCCAGAATGTTGATCCGCAATAAGTTGTCTAGAATATCGTTTTACCAATGAATTTCCAGCAGATCAAAAGGGACTTGTGGGAACGGGATTTGCAGCTAACCTTTCGCGGAATACACGCATCTAGCGCAACAACTGAACGTGGCATTGACGGCAAGTTGGTCCCAAGGAGAGCCATCATGAAGACCACGGAATCTGGACGTGTCTACCGCACTTATTGCAATTGGGCAGGCATAACGCAAACACTCCAACCCAAGCACGATCCTCGATCGGGCAGAGGTGAATCGCCGTAGGTCGAGGATGCATGTTCCGACGGCCGACGGCGTAATGCACGGATAGATCCTTCACCGGAACCGCTGGAAGGCAATACCCTCTCAACGAAGCAATCGCCAGGCATCTGCAGCAGACCGCCCGGGAAAGTTGGCAGTACTGCTGCGGAAAGGACCGTCCGCGGGAAAACCTCGCGTGGGCGGCCGCAGCTTTGCGCGACAAAAGGTCGATGGATTGTCGAAATCAGGCATTGGACCTCAAAACATAACTAACACAACGAGGAAAGCAAGCAAATATGGAGGACCACATGAGACTTGCCAAATACGCATTTGGCATCGCTGTTGTTGCGCTCGCGTGCTTGAGCGCGGCATGGGCGCAGGAGAATGCCGAACTTACAGGCACCGTAATGGATCAGACGGGCGCGGCCATTGCGAAGGCGAAAGTGACGGCCACAAACACGGCTACAGGGGATTCGCGCGTCACGATTACGACTGGCACCGGACTCTATGACTTTCCCGGACTGCACATTGGAACCTATACGCTCCAAGTGGAGGCGCCAGGTTTTCAGTCCTATAAACAAACGGGAATCATCATGAACGTGGCGGCAACGGTTGACGTAAATGTCTCTTTGAAAATCGGCCAGGCCAACCAGACCGTGACGGTTGCGGCGGGCGCACTGCACCTGCAACAGGAGACCAACGAAATCAGCAACCTGATTACGGGGCAACAGATTACCCAACTCGCCACCAATGGCCGCAACGTGATTTCGCTGACGACGCTGGGAACAGGTGTTTCCTCGATGCTTCCTTCATTCAACGGAGTGACCGCACAGGGGAGCAACTTTTCCATCAGCTTCAATGGAATGCGGCCCGATCACAACGACTGGCTGATTGACGGAGGCGAGGTTTACGACAGAGGAAGCGGCGGAAAGCTGGATGTGATGCCGTCACCGGACGTGCTGGCGGAATTCAAGACGCTCGACAGCAATTACAGTCCCGACTACGGCATCAGTTCGGGCGGAACAGTCACCATGGTTCTGAAGTCCGGCACGCGCGATTTTCATGGCGGGTTGTGGGAGTTCAACCGGAACGACGCCTATGACGCGAACTACTTCTTTTCAAAGCAATCGGGTCTACCGGCGCCGGAACTAAGACTGAATATCTTCGGCGGGGATATCGGTGGCCCGGTTTTCATTCCTGGGCTGTACAACTCTGACCGGAAAAAGACGTTTTTCTTCTGGAGTGAAGAGTGGCGCAAGTACATTCAGGGCGCGAATCCGACTGCAACCAACACAGTGCCGGCAGCTGACTTTCCAACGGCGGGGGCCGACTTGGCGTACGTTCCGTGGAACGAAGCTGCGTTTCCGGCCGGCAGCACGGTTTGCAATCCCGGAGTTCCGGCACCCTGCGTGCCGAAAACGAGCGATCCCGCGAAGTTGGCGTTGTACAGTGCCGATCACTTGACGCCGGGAGCACCTTTTCCGGGCAACGTCATCCCTGCGAACCTTATCGACCAGAATGCGGTTCTGTTCATGAACAGCGGCGCGATGCCCAAGCCGAATTATGGGTCGACCCAGTACCTTTCGTCTCCAAAGCAGCCAACCTATGTTCGTGAGGACGTGGTGCGCATCGATCACAACATTAATGACAAACTGCACCTGATGGGCCACTGGATTCACGACCAGATGTCGCAGACCTACTTCCCAACGCAATGGAGCGGAGACAGCTACTCCACCGTAGGCGATGTATTCTCGAATCCTTCATGGGCGTCGGTGATCAAGCTGACCCAGACTCTTTCTCCGACCATGCTGAACGAGACCTCCTTCGATGTGAACGGCAACACAATCAGCGTGGTGCCTGCGGGCATCTACGCGCAGCCTTCCGGGTGGAGCGCTGGAGCTTTCTTCACGGGAAACAACGCAGACAACCGTTTGCCGCAAATCGGTTTCGGCGCGCCCCTCGGTACAACCTTCACCGACATCTATTGGCCCTGGCACAATTCTTTCCTCGACTACCAGATCCGCGACGACCTCTCGTGGATGAGAGGCAACCACTCGTTCAAGTTCGGCTTCTCGTACATGCGCATGGATAAGAACCAGCAGTTCCAGGCCGACACAGAAGGGAACTACTCTTTCGGCGCGGATTTCTCGGGCGACTCCTATCTGAATTTTCTGCTCGGCTTTGCTGATAGCTACCAGCAATTGCAAGCCCTGCTTACGGACCACTGGGTTAATAACACCTATTCAGGCTACGCCATGGACGACTGGCGTGTGACGCCGCGACTGACCCTGAATCTCGGCGTTCGCTACGACGCGTTGCCACATGTCTACGAGAAGAACAACCGCGTTGCGAATTTCGTTGTCTCGGACTTCAGCGCCGCAAACTCTCAAACTCCTGACCCGTCGACCGGCGCATTGAACCCGGCGGGACCCGGGTTCAGTCAGCCGGCTGGAGCCTCGGTTCCGTTCTATCTGAATGGGATGGAACTTGCCGGGGTGAACGGGTTCCCAAGAGGCGTGGTGCAGAATTTCTACGGCACTGTGCAGCCGCGGCTCGGCTTTGCGCTCGATCTCTTCGGAAGCGGAAAGACCGTGCTTCGCGGAGGCGCCGGACTTTTCTTCGAGCGCATTCAGGGCAACGATATCTATGGAGCTGACACCAATCCTCCGTTTGCCTATGAACCTCAGGCGAACGACGTCTATTTCTCCAACCCGGGCGTCAACTCTCTCACGGGCAGCGCGGCTTCTAC
>Ga0335072_10016825_pt1 | contig 10359 bp, 12 predicted proteins | sample Lox_Sample_21_FD_206725 | JGI IMG/M metagenome (GOLD analysis project Ga0335072, IMG submission 206725) | Soil microbial communities from Loxahatchee National Wildlife Refuge, Florida, United States - Lox_Sample_2.1 | ecosystem: Environmental > Terrestrial > Soil > Wetlands | place: USA... | reverse complement strand
GATCCGCGCCGGCCGACGGGTTTCGAACACCTCGGTTGGCACATTCTGCCCGGTAAGCGGCATCGCGTCGCCAATGGGGAAGGTAGGGCCGGTGTTACTCCATGCTGCGACTATCGTTCTGGTGGCATCCGGGTCATACCGGGCCATAGCTGTGTAGTTCGCGCCCAGCAGCCGCCCGGCTTCCTCGGTGACCGTAGCGAACACGTCCTCCGGCGATGCCGCGCGGGCCACCAGGGTCGCCACCCGGCGCAGCGCACTCTGCTCCTCGGCGAAAGCGCCCAGTTCGACGCGCGCCTGGGCGTTGGCGATTGCGGTGGCGGCCAACTCGGTGAACCCGGCCAGCCGGTCCTCGGTGCCAGCGGGCAGCGGCTCCCGCGTGGACCCCACAGCCATGACGCCCCACAGCCGGCCCTCGACGCTGACGGGCACGCCGACTGTCGCGCGGATCCCGACCTCGCGAACGGCGTCCGAGATCGGGCCCGAGGCATCGTCGTAGTCGTCGATCCGCGCCGGCCGGCGGGTCTGGAACACCAGCGTTGGCACGTTCCGTCCGCCGAGCCTTACCCGGTGACCGTCGCGGAAGGGAGGGCGGTTGGCGCTGCTCCACGCGGCGACTATCGTTCTCGCGCCTTCCGGGTCATACCGGCCCATCATCGCGAAGCTGGCGCCCAGCAATCGCCCGGCTTCCTCGGTGACTGCGGCAAATACCTCGCGTGGCGGCGCCCCGTGTGCCACCAGCGTCGCCACCCGTCGCAGCGCCGCCTGTTCCTCTGTGCTCCGGTCGTTGCCAGCTGGCCCTGGCAAGACAGCCATCCTCCGGAGTGTATCCGCGTTCAGATTCCGCCTGGTCAGGCACCAGTTTGGTGAGGTGGCGTAAGCAGGATCCCGGTCTAGGAAGCCGACCGGGGCGCAGCAGCGGCGGCTACTGCCTGGAGCTCGATCTTGGCCCCGAAGGGCAGCGCCCCGGCCTGGAATGTCAGCCGGGCGGGCGCTTGCGCCGGGTCGGGGAACTGCTTGCGCCACCAGGTATTGATCTCTCCGTAGTCGCTGATGTCGCCGAGCAGCACCTGGACATACAGGAAGTCGGCTGGGCTATAGCCGCTAGTGGCGGCAACCGCCACTACGTTGGCCCAGGCGCGATCGGCTTCCTCGGCGAACGTCCCGGGGACGAACTTCCCCTCCGCATCAACCGCGGGCATTCCGCTGATGAACAAAAGGCCATTCGCCTCGGTGGCCAGGCTGAACGGAAAGCCTGCTGGCAGGCCGGGGCCGGAGTTGATCCGCCTGATCGTCATTTGACTGCCTCTACTGAATTCCGGGGAAAGGCGCTAGCCTACCCGCGCGAAAGTGTTCGGCCGGGCCCCGGCCGTCAGGCAGCCTCAGACTTACTGCGTCCGCGAAGGAGCACGTCATGAAGAAGGTCTCCGATGTCGCGGCCCGATGCGCGATCGCCGCGGCCATCTCCTGCGCGGTAGCTGGCTCGCTGGCCGGGTGCGGGTCTGCCACGCCGTCGGTCAGCGCGCCCCGTACGGTCACCGCCACCGTCACTGTTACCGCTGGCCCGGCTAATGCCGCCAGCCCTGCTGCGCAACCGTCGGCGTCCGTGCCAGCGGGCCCGCCTGGTTGCGCGACCTCGGCACTGACCGCATCGCTAGGAGCCGGCAACGGTGCGGCCGGCAGCACGTACTACCCGATCGGGTTCACGAACAGCTCGGGTGCGGCATGCACGCTGTACGGTTTCCCGGGTGTCTCCTTCGTCAGCGCAGCCAGCAAGCAGGTGGGTGCGGCGGCTACCGAGGATTCCACCTACCCGCGGCAACTCGTGACGCTAGCTCCGGGTGCCACCGCGCACGCCAGCCTGAGAGTCGTCGATGCCGGGAACTATCCCGCCTCCACCTGCAAGCCGGTGACGGTCCAGCGACTCAGGGTCTTCCCGCCGAACCAGACGACTGCCTTGTACATCAGCCTTGCTGCAACGGCATGCTCGAACGCCTCGGTCCAGATCCTCACCGTGCAAACCGTTCAGCCGGCCAGCCAGTGAGTCCCGGGTTGATCGCCGACGGCCACCAGATGCTTCATGAGTACGCGAGTTCTTCAGGTACTCGCGCGCCCAGGTACTCCAGCAACGCGGCCACCTTGTGATCGAGTTCTAGCCCGACCTTGGTGATCTGCGGAGTATTGAAGCTTCCGAAGCCAGAGCTCGGCTGATCGAGTGTGAACCAGACGTTTGTGTCTGCATCTTCAAATATCGCCGTGCGCAGGGGAGCGTAGAGCAAAATCGCTGGGTTGTACCGGTACATGCGCTGCGCAATGGTGTGGTTGCCCATCAGATATTCCACGCAGCGTCCTCTGTCGCCCGCCAGGCGCATGAGCTCAGTGAAGTCGTGGCTCCAGTAGAGAATGAATTCGTGCGGCGCGTTGTCGGCCGTCGCGCTCAGGATGTCCTGCCAGCTCGCCTGCCTTTCGACGAGACCGGCGAAGCGGTCGCTCTGGAAAACGGGGACGGCTGCCTCGTAACGGATCCTGAATTCCTCGAACGATGCGTCCACCTGGATCGTTATCCGGCGAACCGGATGCCGGACTATCTCGATCGTTCCGTCCGATGGCTGCGGCATGGTGCCTCCTGCGCTCTCGTATTCGTTCATCGGCACCTTTGTTGCCTGCGCCGGGCGGGGCTACACCCCGGTATCGCAGCTCGGTGATTGAGCATGAACTATGAGGATGACGTTCACGCGCACTACTGGACCGCTGACTAACTTGACCTGATGGTCGATCTGGGCGAGGCCGACACGGGATCTCAGCGCGGCCGGTCTTCGCCGAACGGAAGACGCCGTGGCTCGGGCGCAGGTCATGGCGCGAACGGCCGAGGCCAGCTCAGCGTGCTCCGCACTTAGGACAGGGCTGCTGCGCGCCGGCGGCGGATATGATCTGAGCGGCTTCCCGGCGGGCGGCATCGACGATTGCCGCAGCTTGCTCCTCTGCCAGCCGGAACAGTTGTTCGACACGGGCGCCCAGCCCGCCATAAGACGCCTGTTCCGAGTCCCCTAGCAGGGGCGACCCTTGTGACAGCTGAGCCTGGAGAGCGCTCAGCTGCTGATCTTGCAGTTGCCCAAGGGAGCCACCAGCCAGCTGATCCAGCACCTGCTGACGGGTCTCGCCCCTGAGCGCGCATAGCTGATCGAGCACCAAGTCTCCGACCAGCACGCCAGCGATCACCAGGCGACACAGCACCGTGGCCGCAGTCGCCTCGGCCGAAGCACCGCCACCGCGTTTCAGCCTGCCGAGCTTGCCCTTACTCTGTTGCGTCCCGATGATCGAGTTGATCTGGTCTACAGCCTCATCAAGCGGTGTGCGGCGATCACCTGCGGCGCTCAGAATCCGCACCCAGCGCGATGTCATGTCCTGAACCCAGTGCACCTCTGCCACGCTACCCATAGTCAGATGATCCACGTCGGGGCCCGTGCGACAACGGTCACCTCTCAACACCGTCGGCGGTGAGAGGCGGGCGGTCTGAAGAGCCAAGAGGGTCCGCCGCCCCGCCAGTTTGGCGGTGCGAGCGCGTCTCCGGAAGCGTGACCGTCGACGGCCGGGCACCTGAGCGTTCGTATTCATCTTGGTGAGGAACGGGAAGGCCGTATTCAGTGACTTCTGCTCGCGGAGGAGAGGCTGGGCCTAATACGAGGAGGAACTCGTGTCCAGTACCGTCTATGAGTCCGGCCGCACTGGCCTGCTCCTGATCGACACCGTGAATGAGATCTTCTCAGCGGGAGGGAAGGGCTACCCGAACTTCAGAGAGGAATTCGACAGGATCGGCACATTCGAAAATATCAAGCGCCTTCTTGCGGGCGCACGTGGGCAAGGAATTCCCGTATTCTTTGCCCCCATGTCGTACACCGAGGAAGATTACACCTCATGGAAGCACCTTTCAGGCATCCATCGTGAGATGTATGAGAGTCGCATGTTCGCAGCCGGTAGCTGGGGCGCCGCCTTCCACCCTGAACTGTCACCCGCGGTTGGCGAGATCATCATCGCCCCGCACAAGAATATTGATGTATTCGCCACTACAGACCTAGACGTTCAGCTTCGGCAGCACAATGTCGAATATGTGGCGATCGCTGGCATGATCGGGACGATATGCGTCGAGTCGACAGCGCGTAGCGCCATGGAGCGCGGCTACCATGTGACGACGTTCACTGACGCGACCGCCGCGTGGGGCGGCATGGACGCCTATGAGGCGATGATCCTGCGCTACCCGATGATTTCCCACGCTACGCTGCCCGTCGATGAATTCCTCACGGCAATCCGTGCCGCTCGAGGCTGACATATTCGGTGAACGATGAGCCGCCACAAGGTGACGTAAATGCCGGAAACCTGACGGCGCCTTTCTGTGGCTCGGCGCCGCCTGCCCGGCGAGCGCGAGACAGCCTGACGCCCTCCCCGCGGTACAGCCTGGCAGTGAACTTCGGCTAGCTGTCTCGCGGCGTACACAACCCGTGGCGCCGTTGATGTCAGGCAAAACCGCCGAGCAGGTGACCGGACGCTCTCGGTGTCAACACCCTCAGCGCGAATTCGCTATGACCGCCGCCCGCTGTGGTCCGACGAGCACGTGCTTGCACAGCCAGTCGAGCAGTGGGCGCAGCCGCTCGCAAGCGCGATATACCGGCTCGACGTCACGCACGGCGTCGGACTCAAGGTCGCGAGCGGCGATGAGCGATCGGTGCCTGAGCAGGTCAGCACGGGGGTGGTCGGCGGCGTATCCGCGCGGCCCGCGCTTCATGACGTCGCCGAGGATCTCATGTCCGTCCACGGCAAGCGAGCACAGGAGATTGCTGAGCGTGCGCCCGCTCTCATCCGCCGCGGTCGCCGCACGAAACAATGCGATCTGCTCAGGGCCGGCGTACCACCAGGCGGCCTTGACGCGCAGGCCATCGAGGTTGAAGCTGAATCCGATCTCGATATTGCGGGCCACCCGCACAACGGCGCACTGGTTCTGCCACCAGTACGCAGTGCTGGCGTAGCGCCACACAGCAAAGTCCTCATACCACGGGTCAGCGTCCGCAAGGTCGTTCAGCAGATCGATCATCGGCCGACGCACATGCTCCTCACGGTCACGCCGTAACCGCTGTCGCGTCTCGCGTGACGGCTCCCCACCCAACTCCAGCAGCACTGCGGACGCCTGCGCTGGCCATCCGCGGAAGCGTGTCCCCACGTCCGAATCTTATCCAGCGCACCGACAATGGGCTCAGGCGGCGCCAGAGCTACACGGCGATGCGTTGGCGGCGGCAGTCGCACGCGGTGGCAAGCTAGCCGAGCGCACGGAGCGGGCACTGTCGCTTAACTGCAGTAGGTCACGAGTCTCCGGCGTACTTGTCGTGATGCCGCAGCTCCACATCCTGGTCTTGCCGGCCGAGCGGGGTCAGGTCCAGGTACTGGTCGGTGCCGCAGAGCAAATCCACGACACTGCGAAAGCCGGAATACGTGTGCAGGATGGTGTCGTCGTCGCGGTAGAAGACGCTCACGCCGCCCCTCTCGCCTTGCCCCGCGAAGTAAGGCATGCCCGCGTCGATCAGTTCCTGCTTGGTCATGAAGTTCCACTGGACTGGCGCCACGTTCTCGTCGTGGGTGACATGGAAGTCGTAGTTGAAGTCGCTGCCTAGGGACGAGTACCACGGAAACGGCCAGCCCATCCGTTGCCGGAACGGCTCGATCTTGCTGATCGGGGCACGGGACACTGCGGCGAATGTGGTGCTGCGGGCGTGCAGATGCGCGAGGTTGCCTACGCTGTCGGCCTGGTAGGAGCAGACCGGGCAGCCCTCGTCCCAGTCCGGATCGAACATGAAGTGCTGGACGATGAGCTGGCGCCGGCCTTCGAACATGTCCAGCAAGCTCACTGTTCCGGTCGCCCCGTCGAACAGGTACTCCTTCTCTACCCTGACGGCTGGCAGTTTCCGGCGGCGCTCGCTGATGTTGGCGAGTGCTTTGGCCGCCTGCTCCTCGGCCGCCAGTAGTTCCTTGCGCTCGGCGAGCCACTCATCGGCTGAAACCACCCGTGGAACGGTCATCGTGCTCCTCCTGCCTTGGACGTCCTTGCCCTGAAGACGAACGGGTTTGGAACCGATGGACACCTCGCCGGCACCTGATCCGATGCGGACCAGTTTGACCGTCGCGGGAGATCGCGCTCGGCGAATTGCGGCGAAACGCCGTTATCTCCAGCGCGCTAGGGTGGGGTTGTGGCGCAGAGACTGGAAGCCGAGCGCGTCGTCCTGCGCGGCTGGGAAGCCACCGATGCTCCTGCCGCGCTCGGTGCCTATGGCGATGAGCAGGTCGCGCGGTGGCTGTCCCCGGCCATGGATCGGGTCCCGGACACGAGCGCTATGCGCCTGCTGCTGGAGGAGTGGATAGCCGAGGATGCCGGGTTGCTGGTGCCGGCCGGGCGCTGGGCGATCGAGCGTCGCGAGGACGGGCAGGTGGTGGGCGGAGTGAGCCTGCTGCCATTGCCGCCCGACGAGGAGTTCGAGGTCGGGTGGGCGGTGCATCCGCAGGCGTGGGGTCATGGCTACGCGACCGAGTCGGGTCTGGCTCTGGCACGCTGGGCTTTCGACCAGGGCATCGAACAGGTAATCGCGCTCGTACGGCCGACGAATTCGCGCGCGGCCGCGGCGGTACGCCGGATCGGCATGGAATGGGTCGGCGAGACAGAGAAGTATCACGGCCTGCGGCTGCAGGAGTACCGGCTCAGGCCGGCGGACCTGCCCGCCGGGCAGCGCTAGCAGCCTAAGACTTTCCGGCGGCCAGCGCCGCCCCGCGCCTCGGCGCCTAGCGTCGGCGCGGCGGGATTCCGGGCATGCTCTGGCCGCTGATGCGCTGGTCGCGCGCAATCCGGCGAAGCAGCTCCGTGAGTTGCTCCTGCTCGCCCTCACTCAACGACGCGGCGAACCTTGCCTGGTGGACCTTGCCCGCCTGCAGGACCTTGGACAGCATGTCGCGGCCGGCCGGCGTCAGGTACAGCGCGTACGAACGCCGGTCCGCCGGATTGCGTCGGCGCTCGACGAAGCCGCGGCTTTCCAGCTCGTCCACCAGGAACACCATCTGAGTCGGGTTGAGCCCGATCAGCTCGCCGATGACCTGCTGAGCCTTGCCCTCGTTCGCGGCCAGTCTGAGGAGCACGCCGGCATGCCGTGGCTCGACGCCGAGCGGAGCGAGCTGCTCCGCGAACTGCCTGGCGGCTTCCATGCCGAGCTGCACGAGCAGCAACGCGAAGCCGCCGTGCTCCGGCATCGCCGGGCTAGCGGTTGCGTCCTCAGTCATGCGGTTATACTATCGCCTTGCTCAGATAGTCTCCTTTAGAAGATAATCTTTCAGCGAAATCAACTGGTGTAACCAGTTGAGCGTTCGAGGCGTGAGGATACGGCAATGGCGATGAGCGGCACCGCGGAGCGGCGTCGCGCCGCGGGAATGTCTGACCGGCAGCTAGCAGCGCTGCGGGGCAACACGTTCGGGGTGCTGGCGATGCTAATCGTGCAGTTCGCGATCGGAATCGTGGTCAACCTTTATGCGACGATCCCGGCCAAGGACTCCGGCAGCGGGATCTTCGGCGCGATCGGCCGCGCGCTTGCCAACGGGCCGGCCTCGCTCGCCGCACACGCTGGACTCGGCTTGCTCATCGTGCTCGCCGCTGTCGCCCTGGTGGTGCGGTCGATAGTCGCCAGGCACATCGCCAGCATCGTGCTGTCGGTGATCGGCCTGGCCGCGATCGTCGCCGCGGCGCTCAACGGCGCCAGGTTCGTCGCGGACGGCGGGCAGGCCAGCGCGTCACTGGCGATGGCACTGTCTACCGCGGTGGCAATGCTGTGCTACGCGATCGGCCTGCTCCTGCTCGGCTTCACCCGGCCGTCATCGGAGGTTGGCTGACCTACCAGGGGAGCCAGTGTCTTCAGTCCTCGAATAGGTCGTTGAGCTCGTCGGCGTGGTCCTCTTCCTCCTTGAGAATGTCCTCGAGGAGGCGGCGGGAGGTGATGTCGGCATCGCCGAGCCAGCGGATGATCTCGGTATAGGTCTCGATGACGATGCGTTCGGCTACGAGGTTCTCGCGGATCATCCCTTGCAGGTCGGTGTCTTCGACGGGGGAGGAGTAAGCGGTGTGGGCGCGGTCCTTCATCGTGGCGGGGTTCAGATCGGGTGAGCCGCCAAGCTGGTTGATGCGGTCTGACACTCGCTGGAAGTGCCCCAGCTCTTCAGTTGCGTGATCGGTGAACATGCTGGCGACCTGCTCCCGGTTGATGCCCTGGCAGACAATCGCGTTCTGCGTGTAGCGCAGGTAGCACACCATCTCGCTCGCGACTACCTGGTTGAGCACCGAGATGACCTGGTCGACGTCGGTGGTGTCGGACGGCGTGACCGGACCCTGCTTAAGGTGCTGGCGAGCCTCATCCCTGATGCGGGTGATGTCGATAGCGAAGTCGCTGCGCATTTAATCCCCCCGAGTAGCCGCAGATTCACGCTCTCAATCGCGGGCGGCAGGCGAGCGCGCGCCAGTTACGCGAAAGAGGTGACCAGTCCGGAACGACCTCGATGTTCCCTCCGGGCGGGGCGGCAAAACGTACCGGCTCAGGCCGCGACAAGCTGCTTCAGGCGGCCAGCTCGGCCGTGGCTGCGGCAGGATCCTGCATGGGCAGCGTGGCAAGCCCGCCATAGCGGGACGGATTGGCGGCGACTGTCTCGGCCAGGCTGTCGTTGACGTGCCGGGCGCTGGCGATGCCACGGCCCCGGTCGGCGTGGACGCTGGCGGCTCCCTGGTTGTGAGGCCGACATGACTCCGAGCCGACGATGACCTCAATCCGGTCGAACTCGGAGGTCTCGAGCGAGTCTCCTCCGGCTGGGACTGCCCGCGCGGCGATGCGACCTTGGCGAGCCCGCCTTAACACTCCATCTACCCGCACGTCTCACTTGGATAACCGCGACTGGAGGTAGCCAAGAGCCCGGCGAACCCGTTAAGCGCTCACGACGGGGCACATGCGCGGCATCGGCACCTGGATCACCACTCAGCATGTGCGTGAGCACTTTGCGGTGCTGGAAGCGACGGAGCAGCCATGGCGCCACGACCGCGCCAGCCAGCGGCGCGAGCAGGTAGGCGCCGAGGAACCCGAATTGGCCGGCGAAGACAGCCGGGCCGAACTGGCGAGCGGGGTTGACGCATCCGCCGGTGACGGTGCCAAGCCCGGCAATCGCTGCGCCGATGAGGCCGCCGACCAGCCACGGCACCCGTGGAGCCAGCCTGGGCACCGACAGAAAGGCGCCGACGAGCACGATAATCACAGCCATGCCGGCACCCTCGACGAGGAAGACCATGCCGTTCGACCAACCTGGCGCCGGCGTGAGGGCGGAATAAACAACCGGAGGCTTGGCCAGAGTGGGTCCCCACACAGCACGCGCCAGGAGCACGCCCAGAAGTGAGCCCGCTAGCTGAGCGGCCCAGTAAGGCAGGACGCTACGCTTTGAAAAGACTCCAAAGCGCCACATGGCCAGCGATATGGCAGGGTTCAAGTGCCCGCCGGACACCTTGCCCAGCGGGCTGACGATTAGTCCCGCGAGCAGCAGCCCTACGACGATGCCGACCAGCAGCAACTCTAGGTGAATTCCGGGGATTGTCCGGGAGATCGGTGATGGGCCGATGACCCAGCGCACCACGCTTGCCACGCCGAAAAGCAGAACGGTGGTGAGCGCTGCCTCGTATGCACTGTTCCGCAACAGCTGACTCGCTGGCGGCAGCCGGGGATCAGCCCGAGCCTGATCACCGGAACCCGCTGGGCTGTGCACCGCTAGTCTGTACCCCGGCGAACTGCTCGTGTGGCTGCTGTTCGCCGCGCTGGCTTAGCCTCGAGGTCCGCGGTGGTGTCGCCGGTCCAGTTACTGTCTCTGTCCGCATTGCGGATCTCCGGGCGTTGGCTGGCGTGGTCAAGTGGCATCCTCGCCCGAATCTTTGCCGGCTGCCCGCGCCGCGAATAGGGGCGCCGCGGATCGGGGAAGAACTACAGCGGAAGTCGGGTGGTGCCGCTGACGGCTGGGGCCGACCGTCCCCGACCTTGGCCAGTGTCATGGCGCAGACCCGGCGGTATCCAGGGATGGCCGGACGGTCGCGGGGAGCTGTGATGGCAGGCACGGTGGCTGAGGCCATGATGGCGACGCTGAAATGAGCTGGGTGCGCCGGGTCTGCGAGATTCCCGGTGACCCGCTTAACGGGTTAACCGACGCTACATCGCGACGGCACTATCAGCCGGGAGCCGCCATGAAGCTTGTAGCTATAGGGGCACATCCCGACGACATCGAGCTGGGTTGTGCTGCGCTTATCAAGAAGGTAAC
>Ga0335072_10016824_pt1 | contig 10359 bp, 9 predicted proteins | sample Lox_Sample_21_FD_206725 | JGI IMG/M metagenome (GOLD analysis project Ga0335072, IMG submission 206725) | Soil microbial communities from Loxahatchee National Wildlife Refuge, Florida, United States - Lox_Sample_2.1 | ecosystem: Environmental > Terrestrial > Soil > Wetlands | place: USA: Florida... | reverse complement strand
CGGCATCACCTGCGCCTGCACCGCGGCCAGTGTGGCGGTCGACGTTGCCGGCACAATCCAGTACTGCGTGTGGACCGAGCCGTCGCTCATGTAGAACACGGCGGTGTAATACTCGCCCGCCGGCGTGGCGCCCTGGTTCGGCGCCAGGTTCACGCTTAGTGATCCATTGGATGGGATGGTGACCGTGAGCGAGTCCGCCGCAATCAATTGTCCCGCTGCGGTGGTAAACGCCGGCCAGCTCAATACAAGCGTGCCCGAGCCCGCTTGCCCATTGGCCAGATACACGGTGCCCGCCACGTTGGTCATCGTCGGCGCCTGCGCCGGCGAGGGCTGGAGCAGAGAAAGCGCCATCAGTGTTCCGCCGGTCCAGCGTACGCAATTCGCAAACTTCATCCTGCACTCTTCCTTTGGTTCGGCTGATTGAACGTATGGAAGCCCCGGCGGGTTCACTGCGCCGGCTCCGGTTTCTCGTCGCTCTCGAGAGGCTCTTCCCATACCGGCTCCAGCAGCAGCCTCTCGACGGCGCTGGGGCCGGGCCGCTTCTTCCGTGAGGCTTTGCCCGCGTTTTCTTTCACCACAGCCACCAGGAACTTCGCGCTGTTTAAATCGCCTTCGGCCGCTCTTTTTCCCAACGTTTCGGCAATCTTGTTGCTGTTCTTTCCCAACTGGCGGTGGGCTGCAGACCGCAGACTTTCGAGGCCATCCTCGTTCTCTGCGGATTCAGTGCCGCTTGGTTCGATTTGCGGTTCATCCGCTACGCTGCCCCATGCTTTTTGCTTCGGTTGCCGCTTTCCAGTGCCCATGTCGCATTCCCGGCGATCCATAGTTGATTGCAACCCCCACAGAGATTCCTGCGAGTGCGAAGCCCGAGCGCTCTCCTGGTGCTCCAGGATGCTCAGGCGTCGGCGGGTTCGCGTGCGGCTCTCTGCGTGGGGAGTGTTTCTAGCTTACGCAGTTCGGGAGGAATTTTACGCAACAGGCGTGGGCATTGAGTGGAAATGCATTTTCAAGCGTTTGCGCGACTTGTGCAGTGTGCGCCGCTTTGACAAAATACCGCAACTTAGCGAAGCGCAAGCGCTGGGTCGGCCGAGAGCGTATCCGATGCAAACTCGCAAGTGAGCAGGCGCGGCCATGCCGCCGCCGCAATCATCGCCGCATTGTCCGTGGAGAGTGCCAGGGTGGGGAACGAGACCCGCACACCGCGTCGAGCGGCCTCTGCGCCAAAGCGCGCGCGCAGCTCACGGTTGGCTGCCACGCCGCCTGTCACCAGGATGCGCTGCGCGCCGAGAGACTCCGCGGCAGCGAAGGTCTTCTTCATCAGGTCGCCAACCACCGCATGCTGGAAGCTGGCGACAAGATTGAGCGTGGTCTCGGAGCAAAGTGTCTGCGCTTCCTCTTTTGTCTGCGGAGGCGTGGCTACTGCGCGCTCACTGCCGGGGTTCTGCGGATACAACCTTGCGGCGCGTGCGTCGGCTTCCGTCCGCAGTCCATTCAGCTCCACGTAGCGGAGCACGGCCGTCTTGATTCCCGAGAAGGAAAACAAAAACCGCGGATCGAGTCTCACGATCGGCGCCGTCTTCGCGGCTTTCGTCCGCGGCGCTTTGCCGGCCAGGTGCGCCTTGGTCTTGACCTGCGCGAACGAGAACGGAACGGCTCGCGGATTGCCGAACTGTGCCAGCGTGTCGATCCACGGGCCGCCGGGATAACCGAGGCCAAGCAGCTTCGCCACCTTGTCGTAGGCCTCGCCTGCCGCATCGTCCAATGTGCGGCCAATCAGCCGGTAGCGCCAGGTTCCGGCAGAAGGATGTGCGAGGTAGAGATGCGTATGCCCGCCGGAAACCACGAGCGCCAGCGCGTCTTGTTCCGGAGAGTTTTCTCTTTCCTCACCCTCATGGACGGCTTCGGCCCCGGCATTCTGTGCGGAAGAGCTATTGGTTACGTTTTCCCGCTCCTGCAGCAGCACCGCATGAATGTGCCCCTCGAGATGGTTTACAGCGATGAGCGGCAGCTGATTCGCAAACGCAAGCGCCTTCGCATACGTGATGCCGACCAGCAGCGCTCCGGCGAGCCCGGGGCCGGAGGTCACCGCAACCGCATCGAGGTCCGCGAGCGTGACCTGCGCCTGCTCGAGCGCTGCGCGTACAACCGGCACGATCGCCCGCAGATGCTCGCGCGAAGCCAGCTCCGGCACCACGCCGCCATAGCGGGCATGAGTGGCGATCTGCGAAGCGACTACCGACGAGAGTGCGTGTGCTCCGCGCTCGACGACGGCCGCGGCCGTTTCGTCGCAGGAGGTTTCAATGCCGAGAATGAGGCCGCGCGAGCTCACTTTCTTCAGTTTAGCTGGCGCGCAAAGGGTGCCCTGCAGAGAGCGTTCCCGCTCGGAGATCGGCTTTCGGCGACAATAAGAAGAGCGATGTTTGCCGCAACGCCCCAATTCGAGGCTGCTCTCGGCATCGTGCAATCGCTGCGCGCGGCGGGCTATCAGGCCTATCTGGCGGGCGGCTGTGTGCGCGATCTGCTGCTTGGCCGCACGGCCGTGGATTACGACGTGGCCACGAGCGCGACGCCCGACGTGGTGCTGGAGATGTTTCCGCGCACGTTCGCCGTGGGAGCGCATTTCGGAGTCGTGCTCGTTGCGCCGGAGGATACAGGCGCAGGTTTTGTGACGGAAGTAGCCACATTCCGCTCCGACGGCGCATATTCCGACGGCCGCCATCCCGACGTGGTGCGTTACACCACCAGCCCCGAAGAAGACGTGAAGCGCCGCGACTTTACGATCAACGGTCTGCTGCTCGATCCCTTAGCCGCGCCGCTTCAAAGCTGGTCCGAAGGACTGCCCCCGGCAGGGGTCCTCGACTACGTCGGCGGCCTCGCCGATCTCGAAGCGGGCATTCTGCGCGCCATTGGCCGTGCGGAGCTGCGCTTTGAAGAAGATCATCTGCGCATGCTGCGCGCCGTGCGTTTCGCCGCGCGCTTTGGCTTTGAACTCGAAGCCGGCACTCTGCGTGCGATCCGCTCGCTCGCCGGGCGGATTCACGCTGTGAGCCGCGAACGCATTCGCGATGAGCTGACCAAGATGCTTACTGAAGGCCGCGCCCGCCGAGCCTTTGAACTGCTCGATGAAACCGGCCTGCTCAAAGAGGTGCTGCCGGAGATCGATCGCATGAAGGGTGTGGAGCAGCCGCCGCAGTTTCATCCCGAGGGCGACGTCTGGATTCACACGCTTCTGCTTTTGGACGAGCTCGAGCCCGGATGCAGCATGACGCTCGCCTGGGGCGCGCTGCTGCACGACGTGGGCAAGCCACCCACATTTCGCGTGGCGCCGGACCGCATTCGCTTCGACGGCCACGTCGAAGTGGGCATCGCCATGGCTACCGAGATCAGCCGCCGCTTCCGCTTTTCGAACGAGGAAACGCGGCAGGTCGTAGCTCTGGTGCAGAATCACATGCGCTTTGCCGATGTAGAGCGCATGAAGACTTCCACACTGAAGCGCTTCTTCCGTCTCGACAAATTCAACGAGCATTTGGCTCTGCACCGCATGGACGCGATGGCCTCGAACTGCGACCTGCACTATTGGGAGTTTGCGCGAGAACGCTGGCAGTCGATGCCGGAAGAGGCCGTGCGGCCACGGCCTCTGCTCACCGGGCGCGAACTGATTGCGGCAGGCTACACGCCGGGAGCGCAGTTCCGCGAAATGCTGCAGGCGGCCGAGGACGCGCAGCTCGAAGGCGCTATCGAGACGACCGAAGAGGCGCTGCACCTGGTGCAGGCGCGGTTCGGCGCGCCGCCTGCCTGATTCCGAGCGCTACAGGCGGCAGCACACCGCACCTGCAATTTCCACACTGCGCTACTGCGCCGCGGGTACTCCGCTGGACGGCGAGACATTCTGCACCTGCCAGCCATTATTGCTCTTCACGAGGGTTGCGGTGGCCGCCTGGCCGCTGCTCTGCGTCGTCACCGACGGAAAGGCGGTCTTGATCTCTGCGGTGTCGGCCCAATCGGGCACACTCACCGCGTCATGATAGCTCACCGCGTACTGCGTTGGGCCTCCTGTATCGGGCGAGATGCTGTCGATGGAATTCACCTCAGGATGTCCGAAGCAGAAGTTGCCATAGCCGGGCTGCGCAGCGTCGGCGGTCCAGTGCGATCGTCCCTTGTCCGAGAGATCGTAGTTGTTCACCTGCTTGGAGCCGATGAGGAAGCGCTTCTTCTCGGCGGGCATGCGGGTGAGAAGCCCGGCATCGGTCAGCGCGTCAAAGCCCTTGGTCTGGTTTTCATTGTTAGTATCTGCCTGTGCCGGAAACTTCACCGCTGTGGGCCACAGGCAGACCTGCTGGCTGCTGTAGTAGTTGTTGAGCGCCGACTTCAGCTCTGCTTTGTCGACCGTCTTCGAGTGGCATCCCGCCAGAAACACCAGAGCCGCGGCCATCCCGCACAACCCGATCCAGAATCTGCGCATGAAATTCATCTCCTCCGCGCTTGGATGCAGGAAAGTTCGAGTGCAGTTGATCTATGACAAAGGGTTGCCGGTTAGAGGACTGATTTATAACGCGCGGCCGGCTGCGCCCGCCGAGGCCCACGCCCACTGGAAGTTGAAGCCACCAAGGTGCCCGGTTACATCGACGGCTTCTCCAATGAAGAAGAGCCCCGGCACAGAGCGGGCTTCCATGGTCCGCGCCTGCAGATCCGCTGTGTCCACGCCGCCGGCCGTCACCTCGGCCTTTTCGAACCCCTCGGTGCTGGTGGGATGAAACGGCCATCTGTGCAGACGGCGCTCGCATTCTTCGAGTGCTTCATTTCTCCAGTTCGCGGGAGCACCCGTGTCAGCCAGGAATCCCGCGAGCCGGTGTGGCATCACCGCGCGCAGAGCCTGCCGCAGCGCGGCGTCGTCGCGCTGTGCTCCCGTTTGGCGCAAAGGGTCGAGAAGCCGATCTGTGCCGTTGAATCCTGGCGCAAAGTCGACGAAGAGCGGCTTGCCCGGCCGCCAGTACGAGGAGGCCTGCAGCACCGCCGGGCCGCTCAGTCCGCGATGCGTCACCAACAGCTTCTCCCGGAAGCGGACGGTACCGCCCGACTGCCCGCGCGCCGTGCGGCCCGCGCCTTCAGCCCATGCCTCTACCTCGGTCGCTACTCCCGCAAGTTCCGTCCACAAGGCTTCTTCGCCCCCAAGCACCAGCGGGACCAGCGCCGGGCGCAGCGGAATCACGGCGAGCCCGAACTGCCGGGCCAGATCATAGGCCAGTCCTGTTGCGCCGATCTTGGGAATCGAGAGGCCACCCGTAGCTACGACCAGCGCCTCGGCCTGAAACTCGCCGCGCGGGCAGACAACGCGGAAGCCGGGCGCGTCGCGCTCCACGGCTACATCGCGCGCGTCGAGAACCATTTCCACTTTGCCGCGGGCGCATTCGGCCAGCAGCAGGTCGACAATCGCTCGCGCCGAGCCGTCGCAGAACAATTGTCCCAGCGTCTTCTCGTGCCAGGGGATTCCGTAGCGGTCAACCAGCTCGAGGAAATGATGGGGCTGGTAAAGGGCGAGCGCGGATTTGGCGAAGTGCGGATTTTCGGAGAGAAAGTTTGCCGGGGTGCAATGCAAATTTGTGAAGTTGCAGCGCCCGCCGCCGGAGATGAGAATTTTGCGCCCCGGCTGCGCGTTGCGCTCCAGGACAACTACGCGCCGGCCGCGCTGGCCCGCAGTCGCCGCGCACATCAGCCCGGCCGCTCCCGCGCCCAGCACGATCACGTCAAATTGGCGCGGCAGAGGCATGGGCAGGTTCAGGATAAAGGGGAAAAACAGGGATTAGGGATTAGGGAGCTGACAACTGCGAACTACGAACTGCAAGTTGTGAACTGCACCGCTTTCTACGCAGTTGCCGCCTCCAGACGTACGCGCACTTCTTTTCCGGCACCGAGAGCGATCTCGAGAGGGATGGCCTCAAATCCGGGCACGAGATTGAATGTCCGTTCCGCTGGAATAGGTTCGAAGCCTGCGGGCGCATCGGTGCGCAGGGTCAATGCGCCGTGCAGTTTGGTGATACGCACCGTCTGCGCATCCGGCCGTTCGACGTGCTCATCGGCGCGCGCAATCACGGGAAGAATAAACCGCAGCGGCGCCGGGCTCGAGCCGGAAAAGCTAGCCGTCAGCTGCACGGCGGTTTCGCTGATGGTGTGAGTCAGGTGGTATTCGATGTCGCCACTCGCAGGGGCTTTGCGCGAAGCGGTCAGCAACTGCCCGCGCGCTTCGAAGACGATCCGGCCGGCCTGCCGATCGGCCTTCAGCACCGCCTTCAGATCGTTCAGGCTGTTGTACGTGTCGCGGGCCGTGCACTCGATGCGCGGCGTAAGCCCAATATGGAAGTTGTCGCGATAGGCCTGCTGGTTGGAGATCTCGATCATCTGGTACTCGGTCATGCTGGCGGTGAAGATGGGTCCGAGCGTGCGATGAAAGAGCAGTGAGAGCGCGCCGCCCGAGACGTGGCCTCCGCCCGCGCCACCCGCGCCGGCCTGCACGTGCTCGACGTACTCCCAGTCGTACTCGGTTACTGTAGCCCGCCACGGACCGACAGCCGCCAGATGTGTGCCGATATCGTGAAAGCTTTTCAGCCCATAGGGCTCATCGCGCGGAAGCTGCGGGTGCGCATCGGCCTCGGCGTTGAAGGTGCCGCGATCCAGAACCGTGGCCAGCGCCTTGGCGTGCGTAAAGGTGTGGTGAATGCACGGTGGATCGCCATGCGCGAAGTAGTCCGGCCCGCCGTAAAGCAGCCCATCGTGCGTGCAGGCGCGCATCAGCTCCGCATTGCGGCGCGCGGCTTCGCGAAACCGCGGATCGTGCTCGGCCAACAGCACCAGTCCGGGATGGCAGCCGTCGCTGGTCCGGCTGCCCCACCAGCTCCATTTGTAGTTGCGTGTACCCCAACTGTTGTCCCACGCGCCGTCGGGCAGCAGGAATTCGATGTGCGTCTTCCACGCGGCGAGCACCTGGTCGAGCACGGGTTTGTCGCCGGTGAGCTTCGCGTAGAGCGCGAGCGAAGGCAGCGATTCCTCAACGTTGTAGCCGAGGTCGACGGGCCGGCAGCCCTTCGGCGATATGCCCGTCAACGGATGCCCCTCGCCAAAGAGAAAGCCGGCCGGCGTGAACTGCTGCAGCACTTCGTGCGCCAACCCGCGTCCGCGGTCGATGTAGTGGTCCTCACCCAGCACCTGGCCGCACAGGACAAAGGCCAGACTGGCCGTCACCGGATAGTTGACGTTGCCGGTTTCAATGGTGATGAAGCCGTCGAGAAACTTTGCAGCGGCTGCGAGGCGGTCTCGCCATTGGCCGCGCGTGGGGGCATCGAGCGCCGCGCCGTGATGCGCCAGCGCCTCGGCCAGCGCGATGGAGTGGAAGACGGTGATACCCTGCCAGGTGCTCAGCGAAACATCATTCACCCAGCTGCCATCGGGACGGCTCACATTACGCTCGGACCACTCGTGCACAGCGAGTGCAGCGCGCAGATATTTGGCGTCGCCTGTCGACTGGGCCATATGCAGCAGCGGATAGACGGCATCACCTATGCGTCCGTGAATCAGTGCGCAGGCGGCGCAAAGGAAGCCGCCGTTAAAGGCCAGATCGGCCATTCCCACCACCTGCCGCTCGATCAGACCATCGCACCAGGTGCGCAACAAAGCTGCGTAGAGCTCTCGCTCCGAGCCGCTCGAGGCAGTCTGCGCCAACGGCACCACGCTCGCCGGTACCAGCTCCGGGAAGACTTTTTGCGCGCCCATTGCCGCCGCGCTTGCCGTCGCCATCCGCAACAATTCTCTCCGCGTTACACTCATCCGGCTACCTCGTTGTCTCTTCGAACAAAATACTACCTGCCGGACGGTATCATCGACCACATGCCTGACCGCTACCTCGGCCTCGACGTAGGCAACCGCCGCATCGGCGTGGCCGTCTCTGACGAATTGGGCTTAACGGCGCAGCCTGTGCTCACGCTTGAGCGAAGGCGCAATTCGCGCGAGGACCTTCGTTCGCTGGCGCGGCTCTGCCGGCGGTTTGGCGTGGTGGGGATCGTCGTAGGGAACCCGCTGCATCTTTCGGGCGAACTCAGCCCGCAGGCGGCAAAGACCCAGGCCTTCGCCGCCGAACTCGGAGAGCTGACCGGCCTGCCCATCCATCTGCGGGATGAACGGCTGACCACCCACGAAGCACACGAGATCCTTTATGAGGCGGGCCACGCACGGCAGAGGCACCGCCGGGTAGTGGACCAGGTGGCAGCCACGCTCATTTTGCAGTCGTTTCTGGAAGAACGGGGAAGAGGGAACAGAGAATAGGAACAGAGGACAGGGAACGATGGACCATACAGGTCAGCTCGTCGAATTCCTCTCCCCGCGGTCCGCCTTTCTGACGCGTATAATGAACAGGTCAAGTTTTTTCATCTCTTGCGGGTGACGTTCCCCTTCCCCGCCACGGACAATTGATGCCCGAACACATCAAAAGACAGCTTCTCAAGGAGATTAAGCAGCTGGAGCATGAGCTTGCTCATGAGTTGCCTGCCGAGATCAAAAAAGCGGTTGCGCTGGGCGACCTCTCCGAGAACGCCGAGTATCACATGGCCAAGCAGCGCCAGGAATTTGTCAACGCGCGGCTGGGCCAGCTGAAGCGCCGCATGGCCGAGCTTTCGCTGGTAAATCTGGCCAACATTCCCAGGGACAAGGCCGGATTCGGCTCCACGGTGGTGGTTTACGACGCGACCAAGGATGAGGAGATCGTCTACCGCCTCGTGACCAGCGAGGAGTCCGACGTGGCCAAAGGCCTGATCTCGACCACGTCGCCGATCGGGCGCGGCATCGTTGGCAAGCGGGTAGGCGATGTGGCGAGCATAGTTACGCCCAACGGCAAGCGCGAGCTCGAAATCCTGAAGCTAACGACCATTCACGACGAAGCCGGCGAGGACGAAGAAGAAGAACAAGCCGGCGCGCAACAGTAGGCACAAAACAACTAGCTTCTAGCTTTCAGCCTCTAACCCCTAGCTCATTTTGGTGAAGCGACGGACTTGATTCGGGCGAGAGAAAGCTAAAGGCTAGAAGCTAGGAGCTAAAAGCTAGCAATGACCTGGACTAGCGCATTCGGCCGCGCCTGCGGTTGGCTACTTGACCGCATCGTGCACGGGCTGGCGCTCACCCGCATCTCCCCCAACGTGCTTACGTTTCTGGGGCTGGTGATCAATATCGCCGCCGCCTTCCTGTTCGGCCATGCCAATGCTTCGAACGGCGACCGCATGTTTATCTATGCGGGGCTGGTGATCGTCGGCGCGGGCCTTTTCGACATGGTGGACGGCCGCGTGGCGCGGCGCACCAACCAGGTAACGGTCTTCGGCTCATTCTTCGACTCGGTAATCGACCGATATTCGGACGTGGTGCTGTTCTTCGGGCTGCTGGTCTACTATGGGCGGATCAACCGCTTCCGCTATGTAGTGCTGGTGGCCTTCGTCATGGTGACCTCGCTGATGGTCAGCTACACGCGCGCCCGCGCCGAGGCGCTCATCGGCCAGTGCAAGGTGGGTTTCATGGAGAGGCCGGAGCGGATCGTGCTGGTGATCCTCGGCGCGCTCTTCAATCACTGGGGTGTGATGGCGCCGGTTTTATGGGTGCTGGCCGTGCTCTCGACTATCACGGTCATCCATCGGATTACCTACACCTACCAGAACACCAAGTTCCTGGCGCCGCTGTCCTAGCTGCTACTGCCGGCTCTTCTTCCATTCCTCATACGAGATGCGCGGGATGGTGATGAACGCGTCGCGCGTGCGCACGTAGTTGCCCAAGCCGTTCATGCGGCCGATCGAGTGTAACTCTTCAGCGCGGATGTAAGGGCCGGCTGGATCGACGTAGCGATCTTCCACGTAAATGGCGACCACGCGGCCAAGAATGATGCGCGAGCGGCCGATCTCCATCGTGGTGTGCTCACGGCATTCGAGCGCGGCGTGAGCCTCGGCCAGGCGTGGCGGCTTTATCTTCTGCGAAGGTATGGTGCTGAAGCCGGCGATCTCCACCTCGCTCATCTCGGCGGGGAAATCCGTGGCGCAGATGTTCATCCTGTCTGCGATGTCCTCGGTGACCACATTTACCACGAACTCGCCCGTACGGCGAATGTTACGCGCCGTGTCCTTGGGGACAAACTCCTCGCCGGGGCGGTCGGTAACGCCAAGGCCGACAATCGCCGGATCCGTGCAGAAATAGTTGTACGCGCTGAAGGGCGCCGCATTGAGCCGGCCCTCCTGATTTATCGTCGTCACCAGGGCAATCGGCCTTGGTGTGACCAGGCCGATCAGCAGCTTGTAGGCCACGGTCGCGGGAGCTGTTTCCAGATCGAATTGCATC
>Ga0335072_10016823_pt1 | contig 10359 bp, 11 predicted proteins | sample Lox_Sample_21_FD_206725 | JGI IMG/M metagenome (GOLD analysis project Ga0335072, IMG submission 206725) | Soil microbial communities from Loxahatchee National Wildlife Refuge, Florida, United States - Lox_Sample_2.1 | ecosystem: Environmental > Terrestrial > Soil > Wetlands | place: USA... | reverse complement strand
GCCCTCGGCGAGAACGCCGCCGCCGCCGCGTTCATCTTCCAGTGGCAGCCCGGCGGCACCTTCAGCCAGGTCCTGCCAGCCACCGCCCCCGGATCCGTCACCATCCTCACCACCAAACCCGCCTGGACCAGCTGAATGGCGCGAGAGCTCTACCAGGCCATCGTCGACGGCATCCTCGTGGGCGGCGTCTACGCCCTCATGGCCGTCGGCCTGACGCTGATCTTCGGCGTCCTTGACATCATCAACATCGCCCAGGGCGTCCTGGTCGTCCTGGGCGCCTACCTGAGCTACTCGATTTACGGCCACCTGCACATCGACATGTTCGTGGGGCTGGCCATCACGATCCCGGCCATGTTCGTCATCGGCGTGGTGATCCACTGGGCCTTCATCCGCCGGCTGCGCGGCACCGAGCGGACGTCGATGACCCTGCTGGTCACCTACGCGGTGGCGCTCATCATCGAGGGCATCCTCTACAAGATCTACGGGGCCGACCAGGTCCAGCTCAACGAGCCGGCCATCAACGGGACCGACGCGAGCATCCACGTCCTCGGCTTCTACCTGGGCTACATCTACGTCTACGGCTTCATCCTGGCCATCGTCTTGGTCGCGGCGATCTACGTGCTGCTGTACCGGACCAGGTTCGGTCGCAGCGTGCGGGCCATCATGCAAGACGAGACCGCCGCCCGGCTGGTCGGCATCGAGGTGAACCGGGTCGCGGCGGTGACCTTCGGCATCGGCGTGGCGGTGACCGCGGCGGGCGGCATGGCCTTCGGCGCGACCAACGCGTTCAACGCCAACAGCGGCTACGACCTGATCTCCCGGCTGCTGGCGATCATCATCCTCGGCGGGCTTGGCAGCGTCGGCGGCGCGCTGGCCGCGTCGATCTTCATGATCACCCTGGAGTCGGTCGTGAGCATCTGGCAGCCGACCTGGGCGATCGCCGTCTTCTACGCGGCGCTCATCCTGGTGCTGCTGCTGCGCCCCGAGGGCCTGTTCGGCAAGAAGGCGGTGCGTGCCCAGTGAGGGCCTCAGGCCCAGTAAGAGCCGGGGGCCCAGTAAGAGAGGTGAGCCGGGGGGCGGCCATCCGGGGCGGCCTGCTGGTGGTCCTGCTCGCGCTGGCGATCGTCTTCCCGCTGGTCTTCACCAACCCGGCCGTCACCAACTACGGCGTCTTCGCGATGATCTTCGTGACGGCGGCCAGCGCGTGGAACATCTTCTCCGGCAACAGCGGTTACATCTCGCTGGGCAACGCGGTGTTCTACGGCAGCGGCGCGTACGCGCTTGGCCTCATGGCCAAGGGGTGGGACGTCCAGGGCGCCCAGGTCTTCGACCTGCTGCCGCTGGTCGGCGTCATCGGCGCGGGCATCGCGCTGATCTTCGGCCTCATCGCGCTGCACGTGCGCAGGCACACGTTCATCGTCGTGACGATCGCGGTGTTCTTCATCTTCCAGCTGATGGCGGCCAACTTCTCGTTCACCGAGGGGACGAGCGGGCTGAACTCGCCCTTCCTCACCTGGCAGCCAGTTCCCTACAACCAGAACTTCTACTTCATCGCGCTCGGCTTCGCGGTCGCGACGATCGCCGTGGCCGCCCTGGTCCGCCGCTCCCGGTTCGGCCTGCAACTGCGGGCTATCAGGGATGATGAGGACCGGGCGCGCGGCCTGGGCGTCAAGACCATGCGCGTGAAGATGTCGGCCCTGGTCATCACCGGCTCGATCACCGCGATGATCGGCGGGGTCTGGTTCTACTACATCAACCAGGTGCAGCCGCAGACCGGCTTCGACCCGCTGTGGGACCTGCAGATCGTCTTGATGGCGTTCCTCGGTGGCTACGGCTCGGTGTCCGGGCCGGTACTGGGCGCGCTGATCATTGAGCCGGGCACGCTGTGGCTGAACACCCAGCCGCAGTTCTCCGGCGGGTACCTCAGCGAGATCCTGCTGGGCGTCATCTTCCTGCTCGTGGTGCTGGTCCTGCCGCGGGGCATCATCCCGACCGGCGGGGAGTGGATCAAGCGGCTGCGAACCCACGGCCGCCCGGCGGTCGCGGCGGCCGTCGCGCCCGAGAAGGTAGGTGCGGCTGTGCTTGCCGCCGGCCGGACGACCCCCCTGCAACCTCCCGCGAAGGACGGTGGACAGTGACCGCCCTGCTGCGCACCGAGGGCATCAAGAAGGCCTACGGCGGCGTCCGCGCGCTGACGGGAGCGACCATCTCCGTCGACGAGGGCACCATCGCGGGCCTGATCGGGCCGAACGGGTCGGGCAAGACCACGTTGTTCAACGTGATCACCGGGTACCAGCGGGCCGACGAGGGTCAGGTGCTGTTCGGCGACCGGGTCATCACCAGCCTCGCCCCTGACAAGGTGTTCGCGGCCGGCATCGGGCGGACCTTCCAGCTCACCCGGATCTTCCCCCGGCTGACCGTGCTGGAGAACATGCTGGTAGCCGCGCAGCACAGCCGCAGGCAGCGGCACACAGTGCGGCGCCGGGCCATGGAGCTGCTTGAGTTCGTCGGCATCGGCGGGCACGCCGACCTGGTGGCCGGGTCGCTGTCCTACGGCCAGCGCAAGCTGCTCGAGCTGGCCTACGTGCTGATCGCCGACCCCCAGGTCATACTGCTCGACGAGCCGGCGGGCGGGGTCAACCCGACGCTGATCAACCACATCGCCGACCGGATCCGCGAGCTGAACTCCCAGGGCAAGACGTTCCTGATCGTCGAGCACAACATGGAGTTCGTCATGGGCCTGTGCTCCAGCGTCTCGGTGCTTGAGTCGGGCTCATGCGTGGTCAGCGGGCCGCCGGAAATGATCCGCACCGACAAGCGCGTCCTCGACGCCTACCTGGGCGCGGACTTTGAAGACGACGAGACGGGCCCGCCGGGGCCCGCCGACTCGCCCGCCGATCCTGCTGCCGGGGAGGACCCCAGTGACGTCGTCAGCTGAGCCCGAGCTTGTCCTGGACGGGGTCGTCGCCGGATACGGTGGCGGCGACGTGCTGCGGGGCGTCACGTTCACCGTGCCCCGGGGCCAGGTCACCTGCGTGGTCGGCCCGAACGGCGCGGGCAAGTCCACCGTCATGAAGGTCATCAGCGGGCTGCTGCGGCCGCGCCTCGGCTCAGTCACGCTGCGCGGGGAGAAGCTGACCGGCAAGTCGCCCCGGCAGATCCTGGGGGCGGGCGTCGTGCAGGTCCCGCAGAACCACAGCCTGTTCCGTGACATGACCGTCGCCGAGAACATCGACCTCGGCGGCTACATCCTGCGCGACCGCAAGCGGGCAGCCAGCCGGAAGGACGCCGTCTTCGACCTGTTCCCCGTGGTCCGGCAGTGGGCGGGCAAGCGGGCCGGCGAGTTGTCCGGTGGCCAGCAACGGCTGGTCGAGTTCGCCCGCGCCCTCATGCTCGACCCGGCGCTCATCCTGCTTGACGAGCCGTCCATGGGGCTGTCGCCACTGGTACTCAAGTCGGTGTTCGGCGCGGTGCGGCAGATGAACACCGACGGGGCGACGATCCTGCTCGTTGAGCAGAACGCCCGGGCCGGCCTGCGGCTCTCCCACCAGGGCGTGGTCATGGAGAACGGCACCGTCCGCCTGACCGGCACCGGCCGGGAGGTCCTTGAGCACCCCGAGATCGGCGCCCTTTACCTTGGCGGCGCCGTTAAGGCCTGATGGACTGTCAGCCGGGCGGGCTACAGTGGGCACCGTGGCGGAAGAGCAGTCAGCAGCGGGCCGGGTCGACAGCTGGATCTGGTCGGTCCGGCTGGCCAAGAGCCGGTCCGCTGCGGCGACCGCCTGCAAGGGCGGGCACGTCCGGGTCAACGGAGTGCGGGTCAAGCCCGCGCACGTGGTCAGGCCGGGTGATGAGGTCCGCGTGCGGCAGGGCGACCGGGACCGGATCGTCGTGGTGACCAAGGTCATAGCCAAGCGGGTGGGGGCGGCCATCGCCACCGACTGCTACATCGACAACAGCCCGCCCCCGCCGCCCCGGGAGATGGTCGCCCCAGTTGGCAGGCGGGACCGGGGCATGGGCCGCCCCACCAAGCGCGACCGCCGCAGCATCGAGAAACTCCTGGGACGGGGCAGCTCCAGCGGGCTTCCCGAGGCTACTGGTGGGCACGAGTGACTTCTCGGTGGGATGCCCGATAGCGCGCCCGTTACGGCACGGCTAGCGTTATGGCGTGAGCTGGAAGATCGTTGAACCCGAAGAGTGCCTGCGGTCGCTGGTCGACGAGGCAACGCAGCGCGCCCAGGCCGGCGCGCAGGTGCTGCACTGCACGCTGAGCGTGCGGGCGGCCGCGAACGCCTTCGTGCTGCTTGGCCTGGTGAGCGAGCAGCAGGCGGACAAGATCCTGTTTGACTACCAGGGCGGCCTGCAGCAAAAAGGGCTGGGGACGTCGTGGGGGCTGACCGACGGCGAGCTCCCCGCCCACTCAGGGGCGCAGGAGGTCTACCAGGCGGTGGCCAGCGGCCCGGCCGCGCTCACCGACGTGCCGGAGGCGATGGCGCCCGCCGCGGTCGAGTTCCCGGCCACGATCGCCGGGCTGCCGGCCGAATTGCGGCTTGAGTGGGTGAAGCTGACCGAGGGTCAGTGGCGGATCAGCTTCCGGGCGTCGGCCAAGGACCCGGGGGGCCAGCCGGACCGGCCGAGCGTGGTCATGCGCGAGGCGGCCGGGATGCTGCGGGTGACCGATGACACGGGGCACCGCTACCGGCACCGGGTGGAGAACGTCACCTGGGACCGGGTGCCGATCTCCCGGCAGGAGTGGCGCGGCGAGCTGGTCGCCGACCAGAACCCGGACGCCCCCACCCCGGCGTGGCTGGAGATCTCCTCGGCCGAGTCCGGCACCACCGAGACGATCCCGCTGGTGCCCGCGGGCGGCCAGGACGAGCCGGACGGCCCCCAGGAGCGCCGCGAGGCGGGCATCGTCACCGGCACCGCCGCGCCCCAGTGGCCGACCCCAGCCGAGGGCTTCCTGGACGTGCTGGCGCGCGTCGGGGCGGTCAGGGTCGGCTGGACTGACCTGGAGCCGGCCAGGACGGCCGAGATCGCCGCCACTGTCGCCGACTGCCTGCTGGCGGTGGGCGCGCTTTCCCCCGATAGCGACATCCTGCGCACGGCCGGCGACGGCCCGGCCGGGGCGCAGACGCTATGGCAGGCCGCGCTGGCCGACCGCCGGGCCTCCCGCGCCCACCTCGGCGGGGTGGCCACGTCGGCCGAGGCGGTGCACCGGGTGCTGCTGACCGAGCTTCCCCTCACCCACGCCCGGGCGGTGATCGAGCGGGTCACGCAGGCGGCCGGCGGCCTGGTGGCCGTCACCCTGCACGGCAGCCCGTGGGTGGAGGCGGCGCCGTGGCCGGTCATCGCCCCCTGCTTCACGCTGTCGGCGGTCGACGACCAGGGCCGCGCGTACGAGGGTGTCCTGGAGGGATTCTCCGGGGGCGGCAGCCCGACTGGGCGGGGCACGTTCTTCCTGTGGCCACCGGTGTCGCAGGCCGCCCGCAGCCTCACCATCACGGTGGCCACGCTGTGGGAGGCGGCCACGGCCGAGGTCCCGGTCAGCCCGCCAGAAGAGAGCGAGTGACCGATGAGGCAGGTGCTAGCCGTCCGCTACGGCCGCCGGGTGACGAAGAAGTCCGAGAGCTTCCTGAGCTACCACGCCTACGGCGAGCCGGACGCGGCGCTGGCCGTCGACTACTACTTCTGGGTCATCAGGGACGACGACGGGACGGTCACGCTGGTCGACACCGGCTTCGCCCCGCAGGCCGGGCGCCGCCGCGGGCGCGAGCAGTGGTTCACTCCGGCCGAGGCCCTCCCGGTGCTGGGCATCGAGCCGGCCAGCGTGCGGACCGTGGTCATCACGCACGCACACTGGGATCACACCGGCAACCTCAGCCAGTTTCCCGCGGCTGAGATCGTCATGAGCCAGGCCGAGTACGACTTCTGGATGTCGCCCGTCGCCCGTCGCCCGCTGTTCGCGCTGCACTCCGAGGAAGACGAGCTTGACCTGCTGGCCACCGCGCGCAAGGCGGGCCGGCTGACCCTCACGCAGGCCTCGAGCACCCAGCTGCGGCCGGGCGTCCAGCTGATCCAGGTGGGCGGGCACACCCCCGGCGAGCTCATCGTCACGGTTGGCGACGAGGCCGGGACGGTGATCCTCGCCTCGGACGCCCTCCACCACTATGAGGAGGTCGACCGCGATCGGCCATACGCGGTCCTCAGCGACCTGCCGGACATGTACCGGGCCTACGACCTGCTGGCCGAACTGGCCGCTGAGCCGGGCGCCCGGCTGGTCGCCGGCCATGACCCGCAGGTCCTGGAGCGGTTCGCGCCGCACCCCGCCCACGCCGATGCCTGCGACCTAGGAAATCCCCTTGCCTGAGACAGAACGACGCCATCCCCCGGCCGCACCGGATCCCCTGTCAGGGCCGGGCGGCACCGGCTTCCCGGCCATCGGCCCCGGCTCGCGGGTCGGCTTCGTGGGCCTCGGGCACATGGGCGTCCCGATGGCCAGTCACCTCGCGGCGGCCGGGTACCTGGTCGCCGGGCACGACATCAGCGATGAGGCCCGGGAGCGGGCCCGGGCGGCCGCCCCCGCGGTCGAGCTGCCCGGCACCCTGGCCGGCGCGGCGCGAGACGCCGACGCGGTCATCCTCATGCTCCCTGACTCCAAGGTCATCAAGCAGGTGACGACGGAGCAGGGGCTGCTGGCGGCGATGCCGGAAGGCGCCCTGCTCATCGACATGAGCTCGGCCGAGCCCGCGGCGACCGAGCGGCTGGCCCGGCAGGCAGCCGCGCGGGACATCGCGGTCGTCGGTGCCCCGGTCTCTGGCGGCGTCGCCGGGGCCGCCCAGGCGAGCCTGACGATCATGGTGGGCGGGGCCGGGCCGGCCGTCGAGCGAGCCAGGCCCGTCCTTGAGGTGCTCGGCCGCAACGTGCTGCACGTGGGCACCATGCCGGGGGCGGGGCACGCGCTCAAGGCGCTGAACAACCTCCTGTCGGCCATTCACCTGCTGGCCACCAGCGAGGCGATGGTGGCGGGCCAGCGGTTCGGCCTGGACCCCGAGGTCATGCTGGCGGCGATCAACACCTCAAGCGGCCGCAGCGGGTCCACCCAGGTCAAGTGGCCGGACTACATCCTGCCCGCCACCTTTGACTCCGGCTTCTCGGCCAGCTTGCTGGTCAAGGACATGCTGATCGGCCTGGGGGTGGAACGGGAGTTCGGCACCGGCTCCCAGCTCGCCGAGACGGCCCTGGACGTGTGGCGGCGGGCAGCCACCTGGCTGCCCGCCGGCGCGGACCATACGCAGATTGTCCGCTGGCTGCGCAGCACCCGTGAAGGAGACGGGAACTGGGCCGAATAGCCAGCGCGGCGGGCGGGCGCTAGCCCGGCATCACCGTCACCAGCGTCCCGTACGGGAGCAGCGGGAAGGCCTGCTTGGCCGACTCATAGGGTAGTTCCACGCAGCCGAGGCTCTGCGGGTAGCCGTAGGCATAGCGGTTGAAGGCGTGGATGGCGGCGCCCCCCGCGAAGTAGTTCACCCACTGCACCGGGTCGGAGTAGTGCGAGCCGCCGGGGTTGGTGCCCGACATGATCTGGTAGGCGAACTTCTCGTAGACCGGGTACGTGCCCAGGGGGGTGGGCGTGCCCGCCCCGCCGGTATTGGCCAGGCTATGGAAGACCGGCGCCCCGTTGCGGTAGATCGTCAGCGTCTCCGGCTCGTCCTCGGTGACGTAGGCGTAGCTGTACCCGTGCTGGCTGACCTGGTTGGTGGCCGCGGCCTTCATGAGCGCCGCCCAGATGGCCGGAGTGGGCTTAGCCGTCATCCCGAAGTTGTGGTCGGACTCGAACGTCATGAGCGCGCCCCGGGTCATGACGTTCGCCGCCCCGGGCGTCCACTGGGCCTGTAGCTCCGCCGGGTAGCCGGTCGGAAAGCCGAACGTCCCGCCGGGCGCGCTGTAGGCGTCCACGGCCTGCTGGTGCACGGTCGTGGAGGTGAGATGGGCCTGGACTGGTGCCGAGGCGGCTGGGCCGCCCTTCTTGCCCTTCCCCTTGGCGGTGGTCGTGGACGAGGCCTGGGCGGCGGAGCCATGCGTCACGAAGGCCTGAGTCGTGGGTCCCTGGGTCCAGGTGAACGGCAGGTAGCCGAGCTGGGTGAGCACTTCCTGCAGGCGCAGGACCGAGTAGGTGCCGGTGGTGAACGTGGCGGTGGGCGTGGTGGCGCTGTCCACGGTCCCCGACGCGGTTCCTGAGGCGGCCCGGGACGTGTTCGCCGGCGTGGCGTTTCGTGTCCCGCTGGCATCCAGTGGCACAGTTAGCGACACGTGGGTCAGCTGCGAGTAGCCCGTGCCCGGTGTGAAGACCGCCGTCTGGCCCTGGCGATGCCAGCTTCCAGGCACGGACGGTGAGAGTGTCGGGAACGCCACATTGTCGGGAAGTGGCTGGTTATAGGTCACAGTGATGGGCTGCGCGCCGTTTACGTCCGTCGCGCCAGGCGCGGGACTGATGGACACGAGGCGCAGCGGTGATTGGCTGACGGCACCGACGTGCATTCCGCCGCAAGCGGTGACGAGGAGGGCGGTGAGGCCGGCGGTGCCGATCGAGGCGATGCCGCGCACAGGGATGTTTGTTCGTGGTACTTTACTCACAGGTGTCCCCCATGTTCTCTGAGTAAGACCGTGACTCAATGGCTGTAAGCCGTCACTCACAGTCAGGTACGGATATACCCAGTTAGCCTCGCAAGTTGACATTGGCCCGATGAACGGTAAGTTTTCTGCACCAGTCCAGCATCGGGTTCGCCCGTCGGATTGACTGGCGCGTAGCATGGAGGCCGCGAACGGTAGGGGGCGAAGGTAACCAGCCTTCGAGTGCCAGCCGCGGAAAGCGCGAGGCAGGCAGGTGTGCCTGCGGCGAGCTAGTTAGCGCTGAGGCCTGTCAGCACTGTCAGCCAGACAGGGGTTGGGACCTGGAAGAGGCCTGGGTGGCTCAGTAGACAACGGAGCCCGTGCTCGCTGCCGGCGAGCCGGATCCGGCCCGAGGTGCCACCTAGGCCTCCTTCCGCTGGACATGGAGAGGTGAAGTCAACAGATGACCGAGGCGGTTTCAGCCGTCGGCCGAGTCCTGATCGTGATGCCGACCTACAACGAGCGGCAGAACCTCGAGATCATGGCTGGCCGAATCAGGGAGTCGACGCCGGAGGCGGACCTGCTTGTCGTAGACGACAACAGCCCGGACGGCACAGGGGACCTGGCGGAGAAGCTGGCTGAGACCGACAGCCGAGTCCATGTCATGCACCGGACCGAGAAGGCCGGCCTGGGCAAGGCCTACATCGCCGGCTTCACCTGGGCGCTCGAGCACGGCTACGACGTCGTTGTCGAGATGGACGCCGATGGCTCGCACCGCCCCGAGGACCTGCCGAGGCTGCTCGCCGCGGTGGCGGACGGCGCGGACGGCGTCATCGGCTCCCGCTGGGTGCCGGGCGGCAAGGTTGTCAACTGGCCGAGGAAGCGCGAGATCCTCTCCCGGGGCGCCAACATCTACACCCGCGTGATGATCGGCTTCAGCATCAAGGACGCGACCGGTGGCTACCGCGCGTACCGGGCGTCGACCCTGCAGAAGATCGACCTCACCAACGTCGAGTCGACCGGCTACTCATTCCAGGTGGACATTACCGTCCGCATCCTGCGGGCCGGCCTGCGCCTGGTGGAGGTGCCGATCACGTTCGTCGAGCGCGAGCGGGGCGTGTCCAAGATGGACGGCGCGATCATCCGCGAGGCGTTCTGGCGTGTCTTCCAGTGGGGCGTCGAGGGACGCCTGCACCGCAAAAAGTAAAGGCAGCCGCTGGGGGGTAGCGATGTACCCCCCTGCCGTGGCCGTTACGCTACGCGCTCCGCCGGTGCTGCTGCGGGCGGGGAAGAGGAGTGGGCGGATTGCCCTCGAGCAGTCGCCGCTCCCTGATGACCTCCAGTCGCTCGGCAAGCACCGCCTCCAGGTCCTCGACGGTGCGCCGCTCCATGAGCATGTCCCAGTGGCTACGCGGCGGCTTGACCTTCTTGGGGGAGGGGGACTCCCCGGTCGCAGCGTGAGCCATGGAGCCGCAGATCCGGCACTCCCAGGTTGGGGGTAGCTCCGCTTCGGCGGCAAAGGGCACGGTAAAGTGGTGCCCACTGGGGCAGTCGAAGGGAACCTCGTGACGAGGGGCCAGGTCGGTGTTGCGGTCATTCTCATAGCTCGTGGCGCCGAGCCGGGTCCCGCGAAGTGCGCGTTCGGCCATAAGTAAGCTGCCTCCCAGGCGGTTGGCGATCTTTATCGGCAACACTGGATACCGTCACAAGATTCCCTCGCCTGGGAGCGCCCAACCGTATTTCGGC
>Ga0335072_10016822_pt1 | contig 10360 bp, 11 predicted proteins | sample Lox_Sample_21_FD_206725 | JGI IMG/M metagenome (GOLD analysis project Ga0335072, IMG submission 206725) | Soil microbial communities from Loxahatchee National Wildlife Refuge, Florida, United States - Lox_Sample_2.1 | ecosystem: Environmental > Terrestrial > Soil > Wetlands | place: USA... | reverse complement strand
CGCGGACGTGGGAACGCGACGCCAGGTCGCCGCCGGGGACTACCTCTACAAGGAAGGGGACATCTCCTACGATTTCTATGTCCTCGTCTCGGCCGAGGTGGAGATCCTGGTCGGGGTCGACGGCGCGGAACGCGTCGTCGCGCACCACCTCCCCGGCCGTTTTCTCGGTGAGCTCAACATGCTCACCGGCATGCGGGTCTTCGTCAATGCGCGGGTCGCCAAGTCGGGCGAGGTCATCGCGGTCCCACGCGACCGCCTCCGCCAGCTCATGGCCACCAACCCTCGCCTGGGCGACACGATCCTGGCCGCATTCATCGCGCGGCGCTCGATCCTGCTCGAAGGTGCGGCTCCGACGATCAGAGTGATCGGATCGAGGTTCTCGCCCGACTCGCTGCGCGTGCGAGAGTTCCTGGCCCGGATTCGGATCCCCCACGAATGGCTCGACTCCGACACCGACCCTCAGGTCGACGCCATTCTCAGACAGTTTTCCGTCGCGCCCAGCGAGCTGCCCGTGGTGATCGCGACCGGATCCGTGTTGCGCAACCCGACCCCTGGAGAGCTGGCCAGCTATCTGGGCCTCACGCTCGACAGCCTGCCCGAGCGCTGCTTCGACCTCGTGGTGGTCGGTGGCGGTCCGGCCGGCCTGGCCGCGTCGGTCTACGGCGCCTCGGAAGGGCTGCGCACGCTCGGCATCGAGATGACTGCGCCAGGCGGCCAGGCGGGGACGAGCTCTCGCATCGAGAACTACTTGGGTTTCCCGATGGGCATTTCGGGTGGGGAGCTGACGCAGCGGGCGGTGATCCAGGCGGAGAAATTCGGGGCCAGTCTCACGGTGCCCTGCACGGCGACGTCGCTGCGCAACAACGGCGGGTATCTCACGGTGACACTGAGCGACGGGACCGAGGTCGCGGGTCGTGCCGTCGTCGCGGCAACCGGTGCCGCCTACCGTCGGCTCGACGCTGATCGCCTCAGCGACTTCGAAGGCAAGGGCGTGTATTACTCGGCGACCGACCTGGAAGCACGCCAATGCAGCGGCGCACCAGTGATCGTGGCCGGTGGGGGCAATTCCGCCGGGCAAGCGGCGATCTACCTGGCCCAGAACAGCTGTGCAGTCACGATCGTGATCCGCAGCAGCGACCTCAACAAGAGCATGTCGAACTATCTGGTCGAACGCATCGAGGCGGATCCTGCGATCACCGTCCGCACGGACTCGACGATCACCGCACTCGACGGCGACGAGACACTGCGGACGGTGCACCTGAAGAGCCCGGAGCGCGAGAGTGCCGTCGATTCGGCCGGTCTCTTCTCGTTCATCGGGGCCGATCCCGCCTCGGGCTGGCTCTCGGGCTGCGCCGCGCTCGACGACAAGGACTTCATCCTCACCGACGCGGCGCTGCGCGAGGAGCACCTCGGCGAGACGTGGAGCATCCTCGACCGGACTCCGCTGCCCTTCGAAACCAGTCACCCCGGCCTCTTCGCGGTGGGCGACGTGCGCTCGGGCTCGATGAAGCGCGTGGCGTCTGCTGTCGGGGAGGGCTCGGCCGCGGTGCGCGCGGTCCACCAATACCTCGCCTTTCCTCGCTGAAGGCTGGGCCGGTTTCGCCCTCGGGTGTGCCGCGCCCTGATCGGCGTCCCGTGACGATGGCGGCTGCATCCTGCGTGGGCTTTACTAATGCCATGAACTTTCAGGCCGTCGTGTTGAACGTGTCCGACCTGGACAAGTCGATCGACTTCTACCACGACGTCTTCGGTTTCACCGAGCTGTCGCGCGGAGATCAGCTCGCCGCGATCGGCATCCCAGGGAGCGAGAGGACCCAGGTTCTCGTGTTGCGGACGCTCGGAACCACCGGCTACGTCGGTGGCGCACATCACATCGGCATGCGGGCGTTCGTGCTCGAGATGGACTCGCTCGATCGGCTGAATCAGGTCAGCGCCGCGCTCGATCGCAGGAAGAGCAGCGTCACCCGGCGCGAGACCAAAGCGTGGGTCGCCGTTGTCGGCCACGATCCTGACCGCATCGCGGTGGTCGCAAGCTGCAGCGTCGGCGAGAGCCCGATCACGTACGACGACTGGGATCTCGACGAGCTGCTCTACGGTCTCGGTGAGTAGCGCCGGGCGGAGCCGCCGCGTCGCCCACCGGTGTTTGTTTGCTATGGGGCACGGGCATACACCGGTCCAGCGCCCAACCTGGCCAGGGGGCTGGCGCACATCTGCACTGCCGGGGCTTGCGCGGCGTCCGCGGTGGAACGAGGGGTAGGCATCCGATGGCGTCAGACGACGATGACGTGCTCGACGACGTGATGGAGACGCACGAGGATGCGCGGCCGCACCGCCGTGAGCACGCGAAGGCCGACCCTCATCCGGACGAGGACGACCTCGAGCATCGAGCCAACATCGAGCGGGAGGAAGTGGGGCTGCCCGAGGAGCCCGAGTCCTGAGCCAATCTCGGGCCGGAGCTCGCCGCTCGTCCCGCGCCAGTCACGCCAGGTCCCGATTCGTCGGGCGATCGGTCCCGGTACAACTGGTGGAGTGGGCAGTTCTGCGAGTCTTTCGGTCGTCGCCTGGCAGCCCTCGTTGTGGGGTGATGAGAGCCCGTCTGTCGACGCGTCCTTCTCCGAACTGGCGAGGACCTGGCTCGACGCCGAGTCCTGGGTGGACTACTGCCCGGGCTGGATGAAGGGCTCCGATCGGGCCTTCGGGGAGTTGCTCGGCGAGGTCACGTGGAACCAGCGGCGCCGTTGGATGTACGACCGGGAGGTCGACGAGCCCCGGCTCACCTCCTGGCAGAAGATCGACGGCAACGCTCTTCCCTCCCAGTGGCTCGAGGATGCCCGGGCCGCGATGTCGGCGCACTACGGCGTCGAGTTCGACTCGGTCGGACTGAACCTCTACCGGGACGGAGCCGACTCAGTCGCCTGGCACCGCGACCGCATTCCCGCCGACATCGTGGACCCGATCGTGGCCCTCGTCTCGCTGGGCGAGCCGCGGAAGTTCTTGCTTCGTCCCCACGGTGGCGGGAGATCGCGGCCGTTCAACCTCGGTCGCGGCGACCTGTTCGTCACCGGTGGCCAGACGCAACGGCGCTTCGAGCACAGCGTCCCCAAGGTGAAGGCATCGGGTCCGAGAATGAGCCTGGCCTTCCGCCACGGCGTCAGCTGAGCGTCTCGGGCCTCTTCAGGTTCCGGTCACGAGGATGCGCTTCCGGCCTGCTTGTCTTCGGCTGCGTCGTCGAACAGCGCCTTGTACCGCCCGAGGCCTTCGGCCTCGAGATCGTCGTAGGGGATGAACCGCAGCGCGGCCGAATTGATGCAATAGCGCAGCCCGCCCTGGTCGGGCGGCCCGTCGTTGAAAACGTGGCCGAGGTGGCTGTCCCCGTGCGCCGAACGAACCTCCGTCCTCACCATCCCGTGGCTCGTGTCGGACTTCTCGATGACGTTGGCTCCCTCGAGCGGGATCGTGAAGCTGGGCCAGCCACATCCACTGTCGAACTTCTGGAGCGATGCGAACAGGGGCTCACCGGAGACGATGTCGACGTAGATGCCCGCATCCTTCTTGTCCCAGAATTCGTTGTTGAACGCGGGCTCGGTGGCGCTTTCCTGGGTGACCGCGAACTGGCGAGGGGTGAGTTTCTCGATCGCTCCTGGGTCCTTCTGATAGCTCTCCGTGCTCTTCGTCATGTCCCTCCTCTCCTCAGACCGGTCGGATGTAAGGGGGACTCCCAGCCGACCCGGGACTGCCTGGCGTCATGTGTGTCGGCCGACGGCTGACCGACGACCACCATCAGTTTGCCGCGAATCCGCCGCCGTAGGTCGCCCAGGCGACTTGGACCCTCTCCCGAGTCAGAATCCCATGTTGCCGGTCGTCGCCGAGGAGGCGCGTCTCGGATAGAGGGCGCTGCCATGACTCCTTACTTCTTGGCTCGGACGTCGAAACCCAGGTCGCTGAGTACAGAAACCGCTCCGGCCTTTCCACCCTCGAAATCACCTGGTCGAAGCCGATGGCCCGTCGCCAATTCGTACGCAGTGCCCAAGATGGCCTTGTGCGGATACCGCTTTCCGTCCCACACCAACTCATAAGTTCTCGACTCGCCGAAACCGTGCACGGCGAAGAAGCGCTCCGGACCGAGCTTGTCGTACTCCTTGATCGCCCGGAGGACGTCACCGTGCGAGACATCCGAACGGAGCTTGGCCAGTGCTGTCATCATCTTCCTCCTTCACATGAATGATCGACCGCTGCTCTACGCAGGGCTTCACCTCCATCGACCCTGAAGGTGTGCCCGGTGTATCACCTGCGCAAGGTCCGCCGCATCAGCTCCCAGTGAGCTCAAAACGTCCTGCGGCGCGACCTCGGCGTCTGCCGACTCGAGTCGCCCCAACCGGGCGACATCTGAGCTCGGACTATCCCGCCGAGGAGCCGCAGAACAGCTTGGCCATGGCTGTCCTGATCCGTTTGGCCCCCACGCGGCCGGCGAGCATCCCCTTCAGACACCCGAAAGGTCATCCTGCCTGGGACTTTATAAAGCCGACTAATTCGCTCGCTTTTAGCTGGTATTCTCTGCGCCGTGACCGCAACGACTGGATTCGGCTCGGAAGTCCGATCCCTCACCACCGCTGAGCTGCGGACGATCCTCGCTCAGGAGGCCCGTGAGGCCCGCCGACTCACGGCGGCGCTGGGTTGCGACACCGACGAACGGGGCGGGATTCGCATCCGCCACGAGCACGGCTATGACGTGTGGCTGTTGCGCTGGCCTCCGGGGACCCGAGTCACCCCGCACGACCACGGGGACTCGTCGGGCGCGTTCTTGGTCCTGGACGGCGATCTCATCGAGTTGCGGTGGCAAGACTCCATTCCCGAGTGCCGGCTCGTCTCCTCCGGGGAGACGGTTCTCGTGGAACGAGGTGTGGTGCACGATGTGGTGGCGACCAATCGAGTTGCCTACAGCATCCACGCGTACTCGCCTCCACTGGAGGCGATGTCCTTCTACCAGGTCCCCTTCCCGACGGCCGACACAGGTGGCTCCCCTGACGCGTGGCGCGCGGCCCCACTCGGAACGGAGTCCGTCAGCGCCCTGATCGGTGACTGAGACGGGCGGCGGCGCGTCAGCGGTCGAAAGGCGTCTGCACGAAGCGCGGGCCAGGATCGCCCCGAGGGTGACCGCAGGCGAGCTCGACGCCGCGCTCGCCGACAATGCGCTTGTCATCGACACCCGGCCCGAGCAGCTCCGTCTCCACGACGGCCAAATGCCCGGCGCCGTCGTGGTCGAACGAAACGTTCTCGAGTGGCGTCTCGATCCGACGAGCCCGGATCGCCTTTCCGGCATGGACTCGGTCGATCGGCGCGTTGTCGTCGTGTGCGACGAGGGGTACGCCTCGAGCCTCGCCGCTGCGTCCCTGCTCGACCTCGGGCTCACCAACGTGACCGATCTCGAGGGTGGCTACCAGGCCTGGCGCAGGCTCAGGGAGCCACAACCGGGAGATGATCCAGTGCGTTCGTAGGGCGCGTCGCCGCAGCGCGCGCCGTAGGGCCGACTACAAGTCCCCGCGCTTGATCCCGATGCTCTTGCCTTCGGTGTAGCGGATGGGCGGATCGAGTGTGTCGACAAGGAACATGTCTCGGTCCCCGCGATCCCAGGCCTCCCGGAGCCCTGGGGCACCGAGGTCGAAGTCCGGACGGACTTTCTCCAGGACGCCACGGAGGTCGACGTGCAACTCGTTCATCGTCGGCCGGCCCCAGTACCAGTACCCGTTGTAGATGCGAAAGATGCGAAGTCCAGGTTCCAACACGAAGGTGTGAGGAATCATCGGATTGTGAGGGTCGGTGAACTCTTCGATGTCGAGATCGCGCTGGACGGTTCTGTCGGGATCGCCCAGGAACGGCCACAACGCGCCCACCGAATCGCGGAACTCATTGAGGTTCAGCGGACTATCCGTGGAGATGACGACGAGCCGCGAGTACGCCACGCGAAACTCCGGATAGGCGTCGACCAGGGTCTTGAGGAATTGGTGCTCCTTGGGATCGTATGAACCGCGGGAGAGATGGAGCACCATCGGGTTGTCACCCTGGAGCTCGGAGAGCTTTCGAGTCACCCCGCCTTGGTCGTCGAGTTGATAGTCGGGAAACACGGCTCCCACAACGATGTCTTTTCGCACGAGATTGTCCTCCCCGGAGGTGGTCCGCGAATGGTGCCACGGATCCCTCGTCGTCGCACCCTTCAAGGGCTCGATGCGAGGAGGCTTGCCGGGCCGAGGATGTCGCTCACGCCGGGCCTTCCCGCGCCGGGTGTCCGTCCCTTTGCCAGACCCTGGATCTCCAGCAATGCTGGACCCTTCGCGGCGGTCTGCACGAGACCATCATGGAGGTCACGATGCCCTGGTTCCCGGACTTCGTCGGTGCCGTCGAGCTTGCACGCCATGACACCCAGATCGCGGGGCGCACCGACCCCGTGGCCCAGTATCTCCGGGCGCTCCAAGAGGGGAAGAGTCGGCTCCTCGAGGAGGTGTGGCCGGTGCAGGTCGTGATCCTCGATCCGCGTGCTGGCGTGGTGACCGGCCACAGTGCGCTCCGTCACTTCATCAGCCGGAACCAAACCTGGTTGGCCGAGCACCACGCGCAGACCGAGACCCTGGCAACGACGCGCGTCGGACAACGCGCCGTGGTCGAGCTACGAGTGCGGGTCGAGCACGAGGGGCAGGACGTCTCATGGCCCGTCGCCGTCGTGGCCGACTCGCCTGACGACACCTCGGTGGTGTTCCGCACCTACTGCAGCCAGTGGCCGGTCGACGGCCGCCGTCACCTGCGACCACCGATCCTGACAGCCCGACCTCATCACCCCCACGACGTCGTGAGCCGTTACCAAGCAGCACTGGCGGCCGGCGATGTCGACGCGATCGTTCGCACGTTCGAGCCGGACGGCTACTACCAAGAGCCCACCGGTCCCGAGCCTCTGCACCGCGGCACGGACCGATTGCGCGAGTTCTTCGACCAGTGCTTCGCGGCCGGAGGTGGCCTCACCCTCGAGCAATGCGAGGTGACCGACGACGGGACACGGTGTGTCCTCGAGTACAACTGCCTTCGGTGGGGTCCGTTCGACCTTCCTCCCCAAGCAGGCTTGGCCGCCTTCGAACGGGGCGCAGACGGCCTCCTCGCCGCCGTTCGCGCCTATGACGACATCGAGCCGCCCAAATCGGATCCGAGCTGAGGTTTCCGTACTCCTACAAGCGGGAGACGAGCTCGGCCACGATCGCTGCGGATGATTGCCGCTCATGAACGAGCGCAACGCTCTGACCAGCCCACAGCGACATCGCTTCGATCTCACCGGTTGTGTCGAACATCGGTGCTGCGGTCGAGTAGCGCACGATCTCGTCACCTGATGAGAAGTGTCCGATGACTTCGCCCTCTTTCGGGCGGCGCGCCAGAGCGGGCCGCCCTGCGGCCTCCCACATCGCGGAGGTGGAGTTCTGCAGGGCCCGGTGGGGTGCGTCCGCCCACCCGACTTCGTAGAGGTTGGGGTACCACTCCGCATCGGTCTCGGATGCGTCTTGGAGCAGGCGGAGATAGTCGTCGTGGATCCGCATCTCTTCCGCCAGCAAGAACCGGGTCCCGAGCCACGCTGCCTGCGCGCCGAGCGCCATCACGGCGGCCACGCCCCTGGCATCGCCGATCCCGCCCGCAGCGATCACCGGCACCGGCGCGACCGCATCCACGACCGCCGGCACGAGTGGCAACGTGGCGACCTCGGACCATACGTGCCCGCCCGCCTCCCAGCCCTGCGCCACGATGACATCCGCGCCGGCGGCCACCGCACGTCGCGCTTCTTCTGCGCTGCCGACGGTGTGCAGTACCAGCCCGCCGGCGTCGTGCACCTGGGTGACGTAGTCCCCCGGGTCTGCCCACATGAACGAGAAGATCCGCATGCCGGCGTCGAGTGCCTGGTCGACCCGGGCGTGGTGATCGGAGGTCAGGATGAAATTCCCGCCGAAGGGCCGGTCCGTCAGTGCCGCCGTCTCGCGCACCACGTCGCCTGCGGGCGTCGACCAGGTCAAGGCCAGCATCCCGAGCGCCCCCGCGTTCGAGACCGCCGCGGCCAGATGGGACACCGCCGACATCGGCGCCTGGACGATCGGCTGCTCGATCCCGAGCAACTCGCACACTGGCGTACGCATCAGCACCACCTCCCCTGGACGGTGTCCGCCGCGCCGGCAGCCGGCTGCGGGGGACCGACTGGATTACCTCTCGTACGAGGTCGGCATCGACCCCGGCGCTCGCTTGTTCCACCCGTGGAAATTCGTGTAGTCGCCCGCATCCCACTGCTCACGGAGTCCGGGCTTGCTGAGGTCCCAGTCGGGACGGATCTCGCTCGACGCTGCACACAGGTCGCGCCAGAGGTCGTAGAACGACGGGCGTCCCCAGAACCAGTACCCGTTGTAGACGCTGTGGACCACCAGGCCCGGCTTGAGCACGAGCGTGTGGGGGATCATTGGATCGTGCTCGGGATCGGTGTACTCCTTGATGTCGAGGTCCTTTTGCACGGTCCGATCCGGATCCGAAAGGAAGGTCCATACGGCACCCACCGAGGCGCGGAACTCTTGTGTCGTGTGGTGGTCGTCGGTCGAGATCGTGGCGACCTGCGTATAGGCGACGGCGATCTTCGGATAGTTCGCGGCGAGCTCCAGATGTTGTTGGTGCTCCTTCGGGCAGTAGTCGCCCCGCGCCAGAGTCAGAATCAGGGGATCGTCGCCCTGCAGCTCGCTGAGCTTGCGCACCGTGTTCGTGTGATCCGGGAGCGCGTAGTCAGGGAAGATGCCGCCGGGCTTGATGTCGGACCGCATGGATCACCGCCCCTTTCGTCGCTGCAGGCGCACGACCTTCGCGCTCGGAATGGACCCGCCAGACCGCGGCACGGAACGGGCTGGCGTCTGGCAGCGATCCTAGACGTGGCGCTCTCGGATCTGCACCAGAGGCAGCAGGACCCGCCCAGCGTGAACCGGTCAGCGCGAGCCCGCCAACGCGACGACGACGCGCCGGCGGCTCGGTTCGTCCTCAGTCCGCGGGCAGGAGCCCTTCTTCGAGCACGGAGGCGATGTCGGACCGTCCGTCGCTGGGCGCAGGGGCGACCTGTCCCATGGCGTCGTGCAGCACGACCCGGTCTCGTCCCTCCCGCTTGGCCCGCAGGAGGGCATCGTCGGCTCGGCGAAGGACGGATTCGAGATCCTCACCCGGTTCGCTCTCCGTCACGCCGAAGCTCACCGTGAAGGAGGGCAGTCCTCCGACCGTGATCGCCGCGTCAAGTTGGGACCGCACGGTGTTCAGCGCCCGGGTGGCGTCCACCGCGGAGCAGTCCGGGAACGCGACCGCAAACTCCTCCCCGCCGTGTCGCGAGGCGATGTCGCTGGCACGGAGCGTGTCGCGCAGGACCCGAGCGAAGAGCCGGAGCGCGCGGTCGCCTGTCTCGTGCCCGTAAGTGTCGTTGAGCGCTTTGAAGTGGTCGAGGTCAGCCATGGCGACCGCGATCGGAAAGAGGTGGGGCGGGATCGCGGCCACTCGCTGCGAGAACGATCGCCTGTTGAGCAGACCCGTCAACGTGTCAGTCGACGCCTGCAGCTGTGTCTCGGCCATGACGCGCAGGAGGCCAATGCGCGCCCCCGCCAGCTTCGCGAGCGTTGCCAGGTCGTCGACGCGGTCGTCGGCCAGTTTCGCTTCGGGCTCGCCTGTGGCATGGATGACGCCGACCGTGCGGCCCATGATCGAGACCGGGACGCACACGGCCGAGAGACGACCCTCCGGGCGGTTGCGAAGCTTGGGACACGCATCGAGGTGGTCGCTGTCCGCGAACTGCTGGATCTGCGCCCGCCGGGCCGCCGGACACCGGTCCGGGGAGTCCACACCGCAGCTCGGGGGTTTGGAGTCCGGTCCGACTGCCGCCATCCGATGGAGGTGGGAGTGGCTGTTGTCCGCCAGGAGCAGCTCGGCCGGAGCGTCCGGCAGCACGCTCGAGAACGAGCGCTCGATGACCTCGATGACTTCGGGCTCGCCTTCGGCCATGTCGAGCGCATTGGCCAACCGGCTTTCGAATCGCTGGCGCTGCACCTGCGTGTCTCGTATCTCGGCCTGACGATCGGCGTCGGCCATCGCTGCGCTCAGCTCGGCGTTGAGGCGCTCTGCATCCGAGACGGCGTTGCCGAGCTCGACGTTGAGCGCGCGCACCTTCTCGTCGGTGCGGCGCTGCTGACGCTCACCGAGTGCCACCAAGACGAAGGCAAGGGGGAACATGAAACTCATGATGATGGCGACGGAGACGAGATCGCCGTAGATGCCGCTGGCAAGCGCCTGCCCGGCGATCATGCACGGGATGAAGATCACC